>Ga0302252_1001271_pt1 | contig 15369 bp, 13 predicted proteins | sample AAG_RA_Leu_MG_FD_193511 | JGI IMG/M metagenome (GOLD analysis project Ga0302252, IMG submission 193511) | Enriched activated sludge microbial communities from anaerobic digester in WTTP, New Holstein, Wisconsin, United States - AAG_RA_Leu | ecosystem: Engineered > Bioreactor > Anaerobic >...
GCCGTAGGTGCAAGTGTGGGAATCCGCGCCGATCACCAAATCACCGGGCAGCACCAAGCCCAGTTCCGGCAGCAGACAGTGTTCGATGCCTACCGCCCCGCCCTCCATGTAATGGGTGATATGATACCGGCGGGCAAACTCCCGCACACCTTGCACTTGCATGGCCGATTGAATGTCCTTGTTGGGTGTAAAGTGATCCATTACCAGATAGATCCGGTCCGGATCGAACACCCGGTCAACCTCCAGCCGGGCGAATTCCCTGATCGCCACCGGCGCGGTAATGTCATTGCCCAATACTCCGTCCAGCCGGCAATTGATCAGTTCCCCCGGCTCCACCTGCTTCCGGCCGGCGTGCGCGGCCAGGATTTTTTCACTGATAGTCATTCCCAAGCTCCGCCACCCCCTACTTTTTCTTTGGCTGCTGCTCAAAAGCAATCTTATTGGCGGCATCGATATACGCCCGGACGCTGGCCTCGACCACGTCGGTGCTGACTCCCCGGCCGACGAACAGTTTGCCTCCGGATTCCACCTTGACATTAACCTCACCCAAAGCGTCTTTGCCGGCGGTGGTGGCCCGAATCTGAAACTCGTTCAGAGTCGATTTCAGCTCGGTGATCCGGTCAACCGCATGCAATGCGGCGTCAACCGGTCCGTCCCCGATGGAAGCCTCGATATGGGTGCGATCGCCCACTTGCAGGGCCACGGTCGCCGTCGGTAATACCTCGGTGCCGCTGAAGAAATGCAGCGACTTGAGCTGATAGATCGTCGGCACCAGTTTTAGTTCCTGTTCGACCAGAGCTTCCAAATCGTGCCGGCTGATCTCTTTTTTTCGGTCAGCCAGCAGCTTGAATTGCTTGAAGGTCCGTTTCAGTTCGTCATCGCTCAATTCATAACCGAGCTGCTGCAGCCGGTCGCGGAAAGCATGCCGTCCGGACAGTTTCCCCAACACGATGCCGTCCTGGAAAATGCCCACCATTTCGGGATTCATAATCTCATAGGTGGAACGCTCTTTCAATACTCCATCCTGGTGAATCCCGGACTCATGGGCGAAGGCGTTCTTGCCGACAATCGCCTTGTTCGGCTGCACGCTCATCCCGGTCAGGGAAGCCACCATCCGGCTGGTTCGGTAAATCTCACCATAGTTGATATTGCTGACCGCATCAAAAAACCGCTGCCGGGTGTAGAGCGCCATCACCACTTCCTCCAGAGAGCAGTTGCCGGCCCGTTCTCCGATGCCGTTGACGGCGCATTCCACTTGCAGCGCTCCGTTCATGATCGCCGCCAAAGAGTTGGCCACTGCCAGTCCCAGATCGTTATGGCAATGGACACTGATCACCGCTTGGTCGATATTGGGCACATTGCGCTTAATGCCGGCGATCAGCTCCGCAAACTCTTCCGGCACGGTGTAGCCGACCGTATCCGGGATGTTGACCGTGGTCGCCCCGGCGGCGATCACCGCCTCCAGCACCCGATACAGAAAAGCGGGTTCAGAGCGGCCCGCATCTTCGCAGGAAAACTCCACATCCTCGACGTAACCCTTGGCACGTTTCACCGCCGCCACCGCCCGAGCCAGTACTTGATCCGGCTCCAGCTGCAATTTATGCTGCATATGAATCGGTGAAGTTGCCAAGAAAGTATGGATCCGCGGTTTGCGAGCGACTTTCACCGCTTCCCAGGCGGCATCGATATCCACGTCCTCGGCCCGGGCCAGACCGGCGATAGTCGGCCCCTCGACTTTTTCCGCAATCAGTCGGACCGCTTCAAAATCGCCGGGAGAGCTGACCGGAAAACCGGCCTCGATCACATCGACCCCCAGCCGCGCCAATTGGCGGGCGATCTCCAGTTTTTCCTGGGCGTTGAGATTGACCCCGGGCGACTGTTCTCCGTCCCGCAGGGTGGTATCAAAAATAATCACGCGTTTCGGCATGGTTCCTTCCCTCCCGCTGCCTAATATCAAAGCAGGGGTCCTGTGCTGCGAACCCCTGCTCCCGTTCTGCGTGTGTTCAGATTCGCTGCTTGGAGATTACTTTTGCAGCCACTTCATCATAGACCGGAGTTCCCAGCCCACTTGCTCGATAAGGTGTTCGGAAGACTGCCGTTTCAGCGCATTATAGACCGGCCGGCCCACTTGGTTCTCCAGCAGCCAGTCCTTGGCAAATACCCCATCCTGGATTTCCGCCAGCACCATTCGCATCTCGTCCCGTACGTCCTGATTGATGATCCGCGGCCCCACGGTCATATCCCCGTATTCCGCAGTGTCACTGATTGAATAGCGCATACCCTGAATGCCGCCTTCATACATCAGGTCAACGATCAATTTCAGTTCATGCAGACATTCAAAGTAGGCGATCTCCGGCTGATAACCGGCTTCGACCAGCGTCTCGAAACCGGCTTTAACCAGCTCCGTCACGCCCCCGCAGAGAACACACTGCTCGCCGAAGAGGTCGGTTTCGGTTTCTTCTTTGAAGGAAGTCTCGATCACACCCGCCCGGGTCGCTCCGATCCCCTTGGCATAGGCCATAGCCAGGTTAAACGCCTGCCCGGTGAAATCCTGATGGACCGCAACCAACGAAGGAACCCCGAAGCCCTGCTCGTACATCCGCCGCACCAAGTGCCCCGGTCCCTTGGGTGCCACCATGATCACGTCGATATTGATCGGAGGCACAATCTGGCCAAAATGAATATTGAAACCATGGGAGAAGAGCAGTGCATTGCCCGGCTCCAAATTGGGCAGAATCTTTTCCCGATAGACCGCCGCGTGCCGCTCGTCGGGAAGCAGAATCTGAATCAGATCGCCTTCCGCTGCCGCTTCTTCCACCGTCATGACCGGGATATTGGCTTTTTGCACCTTTTCCCATTCGGCAGTAGTTTCCGCGTCCTTGGGCGGCCGTAGTCCGACCACGACCCGCACGCCGCTGTCCCGCAAATTCATCGCCTGGGCATGACCCTGACTGCCGAAGCCCATTACCGCCACAGTTTTCCCCGCCAGATATTTCAGATCAGCGTCTTCTTCATAAAACATTTTTGCCATCAGATTTCCTCCTCATTCTTCTCAGCTTTTCCCCCGGACCATAGAAATCACGCCAGTGCGGATCATCTCCATGATGCCGAACGGTTTCAGTGACTGTTCGATCGCGTTTATCTTTTGGTGATCACCGGTGACTTCAATGATCAATGAACGCCTGCCGAAATCAACGATTCGAGCCCGAAAAATCGAAGCGATCTGCATGATTTCGGCCCGAATCGGGCTGTCCGCCCGAACCTTGAAGAGCACCAGCTCCCGGTCCACGGTCGCCTCTTCGGTAATGTCGCTGATCTTGATCACATCGATCAGCTTGTGCAGCTGTTTGGTCACTTGCTCAATGCTGGCCGGATCGGCATCGACCAAAATGGTCAGACAAGAGAGCTCCGGATTGTCGGTCATGCCGACATTGAGACTTTCGATATTGTATCCCCGCCGGCTGAACAAGCCGGCCACCCGATTGAGTACTCCGGGGGAATTATGGACCAGAACCGAAAGTGTACGTCGCTTCATTCCAGTTCGCACCCCCCCAGCATATTTTGCAGGGAAGCCCCCGGCGGCACCATCGGATACACATTTTCTTCCGGATCAACCTGGAAGTCCAGGATCACCGGCCCTGGGGTGGCAATCGCCCGTTCTATCGCCGGCCGCACCTCATCCGGTCGGCTCACCCGAATCCCGGTCGCCCCGTAAGCTTCCGCCAGTTTTACAAAGTCCGGGCTGACATCCCGGAGGGTGGTATGGGAATAACGGCCGCCCCAAAACATCTGCTGCCACTGGCGAACCATGCCCAAATAGCCGTTGTTCAAAATCGCGATATTGATCGGCAGATTATAGGCTACTGCTGTCGCCAGCTCCTGCGAGTTCATCTGAAAGCTGCCGTCGCCGGCGATGCCAAAGACCAGAGCGTCGGGCTTGCCCAGCTGCACCCCCAGCGCCGCCGGAAAACCGAAGCCCATCGTGCCCAATCCCCCGGAGGTAATCATGGTCCGAGGATGTTTGAACTGAAAATACTGGGCGGTCCACATCTGGTGTTGCCCAACCTCGGTGGTGATGTAGGCTTCGCCCTTGCTCACCTCAGAAATAGTTTCAATCACAAACTGCGGTTTGATAACCTCATTCCCCTGCTCGTAGCTGAGCGGGTAGCGCCGCTTCCAGTCGTCGATCATCGCCAACCATTCCGGCCGTCCGCTGCTGGCCTCGATTTTGGGAATCAACTGTTCCATTACCATCTTGACGTCACCCACGATCGGCACTGTCACCCCGACGTTCTTGCCGATTTCGGCGGCGTCGATGTCAATATGGACCACCTGGGCGTTGGGCGCAAAGCAATCGAGCAGACCGGTCACCCGGTCATCAAATCGGGCGCCAACCGCGATCAGGCAGTCGCACTCGCAGACCGCATAGTTGGCGCTGCGGGTGCCGTGCATCCCCAGCATGCCCAGGAACAGGCGATGGTCGCCGGGAAAGCCGCCCAGCCCCATCAGAGTGCTGGTCACGGGCAAACAGGCTTTTTCCACCAACGCCCGGATTTCCGCCGCAGCATTGCTGGCTACCACTCCGCCGCCCATGTACAGCAGCGGTTTTTGGGCTTCGTTGATCAATTTCGCCGCTTGATTGACCTGGAGCATATTCACCTTTTTCAGCACCCGGTAACCGCGGAGATTGACCGAACGGGGATATTCAAATTCCGTTTTGGCGACACTGATGTCCCGCGGCAAGTCAATCACCACCGGTCCCGGACGGCCGGTACCGGCGATGTAAAACGCTTCCTTGATGATCCGGGCCAAGTCCCGGACGTCCTTGACCAGATAACTGTGCTTGGTGATCGGGAGGGTGATGCCGGTAATATCAGCCTCCTGAAAAGAGTCCCGGCCCAACAGGCCAACCGCCACCTGGCCGGTGAAAACCACCATCGGCACCGAGTCCATGTGCGCGTTGGCGATACCAGTCACCGCGTTGGTCGCCCCTGGTCCGGAGGTAGTTATACACACTCCAATTCGTCCGGTAGCGCGGGCATAACCGTCAGCCGCATGCGCCGCCGCCTGTTCATGCCGGGTCAAAATATGGTTCAGGTTCGCCTTGTAAATCTCATCGTACAGCGGAAGTACAGCTCCGCCCGGATAGCCGAAGACAACCTCCACTCCTTCTTCTTGAAGACAGCGGATGACAATTTGTGCCCCTGTCAATTCCATCTCTTCACCTCCCAACAGGCCCCTGCTAGTCGACCAGAACCGCCCCGGTGCTGGCCGATCCGACCATGCGCGCGTAGCGCGCCATATACCCGCTCTTAATTCGGGGCGCCGGAGGAGTCCACTGCGCCCGCCGCTTTTCAATCACATCCGGTGCCACCTCGAGCTGCAGCAACCCGGCTGGAATATCAATCCGGATGATGTCCCCTTCGTCCACCAGGGCAATCAAACCGCCTGCCGCCGCTTCCGGGGAGACGTGGCCGATCGACGCGCCCCGGGTCGCACCGGAAAAGCGACCGTCGGTAATCAGGGCTACATCTTTGTCCAGGCCCATGCCCGCCACCGCCGAGGTCGGGGTCAGCATTTCAGGCATGCCCGGACCGCCCCGCGGCCCTTCGTAGCGAATCACAATCACGTCGCCGGCTTTAATCTTGCCGCCGAGAATCGCCGCCACCGCATCCGCTTCAGAATCGAAGACTCGAGCCGGTCCTTGATGTTGCATCATCTCCGGAGCCACCGCTCCTTTTTTAACCACCGCGCCTTCCAGCGCCAAATTGCCCTTGAGAATCGCCAGCCCGCCGCTGGCGCTATGGGGATCGGTTACCGGGCGGATCACCTCCGGCAGCCGGATGGTCTTGCCCACCACCAGTTCCGCCACCGGCAATCCGGTCACCGTCTTCGCCTCCCCCTCCACCAATCCGTGCCGGAGGAGTTCGGCCATCACCGCCGGAATGCCGCCGGCAGCGTCCAAATCTTCAATGAAATACGGTCCGGAGGGAGCGATCTTGGAAAGATGGGGCGTCCGGGCACTGACCTGATTGGCCAGATCCAAATCAAACGCCACTCCCGCCTCGTGGGCAATCGCCGGCAAATGGAGAATCGTGTTGCTGGAACCGCCCAGCGCCATATCCACCGCCAAGGCATTGTAAAAGGCCCGGTGATCCATGATGTCCCGCGGCCGCAAATTCTGCCGCAAGATCTCCATGATCTGCCATCCCGCCTGTTTCGCCAGCCGCACCCGGGCGGCATGCACCGCCGGAATCGTTCCGTTACCGGGCAGCCCCATTCCCAGCGCTTCAGTCAGACAATTCATGGAGTTAGCCGTAAAAAGACCGGAGCAGGAACCGCAGCCCGGGCAGGCGCATTCTTCCAGTTCGTACAGCTCCGCCGTCGTCATCCGGCCGGCCGCCACCGCTCCGACGCCCTCAAAAACATTGCTCAGGCTAACCCGCTGGCCCCGGTATGATCCCGCCAGCATCGGCCCGCCACTGATGAAAATACTGGGGATGTTAAGCCGGGCGGCTGCCATCAGCATCCCGGGTATGACTTTGTCGCAATTGGGAATAAAGACCAGGGCGTCGAAAGAATGGGCGATCGCCATCACTTCCACCGAGTCCGCAATCAGCTCCCGGCTGGCCAGGGAATATTTCATCCCCAGATGGTTCATGGCAATGCCATCGCAAACTCCGATCACACCGAATTCGATAGGGGTGCCCCCGTTCATCCGGACTCCGGTTTTGGCTGCATCAGCGATAGTGCCGAGGTGGATATGGCCGGGGATAATTTCGTTTTCGGAATTGACGATCCCGATCAGCGGCCGCCGCATCTCCTCGTCAGTTAGACCGAGGGCCTTGAAGAGGGAACGATGCGGTGCCTTTTCCGTCCCGAGTTTGACCAGATTACTGTTCACGGGTTCACTCCTTTCCTTTATGTGTCTGTGCTGTTTGATCCAGACCGGTTAAGCGGTAAATCGGCTCCCCGTCGTGTTCCGTCAGTTTCTGGAACGCTTCCCGCAGCCGAATGAAGATCGGTCCCGGCTTGCCGTTGCCGATAACCCGGCCGTCGATATTGACCGCCGGCACCAGTTCGGCGGCGGTCCCGGTCACAAAGCACTCGTCCGCCACAAACAAGTCGTAGCGGGTCACAACCGTTTCTTCGGCGGGAATTCCCATCTCGCGGGCGAGCTCCAGCAAAGCATTGCGGGTGATTCCCTCCAGCGCCCCGCAATAAGCCGCGGGGGTTTTCAGCACCCCGTTCTTGACCAGGAAGATATTGTCGGCGGTCGCTTCCGCCACATAGCCCTGGTCGTTGAGGAATATCGCTTCCTGCACTCCGGCCAGATTACACTCGATCTTGGCCAGAATGTTGTTCAGATAATTCAGGGACTTGATCCGGGGGTTAACCGCTTCCGGCAGGTTGCGCCGGGTCGGAATGGTAATCAGATCCATCCCCTGATGATACACTTCTTCCGGATAGAGGGAAATGGTGGTTGTGATGTTGATCAGACAGGGCCGGCTGCACTTGCGCGGGTCCAGTCCCAGATCCCCCACACCCCGGGTGATTATCAGTCGGCAGTAACCTGAGGCCAGGTTATTCCGGCGAAACGTTTCCGTCACAATTTCCATTACTTCCGCTTTGCTGTGCGGCACCTCCAGAGCGATCGCCTTGGCGGAATCAAAAAAGCGGTCGATATGCTCCTTGAGGCGAAAGACCCGGCCGTTATAGGCGCGGATGCCCTCAAACACACCATCGCCATACAGTAATCCATGATCGAAAACCGAAACCTTGGCTTCTTCTTCAGGTACATACATGCCGTCGAAATAAATAATGAGCCCCATTTCATACACCCCTTTTCAGTTTTTCTGTGTACACCGGTATTCGGTATAGAATATAAAACCTCTCGCCCAAACTGCCTGGAAAAAACCAGGGACGAGAGGATATACCCGCGGTACCACCCTATTTGTCGCCTTTCGGCAACCACTCATAGTGCTCGACGCACCAGCATAATAACGGATGCTGTTGATCCGGCCTACCCTACTGGGCTGGTCGCCGTTCAGGAGGCGGCTCCGGGAAGAGACGCTGTGGTAATCTGCCGCAAGCGGAGCCGGATCTCAGCGTTCCCGACTCTCTGTGTCCGCTGCTGACAGCTAAATCCCGTCATTGCCACTTTGTATACTGTATAGATTTGTCTGAAAATAGTTGGTACTAGTATAGGAAATCTGTTTTCCGGTGTCAACCATTTTCAGCCTCGGCTTCTTCCATTTCCAAGGCGCGAATGTATTCCCGATAATCCAGCGGCGGATTCAGCCCTCGGCGCACGAACTCCCGCTGCAGATCTTTCATGAGTTTGAACAGTGCCCAGAGCTGCCGCCGGCCCTTAATCGTGCGGCGGGCCTGCAGCGGCGACAAGCCACTCAGCGGTGACAGCTCGGTTGTCAGCCAGCGCCGCAGTTCTTCCTGCTTCCAGCGGTTGTAGCGTTCGCGGGCAATCGCGCCGGGATTCACCACCGCCAGCAGGTCCAGCCCCTCCTCCCGCTCCTGCATATCGATCAGCTGCAGGTAAGAAGCCATGCCTTCTTCCAGTTCTTCGCAAATCGAATCCATGTATTCCTTGCCAAAGCTGGCCACGGTTAAAAAGGCGGGGGTCAGCCGATACTCGGCCACAAACCCTTCCCCTTTCTCCGTACCCCCGGCCAGCGGCCGGATTTGCTCGTATTCATAGAAAACCCGGGTCCCTTCCGGCAGGTTGAACTCAAAGCCCTTGAAGCTGTGCAGTTTGTCCAGAACCGGAGCCAGTTCCCGGATCTCATAGGTAGCAACAATAAAGGGCAGCTTCTCCTCCGGCTCCTCCACCGCCAGTTCCGCCAGCAGCTCTTCGAATCCGGGGTACTCTCCGCCCAGCACCGCATAGGCCAGACTGACGTCGAGGTGGTACTGCTGCCGGTAGCGGACAACAGCATCGCTCAAATACCGCTCGACCAGATTGCAGACCCCATCCAAGGTGGCCCGCTCCTGGGCGATCACCAACATTTCATCATCCGCCAGTATGAACTCGGCGAAGATATTGCCGGCGAAATCAATCCCCTCGACCAGTGGATCGGTATTCTGATTCCAGCGGTAATGGGTTCCGGTCGGAAAATCGCCGAACAACTGAACTTCCGGCAGCTCCGACAAAAATGAGCGCACCGCCGCCGATTCCTGCATATCGTACAAAGCGCAAAAGACTTCATAATTCAAGGGATTGGCCGGATCATGCTCCGCCAGCGGCTGCTGCAGCACATCTTCGACCTGCGCCACCCGCCAGCCCGCCGCTTCCTGGACCAGCCGGATGTTCTGCACCCGGCGCAACAGCTTGTCCTCTTCCTCCAGGATCAGCTGGACCTGCAACTCGGCTGATTTTTTGCGGATCTCCTCGGCCAGCACCCGGGTCTTGAGATAGGTCCGGGGTGACAGTTTCTGCATAATTTGCTGCTGCTGATATTCCCAGCGATACTGGCGGCGGATGGTAGTCCGGGCGGCGGCGAGATCGTAGAGCAGCCCCCAATCGCCATGCGCTTCCGCCAGATAGTAGGCATTGGCGGTTTGTCGGGGAGTAAGCAGATTCCCGGTCAGACGCTGAGTCAGCTCCCCGACCGCCTGCTCGCCCAACCGACAGGGTTGCTCCAGCCATTGCCGGTATTGAAAAACCGGCCGAGCCGCATGCCGGCCGGGTTCCAGATTATATTGAAAGGCTTCCTGCAGCAGGTAGCAGGCTTCTTCATAACTGATCGGCACCATTTCCTGCTGCCGTTGTTTCTGTTCGTCCTGAAAAGCCTCTACGCTCTGGTCATTGACGGCAAAATACCGGCTGACTCCTTCCGGGCCGAACTTCAGGACAAAATAGCGGACATCCAGCTTCTGATTCAACTGCCGCCAGGCCATGACCAGGGTAATCTGACCCTGGATCCGGGATTTGCTGGCATAGGCCGCAAACAAATGCCGCGGATAGCGGGGCCCGGCGATTCGCCAATCATCCAGGGGCAGTCCCGCCAGCCGAAATTTCTCTAAGGCCCGGCGGGCGCTTTTCTGGACATCACCTGAATACTCCTCTGCCACCAGCCAGAAAAAGCGTGCTAATGGTGCCGCGTGCACCGAAGAAAGGTTTTCAATCAACATTGCCTGTAATGGAATCGGCAGCTGGTCAATTGCCTCCAGCGCCAGCGGATAACTCTCCTCGGTTTCAACCATGGAAATGATATCCTGGGCCAGGTTCTGGAGCAGTTGTCGGGGAACCCCGAGTCGCTGCCGAGCACGCCTTTTGAAGTTTCTGGTCATTCTGGAATTCCCTTTCGATCGTATTCTCACCAAGTGTAGCATATGCCCCAAAGGGGTGCAACAAACCGCGCCGGAGGGCGTTTTCAGTCCCCGCCCGGCCAAGTTCGGAGGATGGTCCCTCCCCCCAGTACCCGCTCCCCCTGGTAGTAGACCACCGCCTGGCCGGGAGCAACCGCCCGCTGCGGCTGTTCGAAACTGACCGCCACCTCGCCTCCCGGGCGGGGGTTGAGCTGCGCCGCCACCGGGGCAGCCGTGGAGCGGATCCGAACCTCCACCGCAATCGCCGTTTGCAACTGCTCCAGCAGGATGAAGCGGTTGTCGCCGGCGATCAAGCCGGGAGCCAGCAACTCTTCAGCCTCGCCGAGCACCACCGCATTCCGCTCGGGATCGAGCGCCAGCACATAGAGCGGTCGGCCGACCGCGATCCCCAGGCCCCGCCGCTGCCCGACCGTATAGTAGGGAAGCCCCCGATGGCAGCCCAACACCCGGCCCCGGCTGTCCAGAAACGGCCCCGGGACGGGAGGCGCGCACCGCCTCCGGGCCAGGAACTGCCGATAGTCCTCCCCACCCAAGAAACAAATTTCCTGGCTCTCCGGCCGCCGGGCCACCGGCAGGGAACGCTCCTCGGCCATTTCCCGAACCTGTTCCTTGCTCATCGCCCCCAGCGGAAAACAAGCCGCCGCCAGCTGCTCCTGCCCTAACCGGTAGAGAAAATAACTCTGATCTTTGCGCCGGTCAACTCCGCGCAGCAGACACCACCGCCGCCGTTCCGGATCGTATTCTACCCGAGCGTAATGACCAGTAGCCAGCACCGGCCACCCTTCCGCCCGGACCGCCGTCAGCAGCCGGCCGAATTTAATGGCGGCATTGCAGACGACGCAGGGATTGGGGGTCCGCCCCTGCTCATATTCCCGGCAGAAATCAGCGATCACTTGGCGCTCGAATTCCGGTCGGGCATCGATCACCCGATGGGGAATGCCCAGGCAAGCAGCCGCCTCCGCTGCCGCCACTTCCTCCTCTTCAAACAAGCGGAGCGTGAACGCCCCTAACTCGTAACCCGCTTCCAGCAGCAAGGCCGCCGCCAGCGTGCTGTCGACCCCGCCGCTCATGGCCACCGCCACCCGATTGCTTTTCATTGCAGACCATCCGTTTCATCGTTAGAATGAACATGTGAATTAAAAAAAGGAGGACTTCTATGTCTGCGAAATCCCCCTATGTACCGGTCGACCGCAACCGTCGCTTTATCCAATGCCCTCGCTGCGGCAACACCGTTTTTTCGGCGGATGCCCGCTTCTGCCGGATGTGCGGCCTTTTCCTGTTCAATGCCTGTTCTGACCAGATCCCTTCGCCGGCTGCCGGTTGCACCCGCTATAATCCCGGCGACGCCCGCTATTGCGAGCAATGCGGAGAGCCGACCTCTCTGCTGACTGCCGGCTTGCTCCTGACCTGGGAAGAATTGCTGGAAACCCAGGGTGCCGTTGCCGCTGGCATCGAGCCCGACTACGGCGATCTCGACTATGATGACGAGGAAGGCATGGATTTCGATCTCGGTCCGATCGGCTCCTAGCCGGCCGCCAGCTCAAACTGGGCGGTCGCGGCGGAGGTCACCGCCGCCAGCGTTTCCTGATCGCAGGCTTCCACGTAAAGCCGGATCTTGGGCTCGGTGCCGGAAGGCCGGACCAGCACCCAGCAATCGTCTTCCAGCCACAATTTGAGACCGTCCCGCCGGTCCACCCGCTGCACGGCTTTGCCCCCCAACGAACGCCATTCAGTCTGGGCGGCGATTTCCGCCAACCGGGCTTTGCGTTCCGGGGTAGCGGTGAAATCCAATTGCTCGCTGAGCAGCGATCCGTATTCCTCCTGCAGCCGCTCCTGCAACTCGGTCGGACCGAGCTGCCGCGCGGCGACCATTTCCGCCACCAGCGCCGCCGCCATGATCCCATCCTTCTGCGGGATATGGCCGTGAATACTCATGCCCCCGCTTTCCTCGCCGCCAAACGCCGCCCCCTGTTCCCGGAACGCCTGCCCGACATACTTGAATCCGACCGGAGTTTCAATCATCGGCAAGCCGAATTTTTCGGCGATTCGGTCGAGCATGTGAGTGGTAGCCAGGCTGCGGGCCACCGGCCCCCGATACTCCCGAGTCTGGAGCACATAATCCAGCAGCAGGGGCAGCATTTCATTGGCGGTGAAAAAGCGGCCATCGCGGTCGACCACTCCGAACCGGTCGGCATCGCCATCCAAAGCCAGCCCCAGATCCGCCCCGGAGCGAACCACTCGTTCCCGCAGTTCCAGCAGCCAGCGGGCCATCGGCTGCGGTTTCAGCCCCCCGAACAAGGGGTCGCGGTAATCATGAATGCTCTCCACCTGACAATAGCCCCGGCGGAGAAACGTATCCAGATAGTTCATCCCCGCCCCGTACATAGAATCAACCACAACCCGCAGCGGCCGATTGCGGATCACCTTCAGATCCACCACCGCTTCCAGCCGGTTGAGATAGGGAGTGCGCAGATCCAGTTCCGTCACCAGCGAAGTGAATTGTTCCTGTCGAAACGCCAGGCAGTGAAAGCTGACCGCCCGGCCCAGCGGCGGCGGCCCCTGATCGCTCCCGTCATCCCAGAAACTTGGTTCCAGCTGGCATATTCTTGCATCCGGCAGCGGTTCGACGGCAAGAACTGCGTTCCCCTCCCGCACGTCGATCAGCCGTTCGATCTCCCCCGTCACCTCTGGTAAAGCCGGACTGCCGTAATCGGGAATGAACTTGATGCCGGTGTAGCCCGGCGGATTGTGGCTGGCGGTGATCATGACCCCTCCCGCCGCCTGCTGCTCCAGCACCCCGAAAGAAGTCACCGGGGTGGGGCAAAAGGTCTTGGTCCAAAATACCGGGATGCCTGCTTCCAATAACACTTCCGCCACCGCGCAGGCGAATTTTTCGGAAAAGAATCGCGTATCGTAGCAAACCACCACTCCCTGGCCGACCGATTGCCGGCCCTGAAGGTAATCAGCGATCGCTCCGGCCACCAGCCGTACATTTGCAAAAGTTACGCCATCGGCAATGATCGCCCGCCAACCGTCGGTCCCAAAGCTGATCCGGTTCATGTCCGCACTCCCTTCCCGATGGTTTGATTCTCAGTCCCAGTTACGTTTATACTGATATCCTATCATATCCCCGCCCGGGTTGTACCCGCCCCTCCCGGAGCCGATCCCCGACTACGGCAGCGATCGCCTGAACCATCCATTCCCTCCATGCGCCGCCCTTCCAGCTCGCGGTCGTTTTGACCCCGGAGCCGAATCCGTCTATTATTAAAGAGCAACCCAGCTGCCGCCGGCAGCTGCTGACCAACTCGATGGAGGTGTGCCCCGATGGATGTTGTCTACGATACGATCATCATCGGCGCCGGACCAGCCGGTCTGAGCGCCGCTTTGTATGCCGCCCGCGCCCGGCTCAAGGTCTTGGTGCTGGATAAAAGCCCCCTGTCCGGCGCCCTCGGCAAAGCCGGACTGATTGAGAATTATCCCGGTCTGCCGGCTGCCCTGCCCGGCCGGGAACTGCTCGCCCTGATGCGCCAGCAGGCGCAGAATTTCGGCGCCACCATTCTCCAGACAACCGTGGTCGGCGCCAGTCTGGATGGGGAAATCAAACAAGTCTTTACCACCGAGGGCCTGCATCAGGGCAAGACCGTGATAATCGCCACCGGCTCGATGGGCCATGCTCCCTCTCTGCCCGGGGAAGCGGACCTGCTCGGCCGGGGGGTCAGCTACTGCGCCGCCTGCGACGCCGCCTTCTTCACCGACCAGGACATCGCGGTCATCGGCAGCGGCCCGGAAGCGATCGAAGAATTACCGCTGCTGCTCAAATTCGCCCGCCGGATTTATCTGGTCGCCCCCAGCCGCAGCCTGCCGGCCGCCGAAATCGATCATCTCCGCAGCAGTTCCCAGGTAGTGCTCAAGCTCGACCATCGCCCCCGGGCGATCATCGGCACCAACAGTGCCGAAGCGCTGGAATTGCTCTCGCCCACGCAAGAAACAGAAAAAATTCCGGTCAACGGAATTTTCGTCTTTCTCCAAGGGAATCGTCCGATTATCGACTTTTTGTACGGCGCGGTCAAAATCACCGAGGAAGGCTGCATCTGCACCAACCGGGAGGATATGTCCACCTCTCTCCCCGGTGTCTTTGCCGCCGGCGACGTCACCTGCAAACGAATCCGGCAGGTCGTTCTCTCCACCGCCGAAGGCTGTCTGGCCGCTCTCGCCGCCGACCGCTTCATCAATCAGCGGCAGCAGCTGCGCAGCCAGTGGTCCTGATTTCATCCGCACCGGAAAGGAGGGATCCCGCCTATGCCGGCTCGGGGCCTGGGTAAACCGCTCGCCCTCTCCATCGTCAGCCTCTTCAGTTTGGGAGGCGGGCTGTGGATGGTGGAGCCTCAAACCATGATGTCCGCCGTCCGGATCGAAACCGGCACCGAAGCCCTGATCCAGATCGGCATCATCGTTTCTTTTTTTCTGATCAGTATTCCAGCCAGCTTCATTGCCGAACGGATGGCCGCCGTCAGCTCGGTTCCGTTTACCTTGGTGCTGGCCGGCGGCTGCCTCTTCCCGGTGATTGGCAACAGTGTCGGTCTCGGCCATCTACCCTGGTTTCTGGGCTGGCCAACTGCGCTGGCGCTTTCCTTCCTCGGCCAATGGATGGGGTTGGGCCTGGGCCGGCTGCTCTTTCCCTGGCTGCGGCGGAAAGCAATCCGCCAGGAAATGAGCGCCCCCACCCGAGAACCGCTGGATTAACGCTACTTCTGCCCCTTGGCCGCCGCCAGCCGCTGCTTCACTGCTTCAAACCGCTGCCGCTGTTGCTCGTTCTCCAGCAGCAGCGGCGGCACCGGGTTGGGCCGGCCGTTGCGGTCCAGCGCCACCATTACAAAATAGGCCTCCAGCGCCGGTTTGATTTCGCCTCGGGTCAGATTTTCGATCCGGACCGAAACAAATATCTCCATCGAGGTCTTACCAGTGTAAATCAGCTCCGCGTCGCAGATAACCAGATCGCCGATCAAAATCGGCTCCTTGAAA
>Ga0302252_1001273_pt1 | contig 15323 bp, 16 predicted proteins | sample AAG_RA_Leu_MG_FD_193511 | JGI IMG/M metagenome (GOLD analysis project Ga0302252, IMG submission 193511) | Enriched activated sludge microbial communities from anaerobic digester in WTTP, New Holstein, Wisconsin, United States - AAG_RA_Leu | ecosystem: Engineered > Bioreactor > Anaerobic >...
TACGTCAACAAGCGGACCTCGGGGACCATGACCTTCAGCGCCCCCAGTCAGGCCGGGGCCTACGACTTCCGGCTCCATGACACCGACGGCGGCGGCAAGGAAGTGGCTTCAGTCAGCTTCACCGTCGGCGCCGGGAGCACCGGCGGCGGGAGCGGCGCCAATCTCCGTGCCACCCCGGGCGACGGTTATATCTATTTGGAGTGGAATGCATCTGCGTCCGCCCTCGGCTACAATCTGTTCCGGGGCACCAGCAGCGGCGGTGAAACCTCGACTCCGGTCACCGACTTTCCGATCACCGGCACCTCCCACACCGATCTCAACGTCAAGAACGGCACCAACTACTGTTACATCATGCGGCCGGTTTACAGCGGTGAGGTAATGGGCGGCAGTTCCAACGAAGCCTGTGCCACTCCCCGCCCGGGCGGCGGCACCAACACCGGCGGCGGGACTACCGGCAGCACCGCGGTTGAGATCATTCTGCAGATCAACAATCCCTATATGACGGTCAACAGCCAGAGCCGAGAAATCGATCCCGGCCGGGGAACCGTGCCGGTAATCGTCAGCGGCCGGACCCTGCTGCCGATCCGGTCAGTGATTGAAGCGGTCGGCGGTTCAGTCGGATGGAACGGATCAGAACGGAAAGTTACCATCCAAACCAGCACCGGCACGATTGAGCTGTGGATCGACAACGAGAAAACCCGAGTCAACGGAATCACCCAGACCACCGACGTCGCTCCCCGGATCATCAACGACCGGACCATGCTGCCGTTGCGCTTCATTGCCGAGAATCTGGGCTTCAATGTCGAGTGGGATGGGCAGACCTATACCGTGACCATGAATTACAATCCCTAACCTCCGACCCGCTTAGATCAACCAAGACAATTTCGACAAGGGCAAGGACTCCTCAAGCAGTTCTTGCCCTTTCGGTTTGCACTTATGCCCTTATGATAAGATAGGAATATGGAATTGAGCGCGATTGCGGTAACTGCATTTGTCGTCGGCTTTTCCGGGGCGATGATGCCCGGTCCGTTGCTGACCGTGACCATCGGCGAATCCGCCCGGAGGGGATTCAGCGCCGGCCCCTTGATTGTGTTCGGTCACGGCTTGCTGGAACTAGCGCTGGTGGTGGCATTGGTGGGGGGATTCTCGACGGTGCTGACGCTGCCGGAAGTAGGCCGGGGGATCGCTCTGCTCGGCGGCGGTTTTTTGCTCTATCTCGGTTATGGGATGGTCAAGGATGCCTGGCAGGGCAAGGTGTCGCTGGCGTTGTCCATTCCAGCTGGATCCAATGGCGAGGGTTCTTTGTCTTCCGGTCGGCCTCGAAGCCTAACCGACAGCGGCCGTCGTCCCGGCTGGTACTTGATCGGAGCGGGCATCCTGATCAGCCTGGCCAATCCATACTGGATAATCTGGTGGGCGACGATCGGGCTGGGGTATCTGAATTTCTCCCTGCAGTCCGGGCTTGCCGGGCTGGCCGCTTTTTTTATCGGTCACATCAGCGCTGACGCAACCTGGTATTGCCTGGTGGCGGCAGCCGTTTCGGGCGGACGCCGGTTTTTGAACGACCGCTCATATCGAGGAATTCTGGTCGGCTGTGGGTTTTTTTTGATCGGACTGGGGTTCTACTTTCTGTCGGCTGGCATTTAGAAGCTACAGCATAGCAGGGCTGCAGATAAACAGTCCGGGAAGGATTGACGATTGGCTGAACAATTTGGAATTATCAATCGGGGACTATCCGAAGAACTTTTTCAGGGCATCATTGCCCGCAGTGAGCAAGGGACCGCTCTGGATACCATGCACATGCGCTTTCGGTCATTTGCTCCCGGGGAAACGGAAATGGAAATGACGGTTGCGCCCGAACTGCTTAACGGCTACGGCAACCTGCACGGCGGCCTGGTTTCGGCTTTGGCGGATACGGCAATGGGCTTTGCGGCGATGACCCTGGGCCATCTGGTCATGACTGTCGAAATGAATATCAATTTTCTGGCGCCGGCTCCCGGCGGTGATCTGCTCACCGCAGTAGGGCAGGTGATCGACAGCCGGATCAAACTAGTGGTGGTGGAGGCTGCGATTCTGGATAGTAAGCACCGGCTGGTGGCCAAAGGCCGGGGCACCTTCTTGAAAACCACGCGAACCATCATCTAGCGGACAGCAATTCTCGAGCTTGATGATGGAGGAGGCAACCATGCAAGCATACTGGTATGCAATTGTGGCAATGCTTTTTTGGGGAATCGGTCCGGTATTCGGTAAAATTGGATTGGCGGAATTGGAGCCGATTCCGGCGATGGTCATCCGGGCTTGGGTGATCACTGCTCTCCTCACCGGTTTTGCACTGGTCGGCGGGCATGGTCGGGAACTGTTGAGCGTCAATCCCCGAGCGGCGTTATTCGTCATCATGGAAGGAATGTGCGCTGCTTTTTTGGGCCAACTAGCCTTCTATTATGCCTTGAAATATGGTGAAGTAAGCCAGGTTTCACCGATCGCTTCCGCTTTTCCGGTGGTGGCAATGGTGATTGCCGTGATTTTTCTAGGTGAGCAGCTGACCGCCGCCAAGGTGGTGGCGGCGGGGTTGATTGTGAGCGGGATCATTTTGCTGAAGTATTGAGGAGGTGCGCGATGAAAGGCAAATGCTGTCGATTGAGTCAGATCTTGATTCTGGCGGTGCTGTTGGTGGGGATCGTAACTGCCGGACTGCCGGTTGCTGCCCAGGAAATCCCTTTGCTTAATCCGAGTGAAACGGCGATTCCGGCAGATCCACTGCTCCAGGAAATATTCATCTCGCCTGATTTTACCCGAGACGGCCGAGCCTTGATCGGCGGTCAGTATCTATATCGCACTAGTGATTGGGGGCGCAGCTGGGAACGGCTGAACTGGGACGTGGGCAACCGGGTCTATGAAAACGGCCTGGACTGCGGTTCTTGGTATACGATTCAATTCTTGCCTGATGACCGGCTGGGGCTGGGCTACGACGGGCTTTTTTTCAGTGGCAATGGAGGGAAGAAATGGGATGAAGTCAAGAGCGCCAGCTTCGATTTTCAGAAAGACCGGCTGGGAGTGGTTCATTTCGCCATTCGCGGTAACCAAGTCCAGGGCTTGATTTCGCGCTGGCAGGCTACTCCATTCAGCCGCTACTATTTGGATCTGACCAAGTATTATTCCAATGACGGAGGAATCAACTGGTCCTATCAGGGCAGCGGAGCCGGTGAATTCAATGGCCGGCTGGTGGCGGTGGACGGAGATGTTCTGATTGCCCGGTTCAACCGCAATCAATTGCGCCGTTCGGTGGACGGGGGATTGACTTGGCAGGACGTTCTGACCGGGATTGACAGCCAGGGGGATCTGGCGGTCTGTTCCGAAGCTGACGGCAGAAAGACTGTGGTCGCCTGCAGCCCGGAACAAGCGGCGGTCGTTTATGTTTCGCGGGACAGCGGTGCCACCTGGCAGCAAGCCGAATCGGAACGGATCCGCGCCCTGCCGCTTTCTTCGCTGAGCATCAAGAGCGTGGCGGCAGCGCCCGGGGGGATCATTTTCGCCGGCAATGAAGATGGCCAGCTGTTGGTTTCGGAGGATTACGGGAACAATTGGAGCATTCTGGGAACGCTGGGTTACCAGGATTTGAACCGGATTCGCTGCGCTCCTGTCGATTCGGGAGTGTTGCTCCTGGCAGTCAACGATCAAGGAATTCATCGTCTGACCTATCAACCGGCGGCTATCAAACCAAAGCCACCGGCTTCAACTGTGATTAGCTTTCCGGTTGGCAAGCCGCAGTACACGATCAATGGCCGGCCGGTAGCCATGGACGCGGCGGCTTTCATCGAACAGGAGCGGGTGTTCATTCCGGTGCGGTATCTGGCGGAAGCGGTGGGCGCTGCGGTCGCCTGGGATGCGGAAACCCGGACGGTCCGGCTGAATGGAAACGGTCGGCAGCTTAAAATGCAGGTCAATGCGGCCGAGATGTTGCTCGACGGCCGGCGGCTGGAGCTGCCGGCAGCACCCCTCCTGCGCAATGACCGGCTTTATTTGCCGTTGCGCTCCAGTGCAGAGGCGTTCGGCTTTACTCCGGTCTGGGAGCAGTCCAGCCAAACCGCGGTTTTAACCCGGGAGCAGTGATGAAACGGGCGATTACAAGCGCTCCTCTTCGCTCTGGCAAATGAATCGACTGATGCAGGTAAAGCAGTCGCGGACCACACATGCTAATTCGGGATAGTCTTCCTGGCTGATTTCATGCCAGTCTCCCCAAGCGGGAGGGCGGCCGTCGGCGGTATAGCGGACTCGGGTGAAGTACATTCCCGAGGCGGAGCGGAAGACATGCTTATTGCTGAAATCATACTCTTCCCAGGCAACGGCTATACTCAGACAGCCTCTTTCCCGCAATTCAGTCGTGATCAGAATTGCTTCTCCCAGATCTTCGAAAAAGAAGCGGTCTTCCATCTCATGCAACTCCTTTTCGTCTTCAGTCCGGCTGTTCCTCGCCGGCTAATTCTCGGGTGACCTGGTCGATCAGGGCGATAGCTTGGCGGAGGGAATCACCCCGCTCATGAAACGGGCATTGTGGGCAGGAATATAGTTCGATCGCTTTGGCCTCCTGCACCACCAATTTACGGGCGGCTTCCAACCGGCGGCTGAGATCAGCCTGGTCGAGTTTCACGGTCATCACTCCCCCTTGCTGCTTGAGTTAATTATATGCCAGAAGTTATCGGTCGGGACAGCTGCTTGACAGAGCAACCGGCCTTCACCAACTGAAACCAAAGCAATGCCTGCGAAAGGAATGGTGGGATGGACAGCCTGGTTATAATCTTGATCGCGGCGGTATTGGTCCTGGTTGGGCTCAATACCGCTTTGCTCTTTCGCCAGCGGGGGCTGCAGCAGCGCTGCCGAGACCTGCTGGAAAATGGAGACAACCAGCTCAACCGTTTGGAACAGCAGCTGCGGGATGAGATGTTTCGCAGCCGGCAGGAAACCGCTCTGACTGGACAGCAGGGCCGAGAAGAATTGCAAACCGGCTTGCGCAGCTTCGAAACGGGAATTGCCCAACGGATGACTGAAATCGCCACTCTGCAAAAACATCAGTTGGAAGCCTTCGCCGGCCAGCTGAATGAACTGACCCGGAGCAACGAGCGGCGGATGCAGGATATGCGGCAGACGATGGAAACCAGCCTTCGCTCCCTCCAGACCGATAACGCCGTCCGATTGGAGGAAATGCGGCGGACAGTTGACGAGAAATTGCAGAACACTCTGGAGCAGCGGCTGGGAGAATCCTTCCGGCTGGTCAGCGAACGGCTGGAACTGGTCCATCGGGGCTTGGGCGAAATGCAGCATCTGGCTTCCGGAGTCGGAGATTTGAAAAAGGTACTGAGCAATGTTAAGACCCGGGGGATCTGGGGCGAAGTGCAATTGGGGACGATTCTGGAGCAGATCTTGACTCCCGACCAGTACCAAAGCAATGTAGCGGTGCGGCCGGGCAGTGGGGAGCGGGTGGAGTTCGCGGTGTGTTTGCCTGGCCGGAATGGGGAGGGTGGCCCCGTCTGGCTGCCGATAGATGCCAAATTTCCGCAGGAGGATTTTCACCGGCTGCTCGATGCGACCGAGCAGGGCGATCAACTGCTAGCCGAACAAGCGGCCCGCGAACTCGAAAACCGGATTCGGCTGGAAGCGAAAACAATCGCCGCCAAATATATCGACCCGCCCTATACCACCGATTTTGCCCTGATGTTTCTGCCCACCGAAAGTCTCTACGCCGAAGTGCTGCGCCGGCCCGGCTTGGTCGAGGTGCTGCAGCGGGAATTTCGGGTGACGGTGACTGGGCCCACTACCCTGGCGGCAGTGCTCAACAGCCTGGCGTTGGGTTTCCGGACCCTGGCGATCGAAAAACGCTCGAGTGAGGTTTGGAGCCTGCTGGGCGCAGTTAAAACCGAATTCACCAAATTTGGCACGGTCCTGGAAAAGACGCAGAAGAAACTGCAGGAAGCGAGCAACAGTATCGAGTTTGCTTCCCGCCGCTCCCGGGTGATTGCCGGCAAACTTCGCTCGGTGGCCGAACTGCCGTCGGAGGAATCAGCCGCCCTGCTGGACGGGGAAGGCGGATCCGATTGGGAGCGGGCGAATGAGGAGAATGGCAGCTAGCGCTGCCGGTCCGGCAGGAGTTCAAACCACCGGAGCCGAATATCTATATTCTGCTGATATGAACTGAGGGTGGAGGAGGCGGGTAAAGGCCGATGAACAGCACAGAACGATTGGTGACAAATGTCCGCCATGCGAAACTGGAAGACTATCTCTCGATTGCGGGAGAAGAGTGTATTCAAAACATCCGAAGCCTGGCCGAGTCGCTGCGGGGCAGGCGGATCCAGCATATCAATACCAGTTCCCAGGAGGGCGGTGTGGCGGAAATTCTGACCAGCCTGGTCCCGCTGCTCAATCAGCTGGGTCTGAAGACGGAATGGTATGTGATGGAGGTAAATCCGGAGTTTGCCGAAGTAACCAAACGATTTCACAACATCTTTCATGGTCTTCCGTTGTCCGTCACCCGGGATATGTATGACGTCTATTTAGAGGGTGTTCGGAGCAATCAGCCCTTGATCGACCCGGCGGCGGACTTTGTGGTGCTTCATGATCCGCAGCCGCTGGGCTTGGCGGAAGTCCGCCCTCGGTTTGACGGCCACTGGATCTGGTACTGCCATGTTGATCCAGTCGAGGTGGGAATTACTCTCTGGGAGTTCCTCCGGCCGTTTGCCGCTTCCTGTGATGCCTCGATTTACCACATGGCCGAATACTCGCGACGGATCACCGCCAAAGACTTCTACCTCCCGCCGGCGGTGGATCCGCTCAGCGAAAAGAACCGGGAGATCAGTCCGGAGGAGCAAGCCGCCATTTTAAGCGAGCTGGGTATCGAAACAGATCTGCCGATAATTCTCCAAGTTTCCCGCTTTGATCGCTTGAAAAATCCAGTGGGCTTGGTCGAGGCCTTCCGACAGGTGGTGCGTCGGATCCCCTGCCGCTTGATCTTGGCCGGCGGGGGAGCGGAGGAAGATCCCGAAGTCAAGCAGGTGCTGGCGGAAGTCAAAGCCGCCGCCGCCGATCATCCCGACATCAAGATTCTTTTCCTTTCCCCCAGCAGCCATCTTCAGATCAATGCCCTCCAGCGAGCGGCGGCGATCGTGGTCCAGAATTCCTTCCGGGACAGTTTCGGGCTGACCGTGACGGAGGCGCTGTGGAAGCAGAAGCCGGTCGTGGCTTCCCCGGTGGGCGGCATCCGCCGCCAGGTTATCGACTATCAGACCGGGCTGCTGGCCGCCGGAGCCGAAGTCCTGGCCAACCGCATCAGCTATCTGCTCAACCATCCGGATATTGGCCAGGAACTGGGCATCCGGGGCAAAGAATATGTGCGCAGTCAGTTCATCCTCCCGGTTTACCTGCGGACCTGGCTGGTAATCCTCCGGGAAATTCTGAAATGAGCGCAGTTGCTCAAAACCGGCCAGCCGCCCAGCGGCTGGCTTTTTGATTGTCAAAGGCGCGGCGGACGCAGGCGCCGGCGGCATGGGCTTCCACTTCCTGAAACGCCTGCTCTGGCGGCAGCAGTGTGCCGGGGCCGCCGATGCAGCCGTGGAGGCAGCCCATTCCCTCCATGAAGTTGGCTTCCAGCACTCCTTCCTCCAATTCTTTGAGCAAACGGCTGCATTCCCGGATGCCGTCGCCGTAGACCGGCTTGATTTCCAGATCCGGGGCGATCTGGCGAACGGCATTGCAGATCGCAGTGGTAACTCCCCGAATGTGGGCATAGCGCCGTCCGTCTCGGGAAGCATCCTCCAGCATTTCTTCGCCGGCAGTGATTTCCAGTGAGACTTCGGCGGCTTCCAGTAACGCTTTCAGTTCTTTGTAGGTGAGCACACAGTCCACCGGCCCGTTCGGCTGATAGTTGCGGGCCTCGGTTTTTTTGGCCAGGCAGGGTCCGATGAACACGACTTTGCAGTCCGGCTCCCGCTGTTTCAGCATTTGCCCGAGGGCGATCATAGGGGAGACGGTCAAGGAGACGAGATGAGCGATTTTCGGCCGGATTTTCTCCACCAATTTAATAAAAACCGGACAGCAGCAGGAAGTGATCATGAAGGGATCGCCCTGATGCATCCGCCGGACGAACTCTTCCGCTTCCTGTCGGGTGATGACGTCGGCAGCCAGGGCTACCTCCAGCACATCGGCGAAGCCGAGCGAGCGCAGTGCGGTTTTAAATTTTTCGGGAGTGACCGCGGGGCCGAACTGGCCGACGAACGACGGTGCGACAATTGCATAGACCGGGTGTTCCGAACGCTCCATGATCAGCAGCGCGACGGTGGCGAATTCGGAATGATGAATAATGGCGTCGGCGATGCAATGATCGACACAGAGCTGGCAGCCGATGCAGAGCTCGGGATAGACCAGCCACTTGCCGCTCTCATCCTGATAAATCGCTCCGGTCGGACAGAGTTCATCCCAGGGTTTGTCTTCCAGGGCATCCTCGCCGGTTTGCTGAAGAAACCGGGCGAGCAGGGGATAATCGCCCTCCGGGTCGGAGAGCAGCCAATTGACCCGTTTTTCGACCCGCTCCAGCCATTCCGCATATCGGGGGTCCTGCGGCTGGAACTCTTCCTGCATGATCCGGGCTACAATCTCTTTTTGCTCCAGGTCCTTTCCGTCTTTGATGTGGCGGGCGACATTGACCAGCACCCGGTGGGCGAATTCCTCGGGATTCATGTGCTTCACTCCTTTCCCATCGCTTAGAGTCTATTATAATGGGAACAAAGGGAACAAGGGAGGTCGAAACAGGATGTATTGGGAAAAGCCGGGTAAGAGTAATACTGACCGCACCCTCGAATTAGCGCTGCAGCGGGCATTGGAGCGGGGAATTAAGCATGTGGTGGTAGCTTCCTGCAGCGGGGCAACCGCCGACAAGCTGGTGGGGAAGGGTGTGCAGTTGATCTGTGTCACCCATCATGTCGGCTTTGCCGGTTCCGGCAATGACGAAATGGGAGAAAAAATGCGACGGCACTTGCAGAATCAGGGAGTCAAAGTCTTGACCACCACCCACCTGTTGGCGGGAGTCGACCGCGCCTGCCGGATCAAATTCGGCGGGGTCTATCCGGCCGAGATCATGGCTCAGACGCTGCGGATGCTGGGGCAGGGGGTGAAAGTCGCGACCGAGGCGGCGGTGATGGCCCTGGACGCCGGCCTGATCCCCCATGGACAGGAAGTGATCGCCGTCGGAGGGACGGTCGAAGGGGCCGATGCCGCGATCGTGGTTTTGCCCGCTCATTCCAATATGGTCTTCGACACCGAAATCCGGGAAATCATCTGTATGCCCCGGCGGAAAAAGCCGGAGGGGGCATAAACTGATTGAGGAGGAACGTTGTGCGTTATCAGAGCGGGCACATCGGCCGGGTTTTTCTGGCCAAAATGGAGCATGGGGACGATATTCTGCTCCAGCTGGAGCGGCTGGTGGCAGCGGAGGAAGTGGAGTCCGCCTTTTTTCTGCTGCTGGGGGCGGTCGGAGCGGCTCAGCTGGTGGTCGGACCGGAGGCGATGACCATCCCCCCGATTCCGGTCTGGCGGCAATTGGCCGACGGCCGGGAGGTGCTGGGCGCCGGAACCGTATTCCGCAATCCCGAAGGGAAGCCGGTGCTGCATCTCCATGCCGCCTTAGGCCGGGGGGATAGTGTGCAGCTGGGCTGCGCCCGCCGGCAGCTGGAAGCGTATCTGGTGGCTGAGGTGGTACTGCTGGAGCTGGTCGGGCTGGACGCCCGCCGAATCCCGGACCCGGACTTAGGGGTTGAAGTACTGGATCTGTCGGCCGGATCGGTCCGGCGGGAGTGAACCGATGAACAAAACGAAAAAGACTCTGATTGCGGCGGGGCTGGTGCTGCTGATGCTGCTGTTGGGCCTGCTGGCGGCACGCGAATCGAAGCTGTTCTGGCAGCAGCTGCGTGGAATCGAGATGCCCTCGGCGGAAACCCGGCGTCAAAATCCTCATCAGATGCCGCGCTATCTCAATGTCAAGGAAGTGGCCGTTCGCTGCCACAAATCGGAGACCGAGGTTTTTGCCGCTCTGGGGATTACCCCGGCCGCCGGGGATGAACAACTGAGCCTGCGGGAACTGGGGGACAAGTACCGAATTACGGTGGAGGAGATGCAGAACCGGCTTAGACCGCTGCGGGACAGCTCCGGCAGAAACGGAGCGGGGAAAAACCATGAGTGATTTCCTGCTTCTGCTGGTTGAGGCCTTTCGCCAATACAACCTCTGGCTGCTGGGCGGAGTGATATTGCTCCAGAACAACGGCATCCCTTTAGGAGCCAGCATGCTGCTGATTGCATCCGGAGCGTTCGCCTACGGCGGCGACCAGAGCTTCTGGCCGCTGCTGCTCCAAGCCTGGGGATTTTCAGTGGCGGCTGACAGCATCAGTTATGGGCTGTGGCGATTCCTGGGCCAACGTTGGATGGACCGCCTGCCTCGGCTGCAGAGCTACCTCCTGCCTCGGCTGGAACGGACCAGCAGTTGGTATCAGCGTTCAGGCGGGCTGCTGATCCTGTTTTCCCGCTTTCCCTTGTCCGCCCTGGGCTTTGCGGTCAATATCTCGGCCGGATTGAGCGCCTATCATTTCCGGCGCTTTCTGCTGCCCACACTGGCCGGGGAAATGCTCTGGAGTGGAGCTAACGTTGGCCTGGGTTTCTGGTTTGGTGATTCTTGGGACGAAATCGCGGTCCTGATCGGCCGTTTCAGCACTCTGGTTCTGATCTGGGCGGCGCTCTTGCTGACCGTTTATCTGGGCTGGCGCTGGTGGAAAAACGGCGCCCGGCGCAGGCTGCCAATAAACGAGGCTAAATCATGAACAAGCAAATGAGCTGGATTTGGCTGCTGCTGGTCGTCGGCTGGCTGCTGGTCATACCACCGGCGCCGGCGGCCGCTTGCGAAATGTTTCTGAGCCCAAGCGGTTTTGCGGCTAAGGTGGGCGATACAGTCGCCTTCAAACTGGAGCGGTATACAACCCATCGGCAATGTGTGCTGCCTTTGGAACAGACTCGAATCACAGTTACCGGTGGCGGGGTCAGCAATCCCGGAGTCTGGAAAAAAGGATCACCGGATGTTCTGAACTTTACCGTGAAATTTACCAAAGCCGGCAGCGCTCTGGTTCGGGTGGAACGTAACTGTCCGAAAGTCGGGATCATGACGGTGGAGGCCCGAGGCACAGTGTCGCCGGCGGCAGCTGCCGGGCAGGAGCAGACGGCTTCCGCTCCGAATTCAGCCCCGGTCAAGGCTGCGGAGCCGGCGTCGCCGGCACCGACCCCGGCTCCGACCGGGGAACCGGATTCGCGAGCAGCCGCCCCGGTTCTCCCGGCTCCGTCCGTTGCGACCGAAAAGGAGACGGAGCCGGCCGCCGGGAATCAAGAGCAGGAACTGCCGATCGAGGTGCTGGTGCCGGATTTACCGGCGGCAGCCGCAAGCGAGACATCCGGTTCGGAAGCTGCAGCCGGGCTGCTGTCCTCCCGGCATTTTCAACTGTGGCTGATATTCATAGTGGGAGGCCTGCTGCTTTTTCTGACCCGGCTCAGTCTGCTCCGCAAAGGCTTTCTTTTTCTCGGGGTGGTGTTGCTCGGCTTCTATCTGGGTGCTTGTCCGGGACCAGTCGGGGCGGTGTATTATCTGCTGCTCGGAAATCCGCTGTTCCGTGATCTGGCGATAGCGCTGCTGGCCCTCCCGGTGCTGATTTCCCTGCTCTGGGGCCGGGTGTTCTGCGGCTGGAGCTGTCCGCTGGGCGCGGTCCAGGAATTCATGTTTGGGCAGCGGTGGGCCTGGCGGCCGTCGGCGGCGGTGGATCGGGGGTTGAAATTGATCAAGTATCCGCTGCTGCTGGGACTAGCCTATCATCTCTGGCGCAGCGGCGAAAATCTTTGGGGTCGGTACGAGCCCTTCCGGGTGCTCTTCAATTTTGACTGGCAATGGCTGGGGGTGTTGCTGCTGGCGGTCACCCTGGCTGCGGCAATCGTGCTGGAACGGCCTTTCTGCCGCTATGTCTGTCCCTTGGGAGCAATTCTCAGTTTGACCTCCGGGCCGGCCTGGCAGCGAATCGAGGCCGCCGATGAGAAGTGTAAAGGCTGTCGTCAGTGCGGACAGGGGATCTGTCCGATGGGAGCGATCACCCTGAGCGGCTCAGCCGCGGCCGCGAACCGGCCCCGGGTGGACAACCGGGAATGCATCAGATGCCTGCGTTGTGTGGAGCAGTGCCGGTTCAAGGCGCTGTATGTCGGACGAAGAGGGGGTAAATAAAATGGATTGGCTGCTTATGCTGACAATAGCAGTGCTGGTGCTGGGCTTCATCGGCACCTTGGCACCGGCGATTCCCGGGATTCCGCTGATGTTTCTGGCTATGCTCGGATACGATTGGAGCACCGGTTTCCAAAGCTTGGGCTACTGGTTTCTGGCCGGCATGGTGGTGATCACCCTGCTTTCCCTGGTGGTTGACTATGTGTTTGAAGTATACGGCGCACAGCGCTTTGGTGCCTCCCGCTGGGGGATCATCGGCTTGATCGTGGGAGGGATTGCGGGGATCATCGTCCTCGGGCCAGTCGGGATTGTACTCGGCCCGCTGGTTGGGGTGCTGGTGGGAGAACTGCTGGGGGGACGTGATTTCGGGGCGGCGGTGATCAGCGGCTGGGGAACCCTGCTGGGACTGGTGGTGGGGAGTATCATTCGCATTTCGATGGCGCTGATTATGATGATCGCATTTTTCATGAAAATCTGGTAAGGAGGTCTCACCATGAGCATCAGACCCTCTCTTCCCGACTACCTGCAGCAAAACCTGCTGGTCGGCGACGGAGCGATGGCGACTTGGCTCTATCAGCAAGGCATTTCCATTGGGATCTGCGTGGAAGAGCTGTGCTTGAGTGAACCCGAGCTGGTCAAGGACGTGCACCGCAGCTATTATGCCGCCGGAGCCCGGCTGATCGAAACCAACACCTTCGCCGCCCACCGGGAGGCCCTGCAGCGCTGCGGACTGGCCGATCAAGTCTATCGGATCAACTGGAAAGCGGCGGTTCTGGCCCGGGAGGCGATAGGGGAAGCGGCCTTCGTGGTCGGCAGCATGAGCTCGGTCAAAGCCGGCCGAGTCGGCGAAGTGCGGATGCGCGGTTATCGGGAACAGTTTGAGGAACAGGCGGCGGCTCTGCTTTCCGGGCCGATCGATGGCTTGATGCTGGAAACCTTTTTCGATCTGGAAGAACTCTTGCTGGCGGTTCAGGTAATCCGGCCGATGACTGATCTGCCCTTGATCGCCCAGCTGGCCTGCCTGGAAGTGGGACGGACCCGGGACGGCTATTCATTGAGCGAAGCCTTCGCTCAGCTGTGGGCGGCGGGAGTGGAGATCGCCGGGCTCAACTGCCGGCTGGGTCCGGCTGAAATTCTGCGCTGTTTGGAGCAAAGCCTGGTGCCGGAAGGGTTGCTGCTGTCGGTCTTTCCCAACGCCGGCCGCCTCGGGCTGACCGACGGCGAGTACCGTTATGCCTCCGGCCCGGAATATTTCGGACGGCAGGCGCTCCGCTTCCGGGAGCAGGGGGTCCGGCTCATCGGCGGCTGCTGCGGAACCGATCCGGCCCATATCCGGGAGGTGGCCAAAGCCCTCCAGGGGCTGCCCCCGCTGCCCCGAATCAATCCGCCGGTGGTGACCGGAATGGCTGAGAAGCGGGTGCCGGCGGTGGAAGTTGGCGAACATCCGCCTACCATCCTCGACCGGTTGGCTTCCGGCTATGCGGTGATCGTGGAATTTGACCCGCCCAAGGACTTTAACATCGAGGGGTATCTCCAGGGGGCGGCCTGCCTGCAGGCGGCGGGGGCGGACGCCGTCACTATGGCCGACAATTCATTGGCCCAGATCCGGATGAGCAACCTGGCCCTGGGCGCGATTGTCAAACAGCGGCTGGGAATCGACCCCCTGGTGCACATCACCTGCCGCGACCGCAACCTGCTCGGCCAGCAATCGCATCTGATGGGCTTGCATGCTCTGGGCATTCATCAGGTGCTGGTGGTGACCGGCGACCCCACCCGCTACGGCGACCTGCCCGGTTCGAGTTCGGTCTTCGACGTTTCTTCGTTCGAACTGATCCGCATGGTCAAACAGCTGAATCAGGGGATCTCCTTCTCCGGCAAACAGCTCGACCAGCGAGCCCGGTTTATTGTGGGGGCGGCCTTCAACCCCCATGTCACCAATTTTGACAAAGCGATCGCCCGGCTGGAGAAAAAGGTCGAGGCCGGCGCTGATTTTATCATGACCCAGCCGGTCTACGACGCCGCCATGCTCCGCTTGATTCGGGAGCATACCCGCCATTTGCCGGTACCGGTTTTTATCGGCATCATGCCCTTGACCAGCGGCCGTAACGCCGAATTCCTGCACAACGAAGTTCCCGGCATTCGTCTCACCGACGAAGTCCGGGGCCGACTGCGGGAGCTCAGCGGAGAAGCGGGGCGGCAGGAAGGCCTGGCGATTGCTACCGAACTGCTGCTGGAAGCGATGCACTATTTCCGGGGTATTTATCTGATCACGCCTTTTGCCTATTATGAAATGACAGCGGCTCTGACCCGCCTTTGTCGGGAGAAAGCGGAGGAACAATGGATCGCCGACAGTTCGTACAATGGCTGATAACCGCCGGGATCGGAGCGGTGGGACTGGGGACAGCTGGCTGCGGCAGCCCGGACGCCGAGGTCGGCCGGCCGGAAGCAAATACCCCCTATGTACCACCGGCGGCGCCAGCGCCGGAACGCAAGCCTCTGGCCGGGCCGTATCCTTTAGTGGTGGCGGCCGGCAATGATCCTGCAGATCTGATCGAGCGCGGATTTCAAGCTTTGGGCGGGATCGAGCGGTTTGTCCGGCCGCAGTCCCTGGTGACCATCAAACCTAATGTCAGCGTGCCCCGCAAACCGGAAGAAGCGGCCACCACCAATCCCTGGCTGGTAGCGGCGGTAGTTCAGCGCTGCCTGGCGGCCGGCGCCCGGGAAGTGCGGGTGATCGACCATACCTTCACCAGCGGCCAGATTTGTCTGGAAACCACCGCTATCCGGCGGGAAGTGGAGCAGGCGGGAGGAAAGGTTTACGTCATCAATGAGCTCAAGCCCGAGTTCTACCAACCGGTGGCGCTGCCGGGGCCGGTGCTCACCTCCGTGCAATACGCCCGGGATGTGCTGGACGCCGATCTCTTTATCAATATGCCGATTCTCAAGCATCACAACTCCACCAAACTGACCATGGGCCTGAAGAACCTGATGGGGGTGGTCTGGGACCGGGGGATCTTTCATCGAACCGGCATTCATC
>Ga0302252_1001274_pt1 | contig 15322 bp, 13 predicted proteins | sample AAG_RA_Leu_MG_FD_193511 | JGI IMG/M metagenome (GOLD analysis project Ga0302252, IMG submission 193511) | Enriched activated sludge microbial communities from anaerobic digester in WTTP, New Holstein, Wisconsin, United States - AAG_RA_Leu | ecosystem: Engineered > Bioreactor > Anaerobic >...
CATTCTGCTTGCGCAACCTGGATTATCCGCAATGAATCGGTGCCATCGATGCCGTCAGCTGATGCATCCTCGGCCACAATAATTGTATCACCTGCCACCAGCCGACCGGCGGCAGTGACTGCTTCCACCAACCGGAAGTCTGCTCCCCCGCTTTGCTGTTCAAGTAATACTGGCAAGACTCCGTACGATAGATTTAGAAACTGCTCCGTCGCCTGATTCACGCTGCCGGCAATTGTCCAGCAATCCGGCTTGAAGCGGGAAATGCGGCGCGGAGTGCTCCCGTCTCTTGTGGGGGCCAGGATGAAACGGGCGTTAAGCGCTTCCACCGCTTGGGCTACATTGAACGAGATAACATCCTCGGTCTGCAATCGGTGCCGGCCCAAGCGATTTCGAAAATACTCCTGCAAGTCGGACAGCGCCCGAATATTCCTGCTCTCCCGCTCGATCGCTGTGGCAATCCGACCCATCATGGCGACAGACTCGACTGGATATCGCCCCACCGCTGTTTCTTCCGACAACATAATGGCATCAGTCCCATCCAGAATGGCATTCGCCACATCCGAGGCTTCGGCCCGGGTGGGTCTGATGTTATTCGTCATCGAAACCAGCATTTGCGTAGCCGTGATCACCGGACATCCTTGTAGATTGGCTTTGTGGATAAGCATCTTTTGAACTGCCGGAACTTCCTCCACCGGCATTTGAACCCCCAGGTCACCGCGGGCAATCATGAGCGCATCCGCCACCTGCAAGATCTGCTCAATGTTCCGGACCGCTTCTGCCCGCTCGATTTTAGCTACAACTTGGATAGACCCTCCTCTTTCCCGGGCGAACTCCTTAACCTGGAGGATATCGTCTGCCTGCTGGACAAATGAAATTCCGACCGCAGTTATTCCTTCCTTCAGGCAAAACGCAACCCATTCCAGGTCAGCAGCCGAGATCGGCGCGGTGGATAATCGTGCTCCGGGAAGATTGACCCCCTTATGGCTGAGCAATTCTCCCCCAATGATGACCTCGCAGTTCACTTCCGTGGCGGACACCGACAGCACCCGCAATTGAATGAATCCATCATTCAGAAAGATATGGTCGCCCGGACAAACACTCTCCGGTAATCGGGGGTCGCTGACCGCAAAGCGTTCCGAAGTGCCTTCAATCGCTTCAATCGTCAAGACCACTCGGTTCCCGGCCTGGAGTTCAATCGGTTCGTTTTGCAAGCGGCCGACGCGAATTTTGGGCCCCGGCAGATCGGCCAGGATCATTCCCTTCCAGCCTGCTATTGCTGCGGCTGAACGTATGCGCCTGATAATTTCCTGATGGCCCGCGAAATTGCCATGCGCAAAATTCAACCGTGCGACACTCATGCCCGCACTCATCATCGCCATCAGCACGGATTCCGAATCAGACGCCGGACCGATCGTGCCGACAATCTTGGTTTTATGCATTGGAAAATTGATCGGCATCCCATCCCCCCGTTCCGAAAGCAGGGTCACATCGATTTGTCTAGTATTCGTTATTATACCCGCAATGACGACCTCTGAGCACCGTTATCCTTCTTCACCCACGCCGGATTCCCACAGTTCCGGAGTCTGCTCTTGGGACCGCTTTGGTTCGAGCAGGAGGTACCAGCGCAAAAGCATGTGGGCCATGGCGCAGGCATAAAAAAACCCCGCCGCCGCAGAATCCTGCACAGTAGGAGTCATCAGTCCGGCCCGGGTCAGTTATGCGGGGGAACTCCACCCCCAAAACAGATTAACTACAACTGCCGCCCAGCAAAAGCAAGCGGCCGGTGCGGCGGCGGCATTCGCCTGCGCTTACTTTTTCATCGCCTGGGATTTTCTCGATGGCGTAGCGGAGCGCGGTGCGGGGCATGGCCTCCTTGTTGGCCATAACATACCGGAAAACTTCCGGTTCGTGCGCCTGGCTGGCCGCCTTCAACATCCAGCCATAGCCCTTCTGAACCATATCGTCCGGATCAGTTAGCAGTTCATCGGCGACAGCGCAAACCGCATCGAAGAAGAGGCCTCGCTTGGCCGGCACGATCAGCGAAACGGCCGCCCCGCGCCGCACCCAGCGATTTTCCGAGCGCGCCCAGCGCTTCAATTCCGGCAGAAAATCCGGATACATCTCCAAAAAAGCGCCCACCGTATGATTGCAGAAGGTGTCGCAGCTAGCCCAATTGCTCACGTAGCGCTCCAGCCAGCGTTCGAACACGGTGAAGTCCGCCGGCTGATAGTCTCCCCGCAACGCATGTGACCATTGACAAGCAATGAACGATTCCTCCAGCCAGCCGGAACCCCACAGCTCTTCACACAACGCAAAAATATCCGCTTTCGGGGTCCCCCGCAGCTGTTTGAACTCGCGTTTGGCCAAGCTGCTGACGAAGGCGGTCTTATGCCCATAGACTTGGACTTCTTCCTTGAAAAATCGCTGGGAGCTCTGCTTGATCTGTTCGCTGGCGTTGTCCCGCAATTCCCGCCGAATCTCCTCGATGATTGAATTCATGTCGTTACCGCTCTTTCCATTCCGGCTCCCGCTTCTCCATGAAGGCGGCTATCCCCTCCTGGGCATCCTGGGTTGAGCACAGCCGAGCAAAGGCTTCATTCATGTAATCGAAGGCCTTATAGTAATCCAAGTCCGCTGCCGAATAAAAAGCGGTTTTGGCGATCTGCAAAGCCACCGGGCTCTTCTGGGCCAGCAGTTCCGCCCACCGACGCGTTTCCTGCTCAAGCTCCCCATCTGGAACCACCCGGTTGATCAGCCCCAGCCGCAGTGCGTCCGGAGCGGGAATGAGCTCTCCGAAAAACAGCAGCTCCAGCGCCTTTTTTCTCCCCACCGACCGGGTTACCGGGATCACCGGGCCGATGCAGTTCAAACCGACATTGATCGCCGTTAGGCCGATCCGGGCACTCTCGCCGGCTACCGCCAGGTCTGCAGCCGCCACCAAACCGGCCCCGTTGGCGGCTGCCACCCCATGGACCTGGGCGATAACCGGTTTCTTAATCTTACTGATGGTCACCAACGGATGCTCCATACACTCAATCCATTGTCGATACTCCATGACACTCTTATCCGGAATAAAGCTAACATCAATGCCGGCACAGAAAGCCTTGCCGGCGCCCTTTACAATTATCACCCGAACCCGACTGTCGCGGTCGGCCTCCAGCAATGCTTGGTTCAGTTCCTGAGCAAGGGGGATATTGAACGTGTTGAGGTTTTGGGGACGATTGAGCACAATTTCCGCAACATAATCGCTGCCGATGATCAACTGCACATTTTGATAGTCCATCATTGCAACCCCCTTCAAAATCGCCACTATCGGGCGGAATCAGGCCTATTCCGGCAGTTTGAGACAGCCCTGCTCCAGCACCAGGAAAGGATTCCAGGCCACCTCCCAGGGATGTCCATCCGGATCCGCAAAATAGCCCGAATACCCGCCCCATTCCGCTTCACTCGCTGGCTTCAACAGCACACCGCCCGCCTCCACTGCCTGCGCCAGTACGCGGTCAACCGTTTCCCGGTCGATCACATTCTGCGCGAGGGTAATCCCTCCGAATCCGCCCGGGTCTGGGAGCTTTGCATCAGCAGCTAGCAGCTGGCGCGGATATAACGCCAAAGCAGTGCCGGTGGCTAATCTGAAAATTGCAAAATCACCAGCGCTAACACTTGATTGGGGCCAGCCTAAACCCTCGCGGTAGAAAGCAACAGCTTTACCTAGGTCCCGAACACCAAGAGTAATGATGTTTAATCTCGGTTCCATTTCTTCCCGCCTTTCTGCTCAACACAATCGTCTGCACTTCTGAAGTAGTATTCGTTCTTCCTGTCCGTCAACTCAGAAGCGAGATTGCGCAGCTCAGCTACCACTACTGATGATGAATTCCTGCTCACAACACCGCCGTGCACATCACTATCTAAGGGACGCCAGCCAACGCATCGCCAGCTCAACCACGAATGACTGCGCCTCTCCAATCGACATCGGGTTTGCTGTCTTTGGCATCTCCTCGTAAGCATGTCGCGCAAATGAACCAGACACCACCGGGTTATGAACCGCGTCAGAGAAACGCTTGAACTCAACATCGGAGATTCCAAACTGACTCTGAAAAGCCTTCCTTTTGGACGGATGACCCTCCGCCAATTCATAGATCTTATACAATGACTCTCCCGTATGGGGCTCCTGCTTAAGCAGCTGAAGCAGCAAGACAGCTCTAGTCTCTCGAAACGCCGGAATTAGCTTTGCTTTCTGTTCTTCTAGTTTCGATTGGTATTCCGATTCAGTTTTGCGTTTTGTCCACTCCGCAAGCTGCTCCTCAGATAGCTCAGCCGGGGGAAGAACCGTTAAGGTCGGACACCCTACCGTAACTTTTATGACAATTGATTCCATTTCCAGGTAGTTGTAACTCTTGGGCGGCTCCGACGACATATCGAGGACTGCGCCAATCGCAAAATCCTTGTCATTCTCCGTGATGCTCATCAATTCTCGAAGCCGCTTGGCTTGCTCCCAGACTTCCCCTGGGGTCGAGTAATTTTCCATCAGGTCTGAGCAGAGGGCGATCTGATTCCCAGGCATTTCCACGACTTTGAAGCCTATGCTCTCGACTAGATCGATCAGGTTGCGAAGTTCCAAGTCAGTTCGTTCGATCTTAAATGCCCATCTCATGGGATATCCTCGACGCCTTTCGGTATTTCATTCTTCCGCATAACAGCAATTGGATTGATCCCCATAAATGCGTAGGCTTGCTTCTCTTTCCGGATAAATATTCTTTGGATCAGGAATCCGAAAACTGGATGTTCCTATCTGGTCTATGCTCGGATTTCGAGCGGTTTGGCAAGACACCCAGATGGCTCAGCAGCAAGAAGCCAGTTCCTCCGCCGGTGATGTTGTCCTCCCCTTCCTTAGGAGTCCTCCTTCATCAGTATATCCCGTATCTCCCCAGGGCTGCGAGCCACCGCTGAACGCCAGTGGCCAAAACCGCCGTGAGCATTAACAGCGCGGATCCACTCGTCAAGGTACATCCGCTTAATTTCGTCCTGTTCGGTATTCTGGCCCTTGGTTTCAAGCACAAGCATCTCTCCGTTTTTAAGACGAACGAGGAAGTCGGGACGATATTTTCTCACCACTCCACGGTAGACGTACAAAACCTCAAACCCCAGATGATCGTTTTTTGCCCATGCGCTAACCCTGCTAGAATGATCGAGAATGAAAGCATCCGAGGCTTCCCAAGTACTATCGTACACACAGACGTTGACATGAGACTTAATCGTGCGTTCGCAAGGCCTTCCCGTATACCACGAGCTCATGTCGCCCGTCGTCCGAATTGGGTGGTCTCGGTCGAATACTGGCGTCAAACGCTCGGTGTTCTCCTGCCGCACTGCTTCCCATATGTGCTGAACAATCCGAGACATATTGAGAGTGATGATCAATCGCCGTCGGAGTTCATCCTGCCCGAACAGCGCCGGCGAAATAACAATACGGTTGGATTCGATAAAATGCTCGACAATCTTGACCAACTGCGCTAACAAAAACTCGCGGCTTCCCGGCCAGGTATGTTTCATCTGGTCGAACACGTCCCGCGCCGTTTCGAAGATGATCCGTTGCGTTCGAAACTTAAGCGCCAGCCGTTCTAACTCAATGTGTTTGATCTTGGTTACATCAGGCTTGCCTTCCAGCACGGGTGCCAATTCCGCTACCTGGGCGGTCTGGGCGGCATTCAGTTCGAGAAGACGCACCTGTTCCCAAACGAGAGTCAAGGCAGGCAAAAACACTCGGTCGATCCGCACGACGTTCGGCCACTCGATCGCAAACTCCATTTTGGCCAGATCGGGTTCGACCGCTGTCTTCGGGGCTGGAGGAGGAGGGGGCCCGTCCTGACCGCTCTCGTGCGGCAGAAAGGTAAACGGCACCCCGAAAATGTTGACATACTCAGGATCGAACAAGCCGGTTTCTGGATTCAGCTCGTAGGACGTTCGCCTCAGTCCCCGGCCTACCACCTGCTCGCACAGTAGTTGCGACGAGAACGCCCTCAGGCCCATGATGTGAGTCACCGTCTTAGCATCCCAGCCCTCGCTCAGCATCCCGACTGAAATCACTTTTTGGATTTTTTCTCCCGGTTGGCCCGCCTTGCCAACCGTATCCACCGTCTGCCGCAACAATTCCGCCTGCTCCACCTTGGTCAATCTGGTTTTAACCAGGGCCTCCCCGATCTCCTCGTCGCTACCGTCCGACGTCATCGCCATCGCAGCAGATTCTTCCAAGGCCTCGGCTCGTTCCAGCACCTTTGAGTCGATGTGCAGCACCCGCTCCGGATCGCATAACTCGTCAATGTGAATGCGCCCGGTATCAAAGGCATGCTTCACTCGTGCCGCCGTCTCAGTTCGATTGGCCACGGTAATCATCACCGGCGGGGTCGGCAAGCCCGCCTCGCGCCACGCTTCCCATGCTTCCCGCCAGTCGTAGCCCAGCAGATAGTAAGCGTTCAGCACCAAATCGGGCAAAGGTTCCTCCGGTTTTGCCCGGCGGTTCAGGTCGTCCTTCACCTCGGGGTCGTTATAGATGTGATACAAGCGCGACTTGTAAGTCTTTGCATCCGGCCTGGCGTCGTCGCGCACCACCACCCGCGGAGTCTTGACCAGCCCCGATTCGATGGCATCGTTCAAGCCGAAGTCACTGACGACCCATCCGAATAGTGCCTCCTCGCTGCTCTTCTTGCCCGAGGGAGTAAACGGCGTAGCAGAAAAATCGTAGCAGGTTAATATGCCGCGCGACCGCTGCAACCGGTCCAGCCCCCCAATCCACACCGTCGCTTCTTCAGCGCTGTCCTTCATGTCGCGGGCGCGCAGATACTTACCCTCGGCTTCCCAATTCACCCGCCAGGCATGATGCGCCTCGTCATTGATAACCAGCAAGTTCCGGGCATTCGCCATCTGGCCCAGCACGTCACGGGTGTAAGCTTCATCGCTCTTGGCCCCGCGCTTGTCAACAGTGCGGCGGTTCTTGATCTTTTCCTCGCTATCCCAGGCCAACGTGTGCCAGTTGCGGATCAGCACCTTGCCTTTTCGGAGACTTTCTCGCAATGTCGAAGGAACGATATTAAACCCCTCGTAGTAATTGCCCGTGCCCGCCGGTTCCAGCACGGAAAGTCGACTCCGAACTGTCAGCCCGGGAGCAATCACCAATACATTTTTCGAAAACCGCACATCCTGCGGATTAGCCACTTTATTGAGCACCTGCCAAGCGATAACCATGGCCATGACGATCGTTTTGCCCGACCCTGTCGCCATCTTGCAGCATCGCCGCAAAAAAGCCCCGCCATCGCCCGGAATCTCGATCCCTACCCGTTCGGCAGCAGGTGCTTCGGTCAGCCAGATCAGCGTTTCCACCGCTTCCAATTGACAGAAGAAGAAACGGCGTCCCTCGAATTCCTCCGGGTCGAGCCAATGTTCGAGCAGCCGCTTGGTGATGCTGGAAACGCCCGGATACCCGGCTGTCCGCCACGCTGCTACCCGCGGTCGAATCTGGTTTACCAGCGGAATCTCCACAAAGATCCCCGGGTCATCGAACGCCTTCGAACTGCCCGAGGCTACCACATAACCAGCCGGTCTCCGCCCCTCTGCCAGGTCGAAGCTGCGGGTTTCCCGCTCATAGCGCCAGTGTTGCGCTGGTTCCATGAATGGCGAGTTAATGATTAAGCGGTCAATGGTCGTTCGCGGCATCAAATTTCCTCCCCACCCACGATCCCGGCCAATGCCTCCAGCAACTGGGGCAGATCTTTCCGAACCGTGGCCCACACGACTTCAATATCAATCCCATCGTACATGTGGATTACCTGGTTGCGCATTCCTATCATCTGTCGCCAGGGGAGGGCCGGATAATTTACACGGGTCTCTTCGGAAACCCGCCGGGCGGCTTCACCAATGATCTCCAATCGCCGGATCACCGCGTCCTGCAATTGTGTATTGCAAGCGAACGGTTCCCTGTCAATCCCTTCCAAATACGCGATGGCCAGCCGCGCCGACTCCAAAATGTCACGCAGATAAGCAGAGTCACGCTGCATAAATCACCTTCGCCGACTCCAGTATTGCTCGCTGTCGAATGGGATTTCTACTCGCTTCTATGCCCCGGCGGCTTACCAGGTCCACCTGCCGGCCAAGGATTCCGGCCAATTCCTCCTGCATCTGGACCATGTCAAACAGAGTATGCCTTGAGTCCGGGGAGAACAAGACGAGAAGATCAATGTCGCTGTCTGGTCCGAAGTCCTCCCGCAAAACCGAACCGAACAGAGCCAGCTCTGTTATCTGCCAGCGGCGGCAGAACGCCCGCAATGCTGCCTCCGGGATGGCAATTCGCGTCTCCATTACACCACCTCCATAACCTTGAGGCTCTCGATGCCTCGGTCGTCCACGATCTTGACCGCGATGCGCTTGTGCTTGCCTGGTTCAAACGGCAGCGACACCGTCCCACGATACGCCTCGATCAATTCCTCGTCGATCTCTGCCTTCAGGTTCTTTGCCAGCCGAGCCCAACCCTCCTTGGCCCCGGCCATTGGAAAGAAAACTTGCCGCGGATAGAGGCTGCGCCCGTCGTAATCGGTATCGAGCAGCCAGACCGCGATCTGCGCCTCCCCACCCGATTCGATGCCTCCGGTCTTGGTGTTGTAGTAGTCGAAGCCATATACCGAAACCTGTAGTTTGCCCTTATCTACACCTTTGGCGATCCGCTCGATCCGCACATCTGGCTGGCCGATCAACCAGAATGATTCGTTGCTAACCCGTTTCTTCTTCAGGTCGTCGGTCAGCAGGTCAGCGTTCATCTGTGCCTTGAGTAGGGTCACACCCGGCCATTTATTCTCGTCAATATCCCTAGCTGCCTCCGGGTCAAATTGGAAGGCGGCAAAGACGATCAACTTTGGCTTGGGCACCAGAGTCTGCGCCTCCTCGATAGCGTGAGCCACCTGCCGCTGCTCCATCGGCGCATGCTCTGGTCCGAAGGAGACTACGATCCGCTGCACAGCAGAGGCTGCTCCGGGTTCACGAACCTGATCCCTTCCTTCGTCATTGGGACGGCTCTCGCCGTCGGCATGTAGCCAGCGGCAGCCAGGCAGGGGTTCTAACCGGGCAAAGCGGATATGCTGCCCCGCCTTACCGCGGATGCCGGAGCGCCCCAGTTCATCCCGCCATTCGCCTTGGCGTAGAGTTTCACCGGATCGGGCAATTGAGGCATCCGCCAGATACGGCCTGTCCTCCAGGAGTTCCTCTACCGACTTCACCGCCGGTGCAGGTACCGCCTCCACTGTGAACGGACCGCTGACTCTGGTTTTCTTCTTGTCCATGAATGGCTGGTCATAAAGTGTTTCCTGGGGGGCATGCCGGGCGATTGCTGCGTCGATCTGCTCGTGGGTCATGCCTTCTCGGATATCCGGGTTGTTAGCGATTGATTTCAATGTTACATGCGGCACGGTCTTATACTTGAAGCCGCTGCCCACGCCCTCACGCGGATGAGCCAGCTCATAGTAATCGAAAGCCGCTGTCATCAGCCGCTGCTTGGCTAGTGTCAACGCCACCCGCGAAGTATCGCAAGTGATCCAGCGCCGGCCCCACTGCTCGGCAACATAGGCCGTAGTGCCGCTACCGCAGGTCGGGTCGAAGACCAGGTCGCCGGGGTCAGTGGTCATCAGGAGACAGCGCTCAACTATCTTGGTGTTTGTCTGAACCACATACATTTTCGGATCAGTAAAGCTGCCGGTCATGGTGTCGGTCCAAATGTTATTCATAGGGCTAACGGGGAAATCGTCCATATAACCGATCCAGGCAAGAGAATTCCCGGAGACGACTATTCGCTTCTGAAATGCCATTTGTGCCAAACCAGCAAGAGTCGTCTTCCAGTGAGAATTATCTGGCGGCCTAAAAATTTTACCATTGAACTCGAATGGCCGACTCCCGCTTTCAGTAACTCCCTGCGAAACAAGAGATATTAGGCGATAACGTCGAGCTCCTACTGGAAGGGACTTTATGCCCATGATCTCATCTTCTGTCATTCTCCGACGCAAACCATCAGACAATTCGATGAACTTGTAAAGACCGACTGATTCGATATCTAGTTTCGAAACGAATAAAGGTCGAACCTTCAATGTCATGGTTTGTCTTGCATACCAAACGAGGTAATCTGCTACCCCTGCTATCGTGTTAGTTGCCTGATAAGCGGTTTTCTTCACAGTAATAAGTCCAACGAAATTCTTTACCCCAAACACCTCATCCATCAAGCATCGAACCAGATGCACGTTCTCGTCGCTGATCTGCACAAAGATGCTGCCACTTTCGGTCAGTAATTCCCGCGCCAGCAGCAAGCGATCGCGGAGATAGGTGAGATAGGAATGGATACCGAGTTCCCAGGTGTCGCGGAAAGCCCGAATTTGCTCCGGCTCGGCGGTCAGGTCTTCGTCCTTGCCGTCCTTGACATCGCGTTTATTGATAAAGGGCTGGAAGTTGGAGCCGTACTTAATGCCGTAGGGCGGATCGAGATAGACCATCTGCACCTTGCCCGCCATGCCTTCTTTCTCCAGCAACGAGTTCATCACCAGCAGACTGTCTCCGGCCACCAACCGGTTGCTCCAGCCGTGGGCATGCTTATAAAAATCAATGGCTTGCCGCAAGGGCTCTTCCCTCTCCGTGTCGAAGAGACTTCCCTGTTTCATGCCGCGACTACCGTTGCGCTTCTTCACTGCTTCGATGATTGTCCGCGGATCAATCCGCTCGTGAACATGCAGCGAAACTGTCGGCACCTCGAACGACGTATGCTCCGCCTTCCCCGCCCACTGGAGCTGCGGATCAAGGTGCGGGTCGTAAACGTAGGACTTTTTCACTCCCTCATCCGGATCTGTCTCCGGCGTCACCAACCCCACCGGAGGATTGTTCACCCGGAGTTTGTCTTTGTGCTCATACGACTCAATCTGCCGCTCATTGTCCGACTTCATCTTTCTCGCCATTTCTGCCTTCCTAATCTGCTGAGTTCAATTCTTCAGGAAGCGAACTCCATAATTTAGCTGCATGTGCAATGGATCGGCTCTTGTGCAGTCTCTTATGTAAACGATCCCTCACGTTTGTAATATAGTATGTGTTCTTCTTTGTCGTCAAATTAAGCCCAGTTCGGCCATCGCCGCATTCAATGCCACAATTGCTCGTTTCCAGGTTTGCGGTTCCGCAAGAGACTCGCACACCAGGATTAGCATTCTCAGCCGGCCATCCAGCAGGAAGACAAAATCAATCTCTCGGCCGGTCATATATTTATAATAATAGATTTCCGTTTGAATACGCCGAAGAGCTGTAACCACCAGGTTCTCCAGAAGCTGGCGGGAGTTGCCCCGAGTTCCCGAAGACGCCGAAGTGACCACGACTTGCTCCATTCGGTATGGCTTGTCGTCTTCATGTAATAGTTTGATCGCACGCTTATTGAAAAATGATTACCATAAACAAAAAACCGCCATTACTGGCGGTTTCATCTGCTGGCTCCCCGAGCAGGACTCGAACCTGCAACCTACCGGTTAACAGCCGGTTGCTCTACCATTGAGCTATCGAGGATCAATTCACAAGTGGTATTGTAACAGATAGTCTCGGCTTCGGCAAGGGGCCGAGGCGTTTTTTTCTGGCTACCCGCGTTGACATCCTCGGTTCGCTTCTCTAGCATTAAGGAAAGATGTTTTTGATTGGAGGGTGGGAAATGGCGGAACGCTATATCGTATCCTGGCGGGTGATTAAAAGCGATTGGCCGGCTTTGCTGGTTTTGGCTCTAATGGTGGCCGGTTCCTTGATTCTCTATCCTTCCCTGCCGGACATCATTCCCACCCACTGGAACGCCGGCGGAGAAATCGACGGTTATTCCTCCCGACTGGTTGGGGTTTCCCTAATGCCTGGGATCACCGTTCTGATGTATCTGCTGCTCCTCTACGTGCCTCTGATCGATCCCAAGCGCAACAATTACCCGCGGTTTGCATCCGCCTACCGAGGGATCCGCATGGGCTTGGTACTGTTTATGGGAGCGATGCACGCCTTGATCCTGACTGCCGGCCTCGGGTCGCCGGTTCCGATCGGACGCCTGATGCCGCTTCTGCTAGGAATGTTGATGATTCTGATCGGTATCTATCTGCCCCAGGTTGAGCATAATTATTTCGTCGGCATTCGAACGCCCTGGACCCTGGCTGACGAAGAAGTCTGGCATCGGACTCACCGAATGGGCGGGCGCTTCTTTATCTTAGCCGGATTGCTCTGCTTACTGGGAATTTTTCTGCCGGGTACGTATAGTTTCGTATTGGTTCTCGTCGCCATCCTAGGGGCTAGTCTGGCAGCCATTCTTTACTCCCTGCTGATCTTCCAACAAAAGCGGCGAAACCAATCGTAAGGAGGATTTCTGCTTGTCTGCCTTCAAGCTCGCAATCGTGCAATTCGACCGTTCCTCGGCTGCTGTCGAGGAAAATCGGCTTGCCATGAGCGCCGCCCTGACCGATCTGGCCAAAGAAAGTGACATTGTGGTTTTGCCGGAAGGCTGGCTCGGCCCGCAATTGCTGCCGGAAGCCGATTACCATCAGCTGATTGAGATACTACTGGAGCAGCTTCCCGGCCCCGACGTCTTTCTGGTCAGCGGCGGGCAGTATGTTCAAACCGACAACCGGATTCGGGCCCGCGGTTATCTGGGCAGCCGGAACGGCGGACTACAGGCCTATGAAAAATGCTTCCCTTCCCAGGCTATCGGGGAACGGGAACGAGTCGATCCCGGACGCCCTTCCCCGGTCGTCCATCATCGAGGACTCGGAATCGCGGCGGTTATGTGCGTCGATCTTTTTTACCCGGAGCTGCTGCGGGAGCTGGCCCTGGAAGGAGCCGAGCTGATCCTCAACCCAGCCAATATTCCCGCCAGCCGGATGTCGCTGTGGCGGCATCTGGGAGTCACCCGAGCGTGCGAAAACACCATTTTTTTAGCCATGGCCAACAATACCGGCAATCATTACCCGGACGGCCGGGAGATTCGGGGAGAGAGTTTTTTCTCCTATCCCGACGGCTATCGACTCTGCAGTTGCGGTCCTGATCCTGGAATCTATTACATTGATTTCGATCCGACAGTACTGCCCCGAGTTAGACAACGCTGGCCATACCTGGAAGATGTCCGTAATTTTTGGCATAATCCAGGTTCCCAAGTATAATGGTATTGGTGAAGCAAACCCTTAATCCAGATCCAGAAGTCCGGCCAGATCAAGGCTCGGAAAGACTTGAAAGGAGGCGCATCTTTTGCTGCCGAAAGAACTCGAAATCCTGAAAGAAGCCATCCTGATCGAAGCCCAAGGGATTCAATTTTATCAATTGGCCGCGGCCAATGTGGAGGATCAGGAAGCCAAAGAGTCTTTTCTCTTCCTCGCCGGAGAAGAAGTCCGGCATCGCCAGTGGCTGGAGCAGATGTTCCGCAATTTATCAGCCCAGCAGCCGGCACCGGTGGCTTTGGAAGACATCATGAAGCCGGGCCAGGAGCCCCCGGCCGGGATTTTCGACCCCGCCAAAATCCAGCCGGAATTTGGTTCCCTCGCAGTTTCGGTTTTCCGGATCGGCATGCTGATCGAAAAAGCATCGATTGATTTTTACCAAACTGCGGCGGAGAAAAGCGAGTTGGAAGAAGCCCGCGCTCTCTATCGGCGGCTGGTGGACTGGGAAGGCCATCATCTGGAGCGGCTGACTCGGATTTATGACGAGCTGAAGGAAATGTGGTGGGCCAAACAAGGGTTTTCTCCGGCATAAACCTAAAATAGACATTGGCATTGATCTTATATCGCAGGAGCTGCTCATTTAATAGATGATCAGTTCCTGCTCTTTCTCAGGAATGTTTTAGCTTTTCAGCCGGCTGGCAACCTCGGCCACTTTCCGTCCGTACTCCCGGGCAAATTCAAGTTCTTCTTGCCGAGGATGGTTGATTGGTGCTTCCCTGCTGGTTTCCGAAGGGATGCTGGCTCCGGCCCCGTAGGGGCAGCCATACTGGACCCGTTCCGGCGTTAGCTGACCGCAGTTGGTGACGATAATCATACCCTGGTGCTGCATCGGCGTTTGGAGCGACCGCAGCAGATTCTCCAATCCGTAATGAACCATGGAGTTAGTTCCAAACACCCCCCCGACCTTTCCTTGGAGGGCACCGGTCGCCCATAGTTTGCCCAGCCTCGAAAAAAATGCGGTCATTTTGGAATTGGGTTCACCAAACACCCCACCACAACCCCAAATGATCCCGTCGGCGCTCCGCAGCTGCTCGGGCTCGATTTCATCCACATCTCTGAAAATGACCTCGGTGTTCTCTGCTTCCGCCGCTCCCGCCGCCACCGCTTCGCCCAAGATCCGGCTGTGCCCGTACATCGATCCACTCAAGACATAAATCCGGACAGGTGCCTGGTTTATTTCTGCCATAGTGATCCCTCCCTACTATCTTACTTAGTGCCGACAAGGATAGCATCCCTGGGCAAGCGCACGCAATAGATCATTTTGTAAGTAATTAAGCCCTCGCTTGTCGCTTGAGCATTTATACCGACTCAATTTCTTTTACTTCACTCTCAATTGCTTCAAAAAGATTTCCCTGCTCGTAAAGACCGCTGTTTTCCAGGATCTCAACCACGAATGATGGATATTCCTCTTCCAGCCATTCAATCGGCCTAACAACTAAGACTTCACCATTTTTTAACGTCAATTTTGCGCGTTGTTTTTAAGTTTTTTTAGCTTGCTTAACAACAACACTGCCATCGCCTCATTCCATAGATTTTGTTATACATCTGGTGCTGATTTCAGATCCATTAATTTCCCAGAGATAATTTCCCTAACCTGAGATTCGTCCAACAAATATCGATCGCATTCGCGAATTGCTGGTTCTGATTCATAAAATTCACAAGCCATATATATTTTATCGAGAATACCAAATTCCGATTCAGTTAGCCGTTCTTGATAGTCTTCAAAATAGATCTGATAGCGATTGATAAACAAGCTAATCTCAATTTCTGACGACAAGTAGCGGATGCACAAGGAGATCAGATATTGAGCAACATAAGTCAACTCTGGTCACCTTCTTTCTGCCTTCCCGCTTTGCCGCGTTCCTGATTATTATTTATTTTTATTCTGCATCGGACTGTCACTTCCTGCCGGCAGCAGGCGGTTTCTCTTTTCCATTCCGTTTTTGAACCCGTTTTAAACACAGCGACACCCCCTACGAGATGTAGGGGGTGTCATAAAGATTTTCCTGGCAGCGACCTGCTCTCCCAGGACCCTGCGGTCCAAGTACCATCGGCGCTGGAGGGCTTAACTGCCGTGTTCGAGATGG
>Ga0302252_1001275_pt1 | contig 15317 bp, 17 predicted proteins | sample AAG_RA_Leu_MG_FD_193511 | JGI IMG/M metagenome (GOLD analysis project Ga0302252, IMG submission 193511) | Enriched activated sludge microbial communities from anaerobic digester in WTTP, New Holstein, Wisconsin, United States - AAG_RA_Leu | ecosystem: Engineered > Bioreactor > Anaerobic >...
TCAATACCCTGGGCAGAAAGGCGACCTGGCCCAGGCCAAGGCTTTTACCAACCGGGCCCTGGTCGCTGAACCCGAAAATCCGGTGGCCCTCAATAACCTGGGCGCCATCCTTGGAAGAGAGGGCGACAGCCTGCGGGCTCTCTCCTTCCTGCGCCAGTCCTACCAGATCAATCCCAAGGACCCGCAGACGATGTACGGCCTCGCCTTCGCCTATATGGAGATGGGAGACATCGAGCCGGCCCAGAAGAACTTCCAGGTGGTGCTGGATATGCCAGCCCCTGAAGAGCTGCGCGCCCTGGCCAGGAACGGGCTGCGAGAGATCGCCGTGAGGGAGCTGAAGGCTCGCGGGCCTAGAATGAATGCTGGCAGTATAGACTGGATATCAATAACCACAAAGAGATCCATGTCCTGCAGTCGATGCCGGGGAGGAACTTTTCCGCTCTGGAGCTGCTGTGCATCATGCAAGGTGGCTTTAAGAAGCTAGATCAGCAGTCTACCGGTCAAAGTTATGCTAATTTCTTTCGTCTTGCCCTTGGGTACGATGCATAGAGCCCTGAGCTCAACTAGTCGGCCTACCTGCCGGGATATGGTACTCTCCGAGATAGAAAGGCGTTGTGCGATATCACCGATATTCGTAGGTTGATTATTCATTATATCCAATAAAATCTGCCTTTGCTTTTCTTCAATCTCTGCACTTATGTTGGGAAGAACGAACTCGTTCAGGCGTCTATCAATATCACTATAATTGGTGGCTCTTGAGATCTTACTTGAACATGCGATAGATGCAATGGTGAAAGGCAGAAAGATTTCTCGGGGGCCTCCGGAGAGGTTCACTACTATCTCTCCTTCCGCCTTTTCTATCAGATCCTTTAAAGAGGATACCATTCCTTCAAAATCTTGATGATTGACGCGGTATATCTTCAAATCGATGGAACTGTCAATCTGGCGAGAGAGATCTCGGATAGCTTGGACGGTCTGTTCTCCTCGGGGGTCTTTTTCTTCGATGGGGCGGATAAGAATAATGCAATCACCGCCCTCTATTCCGTATTTTACGATCAAGGAGACGATTTGAGATGAATCAAACCCAGAAAGGGAGATGTAAGTTTTCATCGCTGATTATTGGCGATATAGGCATATTATCTTTTCTATTGCAAATTTAAGAGATAATGGATTCTTTATTGCAAGATAATGAGATTATTGCATTAGTCGACAGATTTAAATGGAAGTGAATGTAATGCTGAAGTGATGCCTCAAAAGATCAGAATGACTCTGCGACCCGAGAGCAGTTTCGAGGTGCCTTTCAGTGATGGCTACCAGCTCTACTCGGCTCTGCTGGGGGCAATGAAAGAATTTGACTATGCCATATCAGGGCATACGCACGACTCTTCTATAGGGTCCATCTCCCTGGGCCCCCTGGAGGGCCGCTTCTTGTCCGGCAAGAGGGAGCAGCACAAGGCGTTTGATGCTACGGAAAAATACAATCTGTCGGTGGGCATAACCGATCCCAGGGAAATTGAGATCTTCCGGGCTGTAATTACCCCACTGGTCATGAGAGAAGGAAGTCTCCGCCTGGAGAAGGGAGCGCTGCGGGTGGAGGAGCTGTCCAGCTCAACGGAGAGCTTTGAGGAAATGGTATCCTTCGCCGGCTCAATCAAAGAGCCGTATTTTGATTTCGAGTTCAAGTCCACAACATCGATTCAATACAAAAACAGCAGTGTAACGGAGATGTTCCCGCATCGTGCGGCAGTCTTTCATTCTCTGCTGTCAAAGTGGGACTCGGTCTGCCCGGAAGGGCTGAAGATGAGCATAGACCGGGATGATATGTCACGCTTCATGATCGAAAAGCCGCTGGTCTACGAGACGCGCAGCACAGTGGTGAGCACATTCATGGATAGAAAGAAGGGACACGCCAGGCCCAAGATGATGCAGGGCTTTGTGGGCCGCTGTCAGTACAGGTTCACCAAGGACGCACCGGAGGGGCTGAAGAACGGAATAGCGGCCTTGGCCAAGTTTGCGGAGTACAGCGGGGTGGGGAGCGCAGTGGCACGCGGGTGCGGAGCGGTGAAGGTGGAAGTGGGGGGGGTGGAGAGATGAACGAAGTATCAAAAGATCCATTGGAAGAATTTACCGAAGGCGATATAGCAGATATAATTAATGAAGAAGATGATATTAACACTACTATCAAAAAATACTTGACGGACTATGTATCGATCGTTGTGCCCCCTCTCTTTAAAGAAGCAGGGAGTTTGGATGCAAAATTCAAGCGCGGATTGAGTTATCCGGCGCATGTAGTAACCGCAGTATTTACTGGTTCGATATTATATATTTATGACAGGATGTCAACAGGACAAAAACCACCTAATACACATGATATAAAATTGCTTTGCACCGTGCTCACGCTTCACGACGTAAACAAATACTGGAATGAATCAACCGATTCAAGCTATTCAGGAAATTATTATAAATTAATTCAAGATTATTTTGAAACGGATCCTTTTAACCTCAAGAGCTATTTCCCTGATTGGACCCCTGAGCTAGAGGAAATCGCTTTTTTGGTCCAACATGCCCAGGAATCAGATGAAGCTCAACATGAGACCAGATTTTCTCAGCCGAAATTCGCGAAGCTTTTGCCATATGTAAAATTGGGGGATAAGGTTGCGAGCTTGGGAAAAGAAGAAAATCCTTTGCAGGAGATCCATAGGCGTTTAAAGAACGAAGGGCATGATGTGCATATTTTATTGCTACCTGAAATGCCCCAGCAGCTTCTCTCTCAAATTGTTTACAGAAGTGCAAAGAAGCTTTTGGCAGCAGAGGCTGTTCTCCTTCTGATATCGACCCAAGGCATTCTCTATCTTTCCCCTAAAAAAATATTGATTAATTCTATAAAATTTAGAGGATTGATTGCTGATGAGCTTGTAAAAAATACAAGTGCAAAGCCGGATCTATCTGATCGAAAGTTTGACTTGAAGCCTCTTCTTTCGATCCCACTTAGTAAAGAGGAGCGATTCTCTGTCTATGTAAAATCGGTTCGTGAAAAGACAGAAGCCGGTCTTCTGAGCGTTCTTGGCAAAACAACTTATCCTAATGATGAAATACTGCAAGAAGCAATAGCTTGCATCACATATTCTATATACACTGATAAAAAAGGGAACGATTGGTCCAGGTTCCCGGTTCTTGAAACATTTATAAGTAACAACGAATTAAATGAAGAATTAAGAAAAATTGGAGAAATTAGAGCGAATTTTGCTGCTCAAGAAGGGATCGGCGGGCAAAAATGCAAGCCTTATGCGGTCCATGAGTTAGTGAATAATCATAGTGAAATCAGAGACTCGCTAAGGTTGCTGCATGATGCTCTGAAGAATTTTATATTATCAAATTTAGATAACGATTCTTCCGCATTGGACGCCATTGTGAACTTTGTCTGCGCCTACAACCGGGAGCTTTCAAGGGGCTTGATCGCAGAGAATATCCCAGAAGGGAACGAAGATATTTGCTTCAAATGCGGGGGCGTAACTGAAAGAGAGTATAAGCCGGGTAAGCACTTCCTGCGATCTGGGGGTTTCACCAAGAGAGCTTCGATCAAAGACCAGTATAAACGCGAGTGTAATACCTGCCAAATCGAACACCTATTGATAAATCATCTGCTCGAAAAGACTAACGTAAAAGTTACAGATGATATAATCTTTTTCTATTTCTATTTTGACACAATTTTTGTCGATGTAGACCCATTCCAGGCACAGATGAGCAATGTCGAGATCGGGGTGACGGGAACGAAAACCGAAAAGCTCGGTTTGAATTTTAGGCTCGGGGATTTTGCCACACCATTTCATATCGAACCTTTGCCTATCCGACTTCCTAAGAGGCAACCTGAGCAATCAAGTAGGAGCACCCGCAGAGGACGCGCTATACATACGGCTATAAAGGCCTGCCTGGAATGCGGATGCAAATGTATTGCCACTACCCCGTATACTATTATTCGCATTTACAACGAAGTATTTTATAATGAGAGACCAAATATCCTAGAAAAAACAATGGGAATCGATAGTATCCGAACTTTTAGGGACGCTGGGCTCAAAGACAAGCAGTTGGACTTCATAAATCAATTCGACGGTATGAAGGGTTTATACCGAGTTCAGAGATTTGAGCCGATCACAGTAATACCTTACGTCAAAAGAGAAGTTGAAAAGAAAGAATTTGGAAACTTCGAGGTATGGGTGAATAAGAAGGGAGGCGATTTAGTTGAACTATTCGGAGATAAAAGCATGGAAATGAAAGAAGTCGCCGAAAAGGGAGTCGCTCTTTTTGGCAAACATAAATTTACCGGATCCTATACACGAGTAAAAATCTTCAGGACAGCTCTGGATTCGTTAATTGGCGCTAAAGCGCAAAAATATTCTGATGAAGAGGCGATCAGATTTGCCTCAGCGGAAGTATGGAAAGATGTATTGCGCGAACAGTACAGCCCGAAGAAAGGGAAAGATATACCCAATGAGTGTTTAGATTATGTTAATAGTATTGTTATGTATCTGAAAGAACATGATCTCTGGAGCGTCAAGAAATTATCTCAATGGGGAAATCCACTGACGGATGTTTATGAATTTGAATATATTCAAATGGTAAGAGCAAAAGGTGATGAAAATTGACTTGGGCTGAACTTAAGCAGAAGATACCGAATGAGGGATTTGCGCTAAAATATGAGGTTTACCGGAGAGCAAGGCCAACTATCACACTTGTGGTCAGCAGAACAGTTACGGATCCAATTCTATTCAGAAGCACAGATCCAGAGAGAGCTGAAATGCAATTATTCAACGGTAACATCCATGCACAGGTAAATGGAGAAAAGTTCGTTAGCAAGGAACGCTTGACTGGGCTAAATCTTTGTCGAGAATTAGATGAAAATGAAAATATAATATCAAAAGAATACACTTACAACGAGCCTATGAACAGCCTCCCAAAATCTCAAACTGCCGATATGCTAACATATGGCCTTGCAGGTACAGTCTCCGGAGCCACCTTTTCTCAAAAGAGCCATGTGATTGAGGGCTATACCTACAGTCTGGAGCCGTATGATCTAAGGAATCGAGAGGCTCATAACGCACTCTATGAAAGTGGAACGATGAGGAACGAAAAAGGAGAACAATCCGAAAGCTTCTTCCATCCTGTAAAAGTGCAGCCGAATACGCATTTTGTGCATTTTATCACTTTAGAAGCCGGGACAAAGGAGATGCTGCTTTACCTAATCCACAACATCCTCAATACCGGAAGATACGGAGCCAGGGAAACTCGCACTGGAAAGAATATGAAGAACGAGATAGTAGCAGTAATAACGTCCTCTGGAGATAGCAGCTTGAGCTGTGGTGAACTGATCAACGATCATGTGAATAATGCAGAACTTAAAGAGGAGGATATTCGAGCAACCATTTTAGATTACATCACGAAACATAAGAGAGCTGACTGGAAGATATATCATAGCAAGAATTTCACGCCAAAGAAAGACGAAAAGTTCCCTGAATGGTTTAAGGAATTCCCTGATTGGTTTGAGGATTTGATATCGGTAGGGAGCCGTAAAGAGATTGGAGACATCAATACTCTAAAAGACGCCCTAATAGCCCTAAGAGAAGAAGGGAAGGCTTCGGTTGAAAGGAATAGAGAGCCAAATTCCGCCAACAATAGCACGGCCCAGCATACTGAAGCGAAAGAAGGGACCTCTTGATTGGTGATCGATGTGGAAATTTCGACATATCAAGCCACACTCCATTCACCTCTTTTTTATTCCAGCACTGAGGGCGTCCTGATCAGCGCTGATCGAATAATTAGTAGCACTGCCCTTACTTATTCATTAGCATATAAGCTTGGCCTTCTCAACAAGCGTTATTTCCTCTGCGGAGAGGAAGCCGTGAACCACAATTATGGAGAACTTGCAAAAATCGGCATATTTGTGAGCGACGCTAAGCCTCTCGATGTTAGTTTTAAGGAAGAGACCTTTAAGAGTACCGAGTACTTATCAGAAAGAAGCTTAACCGTGACCGTTCCCAGTGGTGCCGGTGGTAATAAAGGAGACATGGGACGATTTACAAAGACAGATCCTCCTCGGATGGGTAGTGCCTCACCAGCATCCATAAGCAAGGTAAGGCGATATGTTGGGCTCGCTCCTGGAAGCAAGTTCGAATTTACTGTTTGGTCAAATCATCCCTTACCAGATGATATCCTCTTAACGCTTGGTATTCGCAGAAGTGGAGAACTGCGATTGAGAAAGACCAAGCTTGCGGATAAAGTTCACCTAAATATGTTCATGCTCAGAGATGTGTACGGCATAGGCGAGATACCAGCAGAGAGCAAAAAAATAAGCCTGTTTGATATATTTAACGCCTCAGGAAAAATCGTAAGAGGCAGCCATCCAACCAAGCAGCATTTTCTGGATGTGGATATGCAATTTGTGAATAGTAACCTTGTGCCTCTTATTCTCGGGTGAGTTAGGAATGGCAATAGTAGGGGAGATCCATCTGCCTACAGTCGATGACTCATATGGTCTTTCAGAAAATGGAAGTCTGAGAGCCTTTCAAAAAGAGTTCATCGACTGCATAAAGGAAGACAATGTCGATATCCTTCAGCTCATAGCACCAACCGGAGCGGGCAAGACCCTTTGTTTTGAATACCTGCTAAATGGAGGACATAAAGTCTTGCTCCTTTATCCGACTAACGCATTGATACAAAGCCAAATGACTCGCTTCACTGAGAAGGGTTTTCGAGCCAAAAACATATCCTCAAAAATTTTGCAGAAGAAGGGAATGGAGCGATCTCAAGAACTCTGGGGGCTTGTATCCCGATATGACATTATATTGACTAATCCAGATATTTTTCAGGCGATAATCGGAGCGATGTACGTAAATCCCGAAGAAAACCTCATTCAGGTATTTCATCAATTTCAATATGTTATTTATGATGAATTTCATGTCTATAAAGAGTTCGAGTTAAGTGGCATTCTAACTCAAATAGCTCTGTTCCAAAATATGAGTAGATGCAGGGTGGTTTTAAGCAGCGCCACCCCAAAAACAGAGATAGTAGATCTTCTAAACATGATAAAGATTGGAAAGGATCGGCGTACCCCAGCAATAAAAAATATCGTTGCCGAACCATGCCCAGTGGACGAAGGCGACATCATCCGCTATAGAACAAATGTTGAGTTTCATCAAGGGAAAATACTTGAACATCTGGATCAAGTCGCTCAGGTTCTCACAGATTTCTTCAAAGATGTTGAGGATGACGGACCGCAGATCCTATTCATCTTCGATACCGTAAAAGATAGCAATAGATTCTTTTCAGACTTATATAAATATTATCCAAATTTATATAAATATTCCGAAAAAGATAACGGATATGATACTAACCAAGAAGGAGATGCGCCTGTTCTCACAAAGCCTATCCTCATATCAACAAACAAGAGCGAAGTCGGGCTCGATTATCCTATTAGATTGCTTTTCATGGAAGACGGATTCAGCATAGATTCCTTCATCCAGCGCTTTGGCCGGGCAGCGCGCCATGAACCAGCTGAATGTTATGTTTACACGAAGAAAGAAGTCGATCCAATAATCACAGAAGAGTTCATCGAATATAAAGAATTCTTGAATAGAATGAGTTATATTACAGATAAGTATAATATCAAGACGAAGATTGTATTTCGGCTCTTCACGTTAAGGCAAACTCTTGCCATAATGGCTTATGTTCGCCGAAGAGAAGATCTAATGGAGTATTTCACTGTCCAACCTGGTTATAGCTACAGGATGTGGCTCGCGTTCTTCTTGGTACTTGATGAGTACAGGAAGGAGGGACTCGCAAATAACAACTTGGATAGGCTAAACATTCTGCTAACAGACATCAAAGAAGCCTGCAAGAGCCTGCGGGGAAGGTCGCTTCAGTTTCCGGTATTGTACCAAAGAGGTCACGAGATCCGCCAAACTACATATGATGTTTTATCGGTTCTGAATAGAGTTCCTGCAGTAGTGGAAAAGACTGAAGACGGCTTAATAATTCAAGAGATTGAGAGCACCGAATCTGGCCCTTTCATCAAAGCAATTACCATACCCTACCTTCCTGCTCCAATTGATTACCAGAAGCGAGAAGAGCAATTCAAGAATGAAGTCGATGCAATCGCCAAAAGCGCTTTGGATGTCTTTCCTGAAGATAAAAAATCATTTTTACTTTCCTGTGTTCGTTCTTTATGCAATTCTATTGAACCTGACAGGATATTAATCCCGGAGGAGGTCATTCTCTGGAACAACAAGGTAATTCCATTGTCAGATTATGCAATGGAGTTCGACCATGATTGAAGCCGATCTCCCCCTCGTCAATACATCAGACCTCAACCAGTACCTCTACTGCCCCCGTCGCCTCTACTACCTGATGTTCTACCAGACCCAGGGCCTGAACTTCGTTTTGGCCGAGGGCCGCTCGAATCATGCCCACCAGAGTCGCAGAGGCCAATGGTATCGGGAGATGTACCTGCGCTCAGAAAAGCTCCACCTTCACGGCAAGATCGACCTCCTGGAGGGAAAGGCCAAGCTCACGCCGGTAGAGCGCAAACACGGAAAATCCTTCTTTGACAATGACGAGGTCCAGCTTGCCGCCTATTGCATGCTTCTTGAGGACTACCTGGGCGAGCCGGTGAAGATGGGCTACCTCTACCTCTTCGGCACCAATGAGCGCTATGCGATCACCATCACCGATTGGCACCGCCAGAAGGTAGCGCAGGTGGTCGAGGCCATCAGGAAAATGACCCTCGATCGCATCCCCGACTTTGCGGATAATCCCCATAAGTGCGAGAAGTGCAGCACTGTCCAGTACTGCATGCCTGAGGAGACGAGAATGCTGGAGAAAGAGAGCACAAAGAAGGAGCGAGAAGCATGAGCAAAGAGAGTGAAGGCATCTTCGACGACAGCGTGGTTTATGTCACCAAGCAGGGCTCCCAGGTTGGCGTGGACGGAGGCAGGATCAGCATCTACATGAAGGGTGAGGGTGAGCTGGCCTCTTTTCCTATGGGTCAGGTGGACACAATCAACATCTTCGGCAACATAAACTTCACCACCCCCTTTGTGGCCCGGGCCAATGAGCACGGCATAGTGCTCAACTACTTCACCAAGAACGGTCGCTACCGGGGTAGCTTCGTGCCGGAGAAGAACACCATCGCCGAGGTGCGCCGCTGCCAGTACGCCCTTTCCGAGAAGGAGGGCCTTAAAATTGCTAAAGAGATAATCAGAGGCAAGATCAGGAACTCGCGCACCCTGCTTAACCGCAAGGACGTGCCGGACAACGGGCGGCTGGCAGAGCTGGAGGAGCAGACGGCCAAAGCGCGCGACCTGGACAATCTCCGGGGCATGGAGGGTGAGGCGGCGGAGACCTACTTCGGCCTCTTGAACGGCTGCCTGGCGGAAGGCTGGACCTTCGAGCGGCGCACGCGCAGGCCCCCGGAGGACCACATCAACGCCCTTCTCTCCCTGACCTACAGCATGATGAAAAATGAGGTTCTGAGCGCACTGCGCCAGTATAACCTCGATCCATTCCTGGGAATTCTGCACGCAGACAGGCATGGGAGGCCGGCCCTGGCGCTGGACCTGCTGGAGGAGTTCCGGCCCATCTTCTGCGATGCCTTTGCTTTGCGGCTGATCAACAAGGGCATGCTCAAGCATGAGGACTTCGGAGCGGACAACCACCTCAAGGACTATGCTTTCAAGATCTACCTGGAAAAGTTCGACGACTATATGCAGGAGGAGTTCACCCATCCCAGATTCGAGTACATCGTATCGCGAAGAAAGTCTGTACGCATGCAGTCGATTTTGCTGAGAAAGGCGATCGTGGGAGAGCTAAAGCAATACTTCCCGCTGGAGTTCAAGAGATGAGACTGGCAATCACATATGATATCAGCGATAATCGCACCCGCACCAGGGTCTTCAAGATCCTGGAGAGCTACGGGGCCTGGAAACAGTACAGCGTCTTTGAGGTGGAGATCACGGACATTCAACGCCTGCAGATGGAAGACGATATAAAGGCTGAGATTGAAGCTGGTGATAGAGTTCGGATCTACGAATTATGCGAGCGCTGCGTGTCTGCGATAACGGAGCTTGGGGAGAAGACTCCTGAGAAGAAGTCGAATGTGATCTAGTTCTTCATGGACCTTTAAAAAGACCTGGTACGCAAGAGGTCCATTATTTCAGGTGTGATTTTCGGGGTTTTAGAAAGGATTTTAAGGCAAAAGGACCATTTTGGACCCGCCGTCGCAACGAGCCTGAAAACCCGCCAGGGATTGAAACATGGCAGAAGAGAAAATGAAGATATGGCCCACCCCATCAGTCGCAACGAGCCTGAAAACCCGCCAGGGATTGAAACATGTAGTTGAGCCAGTCCTCGTACATCTCCTCTGCCGTCGCAACGAGCCTGAAAACCCGCCAGGGATTGAAACCATTCGATTCCTCCGATTCTGAAAAGCGATAGCCGGGTCGCAACGAGCCTGAAAACCCGCCAGGGATTGAAACCGACCTCGTATCGGGCTACAACAACCTCTTCATGACGTCGCAACGAGCCTGAAAACCCGCCAGGGATTGAAACTGTGCAACCAGATAAGCACTCTCAGAAAGCTTAGTGTCGCAACGAGCCTGAAAACCCGCCAGGGATTGAAACTGATCGACTTCTTTGAATCGGTTGTACTCCTGAGTAGGTCGCAACGAGCCTGAAAACCCGCCAGGGATTGAAACGCCATGCAATACGACGAGTTATATACATGGATGTGCGTCGCAACGAGCCTGAAAACCCGCCAGGGATTGAAACCATTATTGTATCTCCGAAGATGCGGTTATCTGGCGTGGTCGCAACGAGCCTGAAAACCCGCCAGGGATTGAAACGGAGACATCGAGACTGGCGATATCACTCTGGGCAAAGACGATGATGTCGCAACGAGCCTGAAAACCCGCCAGGGATTGAAACATGTTAATTTAGCTGAGTCTAAGCGTTGCCATCAGTGTCGCAACGAGCCTGAAAACCCGCCGGGGATTGAAACTTATACGTTGACGTAGGTCGCGAACAGCCTGACAGTCGGTCGCAACGAGCCTGAAAACCCGCCAGGGATTGAAACCTTAAGATCAGGACAGGAGCCCAGCCAGCAAATTGCGGTCGCAACGAGCCTGAAAACCCGCCAGGGATTGAAACCATTCCACCAATGGGATGCATTCCCAGATGAGCGTACGTCGCAACGAGCCTGAAAACCCGCCAGGGATTGAAACATTGCTTCTTCGATCAGGATAAGCAGGCCTTCATAGGGTCGCAACGAGCCTGAAAACCCGCCAGGGATTGAAACTTATCACCGCTCCCCTTTGCGATTGTTAGCATCAGCGTCGCAACGAGCCTGAAAACCCGCCAGGGATTGAAACTCTATATACGCATCGGTGCCAGCGATGTTGCTGTTCGGTCGCAACGAGCCTGAAAACCCGCCAGGGATTGAAACATCATCTGGCCGCCCTGGCCTACCGACACGGCCAAGAGGGTCGCAACGAGCCTGAAAACCCGCCAGGGATTGAAACAGTATATAATCGTAGGCATAAACATAGCCGCCGCCTGCGTCGCAACGAGCACGAAAACCCGCCAGGGATTGAAACATATCTATTTTAACAGACGCGCCGTTTTTCAGGATGAGTCGCAACGAGCACGAAAACCCGCCAGGGATTGAAACAGAGAATAAATAGTTTTCTCACTGATGCATGATAGCGTCGCAACGAGCACGAAAACCCGCCAGGGATTGAAACCTTTTAATACTGCTTTGGATTCTGCAACAGATTTAGGTCGCAACGAGCACGAAAACCCGCCAGGGATTGAAACTGACCCAAAGCCGGATAATCTTGGAGTTCATCAGCCGGTCGCAACGAGCACGAAAACCCGCCAGGGATTGAAACCTATTTATAAAATAGTTTCCATAGGCGAATCCAAATCTGTCGCAACGAGCACGAAAACCCGCCAGGGATTGAAACCCGATATTGAGTTCATCGGGCCGGACAAAAGCGCGACATGTCGCAACGAGCACGAAAACCCGCCAGGGATTGAAATCATGAAACTGTGGCCAAAACAAGGCCCTCAAGCTCCTGGAGTTGCAGGTCTTCGAGATGGAACTGGTGGAGGACCTCAGGGGCTACGCTGTCAAGCTGCCCAGGTACAGCAAATACGTACGGTGCTGAAGAACTCAGTGGCCATGATTGAGACCCCAGAATGGCGCATCTTCCTGATGAAGGACCTGGCCACGGTGGAGGAAGCCCAGAGGCAGGGGGGCAAAGCTGGTAGAGGTGGAGGTGAAGTTCTAGGAGCTATCTGCAGGAGAGCGAGAAGGAAAAGGGTAAAATTTGAAAGGGGGCCATCATGAGGATGGAGCCGCATAAACCATGACCGAGCAGAATCGCAGGTATGCAAACAAGGAGATCGGCAATCTTCTCTCCGAGATCTGGCGGGTCAAGAGCCTGGCGGAGCAGGAGTACGGGCCGCAGCACCCCATCACCAAGAAGCTGGCCAGCATGCACGAGGAGGCACAGAAACTGCTGCGGGATTGACCCCTGGCAGGCAGTCAGGACAAAAGCTCTTTAGGATTCCCCGCCAAGCCTGGTCCGGGGTGAGGGGGATCTTCCAATACCGCAAGGCTCCCCGCCCTGCTCACCCCAGCCTCGCATCGAACATACCAAAAAGCTCTTAAAGGTTGGGCACCAATAATAGTAGCAAGGGGTGGTGTCCTGTACTGGTAATAGTAGTAGTAAATTATATCTCCTGAACTCACCCCCGCATTCTTCGATATTCAGATCTTGATTCCCAGGGCCTCGGCCTTCATGACTCTGGCCTTCTGCAGAGCTGCATCCGCATCCATCCTGGCACAGCTCCCCAGGTGCACATTTCTGGTGCGGCTCCCCTCCCGCCAGGTGGCCATCCAATAATAGTAGGTCCGGCTGCCCTTCTTTGTGCTCTTGACCTTCTCCATGGTCCAGATGGAGAGGTCCTCCAGCCGGGCCCGGTCCCTGAGGGCCTCCGCCTCCGCCCGGAGCCGGTCTGCCTCCTCCTGCAGCTCACGGGCTTTGGGGTCGGCCTGGGGCAGGACGCTGGCCGCCTTCATGGCTGCCCTGGACTGCTTGGCCAGCTCCAGGGCCTCCTTTCGCAGGGCCTTTCTCTTCTCGCCGGAGGTGGTTTTGTGCATGCTAAGATAGTTCTATGGCATTATATTTATAACTTATGTAAATGACATAGAACCAAATTTGAGACCGCTTCAAATTAAAGACGTAGTTGATTCTTGCGATTCGTTGTCCTGCTCATTTCCTAGGCCATCTCTCAGACATCGCTGCCCTCTTCTTTAGGTGTCACTCTCTGTCACCACCGGGGATAATTATAGGGATAATAGCTTACTTTTCCTGAAGCGTATCTGTGGCTCTGATGAGTCTCAAGTCTGCCTGCCGGGTGACTTCTATCGTCCTTTCAAAAGCTGCTGCTGAATCATGGATCTTGGGCTCAACAATAAGCAGCTTTCCTTTGGGTTTGAGCACAGAACAATCTCCTTCAGGAAAGTTTCCACTTCATGAACCATGTAGAATGCAAGAGCAAAATCCACTCCATGGACAAGCCAATCCTGTCCGGACCGCTCCAGTCTTGCCCTGGCTCTTCTTCTTCAGCTTATCTATGAGGCTCGAAGTCCTCTTCCTGCTGGCAAGTTGCTGGGTCCCGCTCGAAGGAGGGAGACATTCAGAAGATCTCACTCCTTGCATACGTCAGGGAGATGAGAAAGAGGTAGATTGAGCTTGGACTCGCCCAGATCCCCCCCCCAGCAAAAGGACCGCTGTTTTGCCTTCGATTCGATCAATGGTATCTTTCATCACTCTCCGCTCAAGGATTCTGAAATTGAGAAGCGATCCAGGAACTTGAAAATTGATATCATCTCATTAGCTTTAAATATTCATAATCCACATTTAGAATAAAGATTTTTATGCCGAATGGACTACCAGGCGATCCTACTCCACCGGGCAAGGCTCAAGACGAGAAGCTGAAAATGGATAAGAGAGACCTAACATCTATTTCGATGTCTTCCTCAACTTCTTCGACAATGATCGGGTTTTCTGCAGCAATAATTACTCTTATATTGACATTAGTAGAGAAATCTGAAGACATATTTCATATTGAAATTGTAATCTCTATGTATATAATTACTACCATATTAAGCTTTATTGCTATAGAGTTTTATACTTTATCGACTTGGGATGATCCAAATTATTTTAGATGGGGGACCATAGGGTCCGTATTTTACGGATCTGCAAAGGTTTTTATGGTAATTGGAATCGGTCTAACATGTTTAGTTGTTGGAAAATTCTTTATACTGGCACTTTTCGCCTTAGCACTTTTCTCGCTAGGAGAATTAGTATATTACAGGTTACGATTTAAGTATAAAAATGATGATCCAATGATGAGTTACAGGAAAACCGCGAGATTTGCTATGCTTCTAGAAATGATATTTGGATTCTTTTTGCTATTCGCCATAAAGTTTTTATGGATTTAGAGAGAATATAATTAAGGTGAATTAATGCCGAATGGTAATCCACAGTGTAATAAACCCAAGCCCGATATGAGAAACTTCGCCCTGCGGGATGGGAATGGCGATGAGAGTGGGGTTTTTACCGGCAAGTCGCCCCGCCAGGCAGCCCTTAAGGCCGCCAATCGGGGCCACACGGACATCAGACTCCGGGAGCGAGGCACGAAGAAGGTGCATGTATTCACGGGCGAGAGAGTGCAGGTGGACAAGCCAAAGGGCGCGCCGGCCTGGATGGGAGACAAGATCTGGAAGCCACAGGTCAAAAAGATGGGTATCGAGAAGCTGGAATAGGCTTGAGGCCTTAGGCCTTAAGGTCCAGCTCCCCAGCCCTGGCCAGGGCCACATTGGCCTCGGCGGTGCGGTTGAGCAGATTGAGAGCCACGCCTTTGTTGTGCCAGGCATCTGCATCCTGGGGATTTAGCTCAATTGCCTTCTCGTAGGCCAGGATGGCCTCGTCGTACCTGCCCAGCTCGGCAAGAGCATTGCCCTGGTTATGCCAGAAATCTGCCTCTCCTGGGCTTATCCTGATGGCTACATCATAAGCCGGGAGAGCCTCATCATATCGGCCCAGGGCCGCGAGAGCATTGCCTAAATTGTTCCAGGCACCTTTGTTTTCTGGATTTATCCGACATTCCGGAGTTACGCCTCCATTTCATAATATTTTTCGCATTTCTTCCCAAGAATTCTGATCACGATGATCATGTAATCCTTTAGATTCGCGATC
>Ga0302252_1001276_pt1 | contig 15297 bp, 10 predicted proteins | sample AAG_RA_Leu_MG_FD_193511 | JGI IMG/M metagenome (GOLD analysis project Ga0302252, IMG submission 193511) | Enriched activated sludge microbial communities from anaerobic digester in WTTP, New Holstein, Wisconsin, United States - AAG_RA_Leu | ecosystem: Engineered > Bioreactor > Anaerobic >...
TTGCCTTAGATTTGTTCTTTAGGATTTGGAGAGGTGGCTGAGCGGTCGTCCCGTTGTTCTAAATAAAGAATAATGATACGGGATCCCGCCGCAATAAGTTTCGATAGCGGGCGGGAAAAGCAGTTGCCTTAGATTTGTTCTTTAGGATTTGGAGAGGTGGCTGAGCGGTCGTCCCGTTGTTCTAAATAAAGAATAATGATACGGGATCCCGCCGCAATAAGTTTCGATAGCGGGCGGGAAAAGCAGTTGCTTTAGATTTGTTCTTTAGGATTTGGAGAGGTGGCTGAGCGGTCGAAAGCAGTTGCCTGCTAAGCAACTGGCCTGGGTAACTGGGCCCCAGGGTTCGAATCCCTGCCTCTCCGCCATTGATACCAATTCGAACCTTTGTGCTCATCGTCTAAAAGCGCGAGGGTTCGAATTTTGGTATGGGCGACGTAATAAGGCTTGAATTCCTTTTCATTTCCCTCAAAAAGCTGATAAAAATCAGCGTCTTTGGTTAATACTGGCTCCAGCTTTATGGGTGCAAGCAGTTCTTTAAGCGCCAGGGCAGAGGAGACGGTATTTTTATTTAGAGTCTCGCGTAAGTTTTCCAGCCTGTGGTTAATCCATTCCTTAGGCGGTGCCTTAAAGCTATTATCTTTCTGGAATTCCAGGGAGCCAATTCCCGCGGTTAATTCTTCATTTTTCTTTTCCGCCTCTGTTAAAGCCTCAGATACAGCCTTTGAAAGGTTGCCCATTTTGATAAAATTAAGATAGTTCTGTATTTCTTGCTGTATTTTCTCATATTGTGCCCGTTTCTTCTTAACCAAATCAGGCACTTCATTGAATCCCTCGGCAGCTAACTTTCCTACATTTTTATACACATATTCCAAGTTATCGGCAGTCAGGATTTTATCTTTGAGTTCATTAATGATGATTTCTTCAATTCTCTTTCGAGAGATAGCAAGTGTGTTTGAGCAGGTTTTACGCTTGGCATTGTAGCAGTCGTAATAGCCGGTACCCTTACCGCTAATAAGCACAATAGCCCCACCGCAGGTATTGCATTTCATAAGCCCTGAAAGCAAATGATTAGGGCTAGTATGTACGTAGCTTCTTTGCTGATAGAAGGCCTTTTTCTTTTTACTGACAGGCCAGGTTCCTTTAAGTTCTTGGCATCTTTTTTGTACTTTTTCCCAGGTTTCTTTATCTATAATTACCAAATCCTCTCGGTATATAGGGATACGATCCTTAACAGGGCGGGGGATTACTTTTTTCTTGCCTGTCATAGGATCCCGGACGTTTTTGTACTTGCGCCAGTCCCATTTCCCGATATACTTCTCATTTTTAATTATCCGTGTTACTGTTGATACGTTCCAACCGCCATGCATGCCTTTTTTTGTGGGTATCTTATCCTCATTTAGTTTTGTAGCTATCTTATGTGTACTTTTTCCGTCTATAAATTCCTTAAATATTCTTTTGATAACTTCGGCTTCTTCGGGATTTATCTTGTGGACTTTCCCTTCATATTTGGCTTTACCTCTTTTATCGAGTCGTAATTCTCCAACCGGCTTACTGCTGTAGCCATAAACATTCTCTCCGGCACTAAAACCACGTAGTTTCTGCCCTTCTAGGCCGCGCATAGTCTTCTTTCCCAGGTCATCCAGATACAATTCATTTATTAACCCTCGCATCTGGATACCTAATTTTGAGTTTTCATCATCGGTTACTATACCATCAGACACAGAAATTAGCTTGACCTGGTAATAATTGAATTTAAGTACCAAGGTTAGCATTTGATGGTTACTTCTGGAAAGGCGGGAGAGATCATCAACAACCACGGCCTCAAATTCCTTATTTTCGGCAGCTTTGTCTAACGCTTGAAGACCGGGACGATTAAGCAGGGAACCAGATAGGACCTCGTCAACATAGATATGTTCATCGTTGACCGTGATATCGTGGTCTTTACAGTAGTTTTTACAGACCCTAACTTGATCATCGATACTCTTTTTGCTTTGATTCTCAGAAGAATATCTGGGCGTATATGGCCGCTTTCATTTAACGATTCTTTCTTTGAATAAATCTGGGTTTTCTCTTGCTATCTGAATGTATTCATGAGCCATGATAGAGGAGATAGTATCTAGTAAGTGCTGGATTGGGAGAGAGTTATTCCAACAGAGATTAAAGTGTTCTTTTTTGATGATATTACGGTTAATTCCAGTTACGCTTAAGTTGGCCATAGGGTGGCCATAGGGCTTGATTTTATTACCAAATAGGTATATATTAACCCTTAACGGTATAGAATCTTGATATTCCTGTAATGGCTAAATTATACCTTAAAGGGTATAATTGTCAAGAGCTATTTAGGAGAATTGAAATGTTAAATTTTAATCTCAAGGCTGTAAAAACATTTATCTTGTTTATTACTACGTTGGGATTACTTATTTGTGGGACTATGCTTTCTTTTAAAGGCCAATCCGGAAGCGCAACGGCAACGTATGGCGTTGTCATTCTATGTCTTATATTTTCTTCTTTGCATGAATTTGAATGGTTTGAAGGTTTTGGAGTAAAGGCCAAACTCGATAAGAAAATTAAAGAAGCAGACGATGCCATAAATAAACTTAAGGAAATAGCAATTCCCTTTTCGGAATTACTTCTGACTCAGACCGCTCGTTCTGGAAGATTAGGAACTATGATAAAAAGGAGGGAGCGGTATCGCTTGGTGAAAGATATCGAAAAGCCACTTTTAGCTTTGGGAGTAACGAAACAAGAACTTGAGAAAATAAAAAATGATTGGTATCTTTTTGATCTTTGTAGTCCAATTTGGGATAATTTGAAATTGGTTTTGGATACTAAGCTTACGGAAAAAAGAGCGAATCTTCCTATAGGAAATATAGCTGAAGCACATAAATTAAATGAAGAAATAAGGCAATTAGAGGTATTTAAGGAGAATCTTAAGAAAATTGCCTATCAAAATAATTTGCATTCTACTTATCAAGATTATGTTAATTTTATAAATAACTGTTCGGTTTTTAATCAAGAAGAAAAGGAGAAGCTGTTAAAAGAAAATAGCGACTTGATAGCCGATCTAAAACATTACTGTGAGAATCATGGTTTTCGGAGGCTTGAGCATTGGTTCAAGAAAGACGACGAAAATGACTAGATTATTTATTGTTTGGAGGAAAAATGGCCGTAAAGAACTTGGGTAAGAAGATAAAAATTGCTAGGATCGAGCTTGATTTAAATCAAAGTGAACTAGCTAAGAAGATAGAAGCAAAGCAGAAAAGCATTTCTCGCTATGAAACCGGGCTCTCAATGCCATCTATCGAAACACTCGTTAAAATATCAAAAGCACTTAAGAAGCCAGTGGGGTATTTTTTGGAAGAATAAAGACACGTGATATCGCAGGTGGAAGATGTCTAAGTTGAGTCTTAGTTTAAAGTGGCGTGGATTAATACGCCTATATGAAACCTTCGCTATAAATGGCGAAGGTTTTTTATTCCCAAAATACTATGAGTATTTCAACTCGTAAGTTAAAGATTAAACGACTTCAAAAATCTTCAACAGCAGATGCTTATAAACTTTATAAGTCTGCTCTTGAATGGGATCTTACGGAGCCAATTGTCATTGAGGATCGGAAGGATTTAAAGTCTGAACACTCTTGGAAAAGTCGTGTTGAGCCTTATTATCATCAAGTTACAAATCTTATGACTTTTTGTCGAAGGCTTCCTGTGACATTACTTGCCGATGATGTAGGTTTAGGAAAGACAATTAGTGCTGGTTTAGTTGTTAGCGAGCTTATTGCGCGTGGAAGGGTATCGAAATTTCTTGTTGTTTGTCCCAAATTGCTTATGCCGCAATGGCGAGAAGAGTTAGATGTAAAGTTTGGTATTGCAGCCAAAGAAGTTGTTGGGAAAGATTTAATTTTGGCTAAACCTCCAAAAGGAGCAGGAGCTATTATTACTACCTATGCTTCTGCTCGTCTCCATTTTAATGCAATTACTAAAGCTGGATTTGAAATGCTTATTCTTGATGAAGCACATAAGCTTCGTAACCTATATGGTGTAGAAAAAGCACCACAGGTTGCAAAACGCATTAGACAGGCATTAGCCGATAGACAGTTTAGATATGTTCTCATGCTTACCGCTACTCCTATTCAAAATCGTTTATGGGATATTTATTCGTTAATTGATTTGCTTACAGTTGCTCGTGGGCACGAAAATCCATTTGGCAGTGAAGGTATGTTTGCTCGTAATTTTATTGCTGATAGCCGAACAGAAGCTCGTCAATTGAAACCTAATAAACGCGATGAGTTTCGATCCATCGTTTATAGTTATATGTCTCGGATTAGGCGAGTGGATGCCAAATTACACTTTCCAACTCGTAAAGTGCAGATGCATAAGGTTCAGCCAACAACAGAAGAAATGGAGCTGATAAAGGTTATTAGCCAACCTATTCAAAAATTGAACCGCCTTGCTCAAATATCTATACTTCAGGCTTTGGTCAGTAGTCCGCATGCTTTAGCGGCACAATTAGAGAGAATGGCTTTAAACCGAACCGTTCCTGCTTCTTTAGCAAATGATGTTAGAGCTATTGTCAATAAGATGGGGACAATAGCTAAACTTAAGGGTCTTGGATCATTAGTAGAAGAATTTAAAAAAGAAAAACCCCAGGGATGGCGAATGGTTATTTTTACTAGCAGACGTGAAACCCAGACCACTATAGAAGTTTTTCTTAGAGAGCATGGGATTGCTAGTGGATTAATTAATGGTGATTCTGGTCCACGTAATCAAGAAACAATTGCCAGATTCAAAGAAGAACCTCCGGGTGTTCATGTAATTGTGTCAACTGAGGCTGGATCTGAGGGTATCAATCTTCAAATGGCAAATGTTCTAGTAAATTTTGATTTACCATGGAATCCGATGATTGTAGAACAGCGTATTGGTAGAATACAGAGATTGGCATCAAAGCATGAAAGTGTTTGTATATTCAATGTTATATTGTCAGGAACTTTCGAAGAATATATCGTAGGACGTTTAATGGAGAAACTACAAATGGCTTCTCAAGCAATAGGAGATGTAGAGGCTTTGCTTGAGGTTGCGGGATTAGATGAAGAAGGCGAAGATTCAAAAGGATTTGCAGAAAAGATTCGAGATTTAGTAATTTCCTCTTTGGCTGGTAAAAATGTTGAGAAAGCTACAAGTTTAGCCGTGAACAGTATTTCAGAGGCAAAAGCTGAATTGGAAAGAGAAGAAAAGAATATTAATACTATGTTAGCCGGTGGCGATGGAGCCATTGATTTAGGGCCTCGTAGTCCAAAACTTCCACAAATAGCCCATACTATGGATTATCAAACTTTTGCCTTTGCAGCACTAGAAAACTTAGGCGCAAGATTATCGCATCAGTCAACAACTTCTTGTCATGTTTCTTTAGACGGTCGAAGTGAATTAATCTATTTTGATGAGAATGCTTTGCCGCCATCGGGAGAAGGAACACTTTGTAGACCAGGTTCAGTATTCTTTCAACGTCTTGTCAGTAGAACAGCCAGTACCGGTGTTCACCAAATAGAAGATGTCGATATAAATCCGTTGCTTCCTACACAAGAAATTGCTAAGAAATGGGTAAGTAGCTTTAATGGATTATTCAATGATTGCAAAATTATTGAAGGAATTCATATTTTTGAAGGTAAAGTTGTTTTGCGCGTTCGTGCTACGGTAGCACACGATAGTTATGAACGTTTAATGGAATTTGAGTGTAATACAGAGGGTCAAGCTATTAGTGCTCGAAATTTATTTGAGTCATTAAGTGATACCTTTGAAGATCCCAAAACCTTGCATTTGCCGCTTGAAACATTTGAATCAAATGCTATAAAGGATAAAGCTGTAGCAGAATTTTGTCGTTTTTACCAAGAACGCTTACAGGAAGAAATCAAAGCGACAGGTGATAACGATCAAAAGAAGAAAAAGCTAGAAGATGACTTTACTCCAAGGATTGATATAGAATTGGTTGGAATAGAGGGGATAGTATATCGTAGATTATTGGTCTCTATTGCGTACAAAATAAAAAACGAAGCTAATTATGAAAGCCGACTTTCTTTCGTCCCTTTTAAAAATGCGATATTAAACCAACCGGAAATAGCCAAGTGTGATTTATCCGGAATGGCTGCTCCAGAGGATTGTTTTACTAAATGCGAGATCACAGGAAAGAAGGTTTTACGGCATATGCTCGTTCGTTCCGAAATCAGTGGAAGAATGGCGTTGCCAGAGCACGCAGTGGTATGTTCTTTGAGTAAGAAACGACTACTTTCTGATGAAATTGAGAAATCTTTTATTACAGGTCAGCTTGTGGCAAAAGTTTTATTGAAAACCTCTGCTTTGAGTGGCAAGCGCGCAGAACCCGAATATTTTGGACTATGTGAATTTACCCATAGTGAAGTATTTAAGAGCGAACTAGTTATTAGTGAGGTTTCAGGAAAGCCATATCGTTTAGATCAGCAGGTCCGTTCGATTGTATCGGGTAAGACTGGTCATCAAAGTGAATTCATTAATTGTTTTGTAACAAACCAACCTCTCTTGGCTAATGAGGCAGAATATTGTGAGTTAACTGGAAAAGCAGTAAAGCCAGGTTTTCTAGAAAACTGTGAAATAACAGGAAAGAAAGTTTTGGCCTCTGAGCTTGAAAAAAGTGTTGTGAGTGGGAAAAAAGCTTTAAAGGAATTTTTTGTAACAAGTACTCTTTCGGGAGCACGTTTACTTGAGCAAGAAGCAGTTCGATCAAGTGAGGGAAAATATTGTATTCCAAATGAGGCTAAGAGTTGTACTTGGAGTGGTCGCCAATGTCATCTTGATGATCTTCGTATTTGTAAGCTTACTAATGTTCCTGCACATTTCGAATATATGATATCAACCGGAGAAACACGGTTAAATATCCTTGTGGATATGTTAAATGGAATACATCGGAAGACTGAGAGAGAAGATCTATGGGATGAAATCGCGACTCGCGTTTTCTCATTTATAAAACAACGAGGTAAAGTTGAGATAGCTGAGCTTTCTCCTGATGAACAACATTTAGCTGTTTGTCTTGAAATCCGTACATGGTTGGGGTTAAAGGTGCGTTACGCTGGATTCATATACTCAACACAAAGTAAAAACATTATTGGTCAAATTACGATAGGAAAACGAGACAAGAATGGATGGCAAGTTGACAAAGACTAACTTATTTGTAACATCATCCAGATTATATGATTTTATGCAATGTCCGCATAAGGTTTGGCGAGACATTTATGGTCCTCAAGAAGAAAAGATTGATGAAAAGAATCCATTTATTGAATTACTCTGGGAAAAAGGAGTACTTCATGAAAAAGAGATAATTTCTGAAGTTGGTGCTTTTGTTGACTTGAGTGAAGGAACGATTGAAGAACGCATAGATAAGACATCGGCCGAAATGAAGAAAGGGACGCCCTTAATCTATCAAGGTGTCCTTAAGTTTAATAATCTTCTTGGAATACCAGATTTACTTAGGATGATTTCTCCTGGGAAATATCTCCCAATTGATATTAAATCAGGAAAAGGTTTTGAAGGTGATGATTTTGATGAAGAGGAGGGAAAACCCAAAAAGCATTATGCAGTACAACTCTCTCTATATGTCGAAATCTTATTAAACCTATCTTTTGCAGATGAAAAGAAGGGGGCAATTGTTGATGTTAGTGGTAAGGAACTTACTTATTTGTTAGAAAATCCCCAAGGGGTAAGAAATGCTCAGACATGGTGGGAACTATATTTAGACATAAAAAATAGTATAGTAGAATTACTTTCAAACACAATTCAAGATAGACCAGCAATATCCGGAACTTGCAAGCTTTGTCCTTGGTATAATAGTTGTAAAAAATGGTGTTTAGAAAAAGAAGATTTAACCAAGATTTTCTATCTTGGGAGAAATTTGAGGGATGTACTAAGTAAGGATTTAGGTATAGAGAAGGTAAGCGAATTAAGGAAATTGGACATCCCCGACATTCTAGCTAAAAAGAAAAAAGATAAGACATTTCTTAAGGGATTTGGTGAGACATTGTTAAAAAAATTTATTAATCGGGCAGCAATATTGGACGAAATTAAAAAACCAATTTTACATCAACAAATACAATTCCCAGAAGTTAAAAATGAATTATTCTTTGATATTGAAGATGATCCAACGCAAGATTTTGTTTATTTGCATGGCATTTATTGCAGAAATCAAAAAGGGGAAAGTTTTGTCTATTTCTTAGCTAAAGAAAATTCACGGGATTCAGAAAAGGTGGCTTGGAAAGAATTTTGGAATTTCATTAATACCTTACCTTCTGGAGACTTTGCAGTTTATTATTATGCGAATCATGAGAAAACCACTTACAAAAGATTAAATCAAAGATATCCTGATGTAATTGAAAATGAAAAAAGGGAAGCTTTTTTTGCAAATCCTAATGTTATCGATTTATATCAAATAATACAAAAAAATACTGATTGGCCCCTTTCAAATTATTCTCTTAAGGATATCGCCACATACTTAGGTTTTAAATGGAGGGACGAGACTCCCTCTGGTGCATTGTCTATCCTTTGGTATAATGACTTTATACAAAATCGTTCTCAAGAGTTGCTTAAGCGAATACTTGAATACAATGAAGATGATTGTAAAGCAACGATGGTTCTTAAAGACGAAATCGTTAAATTGAGCAAGAATATATAACCATATCTTGACTTTTTTATAAAAAGTAGTAATATATGTTTAACAATTTGGTATGTCCCGAGTTTGAAGGGGGAAGTCCCGGACGTTAAAAAAGTAAAACCTTCGCTGGTCAAACTATGACTGGCGAAGGTTTTTTATTTTGTAATATTAATTTAGAAAACTAATTAAATTAGAAAAAAGGTGGTGTGCTATGACACAGGAAAAAATTAAATGTCCCAAGTGCGGTGCTCGCTTTGAGCTAACTGAAGTTATCTCTAAAGAAATCGAAGCAACCATAAGTCAGAAATATGCAAAACAAATAAATACTCTAAAAGAGGAAGCCGATGCGCGTGAAAAGCAGTTAAAAGAACAATTTAAGTCTGAACAAAAAAAGATAATAGAGCAAGCTAAGAAGGATGCTGTAGAAGCATTGAAAATTGAACTTGAAACAACGAAATCTCAGCTGGCTACAAAGTCAAAGAAGCTAGAAGCTGCTGATAGAAAGGAGCTCGAATTAATAAAGCGCGAACAATCTGTACAAGAAAAAGAGAAGTCAATGTCGCTCGATTTTGAAAAGAGAATTGCTATTAAAGAAAAGGAAATTCGAGCTTCGTTGGATGAGGAGAAGAGGGCTATTGAGGAGAAAGCACGTAAACAAGCCGAGCAGACTTATTCCGTAGAACTAAAAGATACCCAAGAGCAATTAAAGGAATTATCAAGGCAATTGGAAAGAAGCCAGCAACAGGAGTTGGCATTACGTAAGAGGCAAAGGGAGCTAGAAGAAAGAGAAAAATCCCTCGAGCTAGAAGCAATGCGAAAGGTTGATGCAGAGAAAGATAAAATTGCTGAAGAAGTTAAGCGCCAGTTTGATGAGCAACACCGACTTAAGGATGCTGAAAAGGATAAGAGGCTAGCTGATATGACTCGTCAAATAGATGATCTTAAGCGTAAGGCAGAGCAAGGGTCACAACAAGCACAAGGTGAGATTCTTGAGCTTGATTTGGAGAGTAGATTACATTCAAGATTCCCGATGGATGATATAGAACCAATACAAAAAGGGGTTAGGGGCGGTGACACTCTTGAAATAGTAAAGTCGCAATTAGGGCATGCATGTGGAAAAATCTTGTGGGAGTCTAAGCGGACAAAAGCTTGGAGTGATTCTTGGATGCAGAAAGCCAAAGACGACCAACTGGCCGCAAAAGCTGATTTGGTTGTTATTATGACAGAGATTCTGCCGAAAGATGTTCAACAATTTGAGCAAGTTAACGGTGTTTGGGTAACGGATATTCCTTCTGCAATTAACTTAGCAGTTGCGCTTAGAATAGGAATGATCCAAGTGGCCAGAGAGCGTGAATTACAAGCAGGCAAACAGGACAAGATGGAGTTAGTTTATAATTATCTGACAGGTCCCGAATTTAAAAATAGAATAGAGGTAATAGTTAGCTCTTTTGTCTCTATGAAAAGCGTATTAGACGCTGAAAAAAGAGCAATGCAAAAACTTTGGGCAAGAAGAGAGAAACAAATTGATCGAGTCATAGATAATATCAGTGGTATGCATGGAGATTTAGAGGGCATGGCTGGGAAAGCTTTGCCAGCCATAAAACTTTTGGAACTACCAGTGAATGACGGAGAAGAAGCTACTGAGACGCAAGAATGGCTTAAAGAGGATTCTTCGGAATCTTAAAAAGGAAGGTTAGATGTCTGATAGGAAACGTGTATGGGTATCGCCTGACGGGGAAGGTGGGTGGGACGTAAAAACTTAAGGAAAAAGTAAGGCTGCGGCAAATTTCGATGATAAAAGCGATGCTATTGAAAAAGCCAAAGATATTGCTCAGGATGTGCCCAAAGGACAAGTTATTATCCAGAAGATGAATGGTACCATTCAGACTGAATATGCGTACGGCAAGGATCCCTATCCTCCCAAGGGATAGGTAATGGATAAACGAGAACAGATTAAAGATTGGTCTCGATTATACGGCCGGCATATTACCGAAGAAGAAAATAGAGAAATTACTACTAATCTAACTGGATTTTTTAAAATATTACGGGAATGGAATAGAGAGTAACAAGAAAACATAAGAGGACTCTGGAGTAAAATATGGATATGTGGCATGACATGAAAAAGTACCATAAGGGTAAGACTCCCGAAGGACATGATAAGCTTGCTATACCTTTGTCACCAGATGAAGATGGGATGGTGGGTCGTGAATGTCATCAAGATGAGTGCCAGCCAAAATATTTCAAAATAGCCTCCCATAAACCTGAAACCGAAAAACAGGTAGAACCTAACCAAGAAGAAACGTCACCCGAGTATTTATATTGTCCTTATTGTGGTTATAAAGATGGCTTCCAGCAATTTATCACTAAGGGCCAGTTGGAGTGGGTAGAGTCAATGATATATAGAGATGTGGCGAAGACAATTCAAGATATGCTTGGTGATACCTTTAAATCCAGCACACCGTCTTCTGATAGGGGTTTTATTAGTATTAGTTTACAGTATAATCCGGGTTCACTTCCTAGCGTTAGGCACTATGCAGAAAATGAGTTAAAACGAATCATAGATTGCGATAGGTGCGGGAAAAGGTATGCGGTCTATGGAATCTCGATGCATTGCCCGTTCTGTGGTGAAGGAAATCTAGCACTTCATCTGGATAAGAGCGTAGATATTATAATGAGTCTAATCGATTGTTATGATGCCATTGTGAATAAGGCTGGCAAGGAAGCTGGCTATCATCTTTTAGGTAATAGCTTAGAGGATTGCGTGAGTCTATTTGAAGGTTTCTTTAAAATAATATATGCCGATAAGTTAAAGGGAAAGGTAAGTGAGGATGATCGTAAAGATAAAATAAGCAAATTAAGGAATTCTTTTCAACAGCCGTCTAAAGCAGAACAAATCTTTAAAGCAAATTTGCAACTAGATATTTTTTCAAGTATGGATGATAAGGATAAGACTTTCCTAGAGTATCAATTCGCAAAGAGACATGTTATTACACATAATCTAGGATTGGTAGATGAAAAATTTAAAGACCAAGTATCTACTTGGCAGGCTGCTGGTCAAGAAGTCCATTTGGATGTTAATGAAATTAGACAATTGCTAAATTTAGTAAAGAGAGTAATTGTAGCAACTATATCTTGAACTCGGTAAGTTTTGTTTCAACGTTTAGGTAATTTTTCTAAGAAAGTGTAGCTATAATATGAAAAAACAAGTTGGTAGACAAGGAATGAAGTTTGAAAAATGGGTATTAGTTGATTTTATTGATGCTGGAGGAAATGGGGAGGTTTGGAAGGCGATAGATGGCCAACGTGCTGAATATGCAATTAAGATATTAACTAGAATAAGCCCTAAAGCTTATGATAGATTTTATGATGAAATCAAGATTGTCGATACTAATTCTGATGTCAAAGGTATTCTTCCGATTATATATTATTTACCAAAACCCACAAAAGATATGGTTATGGTTTGGTATGTAATGCCCTTAGCAGTGCCTTTTGTGAAATGGGCAGAAAACAAAGGCGCACAAGAAATAGTTTTGGCGATAATCTCTATTGCTGAAACTATGTCTATTTTACATAAGCGAGATATAAATCATAGGGATATTAAGCCTGCTAATCTTTTCTATTTAGGTAATTGTTATTATATAGGCGATTTTGGCTTGGTTGAATACCCTACTAAGAAAGATTTAACGCATAAAGGAGAAACAATCGGTCCGAAATGGACAATGGCTCCTGAAATGAAGCGTTTTGCTGAAAAGGCAAAAGGCGGGCCAGCTGATGTATATTCTTTAGCAAAGACACTATGGATTTTGCTTACAAAAGAAAAAAAAGGGTTTGAAGGACAATATGTAATAAACAGTAGTATTGAATTAAAAAAATATCAAAATGAAATTTATGTACAACCCCTTGATGATTTATTGTTTAATTCTACCGATAATGACCCAGCTAAACGACCTACGATGGCGCAATTTGTAGAGAAGCTTAGAGAATGGGTTGAATTAGAGAAAGATTATGATAAACAAAATAAAGACGAATGGCGTCGAATTCAACAGCAAATATTTCCCGCTGCTATCCCGCAGCGTGTTTTTTGGAAAGATGCGAACCAGATTATAATTATTTTAAATATTCTAGGCAATAGTAAGAATTTTAATCATACTTTTTTCCCTGATGGGGGAGGATTAGATTTGGAATCTGCAAAACTTTCAATCGAAAAAGCTTGTATTGAATTAAGATGTAATAGTTTAGTGTATATTGTGAAACCACTAAGATTGATTTTCGAATCTTTTTCTGAAGATCCACAATGGAATTATTTTAGGTTAGAAACAGGGGGGCTAGATCCTATAGAAGAAAGAATTAAAGATAATGATTTTAGCTTCGAAGTCTTTACGGAAATCAGCCCGGGTAAATATGTAGAATATAGTGCTTGGGATAATGATGAATATAATGGTAAGCCTTTACCTGATACAGCTAGACCAGTGGCTAGGTATTTTAAAGGAGATTTTGTGATTTTTTGTAAAAAATCCTATTACAATAAAGATCACAGTACTTATGATGGAAGACATAATAAAATGACAACAGAACAATTTAGAAAATATATCGAATTGTGTATAAAAAAAATGGCTGAAATTAAACGGGAGGATAAGGAGCGAACTCAGCTTAGTTAAAATTTAAGTAATTCCGAAGGACTTATACTAAAAGCTTTGGCCAGTTTTTCGATAGTATCTAGTTTAGCTGCAGATGCTTTGTTACTTTCCAATAACTGAATATGTTTATAATCAACCCCAGATAGTTCTGACAACTGTTCTTGAGTTAAACTTTTCCGTTTCCGCAATTCCCTAAGTCTTTTAGCTAATTTTAATCTAATAGCCGTATTCATAAGGTGTATTATCCCAAAATACTATAAATCTTGACACCGTAAGTATACGGTGATAACATTAATTTTGTGGTGGAACAAATTAAATGGGAGATGAGTTGTGAAAAGGGGAATTCTACTTTTACCTATAATATTGTTAGTTGGCTGCGCTTCAATTGCTCCACAGCAGATACAAGCCAGAAAAGATGCGTTCTTTGTAGCAAACCCCAATTTACCGCAGGAAATAAAGAAAAATATACAAGAGGGTTCTGTTACAGTGGGCAATGACTAAAGAGCAGGTAATAGCGGCGTGGGGTGATCCTTGGCCGGATAGAGGCAATAAGACAACATATACCAATGGCACATATGAGTCTTGCTACTGGACAGAATATCCCTATGAGTACATGCTGAACTTTGTTAATGGGAAACTATATAGCATGACTAAAGATAGGGCGATATACTAGTTTTTTAGTCTAAGTTTTGTTTGAAAAGCTATAAAAAAATGTTACAAAATAACTAAGTTAAAGCAGTTTATGTAGACTAGCACAAGATTGTAGTTGCCGGAAAATAACAGACGGCTATTGAGATTGATATTGAAAGTAATCTCGATAGCCGTTTTCTATTTATTAACCGTTTTTAACAAAAAAAGGGGGGGATATATGAATACTGGAAAAGATAAAGCTAATGGAAAAAAGAAGGTAAATTTAGAAGAACCAAATATTAATAATTTGTTAATACCGGAACTGGCGCAACAGATTGAAAGCCATAAAGTTAATCTTCAAATATTGGACAAGGCAGTGTTGGAGAAATTAGCTGTATATTATAAAATTATTCGAGGATATACGAAAGAAGACATAGCAGAGATATTACAAGTATGTAGTAGAACGGTAGAGCGATATATAGCAAATGTACGGTCAGAGAATAATTTAAAAATCGGGGTAAATTTCCAAAACGAACTACTGGGAGAAATACTTAGTAATTCAAGATTGCGTTATCAAAGATTATGGCGATTATCATATTCGGATAATCTATCTGATTATGAAAAAGCTCGTACAATTTTAATGAGTGATCAAATTGAAATGAATGAAATTGCATTTTTAAGTCGTTTAGGATATCTGAGCCAAGAGCAAGGTTTAGATACTGTTGAAAACATAGAGGAAGAAGCAAAAGAAATGGGTAGAGAATTAAAAGAATCAGTAAAAAAGCAAATAAGTTTATTGAATTCACAACAATGGCAAGCTACTCTTAATGTTTTTAAATCTGAGAAGCAGAAGGCAGAGGCTATGCTTGAAAAAATGATAAAAAATTATCTTGTGGAAAATGAAAAACAAAAGAACATGACCGGAGATGTCGCTGTATTTACAAAACTTTATTGTAACATTTTTGTTATCAATATGTTACATAACTAATGCTATCTGAAAACACGACAAATACGACAAAAAATATGGAAATATTAGCTAGATTGTCGCTTAGGGGAGTTTTCTTTGTAATACAAGAGAGCATTAGTTACAATTTTCTTGCTGATTTTTAAACTTTTAGCAATCATCCTAAGTGACATCCCTAGCAAGGATAATTCTTCTACCTTTTTTGCTAGTCTTTGGTATAATAGGGTTCGTTGAATTGGTTCAATAATGATTCTAACTTGGACTTCGGATGCGGTTCGAATTGGTTGCAGACGGGTCCGCCATTGTTGACGCACAGGCGAACCCTGTGGGTAGAATACGCAGGGTTCGCTAAGAGCATAAAGCGGTGTGTTAATGAAAAATAAGGCAGTTTATATT
>Ga0302252_1001278_pt1 | contig 15290 bp, 13 predicted proteins | sample AAG_RA_Leu_MG_FD_193511 | JGI IMG/M metagenome (GOLD analysis project Ga0302252, IMG submission 193511) | Enriched activated sludge microbial communities from anaerobic digester in WTTP, New Holstein, Wisconsin, United States - AAG_RA_Leu | ecosystem: Engineered > Bioreactor > Anaerobic >...
CTAAACGAAGGAGAGATGTCCACATTAAGTTTTCACGCTACAAAAACATACAATACCATTGAGGGTGGAGCATTGATTTGTCATGATGCGGAAACAAAAAAACGGATTGATTATCTAAAGAACTTTGGGTTTGCCGGCGAAACAACGGTTATAGCACCAGGTATCAACGGTAAAATGGATGAAGTTAGAGCAGCATACGGTTTGTTGGCGTTAAACTATGTGGACGATGCCATTGCCAAACGGAAAGAGGTTGCTCAGCAATACAGAGAAGCATTGAGGAATATTTCGGGAATTACTGTTTTTGAGGATTTCGAAAATGTAAAGCATAACTATTCCTATTTCCCAATCCTGGTAAATGAAGAGTTATACGGACTTACACGCGATGAATTGTACAATAAGTTGAAAGCGAACAATATTTTCGGTCGTCGCTATTTTTACCCGTTAATCAGTAATTTCTCTACCTATCGCGGATTACCTTCAGCTAATAAAGAAAATTTACCGGTTGCCAACAGGATAGCCGATAGTGTGATCTGTTTACCTATTCATCACGAGATAGATGAAGAAAATATTTCACTAATTATAGAGATAATAAAGACTTGTCAATTATGAAAATAGGCATCATGCAACCTTGTTTTTTCCCTTATATCGGCTATTTTCAGTTGATAAATTCGGTAGACAAGTATGTTATTTATGACGATGTCCAATTTATAAAAGGAGGTTGGATTAATCGGAATAATATACTGTTGAATGGCGAACGACATCGAATTAATCTTTTATTATCGGGTGCAAGTTCTAATAAATCTATAAATGAAGTAGAAGTTCAATCAAATCAGGTTAAACTCATAAAAACAATTGAAAGTGCTTACAAAAAAGCGCCAACGTTTGACAAAGTGTTTCCTGTATTACTGAATATACTGGAATACGGAGGAAAAAATCTGGGTGAATTCTTGGGAAACAGTATTAAAGAATTCTGCAACTATATGGATTATGCCATTACCAAACGGAAAGAGATTGCTCAGCGATATAGAGAAGCATTAAGGAATATTGAAGGAATTACCGTTTTTGAAGATTTCGAAAATGTAAAGCATAACTATCCCTATTTCCCAATCCTGGTAGACGCTGATAAATATGGTTTTACCCGAGATGAATTGTACGAGATGATGAAAGCGAACTATATTTTTGGGCGACGCTATTTTTATCCCCTAATCAGCCAGTTTTCGACCTATCGCGGCTTACCTTCTGCCAGTGCGACCAACTTACTGGTTGCTGAAGAAATTGCTGAACAGGTAATTTGCTTACCGATATCTCCTAAACTTGATGATAAGTTGATTAGGCAAATTGCAACAATAATCTGTAAAATATAAAAACTATGAAAATACTAGTTACTGGACAATGTACACTACATTGGGGCAGACTTGAGAATGGTAATATTGGTAATTACTACATAACCGAAACAACTTTCCGGGAATTACATAGAGTATTCCCTAATGCAGAAATTCTTACAACCTTTCAAATGACAGAGGCTTTTTGTACAAAAGAAAGAGTAACTGTTGTGCCAATGGATCTATTTTTTAATTGGGATGATAAAGATCTATCAAATGCACTATATGAATTAGGCATTGCTGAGATTTTTGCAAAAACAGGGAAAATGGTAAGTACAACCCCATATATTGAACTTGTAAATTCGTGTGATTTAGTTGTTGATTTTAGCGGAGAAATGTGGGGCTATCATGCGGATCTAGTTGGAAGAGATAGGTTTTTAGTTGGGCTAATTAAAGACAGAATCCCGCAATTACTTGGCATATCTACTGTTATGCTTGCTGGTTCCCAGGGTAGATTTCCCGACTCTCAAATTAAAGAGTTTGCAAAAGAAGTTTTTAAAAACTTTCAACTTATTGCAAATAGAGAAGCTGAAACCAGAAAACTGCTTATTGAGGATGGGTTTGACGTTAGCAATCTGAAAGATTTTGCATGTCCATCTTTCTTGTTTGAACCAAAGCCCGATGATGAAATGCAAAATATCTTTGAAAAGGAAAGATTAAATAATAGTGAAGGGAAAAAGGTTGGACTTGTTATTTGCGGGTTTAATATGCTGACCGAACCCTATGACAAATGGCCTAGAGAAAATAGTGAGTATAATAATTTTGTTGATCTGGTTGAGTATCTAATTGGGCAATTAGATCTATCTGTTTATTTAATGTCTCATTCAAACGGATTTCAATTACCTCCAAACTTTAAGTTAATTACTGGTAGAGATTTCCCTTTAGCTAAACAGCTATACGAAATAGTTATGAGAAGAAATAAAGTAAATATCGAAAAACTTTATCTAATTGAGGGCCCTTATAATCCCTGGGAAACAAAAGCAATTATTAAACAATTTGACATGTTTGTTGCTGGTCGACTTCATGCTTCCGTTGCTGCTATCTCACAGTCGGTACCAACGGTTGTAATAATGCATGGCCATAAGCAAAAGTCACATAAAACCATTGGATTTTACGATATTGTAGGGCTACCTGAATGTGTTGCTTATCCTCATACTGCAGCAAATTTGATTGACAGAGTTAATTATTGCTGGGAAAACAGAACGGAAATAAGAAAACATCTTGATAAGAGAATACCCGAGGTTAAACAGCTTGCCAGGAATAGTTTTGACGCGCTAGTTGATGTTGTTAAAAAAAATGGAAAATAATATTATAGACATAGGAAACAACGATTGTACAGGATGTAGTGCTTGTTCTATTATTTGTCCTTGCAATGCTATAAGTATTAATCTATCAAAAGATGGTTTCTATGTTCCTATTGTGGACGATGATATATGTAACCATTGTTGCATCTGTAAGGAGGTGTGCTATAAATATCTTCCCGAGAGTGAATATAATCCAGAAAAAGTATATACTGATAAAAAGATTATAGCAGTACTAAATAGTTACACCGAACAGTTACATTCTGTTTCTACAGCTGGTGTTGCCACCAAACTTGCAAAAGCTTATTTTAATATGAACAACAATGTTTGTGGTGTCTCTTTTAATCCCAAAAACAATAAATGTGAACATATAATTGCTTTTTGTGATGAAGATATTGAACGGATGAAGGGTTCTAAGTACGTTCAAAGCAACTGTTTTAGTGCATTAAAAAATCTCGTTAACCAAAAGAAAAGAACAATAGTTTTTGGACTCCCCTGTCAGATATATGGTTTAAGAAAGGTCCTGCAAAGAATGGAAATTGATGATCATTTTGTTCTTATTGATATGTATTGTGCCGGAGTCCCAACATTAAATCTATGGATAAAATATCAAGATTTTGTTTCAAGAAATTTCGGTTTAAATGAAATTAAAATTGTAAATTTTAGAGATAAGTCACAGGGCTGGCATAAGTTTTCTTTATTTTTATTAGATAATAATGGCGTTACCTATAGACAAAATTTATACAATGATATGTTTTTCTCATTTTACCTTAAAAAGGTTTGTCTGAATAAAGCCTGTTATAATTGCAAATTTCGTCACGAAATGATATGGTCAGACATACGTTTAGGTGATTTTTGGGGAAAAAAGTATCAAAATTTCGATGACGGAGTGGAACTTATGGTTATCTCAACAAAGAAAGGCGAAGATACATGGAATGATATAAAGAGCTCATTTAGGTTTGAGAATGCCGAAATTGAAGATGTTTACAAATCTCAGAAATATAACAGAATACCCATGCCAAATGATTATGATGAGATATTAAATGAGTTGTCAGGCGATGAAAAATTGGAGGATATCCATTCAAGGTTTAAAATAAACACAAAGGGTTACTAGAAAATCATAGTTATGAAAGTTGGTATAATGCAACCCTATTTTTTCCCCTATTTGGGTTATTTTAGTTTGATTAAGCACACTGATCGCTTTATTCTTTTGGATGAAGTACAGTTTATTCGGCACGGTTGGATTGAACGAAATAGAGTACTAAAACAGAATACAGATTGGCTTTATATTAAAGTTCCTATTTTAAAGGAAGGACGAGAAACTATTATTAAGGATGTGAAAATTAACAATTCGAATAATTGGAAGCAAGCCATTATATCGCAATTGGCTGTCTATAAAAGAATAGCCCCTAATTACCATAGTGTTATAGGGCTGGTAAATTCAATATTTGAACATGATTATTACGATATGGTTAGCCTAAATAACGCTAGTCTTCAAATGGTTTGTAATTACTTAAATATTACTGCAGATATTAATGTTTTCTCTGAAATGGGGTTGACTATTGATCAGCCCAACGAACCCGATGATTGGGCGTTAAATATTTGCAAAGCCATTGGTGGGGTAAATGAGTATTGGAACCCCCCAGGAGGAAAATCATTTTTTGACGAGAGTAAATACAGAAAAGAAAATATTGAAATTCGGTTTCAACAGTTAAACCTTTCACCTTACAATCAGAGAAGAGTACCTTTTATTCCAGGCCTCTCAATTATTGACGTTATGATGTTTAATAGTGTTGCTGAAATAAATCGATTGCTTGATGATTACAAGTTTTTATAGTTATTCTGTAAATAAATCCAGTACGGAGCAAATTTTAGAACATTTATTTACGGTTTCGATACAATTCACTCCTCCCCTTGAATCCTATGTTAAAATACCGGAGTATTCAAAAAAGATTAGGGAGCATGCATTTACATTTGAAGCCTGGCATAAGGACACCCTTATTGGTTTAGTTGCTTGTTATTTAAATAACAAAGAAACACTTGAAGGTTTCATAACCAATGTGAGTGTCATCAAAGCTTATTGGGGCAATGGAATTGCCTCGAATCTGCTTAAAGCAACAAATGAAAAGGCCATTGAGTTAGGATTTACTAGGCTAAAACTTGAGGTAGAATCAGAAAATCACAATGCAATAAATTTATATAGAAAGTTTGGGTTTGATTTATCTTGCAGGCTCGACAGTAAGTACGAGATGCTTAACAGGTTAAATGACGATAAGCAAGTGGTAGTATCAATTTGCTGTGTAACCTTTAATCATAAAAACTACATTCGCGACGCCATTGAAGGTTTCTTAATGCAAAAAACCACTTTCCCAATAGAAATTCTTATACACGATGATGCATCAACTGATGGTACTGAGAAAATAATAAAAGAATACGAGAAAAAATACCCAGAGATTATCAAACCAATTTATCAAAAAGAAAACCAATACTCACAGGGACGACCAATATCTTCTGTTTATCAATTTCCCCGAGCCCGCGGCAAGTATATCGCTCTCTGCGAAGGCGACGACTACTGGACAGACCCCCTCAAACTGCAAAAACAGGTGGATTTTTTGGAGGTGAATCCGGATTGCTCGTTGTGCTTTCATGCTTCTAAATCAATTAGAAATAACAATCCAGAAGACTTTGTTATCAAGAGACCCAAGAGTATTCCAAACGATAATAAGTTTGAAATGAAACACGCCATATTGGGAGGTGGTGGTTTCATGGCAACCAATTCAATGTTGTTTTTACGAAAACATATCAACGAACGTCCCGAATGGATGAATCGTTCACCAGCTGGTGATTTGCCATTAATGCTGCTATTAGCATCGAATGGGAAAATAGGCTATATCGATGATTTAATGAGCGTTTATCGTGTGATGTCTTCATCCACTTCATGGAGTGCCAGTATGCAAAACCGATCACGAAGAAAGATTCATCATTATGCAATACTAAAGATGTGGTCTGATTTTGATAAGTGGACAGAACATAAGTATCATAAGTACGTTGTTCGAAAAATGATGATGAATAGATGGAATTTTCTTATTGGAAATATAAAATACCATATTAAAAAATTTATGTAATCTATCATGAATATCCTCATTTCAGGTGATTTTGTTATTGCTGATGAATATGCTAACAATGAATTAATTGACCAGCATGTAGTTGATTTGTTTCAGCAAGCCGATTTCCGAATCGTCAATCTCGAAGCACCGCTTACAGCCAACGAACCTAAAAACAAAATACTCAAAACGGGTCCTCATCTACGGATGAGTGAAAATACCATATTGTCCTACTTGAAACAGTTAAAAGTAAATGCAGTAACATTGGCTAATAATCATATACTTGATTATGGAGCAAAAGGTTTGAATGATACATTTGAATTGCTAGACAAAAACAAAATAAACTATGTTGGTGCCGGTAGCAACCTATCCGAAGCTGCAAAACATCTAACGCTTGAAAAAGAGGGATTGCGCATTGCCATTCTCAACTTTTGTGAAAACGAATGGTCAATTGCCAAACCTGACAGTTCCGGTGCCAATCCCTTGAATATCATTGATAACACAAACCAAATAAGAATCGCCAAAGCCACCCATGACAAAGTAGTTTGTATCATACATGGTGGTCATGAATACTACCACTTGCCCAGCCCTCGCATGCAAAAACAATATCGTTTTTATGCAGATAATGGTGCCGACGCGATTGTGGGGCATCATACACATTGTATTGGCGGATACGAAATTTATAACGATGTGCCAATTATTTATAGTTTGGGAAATTTTTTGTTTACAATGACATCAAAAAGTGAATGTAGTTATACCGGATTAGTGTTACAACTTCAATTAAAAGTTCACAGTCCTATTTCATTCGAATTATTTCCTGTAAAACAAAGTACAAAGAGTTTTTTCACAACATTAATTGAAAAAGAAGAAAAGCATAATATTGAACAAGATATTTTAGCATTAAATAAGATAATTGCCGATGAAAGTACTTTGAAGTTAAAATGGGAAGAGTTTATATTGTTACGGTCTAGGTCTTATTTGAATTATCTTTCTCCTGTATTTGGAATCAAAAACCGCTATATTCAATTTATTTTAAATTATTTTAGATTTAATAGATTTCTGCTAACCAAAAACAGTTTAAAATTTTTTTTAAATTTAATGCGCTGTGAATCACATGCTGACCTTACAAAAGAGATTTTAAGCAGAAAATTGAATTCATAAATTAATTTTTTAATAATAAAAAATCAACTCATCAATGGGGATTCGAAGCATTTATTTATTTCTTACCTATTTTCCATTATTCGTGATAATAATATGGGATGCACTAAAGGTTTACTTAAATTTAGGCTCTCCTATAATTCAATTTGCAGTGCTTGCACCAGTTTTGTTAGTTGGGGTAAGTGAGAATTTAAACAAAGGATTTTTGGACATTTTATTTTCGCGCCCGGTCTCAACATGGCTTGTATGGATTATCTACTCTCTTTTAAATACTTTAGTTGTTATCGATAAAACATATCAGGATAATAATCCAATAATATTAGCCTTTTCTTTATTTGTTGTATTGATTTTTATTCTCTTTATAGTAAATTTAAATATAAAAACAGCCTCATTATTAAAAATATTAATATTTTCTTATTTCTTCCGCCTCCTTCTATCATATATATTTGATTCTGAAGGTGCCTATCAAAGATTCGGATCAGAATTTAATTCGAATTCAATAGCTTTTGGGGCTTTATTTCTTGTTGGTTTAATTTTTCTTAAAAAAATTCAATTTAATGAAATCCGAAAAATAGATTATTTTATCTTATTCATAGCCATATATACAATATTCATCACAGGCTCCCGGAAAAACTTTATTTCACTGGTTTTACTGCTTATTGGATATATTTATATTTACAGGTCATTCTCCAAGGTGAAAAATATTTTTAAGTATTCCTTTTTTTTAATAATCATTGGTTTTTCAATGATTTGGATATTAAATAACACTCTAACAGGAGAGCGGCTAATTGATAGTTATTACAAAACCATTTCACACAGCCAAAGTGGTGATAAAGAAATGATGTTTGACAGCAGAGCACGGTATTATGTACATGGTTGGCAACTGTTTAAAGAACATCCCATCAATGGCATTGGCTTAAGAAATTTTCAAAATTACGACTATGTAAATAATTCTTTACATACTGAATATATGTCACAAATTACGGAAGGAGGATTAATTGGGACTTTTTTATTCCTGTATTTTTATGCTTATATATTATTAAGGTTGTTCAAAATCAGAAAAAAACAAAATGATCTTAAAAGATTGACAGAATTTTATATATTACTATTAATAATAATGTTTGTTTTATTTTTCGGAACATGGATATACAGAACTCCAATGATGTGGGTTTTTATCGCGCTAGCGATAAGATTTATAAAAGAAGCAAAACAAAATAAAATACAGTTAGTTTCATCATAATTTACAAAGAGATGTATGAAAATTACAATTCATTAGGATTTTTTTCAAATTATTTTTCCAGAAATGAAAAAATTATAACGCACAAAACTTTTGAAGATGCTGTTACAAATTTACATCAAAAAATAATTGATCCCGTTACCTTCCTTGAAATATTTTCAAAGGGATATTGTTTTGCTAATCGAACGCTTGTAAAAGACTTATACCGAACACCCTGGATGGCTAAACCTTCCAGTGACAATTCAGATTGGGAATATTTTAAACTACCAAAACATGATAAAAATAAATTCTCTGAAAATGAAATAGCTGAAAAATTTTACAATTTATTGGAAGAGGAGATGTATTCATTTTGTTCAGAAAAAAAGAATATTGGAGTACTTCTTTCAGGTGGGATGGATAGCAGAATTTCAGCAGGAATTTTACAAAATTTGCTTAATAAAGGGAATTTAAATGCTAAAGTAACCGCAATAACCTGGGGTATTGAGAATTCACGTGATATTATATATGCAGAACAAATTGCAAAAAGATTTCAATGGGAATGGAGACATATAAACTTAACAGCTAAAATTTTATTAGATAACCTTGATTATTGCAGTGAAATTGGTTGTGAGGTTTCACCAATTCATTTACATGCCATGCCGGTTGTGCAAAATTTAAATGGTTTAGATTGTATTATTGCGTCAAGTTTTGGAGATAGTATTGGCCGTGGTGTATTTTCCAGCCGGCATATTTCGAATTTAAAAAACATTTCTGAATATTTGTTTAATTGGTTCTATCTTTTAAAAAATAAGCCATATCGAAAATATAAAGAAATTGCAAAAAATGATTTAGAACTTTATCGAAACAACTATGTTCGCAGTGAAATTTATCAAATATTGGAAATTGAACAACTTTCAATTTATATGCGTCGTATGCTAAACACATGTATTGGCATAATTAATCAAAAAATACCAACTTATCAGACATTTGCAACACCAAATGTGTATGGATTTATATGGTCTATCGATAAATCGTTAAGAAATGATTCAATTTATGCGTATATCATCAAAAACTACCTTAAAGAACTTAGTGATATACCATGGTCTAAGACAGGAAAAAGATATAACACAACAGAAGGTACGTCTGATGCTTATTTAAAAGAATATCATATGTATCATAAATGGATTAATGAGGATATATTTGATAATCTTTTTGCTAATTTAAATTCTTATAATATTGATAAACTTTATTTTCTTAATAAAAAATCACTTGAAAAAGCAATTTTAGCAAATCGTAAAATAATCACAAATAGGGTTACACGGGTTGATCAAGTATTTACCTGGCTTGTTTCGGTAATAAAAATGATGCAGAAGTTTGATATTCAAACAAACGAAACTAATTTTAAACAAAGTGTAAGAGACGAGATACAATCACATTTTGTGACTCCATACGTGATGTTGCTCGAAAAAATTATAGATTTCAAAAAAAAAATAAAATAATGTTAATTTTAAAACTCAATAATCGATTAAAAATTTTTTTATTTCCAAAATACGTCATCAATTTTTTTATATAGCATTTTAATATTTTCAAATAATGAAAAAATATTTCAAAAAAACATCTCATATTTTAATTTTAACAAATACATTAAAAACTGGTGGAGCGGAAAAACAAAGCATTCTTTTATACAATGCATTAAGCCATTATTATTCAACAAAACTAATTGTTTATTATGGAGATCAAAAAGATAAAAGAATGATTGATTTATTGGATAACAAATCTGATAATGTTATTTTTCTCAAAGGGAATCATTTCAATAAACTGTTGTTTTTATATCGATTCTTTAAAAGTAATCCAAATTCAATATGTATATCTTATCTGGCGACAACTAATTTTATCAATGGAATAGTTGGAAAATTATCAGGAATAAAAATTCGTATTGGAGGAATTAGAAGTTCTAGATATGGTTTTTTAAAATTTTACCTACAGCGCCATTTATACAACCATTGGCTCAGCGGCTCTGTTTTCAATAACTATTTAGCATTCAACACATTGACATCCAAAGGATTTAATAATAAAAAAGGCAGGGTAATTTATAATTCAATATTAGTGCCAGAATACAACTATTTTACAAATCCTAACAACAGCATTACAATTCTTTCCGTAGGTCGTTTTGTTGAGGCAAAAGATTATTTTACGGCTTTGCAAGCTATAAAAATATTGATAAGGAAAGGAAAATCAATAAAATATATAATAGTTGGGCAGGGTCATTTGGAAAAGGAATTGCGTTTCTTTATTAATAAAAATCAATTAAATACTACAGTTGAATTAGTTATAAACCCTCCCAATGTTGAGAAGTTTTATTCCGAATCCGATATTTATCTATCAACTTCGATATTTGAAGGAATGTCAAATTCGATTATGGAGGCAATGTCATACGGATTACCGGTTGTGGCAACTGATGTTGGGGATAACAAAATACTAATACATGATAAAGAAACTGGATTTTTGGTTAAACCTAAAGAAGTTATTGAAATCGCTGAAAGATTAGAACTGCTAATTAATAATTCTGATTTAAGAAAAAAAATGAGTAATAATGGCTATCAATTTATTAAATCCAATTTTTCTATAGAAAAATTTAGGGATAATTATATTAATTTGTTTGAAGAATTATTAAATGAAAACCGATAAAAAACCCAAAATAGTTGTAATCGGACTCAAAGGTCTCCCCGCCTTTGGTGGTGCTGCTACAGTTGGCGAAAATATAATAGAGCAGTTAAAAGATAAATATGACTTCACTGTATATTCTGTTTCTTCTCATACAGATTTAAAAACAGGTGAGTATAATGGCTATAAACAAATAGTTTTCAAAAAAATACCATTCAAAAGGTTTAATACTTTATATTATTATATTTTATCGGCTCTACATGCAGTTTTTTTAAGTAAATATGATTTAGTACATTTACATCATAGAGATGCTGCATTTATTATTTTAATACTAAAATTGAGATATAGAGTAATAATAACTACGCATGGTACTTTTTCTATAACACCTAAATGGGGAAAATATTCAAAATATTTTAGTATTAATGAAAAATATTTTGTTAAATATGCAAATATAATTACTTGTGTTTCAAAAAATGAACAAAGACTTTATATTGAAAATATTAACATAAAACCAATTTATATACCAAATGGTATTAACGGTAATTTAAAAATAACACAGCGAAACGAATTACGAAAAGATAATTATATTTTTTTCGGTGCAGGCAGAATAATTAAATCTAAGGGTTGCGAAATAATGTTAAAAGCTTTTAATATTCTAAATTATAAAGGTAAGATACTAATTGCTGGTGAGTTAGAACAAACTTTAGACTATAAAAATGAACTGCTAAATCTTTCTAGAGACCTTAATGTGAAATTTTTGGGATTAATAAAAGATAAAAATGAATTATTAAATTTATTACATAATGCTAAATTATTTATTTTCCCATCTAGTCTAGAAGCTATGTCTATGATGCTTCTGGAAGCTGCTTCTGTAAAAACACCTATAATCTGTAGTGATATAATAGAGAATAAAGATATTTTTACTGATAATGAGGTTTTATTTTTTAAAACAAATGATGAAAAAGATTTAGTTGATAAAATACAATGGGCATTAGAAAATTATGATGAAATGTTATTAAAAAGTAAAAGAGCATATATTAAATTAAAAGAAAACTATACATGGGAAAAGATAGCACAAGAATATTCTACCGTTTATAATCTATTATTAAGTATATAATTTTATATAAAGGTTCTTATTTGCGAAATATCATCTTATAAAGCAATTGTAATTGCAAAGTATATAAAAGAAAACGATCCGGAAAATGTTAAAATAATGAAAGATAAACCAGATTACCAAAATAGGTTCAAAGTATGAAAATGCTTCTTGGAGAGATATCATCCTATAAGGCTATTGTAATTGCTACATATCTTAAAAAAGCATATCCTCACATTGAAATTTTTACTTATGACTTTAGAAAGCATACGAGGTATATCAGAACAAAGTTTTCAGATAAGCATTTCGTTGTTGAAAACCCAAGCATTAATTTATATCTAAATAATCTTTCGCAACTTATCAAAGTCCATTCGATAGATTTTTTTTCACCTGTCCATAGTGATTATATTAGTGAGATTCTTAAGCACAAAAGCCTCTTCGGTCAATCATTATCCTACTTAGGGGATTACAACGATTATGAGAGACTTCACAATAAAGATACTTTAATCAAGATTGCAAATAATATTGGAATTAGAATTCCTCAGAATTATCGGAACATTGAAGAAGCAAAAATTCCTTTTATAGGGAAACCCAAAATAGGTTCTTCAGCTAATGGGGTCTTTTATTGTTTTAAAGAAGAAGATAAAGGCAAACTAATCACTAAACAATTAGATAATTATTTATTTCAAGAATATATAAAGGGCATTGGTTGCGGTTATTCTATATATGCCAAAGGTGGGCAGATTCAAACAGGTTATGGACATATACGTCTAGCAGAATATCCGATATCTGGTGGTTCTAGTGTCTATAGAGATACTTTTTTTAAAAAAGAAATGGAGACAATAGTACAAAGAATTTTGAAGGAAGTACAATGGACAGGTTTTGCCATGTTTGAATTTAAACTAACACCAAGGAATGAAATAGTTTTAATTGAAGTTAATCCAAGAATCTGGGGATCGATAAATCAGGGATTACAAAACGGAATAAACTATTTTGAACCTATTTTAGGTAAATCAAAAATTTGTGACTCAAATAAAAAAAATATAAAAACATACTTATCTCCTTATATATATATCACTTTGATAGAGTATATCTTTAAAGGCAATTTTAAACCTTTAAAAACATTTATTAAAAATACTAAATATAATAAAGCAGATGTTAATATTTTTGATGATCTGAAAGGATGGTTGAGCATTATAATAAGAAAATTTTTATGAAAAAAATAAATGTAGTAGATCTTGATAATACTTTAATTCCATTTGATTCTTTTCGTTTATATGCTATTAATAAAATTAAATCTGGGAATATTGGTATAATTAAATATAGTATATTACGTAAGTTAAGGCTTATTTCTGCAGCAGATTATAAAAGAAGCGTACTCCTACATACAAAATTATTAGATAATACTGAAGAAATTGATAGAATCATGGTAAACATTTTAAATTCTATAAATCAAAATGTACTAAAAATTATTGATGAACATTCTGATAATGAAACAATTAATATTCTATGTAGTGCATCTCCAGATGCTTATGTTAAAAAAGTTGCCAAACACCTTCATTGGATAGGATATGGTTCTTATTTTAATGACAAAGATTTTTATCATATGTGGGGAGAGAATAAACTTCAATTTATTGAAACAAGATATCCTTCTAGTGAATATATTTATAATTTCGCAATTTCGGATACCAACTGTGATTTGGAACTGTTAATGATGTTTAAAAAATATAAGATAGTAAAATGATAGATTTTACTCTTTCAACCTACAAATCCCTCATCAAAGCTCTCAAAAAGAGAAACTATCAATTTCTAACGGTAGAAGAGTATTTCTTTCACCCCCTCGCCCCATCGCATTTTCGCACAGTCGCTCTTCCGTTCTCTCGCACTGTTGCGCTTTCATACATGCACCCCATCGTTATCATGCGTCACGATGTAGATCGTAAACCTGAAAATTCATTAAAGACTGCAATCATAGAAAATAAATTTAATATAAAAGCCTCATATTATTTTAGGGTAGGCAAAGAAAGTAATCAACCAAAAATAATAAAACAAATAGCCGATCTAGGGCACGAGATAGGCTATCATTACGAAGACTTAACAATTGCAAAAGGTGATTATCAAAAAGCCATTAAATTATTTGAAAAAAATTTAGACTATTTTAGGAAATTTTATCCTGTAGAGACTATATGTATGCATGGTAGCCCGAAATCGGCATTCGATAATAGGGATATTTGGAAGAAATATGATTATAGGCAATTGGGGATTATTGGTGAGCCGTACTTTGATATTGATTTCGACAAGATTTTTTACTTAACCGATACCGGGCGTTGCTGGAATGGCTATAAGTACTCCGTACGCGATAAGATGCCGCAGCAGGAGCGCTGGGTAAAAGAAGGATTGGTTTTTAAAACTACCAACGATATTATAAAAGCTGCGCAGGATAACAAACTCCCCAACCAGATTATGATTACCATTCACCCCCAGCGATGGACCAATAACTACTTTGAATGGGCCAAAGAGTTACTGTCCCAGCGCTTAAAGAATATGGTAAAGTGGGGGCTAATACAGCTGAAGCACAAATAACTTAGGGTGTACATGTGTTCCTAGATTTGAAATGTACAGGTTAATCAATATAGTAGAGTTTTATAGAGAGATAAGCATTACCATCAATCATCTAAAACTAGGATGGCTGGATACTACCATGGACATGAGGATACATTAAAGAATATAGAGTTGGTACCCAATTAGGAATCTTTTTTGTAAGTAATGCTGCGGGTCGTTTGGTGTGGGTTGCGCTTGGCTATCCGTTTTTTTGTGAGAATGTTTTACTAAATATTACACAGAGGAACACTGTGGGAACATCGAATAACTCTGTGTAACATTCTATGGTTACATTATTCGCTCCAAACAACACGTTTCACATAATCGGTATAGCTTAGGATAATCCTAACCACCTTATCGGATACGTTAGGTATTGAGTAATCGGCTACCGGGCAGAAGTTACGCTCGGTGCCGATTTTTTGTTTCCGCAGCTGAGCCAGTCCTTGAATAATGCGTTCGGGGTTGAGACCAACCATCATTACTGAGGCCTCCTCCATGGCTTCGGGCCGCTCATGCGCCTCACGGATATTCAGCGCCCTGAAGTTTAGTATGCTCGATTCCTCCGAGATTGTACCGCTATCCGATAGCACAGCGTAGGCATTCATTTGAAGAGCGTTATAGTCGTTAAAGCCAAGGGGTTTCAAAAATACAACCTCCTTGCGTACTTCAACCTTTTTGGCCTCAATCATCTTCCGGGTGCGGGGATGGGTGCTAACAATAATTGGAAAACCGTACTGTTCGGCAATTATATTTAGCGATTGTATTAGTCCA
>Ga0302252_1001284_pt1 | contig 15182 bp, 11 predicted proteins | sample AAG_RA_Leu_MG_FD_193511 | JGI IMG/M metagenome (GOLD analysis project Ga0302252, IMG submission 193511) | Enriched activated sludge microbial communities from anaerobic digester in WTTP, New Holstein, Wisconsin, United States - AAG_RA_Leu | ecosystem: Engineered > Bioreactor > Anaerobic >...
TCGTCCAGCCATTCTATAGAATAGCTATTTGAAGGCAATATTAGCGCAGAGCATATTGGGCATCTGCCTTTGTGAGGAAGCTTGTCTCCATCTTCGAAGATCCATTCTATCATAAGTTCCTCCGGGGCCTCATCAGGTCAGCCAAATCCCAGTTATTCGCCCAGGACGAACGTCGCCGGCCAGCTTCCATCTTCTTCTGCCCAGCTCCTATCCTCCAGCCGCCTCTGGATCATCTCCTCCACCTCGCCGGGCTGGGTGCCGAATACCTCCGCCAGGATCTCCATAGCTGCCTGCAGCTCCATGGCCTTGCTGCTGACCGCCCGCCTGGGCTTGACTAGTCCGGCCTGTGCTCGCCGCCAGGGCCACCTCACGAGTACGCCTCCAGAGTTCTCTGCTCTCCGGTCATCCTCGCCTCAACCTTCCCCCGGCCTTTCGCCGCAGCCGGCTCATTGTAGATGCAGAAGACCCGGTCGGCCAGCTCCGCCATCTCCTGCAGGTGAGGGTCCAGAGCCGGTGCGTAGAGCAGAACCGTGGCCTCCCGGGAGGTCTGCCGCAGGTGCTGGGCCAGGTAGCCCACCATCTCCTGGGAGTCCTCGTAGAGCAGGGGGTCGTGCTCCACGATCAGGAAGCTGTGGTGGTTCTCCTCCAATATGGTCATGAGCTGGAAGGAGGTGAAGGCCCGGCGCACATCCAGCTCGGTGATGTTCCGGTTCAGCCGGCTGAGGATGCGGGAGTAGTTGCCGCTGATGAAGAGGATCTTATAGCGCTGCAATTCTGGGTGGCTGTTGATGGCCTCGGCCATCAGCTCCACCGGGGCGACCAGGACGTTGAAGGTCTCGGGGAGGAGGGAGACAGCCGGGCATAGTTCTATGTCCATGATGGAGAACAGGGTGCTTCGGGGATATCAGGGCGAGGCAAGGGGGCGGGGCGAAAGTGAGGATGGATTAAAAACAAGAGAAAACAAGCTATATCAACCGCTGGCCATAAGGCTTGGCATCAGCTATATTAAATATTAAATCACTTCTCTTTGCTTGGAAGTGTGATCATCTTTGAAATGAATTAGAGATAGTTTAGGGCGAAAAGCCAATATACATAGAACAACATGAGATATCTGGATTAAATTAATATATCATATGTGCATGATATAGGATACATCCCCTTTGCTCTCGTCCAAGGGCAGTTAACGAGGGGACGGAGATAAAATGAAAACCCAAAGGCCATTCAGGTCAACCCAATATAGCCTAGCGGCTTTAATATCTAGCTACGGCTATGGAATAGAAATCTGGGAGGTTGTCCAGACCTCCCTGAAAACCCTCAGACCAGCTCTCAATTTCTTCCCGTTCAAAAAAGAGAGTGATCCTAGATGATAACAGACATAACAAGATATATCAACTTTACTGGAGATAAACCAGTATTAGAAGAGCCTAATATCGGTCTACCGATGTCGATTATAGGCAGGCAGAATGCTGAGCACGCAAAGTGGGCAATAAATGTGCTTGCTCGGACTTTGACCTCAGCTATAAAGGAATACTGCATACCGGCAACAGTGAGACGTTTTTTGAGTCCAAGATACCCTTATGATCTTATAGTAAGACCTCTAACTGGCGCGACGTTCAAGCCTGTCGGGATCAATAGTGTATTTTGGACAAACACAAAAAACAGAAAAAATGCTCTTTATTGGAGCCGGGAATTTAACGGATCGCGTTCGTGGGCCAGGAGAAATCCAGATAGAGCTATGTGTTTGGATAGATGGATGAAGCATCAACACCCATATGAACAACCTCAAGCGTGGCTGGCTGTCACGACACGTGCAATGAGCGAAACAAGCAGCTTCCTCTGTTGCTTGGCACCGATGTCAGAAGTGATGCAATTGCATGCCTTGTTACCCAAGTTGCCCGCAGTGTATTTGGCAACTTGCCCGATGATGGAATACGATGCTGACAATAAATGCTTTGACATCGACCCTGAGTTACTGGGAATGATATTAGGGGTTGGCGGATGGGCAGAATAAACAGCCCATCCTTTTTGGATAGATCCAAATCCAAAACATCCTCTGGATGATATCAACCCGCTTCATCCGGACAACCATTTTAATACGGCTGCATATTCTACGTTCACGATGTCCGTACCAAGACAACCTCTCCCGCACCTCCAGCTCCTCGTCACGCCATTCTAACGCCTGCCTGGCCCAGTCCCGTCTGCCCGCCAGCGCACGCTTTTCCCACAGCTGGCATAAAGGGGAAGACATGAGATATGCCTCATGAAACCGACCAAAGCCATCTTCGTGCTGCCTCTGTTTCTCCTGATCGCCATGGCCGCTGGCGCTCCAGAGGAGGCTATGGGAAGAGTCACCAGAGTCGTAGATGGGGATACCTTTGATGTGCAGCTCCAGGATAGCTCGCTCTCCGAGGATCTCATCAGGGTCAGGCTTGCAGATATTGATTGCCCGGAGACCAGAGGCTCCAAAGCCTGCGAAGCTGGAAAGAATGCATCCGCCTATACCCGATCCTGGCTGCTGAGCACCTACATTTTCCTGGATCTGGACGATAAGACCGGCAAAGACCAGTATGATCGTTGGGTGGCCGTGGCTTATCTCAGCGAGGATGGCGTGCCGGGCAGAAACTTCAACAAGATGCTTGTTGATGCCGGCCACGCCGAGATAAAGGACTTTGAAAACAACGAGTTCGATCCGTGGAGCTGGTGGAGCTAGGAATAGATTTCTTCGATCCTCGAGAAGTTGTCCGGCTGTACGACCTGCTTTGGCTGCGGGTCGCTACAGAAGACAACCATTTTAATATTGGCTCTTCCCATTTCCCCCGTGATGGACCACTTTGACCTGGCTTTGAAGCTCCTCGCCGCCGGCCGCATGGACGAGGCCCGCATCTACCTGGAGGAGCTGCTTGCCATGGATCCCGAAAATCCCGATCTCCTCTACAACCTGGGCCTCTGCTATGTGGACCTTGGCCAGCTCGACAAAGGCATAGAGCTGCTGAACCGCTGCCTGCAGATTGCGCCCCAGCACTCCCACGCCTGCGTGGCCCTGGGCATAGCCTATCAGAAGAAGGGCGACTTGGCCCGGGCCAAGGAGGCCACCAGTCAGGCCCTGGCCGCAGACCCCAGGAACCCGGTGGCTCTCAAGAACCTGGGCGCTATACTGGGACGGGAGGGCGACAGCCTGCGGGCTCTCTACTATCTGCGCCAGTCCTACCAGGTCGATCCCCAGGACCTGCAGACGGTGTATGGCCTGGCCTTCGCCTACATGGAGATGGGAGACATCGAGCCGGCCCAGAAGCACTTCCAGATGGTGCTGGATATGCCAGCCCCTGAGGAGCTGCGATCCCTAGCCAGGAACGGACTGCGGGAGATCGCCGTGAGGGAGCTGAAGGCTCGCGGACCGAGGATGGATGCGGTCTTCTATCTGCTGGATGCCATGCGGCTGTTCGCTGGAAAAACGCTGGATGAGGTCCGGGAGGTCGCCTTCGAGATCGGCTTGCAGGGGCAGTACGGCCTGGATATCAACGACCCCAAAGAGACCCATATCCTGCGATCGTTGCCGGGGAGGACCTTCTCCGCCCTGGAGCTGCTGTGCATCATGTACGCCGGCTTCAAGAGGATCGAGCCGGGGATAGATATTGGAGTGGACCTGGGCGAGGAGTGGGAGATGGCGGAGAGGTTGAAAATAGAGACCGCGAATTGATAAATCTGAATATCAAACAGAACTAATATTTTCTTGCCATCTTACACTGACCCCATCCCCATTGTGGAGTCCTGAAATTATCTTGTATCGAATCTAAAAATAGATAAAGTACGGTACAATCGATTCGATAGATCTAATTATACCTTGGAATCTCAAGGATAAGTCATCTCATAAGGAGGAGTTGAATGATAGGTAATCCATTGAAAGTCGAGGATATTATCTCAGAACTAGGTAGAGGCGGAATGCGTCTCCCAGAGATTCAGAGAAAATATGTATGGGTTCGTTCTCAGGTTGCAAAGCTCCTCGATTCTATTTATCGTGGATACCCAACAGGCTCTCTCCTCCTTTGGGATACAACACAAGAGATTATATTCAAGGATCTAGAAACTCGTATAGGCACCAACGCGAAGGCTGATTTCAATCCAAAGGTTGTCTTGGATGGCCAGCAACGAATAACCTCTCTGGCAAGAGTATTCGATCCAAGTACAGCAAGGCAGGATAGAATTATATTCAATGTAATTGATGAAATATTTGAATCTTACTCCCCTCGAAATGCTTCAGATCCTCGCTGGATCGATGTAACCCAACTCCTAGCTAACGAGGTTACTGAGTTGGATGTATTAGATCGCCTTATTGAGGCTGGCATAATAGATAGCAAGGATAAAGCCTTAAAGAACGAGGTCCATGAGAGATTGAAAAAGCTAGTGGATATGCGCAAGTATCAATATCCTGTTGAGATAATTCGCGAAGACGATCTTGAAATAGTGACCGAGGTGTTTATTAGAGTAAACTCGGGAGGGACTCGTCTTAGGGAAGCAGAATTGGAAGCTTCCAGGAAGCATAGTTGGCCCCTTCGAGAAGATGGAAGAGAGCTGCCTGGAACGTGGCTTCGACCTAGATACTCGTTTCTTGATGAGAGTCTCTTATTGCCGTTGCAACCCGTCAGAGCCGCTTCAAAGATCTCAAAGCATTCTGGAATAGACCTGCAAAAGAGATCGAGAAAGAATGGGGACAGACTGATGAAGGAATCAGGCTCACTCTCGATTTTGTTGAAGGGAATGTGGGAATCCCTGGATCCGAGCTCTTGCCGTCTCATCTGAGCTTAATTCCGCTCATAGCCATATTTGCGGAGAGGGATCATATCCGCGCAAGTGAAGAAAAGATACTAAGGCGTTGGTTCTTGGCTTCAAATGCATTCTCTCATTATGTTGGTGCCTCTGAGACGAAGCTTAATCAGGATCTCACTGTCCTTGGACCCAATAGTGGTAACATTCCAGGCCTCCTCGATCAGCTTCTTAAAGATTTGAGAGGTGAACCCAAGATTACAGCTCAAGACTTGGAGAGAGCAGGCATGAATAGCCCCTTTTTCTGCTTATCATATCTCGCTGCTGTAAGCCAGAACGCCACCGATTGGTTCAAGGGAATAAAACTGCATCGTGATTCCTTTAATGATAATCAAAACATCGAATATCATCATATCTTTCCCAAGAAGCTACTAGATGCCAAAGGAGTTGATCGTTATCTCCGAGATGAAATGGCAAATATCGCGTTTCTAAGCCAGAAAGCAAATCGAAGAATAATGGCCACGGAGCCAGCAGAGTACCTCGCAGCTATAGCTGAGAGTTCTCCCAACAGGCTTGAAGCTCAATTTGTTCCAATGGATGAGGAACTTTGGCAGATAGATCGATTCGATGATTTCCTGGAAGCTCGGAGAGCTATGCTCGCAGAGAAGATGAATGAAATATTATATATTTAAAAGGTAAAAAATTCATTCACATATCGATATCCTGAAGTTGCTCAAAGAAAATAGCGAAGAGCAGAATTTATAGTGGCGCACTAAAAGAATGGAACTAACTACCGATACCATGAGCTCAATCGAGAAGCTCATTCTTAAGGTTCAGCACTATAATCTATTCAATAAAGAGTCGTTCCTCCGGAATTTCATCTAATACCATTTCAAAGTCCCTTATTTCCTTTCTTTTTATGTATCCTCGCAAATTCGCATACGGATCCCGACAAATGCTTAGTTTGGGTTCCGTAGACGTATCCTGCACAACATATAAGTAATAGTCATCACGATATTGTGATGCAATCCGCCATTCGTTTGAGGAAATTTCGATCTGGTTCTTGGTTGCAAAGGATTTAACTTCAATATATCTTGTTTCATCCATCGAAGTCGACTTGATATCGTATCCAAGATAAGTTTTTTCTGATACATCTTCAGGAGATCTCCCATGGTCTTGCTCGTACTTCATAACGAACTCCATTCCTTTAAGTTCAACGGCTTTCTTTTTAGCTTCAAGTTCTTGGAAATCAATCTTACCTTGACTGGTTAAATGATGCGCTTCAGCAGGAATTAAAATGGCAATATCAATAGGACCGCAGACCTGCATTGAAATCTTTCTGGCCTCTATGCTGTCTGAGTTCAAGCGTCTAAACTCATTCTTTAGCTCAGAGATCTGTTTCTCAACTGCTGATATAAGATAGCTTTGCCCAACTTCCTGGTATGTTTGTTTCTTTCTCTGCTGGTTTTTTATCCTCCAATCATACTCAGCACGTGTAAATTGGTTCTCAGTTTCTATATCCTTCTCATTTTTATCTTTAACAAAACTTTCTAGGCTCAAGATTTTTGCTTTAATAATTGGCTCCGCATTATTGATTATATACTCTATTTGATCACGATAATCATCTGGTCGCAGCCCATTGGTTGCATCTTGGGCGCAATCCTCCATATCCCAAATAGCGAGCGGATCAAGAATCTGAATTTCGTCTGAATTCTTTAGGACTATGACGGGTTCTGCATAGATCTCTTTGCCAAGGCCATTATAGAATCTTATGACATAACTCAAAATCACGCCTTTTTCGGTGCTTTTTATAAGAGACACAGAATCCTGGAGGATGGAGTCTGAGAGAGCACACTCAAGCACAGGATGTCCAAGTGCGATATAGATTCCCTTTTTTTGGGGATCAAAGACCACAGTACCATTGAAATCATTGTATACCAAATTATCTAAAGTCGAGCAGTCTGAATTTTGGTTTACTGCTCTTCCTGGTATTAAGAGGTGATATTGATCTCCGTTAGGCATACAATCTGCGGTTTTTTTGAATTCAGCATAGGTAAGCAGGAAGCGCAGTATATCAAAATTATTTATGCAACGGGAGAAATCTTTCGTAATCCATTTCAGATCGAGAAGGTTAAACTTCCCTTTTATGAGAAAGTGCTCGATCTCTTTGAGGACTTCGATCTTCTCCCTGAAGAGCCTATCCACCTCATCGATACCCGATCCTTTTCCTCTTGTGGTCTTGAAGATTTCCAGCATATCTTTCTCAGAGATAAGAGAACCTATGACGTCTATGGCGCTATCTCCGAAGATAGCCCGGATATTGTCCATCTTTAGAAGAATCCTATCGAGAACAGCCCGATCAATAGGAAAGGCAGTCATGAAGTTATGGATAAAGACCTTCTTCTTCTGACCATAGCGATAAACTCTACCGACCCTTTGCTCTAAGCGATTTGGATTCCAAGGAAGCTCGTAGTTTATGGCAATATTGGCAAACTGGAGATTCAATCCCTCTCCGGCGGCCTCTGTCCCTAGCAACACGTTCGCAGTCTTCTCAAAGTAGCGAGCTTGGTTCTTTTTTTCATCTATATCCATGCCACCTTTTATCTTGGCAATAATGAAGTTCTCCTCTGTTAGGGCCCTATCTAGGAACGAGAGTGTATCTGCAAACTCGGTAAATATTATGATCTTATCATCGGGCCTCTTTATTCGAATATCCTTCAGCAGTTCCAGAAGCTTCTGATATTTGCTATCTAATCCCTTCTCAACCAGATCCTCGCCCAATTCGATAAGGGCGTCCAGGGTGGCAAGCTCAGTTCGCACTTCTTCGCTAGTTATGCTTGCAGTTACGCCTATCAACTTGCTCTCAGAATCTTCTTTCTCCCTTTCGCAGTTTTCGTTGATATAGGAAAGATAATTATCCTCTTCTGCCTGCAAATCGACATAGGGTTCGAGTATCCTTTGCCTTCTATTCTTGAGTGACTCGACCCCTGCCTGCATGGAAGAGCTAACGCGCCTATGAAGGATGTATAGGGCGAGAATTGCCGTGCTCCTATTTGCCTCTTCAGCTTTCTGGTAATAAGTCTTGACGTAGTCCTCGACGGCGTCATAGAAGTCCTTCTCCTCACGGGTGAAGTTAATATTGATTGTCTGGGGCTTATCTCTCTTAGGAAAGGTCTTTTTACCCCTGAAGTCCACGATATCCTCCTTTAAACGCCTAAGCATCTTGGGCTCTAGATATCGCCGCAGCTCTACAGGATCATTGTTGTACTCCAGATCATCGTCGATAAGCCTTATCAAACCAATGAAATTCTGATTTTTCCCATCGTGAGGTGTAGCCGTGGCCAGAATGAGATGTTTCGTTCTTTCACTCAAGTCTGATGCCAAATCATATCTCAAATTCCCGGGTTTGAGTCTATGAGACTCGTCGAAGACGACCATATCCCACTGGGTTTGCATCAAAAGGTGTGTCTTCTCATCGCTTCTTCCTACATCTACAGATATGATGGCTCTATTTATCTCCTGGTATGGATTCCCATCTATTTTGCCACGAATGATCTCAAAGTTCTCATTAAACTTTTCCTCTAGCTCTTCCTTCCACTGGATCTGCAATCCCGATGGGCAGACTATCAAAACTCTGTTTACCTTCTTCCTCAGGATCAATTCTTTCATGACCAGACCTATTATAATTGTCTTGCCCAGGCCCACATCATCGGCTAAGAGCATCCTTATCCTGCCATCGATCCCACTTTGGGGTCGTAGCATGGCTATCATCTTTATAAATGCTTCAACCTGGTGGGGCAGAGGGTCTATCTTGCCGATAGCTGCAACTGAAACCGGGTCGAATTTGTGCCTTAGGTGAATGCGGTAAGCATCTATGTTCAGCTTCAGTTGGGTTAAATCATCAAATCTCTGCTGATTAAACCTCTCAATCACATCGTTCCAGGTCAGTGCCATCTAAATCACCTCAGAAGTCCTCCAGTACACTCTGCCCCTCTTTTGGGAACGCATAGCCCATACGCTCAAGGATTTTCTGAGATATCTGACGCTCTGGGTCTTCGGGGGGAAGGGCCAATAGAGCCACAAGAATATCCTTAATTTCGCTCTTGCTGTAGGGGATGTTGCTAAGCTCTCTCTCGACATCAGAATAGCCACCTTTTGCAAAAAGGGTCATAGTTAGGTGAACCGCATCAATGAGTGAATGCAATCCGATGAACTCTCGTTCGTTGAATTTTAAAGTGCTTATGCCTTTTGTTTTTCCAGAATTAATCGATTTTAATAAACCCTGTTGTTCAAATGATTTCAAATCGATGTTAAGGCTTTTAGCAATAAGATTTGCAGTATCGAATGGCATGCTATTAAGTTGGCCCAAGCGTGAATATAAATAGAAAGATGTCTGCGAATCTATCGTCGAGGTTTTTCCGATGAAACGATTGAGAACGTATTCTGCTACATATTTTTGTACCATGTTAAGAACATCTTTGACTTTCATTTCTCCAGAATAGCTTTTTACCTCAGAATATTGAGTTATTACATCAAGTGTAGCACCCATAGCTGAGACTGTGAGGTCGGCTCCTCTTAACCCATAATTCCAAAATTCATCGATACGTTTCTTGAGATGCTCTTCCACATCAATTTGAATTTCCTCGATATAGCCAGATTTATTCGCTTTCCTCTTTCGGCCAACAATAAGGATAGATGATGTGATGGATGCTTTGCCTCTGGCTAATACATTTGCTGTATATTCAGTATGTATTGGCCAAGTTGCCGTAATGCGGAATCCAGCTGATTGTAGTGAATTAATTACAAAATCCCAGGCATTAATGCTACTATGAGCAAAAAATAAAACCAATAATCCATCATCATCTAAGATGCCATGCAAATTTTTTATAGCCTTTTTAAAAGCATGTTCAAAAAATTTTTCAGTCCTCAACATGCTTTCATCAATTTCCTCATCTTTTGGGGTTTCGGAAAATTTTAAAACTGGATTTAAATTAGTAAATAGGCCTTTTAGAGCTCTGCTTTCCCACACATAAAAGAAATCGCTAAACTCGCCATATGGCACATCATCCTTATAAGGGGGATCTGTCACAATTAATTTAAATTTGCTAATCGGATTAAGAGAAATCGTCGACTCGTTAGAAAGGATAGGATTTGAATTTTTGTCGAGTAGATTTTTATTTGCATATTTTACTCCTTTTAATATATATTCCTTGATAACTTGGAGGCTTCCTGAACTTGAAGAGAAGGGATTTACCTCTGTATGATTCCATTGGATTGAATTTAATTTATTTGAAGTGGCGCTTGCCACATTTTGGCCTATTGAGTTATATGTACTGAGGCGACTATTGCTCCCAATATGCTTTCCCAATAAAATCGCAAGATAGATTCCAATCAGTTCAGCTTTTTGGATATTATTTTGATTTAAGTAAAAGGATGTTAGTTCTCTAGTAATTTCTATGAAATATGTTAATAATAAGGTCTGCCTTGGATTAAAAAGCCTATTCCAATAAATGAAATAATTATGGATGCCGCTTGGATTAGGAGGAATTCTCTCAATCGGTATTAAATCATTTTTAATAAGATAATCCCATCTTATCTTTAGCAGCTCTCTTGCAGCATCAAAAGCATTTATATCTGATTCACAAGGTAAGTCAAATTCTTTTTTAGCGTTTCCTTCAACTACAACAGCGATCATCTTAGCGTTTTGATTAGTTTGGATGTCCTTCATTAATGTATTATTCTCGATTGTCTTACCGCAATGGACACATATTCCTTTTTTTCCTCTTACGGTTGGCGCCGGTTCATTACAATTTCTTTTGATTGAATAGTGTACTTCGCCATTTAGTGAACTAGGCACTAAATAGATCGTATTTTTTCCGTTTCGATCTTCAAAAAGTCTCCAGCTTGCTACAAGCGGAGTACCATTTTCACAATTTGGACATTTAACGTACCAAGAATAGATATATGTAGCAACTCTTTTCCCATTATGGCTTGGATATAAGTGAGCCATTTCCTTTTGTAATAATTTTTCAATATCATCGTATATTTGCTCTACGATAATACAAAGATCCTTATAGATACTTGGATAAATTAATGTTGCATTTGAAATGATCCAACTTAGTGGATTATAATCATTTATATATGTATCTAGTCCCAGCCTCATTGCTTCAAATGGTATCGACCCCCCCCCTGAGAAAGGATCACAAATAACAGCAGCATCCGTTTCAAATTGCTCCTTAAAATATCTTTTCAAATCTTTCCTAAACTTTTCATCAAAATCATAAAAATGAGCCCTTTTATTTTCATTTAAATGAATATTTTTTTTAAATGAATCAATATCATAATCTTCGGGCAAGATGCCAGCAATAATTGCAGCTCTAGCTGTAATTAGTGGTTTCCTTGTCCAATAAAACTTCATATCTGAGATGGGTGGATGATATGCTGGCTTTTTTTCTTCTTTAGCTTCTCGAGATAACTCTTCAACAGGAAGGTACCTTTCAATTAACGTTCTCTTCTCGTTCATTATGCCTCATAAATACATTGCTTTAAATCCATTTAGAGCATTATTCTTTAAGCTTAATACTTTCCAAGCCCAAAAAGAAATCTCTTCATCGGTCAAGGAAAGAATAATCTCAAGTGACTCGTCGATCTTTGGCCTCTGGTTCATACTAGCGATAAGTTTTATGGCAAAGAGGATCTTCATTGCCATTTCCTCAGTTAGTTTATATTCATTACTCCAATGTATCTTTTTTATCTCCAGCAGGTTTTCTCCATCTTGAGCAAAGATCATTTGATAAGATGCAGGCTTGTTCTTTAAGTCCTCTTGAAATCTAATAATTAGCCTTTCGAGAAATACCCGGATCATTTCTGCGCGCCAGGATCGGACGGTGCCTATAACATTTTTATAATTTTTATTCATCCCGTCAATGTGTTCGAGAAGCTGGGCTGTCTTGATTTGACTATTTCGTAAGGAAATGGTATAGTGAACCCTCTCCTTTTTGAGGTAATTCTTTATAGCCATCTAGCTCTCTTCAGAAATTAATTTCTCTATTTCTGATCTAAATATAAGTTCATCTCTGAGGTTACTAAACTCAAAGATTGTGGATGCAAAATCCTCATCGATCTCCATTTCTTCCTCGAACCTCAAAGATATAGATGTGTTCAGGTTATCGTTAAACATGTTTGATATTTTGAATAGTGCATCCATGAGTGATGTAACATCTTGTATCCCGGAATCGTGAATGTTTAGGGTCATTTGATCGCTTTTTATTGTCACTGAGAATTTTACATTTGATATTCCCAAAAGCATCAAGCTTAATTTGTTCTGTAGTTGTGGGAATAGTAGAGCACCATTGAAATTAAATTGGATCTCTTTTAGCTTCCAAGATGGATACTCCTTAACCTTAGAAGGATCATCCAAGGTTACCTTCTTCAACTGAGAAAGGCCCTTCTTTTTGCCACTTTCATTACTCTCGTATTCGCATGTTCTATCTATGCCTTTTTTCTCCTTCTTGATACTCTCAGCCATCTGCAGGGTTATCGCTTTTAACTTGGCTTCAATTTCCTCGGCTCGGGCAACAGAGAGCATATAATTACCATCCCTTGGTCCGTCCGAAATAAATCTCTTGTAATAGAACTGATTTCCGACAGACTCACAGTTGGCTTCATCTATGGCTATAATATCGCCTATGCCACCTGCATACACTCCAAACAGCCCTTTTTGGACCCCTTGAGATATGGCTTCGATTAATACCTGCTTATTTTTTGGCAAAAAATGGGAAGGTGTTTCTTCGAAAGTATCCCAAAGATCCTTAACTGTCAGCTCTAACTTGTCATTAAGCAGCTTATCAACAAGGTAATCGGGATTTATTGTTTCCATTATTTTTTTGGCTTTTTCAAGTGCTTTATAAACCTTATCGGGAAGGTTCTTTGCACCTTCATAACCATCCAAGACTGTTATACATTTAACCTCGGTGCCTCTTGGATAATAAATAAGAGAGTAGCAGAGCTCGATTGTGAGGTTCAGATTAGAATCAGCCTCTTTAGATAGCTCGTCGATTTTATCGCTGTACGACTTGATATCTTCTCTGATACGACGTTCTCCTTTTAAACCTTTTATTGCAAGGTATCTCTTTGTAGCATCAACCATCCGTACAATTCGGTCTTCTCTGGACACTAGGACGTATATCAAGTTCTTCTTTGTGCGGAAAGAAGTTCCTTCTCGTTCAATTATATTCTTAACTCCCATGGGGATTATTGATTCCTGGCCCTTAATACCATGGTAATTAGTAACAACAAGCGTAGGCTTAATCGGGTTTCGGATGTCCTCTTCCCAGACAAATACATCAAAATAGTCAGTCCCCAGCATCTTTCTGAGCCTAGTCTTGATCTCAGGGTCGTATTGGCCAGGATCTGTATACCTTTGGATCTCGTCAGATATTACTTTATTGATATTGACATCGACTGAGAAGTACCACTTGCCCGTCTTGTTGTATATATACCACAGACTGTTTTCGAGCTTTGCAGCATCATTGAGAACATCTTTTGGATATATGATCCTCTCTATAGACGATGCAAGAACCAATTCATCAGGCGAGCAGCCCTTGCTAATCTCTTTAGTTGCCCCTATTAAGCTATAAAGATAGATAGCTGTTGCAATGCGCGTTGCGGGACCATATTCTTTCTGAGAATCTATTTTTTGGCATTTTGCCTCGTCCTCGTCGCTTACTATATCCGTTTGTATGACGTTCTGGAACTCACCTTTAGCGATCTTGTTTGTAAGCTCTTGGCGGATATTGCCATCTTTGAGATCGACTATGCCAGGAGTGATAATTGGATCTTCTAGTTTGTTTATATTATTATATATATTTTTGAGCACATGAGAAAGGAGTCTCAAGACACCACGGGTCTTCTGAAACTCTGCAATAGTGCCTATTCTCTCATAAAGAAGGTCAATGAGAATTGGGTGGAACGGATATGACCTTGCGATCTTGCCCGAGTACTCAAGTTTTAGAGCACTCTCAGGGAAGCTCTCAGAATGCCGAGTATAGAAGCCCTGGAGCTCTTCTGCGACTTCTCTGGCGTAGCTCTCGTCGACATGGCTGAAGAGACGCTTTCTGATGACATCATAGATCTCAGATCGATCCATGGGAACAGTGAATGATGCTTCTCTCCCTCCGATCTCCTTAACCATCTTTTTGTATGCTTCAAGAAGCTCTGACTCTTCCTTATAAGCAGATTCAGTGCCTGGGAGGGTTACGATGAACATTGCATTCTTGCTATTTACAACAACATCGGTCATGGTATGGAAGAACGATACCGTGATTTCCGCTAGATTCTGCTGGCCGACTGTCTCAGCTTTGACATCTTTGAGATAGTTGACCAGTTCATCTATCATGATCAAAACAGGCTTTCCGGTGGAGTCCAGGAGTTCTTCAAGAGTAGATGAATCTGGGCGGCGAAGTTTCTGATCATATGATGCCATCATATCATACTTGCCAAGTTGCCTTGCTATCTCGCCCCAAATGGTCCTCGCTTTTCCTGGCATTTCCACAGAGGAAATACTATGGCAATCAATAGCGACTAGAGATATGTCAGGTACATCTTGCAAGCCTGCACCTGTAAGGACCTTCATGATCTCGGGATTCTTTCTAGCTGCCCCCGGGCTAGTAAATAGATGATAAAGACAAACCAAGGAATGGGTCTTTCCGCCACCAAAGGTTGTATCGATTATCAAAACAGGCCGATCACCTCCATTAGTGACACGCGTTAGAACAGAACCAATGATTCCCTTAAGGTTGTTCGTCATATGGGTAAGATCATAAAAAGTTCCTGGATCATTGTAGATCTTATCCGCAGTACCGCTTAAAACCGAGTAAAAACCAACTGCAAAGGAATTTTCTGAAATTTTGCCGCTCAAAATATCTCGATATGGAACTACTTTCTCACTCTGAAATGCCTCTTTTAATGTATGCGTCCCAATCCCGTCCTAACTTGGTTTGAGTTGCATTAAGAGTTGAGGCTTATAAACTCTTGCTCTAATCTCTCTTTTGCATCCGATATATTTAGCGGTTTTTGATATTAGAGTGATGAAATCGATCTATCACTGCTCGAAGAATGCAACAAGAATCCAGGTCAGCCTCTAGCGGATTCTGTAAAGCCCCTTTTAGGAAAGCGCAGCAGAAGGCGTCTACTTAATTGCTAAGATATTACTGTATCGATATATTTAATATTAACTGAGAAATGGCAGGATGAGGGCGGAAAGGAAAAGGGTAAAATGAAAGGGGGGCCTTGAAGAATACGGAGCCGCATAAACCATGACCGAGCAGAATCGCAGATACGTCACCAAGGAGATCGGCAAGCTCCTTTCCGAGATCTGGCGGATCAAGGGCCTGGCGGAGCAGGAGTACGGGCCTCAGCAC
>Ga0302252_1001287_pt1 | contig 15162 bp, 15 predicted proteins | sample AAG_RA_Leu_MG_FD_193511 | JGI IMG/M metagenome (GOLD analysis project Ga0302252, IMG submission 193511) | Enriched activated sludge microbial communities from anaerobic digester in WTTP, New Holstein, Wisconsin, United States - AAG_RA_Leu | ecosystem: Engineered > Bioreactor > Anaerobic >...
TAAAGAATATAGATTATACCGGGGCTCACGTCGCCCCCTCTTCGGGCAAAGCCCGAAGAGACTCCCGCACCCGCAAGCGGGTACCCGGCTCGCGAACTCGCTAAAGAATATAGATTATACCGGGGCTCACGTCGCCCCCTCTTCGGGCAAAGCCCGAAGAGACTCCCGCACCCGCAAGCGGGTACCCGGCTCGCGAACTCGCTAAAGAATATAGATTATACCGGGGCTTGCGTCGCCCCCTCTTCGGGCAAAGCCCGAAGAGACTCCCAAAGTCACGGCAATGTTCATTCATAGTCCCGGCAGGCTTATTGCGCGGGATTGTATCCGCCCCACCACCGGCATCGCCTTCAAGGGGTCTTTCAATTTCGTAACGCCAAAAAGATATCTGTCTGACCTTCTGACGACCGTGCCTTTGTACAGCGGGTCCTGCGCAACGACGGTCGTCTCGTTCTCCTTGCCGGAGCGTTCGGCATGCGCACCTGACTCCCTGAGATACTTGATATAATCCTCAAGCGCACGCAAAGATGCTTCCGGGGACTCGCAGAGAATAATGAATATCTTTGCAGGCTCGCCTTCAACAACTGTCTCGGCAGTCAATCCTCTTTGAAAAAATACATACCCGAGGACGCTCTGGGCAAGATACCGTATCGTATCAGGCGCAACGCCGGGTATATTTAGCATACCGAGCACCTCCGGTCGCGAAGTGCTCCCGGGGATCTTGCCAGCAATAGCCTCAGCGCACCTCATCAGCAGCGCGCGTTCATCCGGAACAGTGCCCGAGACCGACAGTCGGACAAAGTAACGATCTTTGAAGAACATCATCTGGGAATCGCTGATAAAACCCTCTGCCCCTGTCTTTACCGATTCCGCGCCGGCATCACGATAGTTTGAATATATTCCGAAGGCATCGATCAGAGACCCCATTCTGTACACATCGGCAACAATACCCGACCTGGTATCTCCTCCTTCGACGTAGAATGCCGAACCCAGGACCTCAAAGCCATATGGCATATAAAGCTCCGCTTCGCCATTGATGTAGACATAGAGGTCCTCCGCTGTATACTGTTTTACCTTTCCGTCGAGCGTCCACTCCCTGGAGAAGCCAGGGGCCGGCAATAGGTTTGCGATCCCATCGCTGCCGGCCTGTGCCCGGCAATCGATCGGGAAAAGAAAAAGCATGGTGGCTATCAATGCAAATGTCAGCAGCATAGCATTGTTTGCATGGGCGGCCATAGAAATTGTCCTCAAGAATACATCTCCAGCGCCCTGCGCATCTTGGAAGCGATATCAAGGCCATTTACGCAGCGCGCCACGCATCCATCGCAGTCAAGACAGGCCGACGCCTTCCCCTTGCCGTCGATCTCGTCATAGGTTGACCTCGCAAGCTCCATGCTTCCGTAAGCCTCGGCATACATCAATGAGCGGTTGATATCGCTGATAGCGACGTTCTGTGGACAGGTGGCCTCGCATTGTCCGCAAAAGTAACAGTAGTAAGGGTCGATGGCTTGACCGTAGCGTTCAAGTATCTTTTTATCGGTGCGGGTGAGTTTCATCCCCATGACAGAAAGGTCCTCTTTCAGCATGTTCATGTCCTTCATGCCGGGTATTGCTGCAGCCACGTTTGCATCCTGCAATACCCATTTCAATGCGGCCTGGTGGGGGCTCATAGATCCTGCTGCATCTAACTTATACCCCCCTGCCTGGGTCTTCATGGCTACAATCCCTATCCCTGCCCTTGCGGCACTGGCAATCGCCTCTTTCAAAGAGGGAGGGCTTTTAAAATTATACGCCACAAGGGCTACGTCGAAAAATTTTTCCGGATCGCCGGTGATCGCTCTCAATACCTCTGCCTGGTTCGTATGCGTCGTAACGCCGAAAAAGCGCACCTTGCCCTGTTTGCGGAGCTCGGTGTAGGCCTCGCGCACTTCGGGCACAAATGCGCGTTCGCCGCTGGTGAGATTGTGAAGCTGGATAACATCGATATGATCGGTCTGCAGCCTTGCAAGGCTTGTTTCAACGTCCTGAACGATCTCCTTCTTTGTATTCGAAGATCCGAGCGTCTTGGTCGCAACATAAAGCTTATTACGGATCCCCTTTATCGCCTTTGCCACGATCTCTTCGTTTCGGCCATTCATATACCGCCTGGCGGTATCGACATAATTTACGCCAAGGTCAAACGCGGCCCGCATTACCTCATGCTCGGGCGTAAGCATAGCGCCGAAGCTGACAACCGTTATCCTTAAGCCTGTTCTTCCGAGGGTGCGGTATACGGGGTCCGGAAATAACCCCGCGGCCGATGCTGCGCCCTTCAGCATAGTGCCGATGCCCGTTATGCCTGCTGCTCCGGAGGCGGTCACCGCGCCAAGCTTGAGAAAATCCCTCCGGTTGATCCGGGCGGCGTATTTTGTCCTGGACATAAAACCTCCTTTGCGACATTACCCCTTCTTTGACAGGACATCTCTCAGAACCACTCTCAATTCGTCGATGTTATAGGGCTTTGTTATGGCGCCTTTGAATCCGAAAGTAGCATAGTTCGACAGGACGGGGTCGTCCGTGTATCCGCTGGAAATGATCGCTTTGGCCTCGGGGTCGATAGAGAGGATCTCGCGGAGCACTTCTTTGCCTCCAATCCCGCCTTTCATGGTAAGGTCGAGCATGACGCAGTCAAAGGGCCTGCCTGAGCGCCGTGCCTGTTTATACAACAAGACCGTTTCATCGCCGTCCTGTGCAAGCTTCACATCATATCCAAGGTGGGCAAGGATCTCATGCCCGATATTCCTGATGAATGCCTCGTCGTCCATGAAGAGGATCCTTTTCTTGTCCGGTGCGCCGCCTTCCCCTTTTTCAACAGGAGCTGCCTTCTTTGAATATGCCGGAAGATAAATCTTAAAAGACGTTCCGATGTGAGGCAAGGATTCTACGGCGATGTGCCCGTTGTGCCTCCTGATAATTGAATACGAGATGGCCAGGCCAAGCCCCATACCCTTTTGTATGCCCATATCCTTTGTTGAAAAATAAGGGTCAAATATCTTCGGGATGTTTTCCTGCACAATCCCTGTTCCTTTATCTTCGATCGCTATCTGGACATAGTTACCCGGGGAAAGCGGGAAGGCATCTCCCTCTTTTATAACGATATTCCCTGCGCGGATCGTAATTGTCCCTCCTCCCGGCATTGCCTCCTTTGCATTGAGGACTATATTGTGGACCACCTGCCGGAATTGTGATTCATCGACTTCTATTTTGTAAAGGTCGTCCTGCAAAAAATACTCGCATTTTACATTGGACCCGGTAAGGGTAAAACGGGAAACATCTTTTAGGACCGACGCTGCTTTGATCGCTCTTTTAACCGGCTCGCCTCCTTTGGAGAATGTTATAAGCTGCTGGGTAAGGTCCTTCCCCTGGCCTGCGATCTTCTCTGCTTCTGCAAGAAGCGAACATGCCCTGTTTTCAGACGGCACCAGCATTTTAGCCAATTCTATATAGCCCGTTACCCCCATCAAGAGGTTATTAAAGTCATGTGCGATACCCCCTGCGAGGGTGCCTATGGACTCGATGTTCCTCAGCTTGAAAAGCTCATCTTCCATAAGTTTCTCGCTCGTAAGGTCGACGAGGAAGATAATACTTGCAGGTCCGTCGGGAAGTTGGGTGCGGGAAACGGTGACCTGCATCGGAAACTCTGACCCGTCCTTTCTCAGGCCTGTAGTCTCGTAGTGGCGAACGATGCTTTCTCCTTTCTCATACCGCACTGCCCTTTCCCATATATCCTCCCTGCAGTGGGGGGCAATCTCGTTGAGCATCGACTTGCCTACCATCTCTGATTCATTCGCATAGCCAAATATGTCAAGGGAGCTGCGGCTCGCATACAACGTTACGCCTTTACGGATAATGTTTATTCCGATCGGGGCCCCGTCTACGATTGTCCTAAAACGCTCTTCGCTTTCTTTTAATCTCTCTTCATCGCGTTTCCTTGCAGTAATATCCCGCGCAAAGATAGCGATCATGGTGACTTTATTTTTGCCGTTAAGGACAGGATAGACCGAATGTTCGATAAAGCGCCCTTCCCTTTCATCTTCAAAGACAGCAGGCTGCTTGCTCCTCACGATCTGCTGGACCCATTTTTTCCTTCTTTCCCCCACATCAGAAGGTATGAAGTCGTAGATTGACCTCCCGATAAGCTCATCGAGCGTTTTTTTGATTCTCTGTGCATTCGTTTCATTTGACTTCACAATAGTTCCGTCAACGTTTATGAGCAATACGCTTTCTGTTGCAGCATCGATCAGCGCTCTTAACTTCCCTTCGCTTTCCAGCAGGGCTTCCTGGGCCATCTTATGTTTTGTGATGTCGGAGGCCGTTCCGACCACCAGCAGGTCTTTGCCCTCTTTCACCACCTCCAGGGATATGAGGCAGCTGCGGATCTCTCCGGTTTTCACCCTGATCAGCATTTCCATTTCACGGACAAAGCCTTTCCCTGCGATCTCTTCATGAAGCCTTTGATATTGTCCATCATCAGCGAAGATGTTCAGCTCGCGGGCGGTCTTGCCGATCACTTCCCGGCTTGAATACCCTGTTCTCGCCTCGAATGTCTTGTTTACGTAAGTATATTTTCCATTGATATCGGTCAGGACCAAAGAGATGTTTGCTGCGTCGAGGATCTTACTCGTTGCAGCCTTCAGGTTGCAGGAAACCTTCCCGATCTTATCGGGCGTTCGTTTGGATGCTTTCATTCTTGCCATCAACAATTCCGGTTAGGATATTACATAGCCAGACAATATCCCGCTACAACTAATTATAAGTGTCTGTAGTTATTTTGTAAATATATAAAATATAGATCATAAAACAAGTTTTACATTGTAGGTTTAGAACTTTGTGCGGCTGGTTGACTTATTTTCATTAAAAAACATATAATTTCATTTACAAGATTTATAAAAGGCAACACTTCGAATGGCGGTTTTTTAACTTGATGCTTGCGCAGGAAACATGAGAACGAAAAGATGAACGGACATATCTTTTTTGAAATAGCATCAGTCCTTGGACTTGCCGCAATCCTCGGGGCCGTTGGAATGATGCTGCGCCAGCCCCTCATCGTCGCATTCCTCGCAACGGGCATCATAGCCGGGCCATCAGGCATAAATCTCATACAAAGCTACGATCAGATCCAGCTTCTGGCGCATATCGGCATCGCGCTTCTGCTATTTCTTGTAGGCCTCAAGCTTGACCTGCGTCTTATGCGCTCCACGGGGCCCGTTGCGCTTGCAACCGGTATGGGCCAGGTGGTCTTTACGTCCCTCTTCGGATTCCTCATCGTATACGCTATGGGATTTTCTTTTGTAGGATCGCTTTATATCTCTGTGGCGCTGACCTTTTCAAGCACGATCATTATTGTCAAACTATTATCTGATAAAAAAGAGATCGATTCCCTCCATGGGAGGATCGCTGTTGGATTTCTCATCGTGCAGGATATTGTGGCCATTCTCGCGATGATCGTTCTCTTAGCGATCGGGGCCCAGGGAAGCGATGGCATATCCATACCAAAGATCATCCATATCGCCGGCAAAGGCTTCGGGCTCCTCGCCTGCGTCGGGATACTTGCCAGATATGTTCTCCCCGGCCTTACGAGGAAGCTTGCCTGGAACCAGGAACTGCTTGTTCTTTTTGCAATTGCCTGGGCTGTCATCCTCGCATCGGCAAGTGAATATCTCGGCTTCAGCAAGGAGATAGGAGCATTTCTCGGCGGCGTCTCCCTTGCTTCTACTCAATACCGGGAGGCAATAGGCGCCCGCCTTGTGGGATTAAGGGACTTTCTCCTTCTCTTTTTTTTCATCGATCTCGGCGCCCGCCTTGACCTCCTTTCGATAGGGCACCAGATCGTTAACTCGGTCTACCTCTCACTCTTCGTCCTTATCGGCAACCCCCTTATTGTCGTCGCCATTATGGGGTTCATGGGATACCGTAGGCGTACAGGCTTCATGGCAGGGCTCACCGTCGCACAGATCAGCGAGTTCTCCCTCATACTCGGAGCCCTCGGGTTGAGCCTTGGCCATATTGACTCCAGCGCTATGAGCATCATCACCCTCGTGGGCGTCATCACTATCTGCATGTCGACCTATATGATCGTCTATTCCGGCACCCTTTACCGGTGGCTTTCATCGCCATTAAAATTATTTGAGCGCAGACATCCCTATCGAGAAGAAGAAACGACAGGGGCGTGCCTCGTTCCCGAAGTTGATGTGCTTCTTATCGGGCTGGGCAACTACGGAAGCGGCCTGGCACAGCACCTCCTGGAGCGGAAAAAGCGCATAGCAGGAGTTGATTTCAACCCCCAGGCCCTTCAAATATGGCGATCCCGCAACATCCCCGTCATTTTTGGCGATGTCGGCGACCCTGAGTTTCTCGACAACCTTCCTCTCGATTGTTCAGCCTGGGTGGTCAGTACCGTCCGTGAAACAGACCTCAACTTGACCCTGCTCCACCTGCTTAAAGAGCGTCGTTACGAAGGCAAGATAGCCATTGCTGCCAAGGATGAGCAAGAAGCGCAGCTTTATGCGTCCCGCGGATCCCACGTTGTGCTGCGGCCCTTTGACGATGCATCAGAGGAGGCCGCCGACTCGCTTACCGGGGCCATGCACCTTCTTCCCGAGGATATCGACTGGCCGCTCGGCCTTCGTGAGATCCGCATCCGCAAGGGCTCCGTTTTTGCCGGAAAACGCATAGGGGGCCTTAATCTTCGGGCCGAGACAGGGATCTCAATAATGGCGGTAAGCAGGGCCGGACGTGTTTTTCTTGAGCCGGACCCGGATTTTCGCCTTTTTCCAGGAGACCGCATAGTGGCGATGGGAGAGCCTGATGCCCTGAGGCGCGCCGAGGATATGCTCCATCAGATCGAAGATCATGAGACGCAAACCGTACCAAAGCGTTTCGCAATGGCAGAGGTATTGGTCGGGCCTTCTTCGCCGAACCTGGGAAGGTCTTTTTCTGACATCCAATTTCGGAAAAGATACAGCGCAACTGTAATAGGCATTATCCGGGGCGACCAGCGGATACCCATGCCTAAGCCTGATGAACGGTTCAAGCCAGAGGATAGGCTGATCGTTCTGGGGTCGCCGGCTTCCATAGAGGCAATAAAAGGAATGTCTCCGCTCTAACGAAAGGAAATATAAAGCTCGCCGGCAAAGAAAGGAAAGGAGGAAAAGTCAATGATTCTTACGCTTGGTTTTGCCGTGGGGCGGCTGCTCCACTTGAAAAGAATATGCCCAAAATGCAAGAGGCACCAGGTGGTCGCCCAGGAAAAAAAACATAGGACAGTAAAGTGCAAATACTGCAAGGCCGACATCCCTCCAAAAAAAATAAGCTGAAAGGGGCCCCACTCGCAAGCGAGTGGGGCCGGGGGTTGTGGGGGGGGTTGAGAGCTTTTACTTCATCTTCGTGACAATTTCTTATATAGTATATCAGCTAATATATCTTACAATAGATTATTGTACGATTTTTGTCAAGAATTTATGTAGATTTATTATAAATCGGGATTAATGAAATAAAATTTGGGTATAACCTATTATCATTCTCTCTCTTTACAAGAATAGAGCGGCTACTGAATTATATTTTTCCTGAGTATGCCTTAAGTGCATCTCGATAGTTTTTTTCAGCCCTTTAGCGTCCTTTTTTTCTATGGCATCTACCATCTTCTTATGATCTTCGAATGCCTCCATCGGTGAATTTTTATGTGCCCTCAATGCTATTGCGCGCAGCCAGTGGAATTTATCGTTCAGGCTGGACATAATATCAATGAATACTTCAGACTTTGTCGCTCCGTAAATAATGTTATGAAAGTCGGCGTGATAGCTTGTAACATCGTGGAGATGACCCTGCTCTGAGCACTTCTGGGATTTCTTTATGTTCTCCTTCAACTCCTTTATAAGGTCTGGAGTCGTGTTCTGGAGTATAAGGGGAATGGCAAATGTCTCCAGGGATGCCCTGATTTCCAGGTACTGGTTTACCTCTTTGGAAGTCAACTTCTTCACAAAGTACCCCTGCTTCCCATTGCACTGTACCAGTTTTTCGCGTTCCAGTATCAGCAATGCTTCCCTCACCGGCGTACGCCCCATGCCCAACTCGGCCGCTATCTGCTTATCGGATAATTTTTCGCCTGGCCTCACTTCATAAAAGATGATCTTCTTCTTGATCTCTTCATGCGCTTTGTGCCTTTGTAATTTGTTGTTTCTCATTATCATCTGCTCCTAATATATCTATTAGTATATTTTTATGTTATCCTTAATTTAAATCTTTGTCAATATACGTCATAACTTACTTTCGCGATGATATGCTTATTTCTTCGGCAACACCTGATTCCGTTCTTATCAGCCGCTCCACGTGCTTCCAATCTACCTTTTCAGCAATGCCCTGGGCCGCAATTATTTTGTGCGTGTGCTCCCGCAGGGATGTGATCCTCTTGTATACATCGCTGCGTACCTCCAGGTATATCTTTCCGTCAGGCTCTACGGCCAGCTTCACCGGCTCATAAATAATCTCTCCTTCGGTATTTAGTTCTACTAACCGGAATAATTGTTCCATATGTTCAGGGAGAACCCTTATGCAGCCGTGGCTTCGGTAGCGATATACGCTCTTTGGCCATATTGTTTCATGGATAAGAATGCCCGGGATCGTTGTCACCAACGCAAACCTTCCGAGGGGATTGTCCGGACCGGGCGGCACAGCTTCTTCTAAGGGCTTTCCCCGAATAATTGCCTCAGCCTGAATTGATTTTGGCACATACCACGTCGGGTTTGTCCTTTTTTTGATGATCTTGAACTTACCAATTGCTGTCTGCCTGTCTTCCAGCCCTTTTCCTACGCCCACGGGAAACGCCTTAATGCCCCCATCTTTAAAAAAGTAAAGTGTCCTGTCTGGAATGTTGATTACGATCCCTTCCTTCAAAGATTTCGGCACGATTTTCCTTGTATTCAATCTTAGCGTTGTGCCTTCTACCGGGAAAAGATTCATATCAAGCCCATTCCACTTTGGAATATTTTTCCAATGGACGCCGAACTGGGCTCCTATCAGCTCAAAGCTGTCTCCCTTATTGACAACGTACGTAGTCTCCCCTCCGATGATCGTACGGGTACACAATGCACGGAAGGGAAGTGATACCAGGAACACTGCAAGGAAAATGAGGATCTTTTCAGCCTTCATAGATTGTACCAGCCTTTTAATAATACACTATATAGATATATAAAATAAACTGTGATTTTCAATTATCGCGTACACTTGCGTCAGGATATCCTTCTATTGTTTCTTTTGGGTTGCACATCCTTCAACGATTTATTATGATACCTCATGAATCCTTTCAGGGCACTGCTTTCGCGCTCCCTTCTTGTGCCCTCTTCTCTGTTGATAGCTTCTTTGCTGATAATATCCATCCCTTGCCTGGGAACGCCGCCCCCCGACGCTTCCCGCTTTTTTCTATCTGGCGACTACAAGATAAGTATACGGAACGAACATAACGGACGGGAAGCCAATGTGAACCTCATTGATGCTGATGGGAGGTTGAACAAAAATGCCCTAATTGAGATCGATGCAGTGTTCGGCCTTCCCGCCAGCGAGGGAGAGCATATCTCGCTCAGGCTTCTCTTTTTGTTGGATTATTTTTCTGACAAGGTCGCTCCCGGCAAAACGATCCATCTTATTTCGGGCTACAGGAGCCCTGCTTATAACCAAAAGCTTAAGGATTCCGGCGGCAACGTAGCCAGGACAAGCGCTCATATGGACGGAATGGCGATAGATTTTTACCTGGAAGGAATCGGCGGCAAGGCCCTTTGGGAGGCCATTCGCAGGGAGAACTGCTGCGGCGTAGGCCATTATGGAGGCACAAGCGTCCACCTCGATTCCGGAAGGCCCCGCTTTTGGGAGGCGGCAACGTCAAAGGTCGGCACCAGGGAAAGCGAATTCAACCGCAAGCTTTATCTCTCAACTGAATATGATCGCTACAGACAAGGAGAAAAGATTCGCCTCTTCCTCACATCCTTAAGCGATTTCCCGTTCGGTATCAATAGAAAAGCTACGCTATTCGATAATATTGAAGGAAGGGACAATGCAGCATCGATGATAATTCAAGCCAGGGACGGGGAAGAATGCATTATAGTCAAGGATAGGGATGCGGCGCGATCGATCTATGCCACGCTGCCCTCAGGAATAGAACCGGGTCGATACAGGGTCCGATTCGATTTTTGCAGAAGGCCCTTTGAGCAGATGCCGGCCACGACCTTATCGAACGAGATAGAGATCATCAAAGAGTAAAAACCGAAAGCCAGGCATCAACCAGCGTTCTTGCGCAGCACGATGTTGGCCCCCTTCCAGGTCGTAAGCACTTCCCCGGCCTGGTTCAGCACTTCTACCAATCCCTTGACAACACCTCTGTCAGTCTTGGATTTTGAAGGCCTTACCTCCAGAATCGTCAGCCTTACCGATAGCTCATCTCCGGGGCGTACCGGCTTCAGCCATCGCAGCTCATCTATTCCCGGGGATCCCAGGTTCGCCAGGCGTGAAAAATAATGGTCGACGAGGAGCCGCGTGGCCAATACAACCGAGTGCCACCCGCTCGCAACGAGCCCCCCGAAAGAGCTCTTCGCGGCCGCTACGGGATCGGTGTGGAAGGCCTGCGGATCGTATTGTGATGCAAAATCGATCATCGCCTTCTCATCCATTACGATCGACCCGAACTCATACACCGAGTCCGGCACGTGGTCTTCAAGGTACAGGACTCCCGGCTGTTCTCTTTCCGAAATATTGATCAAGTTCTCCTCCTCACAGGCAACCAACCCCGTGCGCGTGATGCACAAGGCCGCCTGTCATTCAAGCCCCTTCTACTTTTTATCTGATATATTACCTGGGGGTACCTTTGTTTCGCTGCCTTCCAGGTATGCATTAGCCTTCCTGAGGCGGAGCCATTCGTGTACGTTAAGCTTCTGGAGCCGCGCCACTAAAACCAGCAGGATGCGCCGTATCAATTTCAGCTGGAGTTCTATGGGAAGGTCATTCAGCTGATCAGCGCTGAAAGTCAGGATCAGGCACTCTGTTTTGGTTACAACGTCTGCCATGCGGGGAGACCCCATTAATCCGACCTCGCCGAATATATCCCCGGCGCCGAGAACTGCTATGACCTTTTCGTTCAGTACGACTTCCACATGGCCCATTACGAGGATGAACATGCGGAAGTCCGTCTCTCCCTGGGTTACAACACGGCTATCGGGCTTTGCCTTTATCCACGATCCCCCTTCAAGAAGGGCGCCGATCTCATTAACGGTGAAGCAGTCGAAAAACGGAATGTCTTTAATTAGATGTAAGACGACCTCAATGGCTTCTTTCATGTTTTCAAAGGCCCCTGTGAGGATATCTTTTTGATAGTTAAAGTATAGATGTGGATATTCTATATGTCAAAGAAAATTCATATGTATTGCCTCGCCGGTCGCCCCAGGAAGAGCCTTCAGATGTTGCGGTATTAATACCAGAACGTCAGGGTTTGCGTTGATCGTCGCAGATGACAGCGATGAAATTCAAATGCCCCCGGCATGACTCGAACATGCGGCACATGGATTAGGAATCGTTTCAAGGGGTTACCTCACCTTTTCCTGATTTCCGCCTTTTCGTTACTTATTCAACGCTTTACAGGGAATCGAGAGGGTGAGGTATTCCCTATTCTGGGGGTTAAAATCCCCATGCGTACTATACAATTTACTATACAGTAGAAAGTGTTGTTTATAGGGATAGGGGCATCCCCTCTTCGATGTCTTCATGGCAAAATCCTCCTTCTCTATTTTGCCAGAAAACTAACATTTTGTGGTGTACAGTTTTTTGGGGGCAGGTCCAGCGCCCACGCATAACAAGAAGTACGGGTGTCGGTAAACACCTTCCCCATCCGTTCAGCGAAACGGTCTTTGTCGGTGTCATCCCGAAAGATCAACCGACGTTCGATACCGCGCACAATAATGTGGTGGAGCGTTCCTTCAGCATCGAGACGGGCATGTCGTGGCATAGTTCATACGGTCGTTCCCCTCCCTTCTATCCGAAAGGATGAGGGGTGGCCAAAAGTTATTTACTTATTTACGGTCGTCCCCCTGTCCCTCACTCTTTAACGAGTATCAGCCCAGCGAATATCTTTAATCCTGATATATTGCCTACCGTTCCATGCTAATGTAAATCCGTTATCAGTATCTACTGCAAGCACTACCACGATAACGTCATATTGTTTGTTAATTTTAGGAATGTTCATTTTTTCCCCAGAAGTTATACATAAAAACCCTCTATCGTGCGGATAAGTGAGTTTATAAAGATAATCCAATTTTATTACTGTATTCGTACGACTGAATATCGCGATAAAAATAGAATCGTTGGCAAACGGTCCATCATATTTCCCAATCACTGCATAATCTGTTCGACCATCCTTGTTAAAATCACCTGTAATGATAAATGAACATTTTTTATACAAAGTCTGTTCTTCGGAAAGAATAATTTTTTCTTCAACCGCAGGAACATCTTCAACGGACATAGGCCTCGGATTTTTTAGATTGGGGAGATGCTTTTGCAAGAATACTTTGTCTATGACAACATCATTCTCGTTTGCCCTTATAAAGAACGGGTACATTATTAGAAGAACAAGAAATATAATTGGTACAACATATTTTGCTGTTAAAAAACTATAGTAATCGCAGAATAATAATCTTTTTCTAACACTTCTAAAAATGATATTCATATTTGCCCCCATGACTGCGAAAAAATTATATACTGCAACACCATTACCTTTATTAGTAAAAAACCGTATTGGGATCATGGCAATATCCCTTATACCTCATTTCAATGTGCGTATGGTAACCGGTACTAATTCCACTTTTATCGGCGGTGAATAACCAGTCATCGCGAAAATAAGCTGTTCCCTGCTCAACTCCTTGCGCCGCTACTGAGTGACAAAAAGTTATATAAAGATCTGCATGGCCTATAGGAGTCACCGTGAGGAAGTTGCCACAAGTACTGTTGCTAGAGATATTTACGACAAATAGATCACCCGGAGCAAAGCCGTTGTATGAGTAATTCTTTCCTAACAGGCTAAAAGGCTTGGCGTCAATACCTGTATGATAACCGGAATCTCTCAGTAAGCTATGTCAAGTTTTTTCTCTTTTAGACAAAATCGCATAATTTTGTAAGTCGTTTTTTGTATGCAGATCCGCCAGTCGTTGCTGCTCCCAATATTGTCTTCTCTGCAGCCGTGTCGTCTCCTTCAATCGCGCCAGTTCTTCCAGCAACAGGGTATTGTTGTTTACTTCATGTACATATGCAGGGGTAAAGTTCCACAGACTTTGATGAGGCCTTTCGTTGTTATAGGTATAGATATAAGAACCGGTCTCCTCCCAGGCGGAGCGTTCATCGGGATAGCTCCCCACGAGATAGATCTCTTCCTGTTTGGCGGTACCGAAGAACCTCTCGGTCAGGGCGTTGTCGGTCGGTCTTCTCACCCTGGCAAAGCTTAAGTCAGCGCCTATTATCTCAAAGAATTCCCTTGTTACCAGGGAGGTATTCGGCGACCCCCTGTCAACCCTCAGCTCCGGCAGGATGTCATACCCTTTCCTTATCCCCTGTTCCTTAAGCCCCATTGAGTAGATGTGCCGTACATGGGATGCGTTGATCGAGGGGAAGATGCCGTAGGCGATCACATAGCGGGAGAAGAAGTCGATGAGGACAAGAAGATACCAGCGCAGATGATTGATGAGGAGCCGTGTGTCCAGTCGCAGCCCCACATGAGGTTTCTCTGCCATATGGCGTACCGGGGTTCCTTTAACGGAGACGGTCTTCTCTCATAGGGCTCTACCATGTTGATGGATTTCAGGTGGTGATAGACGGAACTGAAGGAAAGATAGAGGCCCTTCTGCTGGAGGATGCCCTGGATCTGGCGGTGGCGCAGATGGTAATAAGCCATGGGGTCAGGTCTTTAATAAGCCATGGGGTCAGGTCTTTTATTATCAGTTTTTATCGTTATCATGATTCCGGATGATATAGCCATGGGGTCAGGTCTTTTATTATCAGTTTTTATCGTTATCATGATTCCGGATGATATTGCTCACCGTTGTATAATGGATACCAAGAAAATCGGCAACCTCTTTCAGGGTATATCCGTACTGGATGCAGGCATCATAGATAGCGTTGTTTCGTTCTTGCTTCTGTTGTATGTTGTCCGTAAAGAGGTGTTTTAAAGAAGGCCTGTCGGCAAAACGCTGGGACCGGGGGACTTCATGCAATGCATCATGTTTTCCCAGGGTCTTTTTGCATTGTTCGATGAATTCTTTTTCTCCGAGAAATATCTGCCCTTTTACATTCTTCCAGAGCGTAGTATCATGAATACCCTTCATCACGAAATCTTCGAATAATCTCCGGGCGCGCCTTTTCTTGTCGCTGAACTGCCCGAGCACCCAGTCTGTCGTGAGAAACTCCGGCGGTTTTTCCTTTCCTGTCATCGCATGATAGCTGCTCCACCTCCAGGCATCGGGGGTACCGGCCATTTTTGCCCGCACGGGGTTGAGGAGCACATACCTGCAGAGCTGGAGAAGGTAGCTGTCCTTATCGACTATTATTGCCTTGAACCTGCCCTGGAGGATATGCCCTGTTTTCTTATATCGCCAGTTATACTTCTGAGTGTATACGCCGTTGAGATGCTTCATGCCACGGGAAAGGTTGCCTTCGGGGGTCTCGATCACCAGGTGGTAGTGATTGTCCATCAGGCAGTAGGCGTGGCATATCCAGCGGTACCGTGAGACTGTTTTCCCCAGGAGGTCAAGAAAATAGGTCCTGTCCGTATCGTCTCTGAATATCTTCTGCCGTGCGTTGCCGCGGGAGGTGACGTGGTAGAGGGCACCGGGGTATTCGATGCGGAGCGGACGGGCCATTAAGGGAAGATAGCAAAGAACGGGTGGGAATGCAAGATAATCTTATAATAAAAGACCTGACCCCATGGGTTCTCCCTCCTACCCTCCTGCTGATGACCGAGGGCTTGTTGTCAGAGTGACCGTACCCCTTCTTTAGTACAACCCCAGTTTAGAGGTTCTGCATTCATCCTGTCAATACCATCCGTTCTATAAATTCACAGGGTGTACAGTTACCAAGGGACCTATGTGGCCGCTCGGTATT
>Ga0302252_1001291_pt1 | contig 15137 bp, 19 predicted proteins | sample AAG_RA_Leu_MG_FD_193511 | JGI IMG/M metagenome (GOLD analysis project Ga0302252, IMG submission 193511) | Enriched activated sludge microbial communities from anaerobic digester in WTTP, New Holstein, Wisconsin, United States - AAG_RA_Leu | ecosystem: Engineered > Bioreactor > Anaerobic >...
GGGGAGAGTCTGCCGGAGACGACCATACTGGGGGCGGCTCACAGGGCCGATGTGCCCATATTCGTTCCGGCCATAGGGGACAGCTCCTGGGGCATAGGCATGGTCATGGCCATGCGCGAGGGGCACTCCATCATCATCGACGGCATCCGGGATGTGGATGAGATCACCCAGATAGTGGAGAGGTCGGAAAAGACCGGGGTCATCTACATCGGGGGAGGGGTGCCCAAGAATTTCATCCAGCAGACCGAGGTGGTGGCCGAGCTGGTGGGAGAGTACTCCGGCGGGCACAGCTATGCCATCCAATATACCGCCGACTCCCCCCACTGGGGCGGGCTGTCCGGCTGCACCTTTGAGGAGGCGGTCTCCTGGGGCAAGGTGAAAAAGGAGGCGAGCAAGGTCCAGGTCTTCTCCGATGCCACCATTACCGTGCCCCTGGTGGTGCAGGCCCTGCGGGAGTCGGGCTGCCAGAGAAAGAGGGTGCCGAGCTTCGAATGGAAGGAAGAGGGGCTCAAGCTGGAATATAAAAAATGCTGAGGCAAAACATAAAAGCAGCTTTAAAAAGATATAACGGACCAGGATACAGGCCCTCTTTCCGCTTTTTTATAATTGCTCGATTTCAATTAATTATCCGAACATTGCCCCCATGCCCGCTTCTGCCGCCTCTGCCTCCTCCCGGAAGGCCTGGAGCAGCTTCTCTCCCTCTTCGCCCTTCAGCTCTGTAGCCGCAGCCTCCGCCAGCAGCTTTGCCGCCTCCGCCGCCAGCTCATCCTTGGCCTTGATGTAGAGGCACATTCCATCCTTGTCCAGGCCCATAGCCTTGCACTCCCGGACAGTAGGCCCCAGCCTCTTCCAGAACTCCTCATCCAGCATCTTCTGCATCTCTTTGCTGTTATCCATGGGGTAAGTGTAAACCAGTTCCATTCTCCTGCATCTCCTATTCGATCTCTAGATCTTACAAATTCTTCAATGCCTTCTTCAGCATCTCCGTGCACTGATCCATGAGCGCCGCAGCCTGCTTTATATCCTCTGCCGCCTTGCGGCTCACAGCAGAAACCTGAGCCGCCCTCTCCCGGAAGGAGACGCTGTGGCTCTCATTGTGCTCAATCCAGTGCTCCAGAAGATGCTCTACCTCATGTGCCGTCAGTTCATGCTTGGATAAATCATGGCTGTGCATTGATGATCAATCTCCCTAGTAACTTCTCTTGACCATGTAATCGGCCAGCTGTAGGAGGGTGGCCCTGGCCCTGGACTGGGGCAGAACCTCTAAAGCCCTCTTGCCCTTCTCCACCATCTCCTCGGCCCGAGAGCGGGCATACTCTATCGATCCGCTCCTCTCCAGTGCGGCTATGGACTTCCCGATCTGCTCGGGTTTGGCATTCCTCTCTCCGAAGACGGGAACCTCCACGCCGTTGGCAAAGGCATGAATCATGATCAGTGTCTTCTTGGCCTCCGCCAGGTCTCCCCCTTGCCTCTTTCCCGATACGCTCTCCGGCGTCACCAGGTCTATCACATCATCCTGGAGCTGAAAGCCCATACCCGTCATCCTGCCGAACTCATCCATGGCGGAGACGACCTCCGGCGAAGCCCCGGCGAGAAGGGCTCCCATGCCCGCCGCCGCGCCGTAGAGGACGCCGGTCTTCTTCTCAATCATCTCCATATACTCCTCCACAGAGACGCGCTCTCTGGACTCGAACTCCATATCCAGCCACTGGCCCTCGCAGATGGCGGTACAGGTCCGGGAGAGCATATTCATGGCTCCCAGAAGCAGCTCCGTCCGAGCCTGGGTCAGTCCCAACACCTGAAAGGCCTTGGAGTAGAGGGTGTCACCGGCCAGAATGGCTCCCGACTGGCCCCAGAGCTTATGCACCGAGGGCCTGCCCCTTCTCACATCGGCATTGTCCATGATGTCATCATGGATGAGAGTGAAGTTATGGATCAGCTCAATTGATACCGCTGCCGGGGTCAACATGGAGGGATCTCCTCCCGCCGCCTCCCCTGCTAAGAGCAGCATGGCTGGCCGCAGCCTCTTTCCCCCCGCATCCACCAGATGCCGGCTGGCCTGGTAGAGCGGGCGCGGATGCTCCAGGGGCACCAGCTTTTCTATGGCCTCTGTCACCCTCAGTGCCCGGCTTTTCAGCTCAGCCTCGAGCTCTCCCTCCATCTTCTTCATCTCTGCCTCACCTCTCAATCCATCAAAAGCTCCTGACCGTTTCGCACCAGATGAATGTTGGATCCCAGGGAATAGCCCGTCTCCTCGGCCATCATCAGGTAGCTGCCGTGGGTGACCAGGTTTCCGTGGCTGGGTATGACATGCTCCGGCTGAATCATGCGCAGTAGCTCCCAGTGGTCCTCCCGGCAGGCGTGGCCGGATACATGGACGTTATCGTAAATCCTGCCACCCCTCATCTTGAGCTTGGTCACAACGGTGTGCCGGTTGGACTCATTGAGAGGCTGGGGAATGATGCCCGCCGAGAAAATAATCCGATCTCCGGAATCCACAATGTAATCGGTCTCCCCGTTGGCCACCCGGCTTAATATGGCTCCCGGCTCACCCTGGTGCCCGGTCATGATGGGAAGGTACTTGTCCTTGCCCTCGCTCATGATCCTCTTCAAGGCCTTGTCCACCGACTTGCGCCTTCCGAATACGGACACCTCGTTCTGCTGAGCATAGCCCGTGCGAACCGCCGTGCCCCAGTACTTCTCCATGGAACGTCCCAGGAGGATGGGCTTGCGACCCATCTTATGAGCCGCCTCGATTATAGCCCGGATGCGGGCGATGTGGGAGGAGAAAGTGGTGACCATGACCCCGGCCCGGGACTCCTCCGTGCCTATGAGCACATCCCATACCAGGTCCTTGGCTATCTTCTCCGAGGGGGTCTTTCCGGAGATGGCGGCATTGGTGGTCTCGGTGATCAGGGCCAAGACCCCTTGCTTGCCCAGGGCTCGCAGCCGGGCGAAGTCTGGAGGCTCGCCCAAAGTGGGAGACCGGTCGATCTTGAAATCGTTGGCATAGACGATTATGCCTTTGGGAGTATGGATGGCGGCGAAGACGCAGTCCACAATGCTGTGCTGCACCCGGATGAACTCCAGCTCGATATCCTCGGTTACAGCAAAGCGCTCTCCCGGATTCATGACATTGAGGGGATTTTTCACTCCAAATATCTTCTCCGACTTGATCTCCTGGTTGATCAGATCTGCGGTGAAGGGAGAAGCGATGATGGGGGCATGATACTTATGAGCCAGCTTGGAGATGGCTCCAATGTGATCCAGGTGGCCGTGGGTGCAGGCTATGGCCCTGACCTTTCCGTCCACGTTTTGCATGATGCTGTCATCAGGGATGGCTCCCATATTGATCAGGTCCTGGGCGTGAAGCGACTCCACATCGGTGTCCTCATGAATCTGAACCCGATCCAGGCGTATGCCCATATCCATTACCACAATATCTTTTCCTATCCTTATCGCCGTCATATTGCGGCCTATCTCATTGTAGCCGCCCACAGCGATTATAGCAATATCCTTCATCTTGACAACTCTCTATAAATTGAAAATTTATTCATATCAAAGCCCCTGGCCTCCAGCCACTCTCTGGTCCTTCCTAGAACCACGAGAGGCGCCAGGCCAAGCCGCCTCAAATCTTCCGATCCGGTGAGAAACATGGCCGTCCTTAAAGCCCGGATGTAAGAGCAGGCTGTCCGGACCACCTCATCCCTGCCCTCTGAGGCGGGACGGAGAAAGGGAAGTGAGGCCCCTGCCAGGCCCGCTCCCAGAGCCAGGCTTCTGGCCACATCTAGGCCGCTCCTGATCCCTCCCGAGGAGATGACATAGGCTCCCGCCGATCGGCACTCTACTATGCTTGCCGGTGTGGGAATGCCCCAGGACTCCATCAGCCGTCCCATCTCTTCCAGGTCATCGTCTTTCGTCTCTGCCGCCCGAAAGGCCTCTACTCCCGCCCAGGAGAGCCCTCCTGTGCCGGAGACATCTATCATCTTCACCCCGGCGGATACCAGATCGGAGGCCACCTCCCTGCTGATGCCCGCTCCGGTCTCCTTGACCATTATGGGCACCGGCCCTTTCGCCGCTGACTTGATTGCATCCAGCACACCTGCTCCATCCCTGTCTCCCTCCGGCTGTATGCTCTCCTGCAGGAAGTTGAGATGTATAGCTATGGCATCGGCATCGATCATCTCCGCCAGCTTCTCTATTATCTCCGGGCCGCTTCTCTTGAGCTGCACCGCTCCGATGTTGCCTATAACCGGAACATCAGGAGCAGCATCTCTCACCACAGAGAAGGTCTCCTCCAGAGCTCTATCTTCCAGGGCCGCTCTCTGCGAGCCCACACCGATGGCTATGCCCGTCTCTGAAGCCGCCTGGCCCAGGCGCAGGTTGATCTCCTTGGTGGCGGGATGGCCCCCGGTCATGGCACAGATCATGAGCGGCGCAGCAAGCTCTTTTCCCAAAAAGCGGCAGGTTGTGTCTATATCGATCTCGTCTATCTCCGGCAGGGCTCTATGAAGCAATACTATATCCTCAAAAGGCCGGCCAGTTGTCTCCACCTTCTGGTTCAGGCAGATTCTGATATGGTCGAGCTTGCGACTGGATGTGCTCATTTCGACCTCACGATTCTGGTTCCCACTCTCTCACCTTTCAAGGCCCGGGTGATATTTCCTTCCTTTCCGGCATGGAATATCACCGACTCCGTGCCCCGGTCGGCCAGCTCCAGCAGCTCCAAGAGCTTGCCTCTCATTCCACCGGTCACATCCACCCCGGCGCTTGTTCCGATATCGTCCTCAAACCTCACGAGATCGTCCCTTTTGATCTCTGCCAGAGGGCGACCGGAGACCAGAACACCATCCACATTGCTGCCCACAGCCACAGTCTCGGATTGGAGCTTGCCGGCCAGATATGCTATCAGTTGATCCCCGGAGACTATTGATGCACCCATTGAGGCGTCCATGGCCACATCGCCATGCAAAACCGGCATTATCCCCTCGGCAATCATCTTTTTTATCGGATCCAAAAAGAAGCTCTCAATTCTGCCCTGACGGAGCATGGCTGTCGAGAGTGGATGGACCGGCAGGCACTCGACGCCAGCCCGGCCTAAAGACTCCACAACCATCTCACAGAGCCTGGCTACGGAGAGATGAGTCTGGCGCAGCCCCTCCGGGCTGAAATTCTGGGGCAGGCCGTATCTTTTGGCCGGAATATGGCCGAATGATCCTGCTCCATGAACCAGCACCAGGTCTTCCGGGCGGGTGGCTATCTCGGCGGCAATGCGGTCGATCTCTTCCGGGCGGGCGGCAAGAGGCCGACTCTTGTCGGTCAATATGCTTCCCCCGATCTTGAGGATCCTGGTCATGCCTCCCTCTCCAGGCGAACCCCTTCCTGTCCCGTGGTTGTGGCGAAGGGCCTTCCTCCCGCCTGCCTTATGGCCGTCATCAGGGGCTCCTTTCCTGCCGGTCCGGGAATGGCAATCATGCAGCCCCCTCCGCCCGCTCCGGTGATCTTGGCTCCCAGTGCCCCGCCTGCGCCGCGGCTGGCGTAGACCAGCTCACATAGCTCCCGGGAGCCCACTCCGATCGCCTCCAGCAGGCCGTGGTTTATGTTCATAAGCTGTCCTAATTCTGCTTTATTCTGATCTGCCATCAGTGGCTGGGCCCGGTCGGAGATCATGCCTATAGCCTGAAATATGCCATCGATCAGCTCGGGATACTTCTTCTTCAGCTTCTGAACCTTCTCCACCTCAGACCTGGTGCTATGGGGCACTCCGGTATAGCCAACCACCAGCTCCATAGGAGGGAGATCCAGCGGCGAGATCTGGCTTGAGATCTTCAGGTAGCCGCCGTATGTGGCCAGAGCAGTGTCTGTAGGGCTGGCCAGGCCATCCTGGACCTCTCTCTCCAGCCGAAAGGAGAGGTCTGCGATCTTTTTTAAGGACAGGCTGATTCCCTGGTGACGGCTGATGGCCATCACCGCTGATACAACGATTGCTGCTGATGACCCCAGGCCGGCTGATGCAGGCAGGGAAGACTTTATATTTACCTCTATATCATGAGCCTCGAATTCCTGGAGCACAGCTGAGATATAACGAACCGCATGAGCGGCCTGGGACGAGAAGAGCCGACCTGACTGCAAATCGATGGAAAAGCCCTTGAGCATGAGGTCTTCTGTGGTTATCACAATCCCACCGGGCCGGTCCTGCACCGAGACTGATGCCCTGAGGTCAATTGCCCCCCCCAGGGCAGTAGCGCCGGAGACGACGGCATGCTCTCCGAAAAGTATTATCTTGCCGGGAGCCGATGCCGTGGTCAATGGATGGCCTCCTTCAGGAGAAGACAACCGCCCCGTACCCGACCACCTGATGGCGGTCGCCGCTCACATCTCCGCTGGTGGCATAGGCCAGAAGTCTGCCGGCTTTGGCTCCCATTGCCATGGAGGCAGTGATTGTGGCAGCTATGGGACCATAGCCGCAGGCTGTGGCATCGTAGCGGCGAACTCTGTTGTAAAGCTCTGGCACATCCATATTCAAAATGGCTTCCAGAAGCTTAGCATCTACCGATCTTGCCCTCTCCTGAGGCTCATAATGAGTAAAATCGCTGCTGGCAATGATAATGCATCGGCGGTCGATTCTCTTTGCTGCACTGGATATCTCCCGGCCCACCTCCGAAGCAGTCTCTTCATCCTGCAGTCCCATGCATATGGGAAGGATCTTGAAGCCTGAAAACCGCCTCTGGAGAAAGGGCAATTGAACCTCGATGGAATGCTCGTAGATATGAGCAGTCTCATCATGATCTATGATGCTGCCAGCCATGGCGTCGGCCATCTCTCCATCCGTCTCTACGACGCCCAGGGGGGTTTTCCACGAGTCCCGGGATAGGGCTACAGGAGAGCCCATGCCGTGGTGATTGGGCCCAATTATCACAAACGTATCCGCTTTAGGCAGGCAAGAATAAACTGCAGCCGCCACATGTCCTGAATAAATATACCCGGCATGAGGAACCACTGCCCCCAGAACGGCAATCTCGCTTTCCAGGTGCAGCATGCCGTCCAGCTGATGCTCCAGCTCCGCTCCACTGCCTGGATAGAACTGACCGGCAACAGCTGCAGGCCGCATGGATCTAAAACTCCATCTCGAAGTCGGAGATAGTGTACTTGAACCTGTCCTCTTCGCCCCTCTCCCGCATGACCTGGCGGGCCAGGAGCCAGTAGATCAGGGTCAGAGCTTTTCTGCCTTTGTTGTTGGTGGGTATGACCAGGTCCACATTGGAGGTCATGTTGTTGGTATCGCAAAGGGCGATCACCGGTATGCCCACATCCACCGCCTCATTGACCGCCTGGGCATCGCCGCTGGGATCGGTGGCAATGAGGACATCGGGTTCGATGAATCCCCGGAAGGCGGGATTGGTCAGGGTGTTGGGCACAAAGCGGCCTACATTGGCCCCTGCCCCTATGGACTTGGCCAGCATGGTGGCCGGCCTCTGGCCGTACTGTCTGGCCGATACCACCAGGATATTGGCCGGATCATATTTGGCCAGGAACTTGGCCGCCAGTCGGATGCGCTTGTCCGTCGACTGTACATCCAGAACGTAAAGCCCGTCCGTTCTAACCCGGTAAATATAGGGCATCATGTCATTTGTCTTAGCTTGAGTACCTATGTGCACGCCAGCGGCAAGATACTCGTCGATCGGTATGAGAGTCTCATACTCTCCGGATACCGTCATTACCTCATCTTCTTCCAACTAATTCACCTACCTAAATAGCGATCGCGTTTTACGGTTATGGGAATAACACCCAGCCTCATCTCTTCTAGCGCTATTTCGAGAGGGTCGGTATTAATGGTATCGATCAACACTGGAGCGCCCATGAAGATCTGTAAAGCCCGTGCTCCTATTATGCGTGCACGTTCATATCTGGTATATTTATCACCCTTCAAATAGCCACCTCAAAAGGAAGAGTATGATGGGGTTGCTGAGATTCGAACTCAGGTCACAGCGTCCCGAACGCTGTAGGATGGACCAGGCTACCCTACAACCCCCTCTACTGGTACCGCCTCAGCGTATCCACTATCTCTACATGAGAGAGAAGCATGCGCCTGCAGCAGTATTTGTCTATTCCCAGGTCGTCCAGGACCTTGCCGGGAGGCTCGGTCTTGATGCGCTCCCGGTATTCCTCCCAGACATGGGATATCACTTTGCCACAGGAATAGCACCTGACTGGAATCAAAGCAGCTTCACCTGTAGGACTTCTGGTACTTAGACCTGGCACCAGGTCCGCCGAACTTCTTCTTCTCCTTCTGGCGGTGATCGCTGACCAGGAGATTTCTGTCGTACTCGGAGAATGCCTCTTTCAGGCCGGTGTCCCCGGTCCACTCTACAATGCCCTTGGCTATAGCGGTGCGGACGGCATCGGTCTGGCCCATGGTCCCGCCACCTGAGACAACGACATCTATGTTCACCGATTTGATCGTCTCTCCGGCGATCTCGACCGGTTCTTGAATCTTGAGTCGGGACAGGCGGGGCTCGTAGATGTCCAGAGGCACCTTATTGATGCGCACGACGCCTTTTCCTTCCTTTAGCGTGGCCCTTGCAGTTGCTGTCTTCTTTTTACCCGAGGTATTAATGATCTTCATAGCAAATCCTTCAGAAGTTTGCTCCGAGTCTTCGGCTCAAGGCCCCTAGCTCGATATATCGGTTATTGCTTTCGGTTCTCATCTTGGCCGCATCCGGCTGCTCCAGAGGCATTCCCTTCAGCTCTCTGGGCACACCCACATATATCCTCAGCCGGGAGAATGCGTCTCTTCCCCGCCTCATCTTGTAGGGAAGCATGCCCCGTACGGTCCTCTTGAGGATCATCTCCGGTCGGCGAGGGAAGTAAGGGCCTTTCTCTTTATGGCCGCGGGCTCTGGTTTGTCCGTAATCCTTGAAAATGAAATCCCTGCTGCCGGTGATGAGAGCCTTCTCCGCATTGACGATCTTGACCTCTTCTCCGGCCAGGAGGCTCTTGGCAGCGACGCTGGCCAGGCGGCCCAAGACCAATCCAGTTGCATCTACTATCATTGCCATTCACCTCAAAATCTTTATGCCCGATCCCTTGGGATGCTCGGCCATCAGCTTTTCAATCATCAGGCATTGGCCGCCGGCGGCCAGGATCTTGGATCTGGCCTGGCTGCTGAAATTAAGAGCGGCCACGGTAACGCTGTGACCGATATTTCCGCTGGCTAAAACCTTTCCTGCCACCAGGACGGTATCATTGGACTGGGTATGGCGGTTGATCTTGCTAAGGTTGATAGCAGCATAGCTTCTGTTGGGCTTTTCCAGCCTGCGGGCGACGTCCCTCCAGAGGGGTGCGCCGCTCTCGCGCGAGGCCGCCTTTAAATTGCCGATAAGACGGACTATCCTTGGATTTGTCTTTTCAAATGCCATTTGAATCCTCCGCATGGCCCCAATTGAGCCGACTCACGCGCAAGAGGCGCGCGTTCGAACCGATACGGTTCATGCGCCCAGGGCATGGATATCCCTGTGCGGAATATGTAGATCGATAGTGCACCAGTATATAAGGGTTTTCCAAATGGTCGGCCTTGCTTGGCATAAATCAGGAAAGACTGACAGGATGCGGAGAAATCCAATTTACCGGAAGCCAGATCCGGCAATGAAGGTATCAGTTGATGAGATGCTCTCAATTAATTATTAATGGAAGATCAAAGACAATTTTATCTTGAAGTGCATGATCGACCTCCCCCTCGCTCTCTACATCGCCCTCGGCTTTCTGCTGGGCATCATCAGCGGCCTTACCCCTGGCCTGCATCTAAATAACTTTGCCGCCATGCTTCTGGCCATATCACCCCAGCTCATGGACTACGGTCTCTCCCCCTTCCATATGGCCAGCATCATCCTCGCCGCCAGCATCTCTCAGACCTTCTTTGATGCCATTCCCGCCATCTTCCTGGGCGCGCCCGATTCCGAGGTCGCCCTCACCGTCCTGCCAGGCCAAAGGCTGATGCTGGAGGGTCGGGGCATAGAGGCGGTGCGGCTATCCGCTCTGGGCAGCTGTGGAGCGGTGCTATTTGCTCTGGTCATGATCATCCCCCTGTCCTGGGCCGCCTCCAACTACTATGATTATCTTACAAAATATATGGGAGTACTGCTGCTGGCAATAGCCCTGATGATGATAAAGTCGGAGATGGGGCCTCAGATAGAGGGGCAGGGCTCTTTGGTTCATTACAAATATAAGGCTCTGGCCAGCATGCTCTTTTTGACCTCCGGGCTTCTGGGCATATTCGCCTTCCAGCGGGAGGGGCTCATAGCATCGCCTTTAGGTTTGCAGGCCCAGGTACTCCTGCCGCTTTTGTCTGGAATATTCGGTGCCTCGTCGCTGCTCTACAGCCTCTCCACCGGCACAGAGATCCCGGAGCAGAAGGAGAGCCGGATAAAGCTGAAGCCGGGCCTTCTGGCCATAGCCCTCTTCTCCGGAAGCCTGGGCGGATCGGTGGTGGCCTGGATTCCCGGCGTCTCCCCATCCATTGCCGCCATCACCGCCCGCCTGGGCCGGCCCTCCAGCCCGGAGGAGTTCCTGGTCTCCAATGCCGGAGTGAACACCGCCAATGCCCTCTTCTCTCTGGTGGCCCTTTATGTCATCGACCGGCCCAGAAGTGGCGCGGCAGCGGCCATAAAGGAGCTGATGGCCCTGGATCAGAGCGCACTGGTAGAGATGGTGATAATAATGGTGCTGGTGGCGGCAGCCTCCTATCTGGCCTGCCTGGCAGCAGCCTGCCCGGCAGGAAAGGCTGTATCACAGATCAACTACCGGCTGCTCTGTCTGGGAGTTCTGGCCTTTCTGGCGGTCATGTGCTACGCCTTCACCGGGCTCTTTGGGCTCTTCATCTTCTTCCTCTCCACAGTGGTAGGGCTGATTGCTCCAATAGCCGGCATTCACAGGACTCACGCCATGGGAGTTCTGATGCTGCCGCTGATTGTGAGGTATATTTAGATTTTAAATAATCTATCTCCGAAAAATTAAAGAGAAAGAATGCATAAGGTCCATTTTATGTGGCCTGGATAGCGATTGAACTTGCTCTCAGATGATACTTCTATTTGGGATTGCCGGACAAGACATAACAGATTAAAAATATTAAAGCAACAACAGCATCATTTATTACTGGCCAGGGAAATGTGCTCCCATAACCAGACAACTAAATAGCTGCTGGAGGAAGATTACATAGCCTCGCGCAGACCTGCCCTGCAGGCAAGATCGGTTTATGCCAGAACCGATATGATGAGGAGAAAACTTATCTCCTAAGGCTAATGCGGCCATTTTGCCTGGATAAGCAAAAGGGCTATATGCAAGAGAGGACGGGTTGACGAGCCTCTATCAGAGGAATGGATGGGAAGGATATGCAAGAGGGCAGATGGGGAGAGAAGCCCGGCATGATCATGCAGGCTACCATATGGGTCTGGCAGAGGGAGATAAGATGAGGGGTAGGGTCATCTTGATAAATTGGGATGGAAATATGATAGGACGACAGAATTATTTTGAGGTGCTCTGACTTGATCGACCGCAGCAGGATCTTAGAGGTCTTAAGGGGATACGACCTCGATGATCTGCGAATCGGGATGATAGCATCCCACTCTGCCCTGGATACGGCAGACGGCGCAGTGGAGGAGAATTTTAGGACCCTGGCGGTCTGCCAGGAGGGACGGGAAAAGCCCTATGTCAAATACTTCCGCGCCAGCAGGGATAGATCGGGCAGAATTGTGGGGGGCATGATCGATGAGGTCATGATGCTGAAGCGATTCTCAGAGATAATAGAGCCTGAAAACCAGGATATGCTCAAGAATAAGAATACTCTTTTCGTTCCCAACCGCTCCTTCACCTCCTATTGCGGAATAGATGCGGTTGAGGATCAATTCTCTGTGCCTTTGCTCGGCTCGCGAAATCTGCTGCGCTCCGAGGAGAGGGGGGACAAGAGGGATTATTACTGGATACTGGAGAAGGCAGGCCTGCCTTTTCCCGAGCCTGTGGAGGCGGAGGACATCAAAGAGCTGGTCATGGTCAAGCTTCCTCATGCCGTCAAAACTCTGGAGCGGGGATTCTTCACCGCCTCCTCCTATGAGGAGTACTGCCAGAAGGCCGATGCTCTCTTGCGCCAGAATGTCATAGACCAGGATGGAATAGAGCTGGCCAGAATCGAGCGCTATATCATCGGTCCGGTCTTCAATCTGGACTTCTTTTACTCGCCCATCAGCAAGCAGATAGAGCTGATAGGCATAGACTGGCGCTTTGAGACATCTCTGGACGGCCATTGCCGGCTGCCTGCACCACAGCAGCTAACTCTAAACGACCTGCAGATCAATCCGGAATACACCGTATGCGGCCACAACTCGGCCACCCTGAGAGAGTCGCTCCTGGAGAAGGCCTTTGAGCTGGCGGAAAAATATGTAGCGGCAACGCAGGAGCATTACAGCCCGGGAATCATTGGTCCCTTCTGCCTGCAGACCTGCGTGGACAAGGATCTCAACTTCTACATCTACGATGTGGCGCCCCGCATCGGAGGGGGCACCAATGTGCATATGGCAGTGGGCCATCCCTATGGAAACGCCCTCTGGCGCACCAATATGTCCACGGGACGCAGGCTGGCCCGAGAGGTGAGGATAGCTCTGGAGAAGGGCTGTCTGGAGAAGATTGTAACCTGAGCCTTAATTAGAGCATCCGGAGATGAATCCAATGGCAGAGGATGGCGGGATAGAGGTTCCGGGAAAGCTTAAAAGAACGGTTAAAAAGCTGAATGCGGCAGGGGAGAGCCTGGTGCAGATCTCTCCCGCCCTTCTGCACAGCCGGGTCTCCCAGCAGATGCTGGCCATAGCCAGAATGGGCATGCTGGACAAGGTGCTGGGCTATCTGGTAACCACAGACAAGTGCGTTCATTTTGTGCGGCCAGGAATTGCCTGGGACAGCGTGCAGACCGTTCCCCTGGATGTGATCGATGACGTGGAGTATGTAGATGAGTTCCACAACAGCACCCTCAAGATCCGGGTGGGGGAGAAGGCGGAGAAGATCACCTTTTATGAGGATCAGGACGGAATTGCATTCTATCGCTATGTAAAGAAGGCTAGTAGCCGCAAATAATAGCGGGAGAAAAAGAAGATAATTTTGAGCTATTTTCCATCCGCCAGGCCATCTTGAAGCGCATGAGTATGCAATTGTCAAGCTTTTAAGGCTCAACGGAAGGCCGATCAAGACAAAATCCATAAATACAACCATAAGGAATTGTGCTTCCGCTAGAGGCCGCTATAATGAAAATTGCTCTTGTAGGAGGAACCGGAGACATCGGGACGGGATTTGCCGTTCGCTGGGCGGAAAATCATGAGATCATCATTGGCTCGAGAAAGGCCGATAAAGCCCAGGAGAGTGCCGGAGCCGTGCTGCAGAAGCTTGAACAGAACGGCAATGTCTGGGGCACAGACAACGGCAGCGCCATAGCCGCATCAGAAGTGGTGGTGCTCTGCGTTCCCTTTGAGAGCCTTCCCCTGGTCACCGGGGAGATGAAGAGTTCTTACTCCAGTCAAATTGTCATCTCCCCGGTTGTGCCCATGAGCTACAACGGCAGGTTCTTTCAGTATTCTCCTCCCCCGGAGGGCAGCGCTGCTCTGCAGGCCAGATCTTTGCTGCCCGAGGGCATCAGAATCGTGGCCGCCTTTCATACCATCTGCGCTGCCGCCCTGCAGGCCAGAGAGCGGCATCTTAAGGCGGATGCCCTTCTCTGCGGAGACGACCAGGAGGCTCTGGAGAGCGTGGCCGGCCTGACAAGGGAGATCAAGAGCCTGAGGCCCTTAAAGGCCGGTCCCCTGGAGGCCTCTTCATTGGTGGAGAGCCTGACACCCATGCTCCTCAACGCCGCCAGAAAAAACAAGATTAAAGATGCAGGAATTCGCATCATATCGGAGAGAGAAGAGGCATAAGCGGCTTGGTAAGTCTGAAACTTTTTTTTCCCCCGCCCAGATTAAGGGGGCTCTTGCACTCTCTATTTGGTCTAAATATCCTGACCATCGGGCCTGCCGCTTGCCATGAGGTAGCCGGCAAAGGCGGTCATCCATAATAACACGGGATATACCAGCATCCTCTCCTCGCCTCCCCGTCCAAAGAGCTGAAAAGGAGATGCAGTGCCGCTATAGAACGCAAAGAAGAGCACTACAAGGGAGAAGATGCCTATGGCAGGGGAAAAACATGCCAGTGGGCCCTTGACCATGCGACTGGAGACTATGGCCGAGAGAGGAGCGGTGGTAAACCAGCCCAGTGCCACCAGGCCATGCATGGTGCCTGCGTCGCCGGGAAAAGCAGCCACACCCATGGCAAAGAGTCCGGATACGCCGAATAGAATTGAAAATAGCCTGCTGCCGAATGAAAAGTGGATCAGCACCGAGCTGATGAGGCTCAACAGGCCGATAGCAAAGGTGGAAGCATTAAAGAGCATGGCGGAGGGTTGCATCGGCGAGACATTGGGGGGAATGGTAGAGGCTAAATCGGAAAGGTCATTGGCCCGAATGCTGTAACCGGGAAATAGGGTCTCTGCCGCCAGCACAATCATGAGCCATTGCAGTACACCGATGAAGAGAAGGGCTCCGGCAATCTGAGCTGTGGAGATGGATCTCAATTTCATAGGGGTATCACATCTGAAGTCATTTGCACTATCTCCATCTTCATCAACCTTTCCATAAAAATGAAATTCTCTGCAGACTGAACTTTATGTATTGTTTGGGCTATCCTTCCAGGATATTTCGATGTGCTTCTCTGAATCCGGTATCCCTCATCTGGCAGGAGCATCTGCCCTTAAACCATGGATAAGAGGTCATATCCTTCCAGATCTGCTTGAGGCTCTTATCCTTGATATTGCCGAAGGAGAGAGGCATATAAGCGCAGGGAAGAGCCTCCCCGTTTCCATCCACATGAATCCATCTCCTGCCGGCGAAGCATCCGAACATCTGGGGGCCTAGCAGATAGGGCAGAGCGGTGACCCTGGGACCCTCTTTGTGGTTCTTATCCTTATGGAAGCGCTCAAGCCGTAATACATCCTGGTCGGATAGAACCTCACTCTCATGAGAGGCCCAGCGGCCTACAGCCACTATCTCATATAAAGAGAGTTCGTG
>Ga0302252_1001294_pt1 | contig 15081 bp, 14 predicted proteins | sample AAG_RA_Leu_MG_FD_193511 | JGI IMG/M metagenome (GOLD analysis project Ga0302252, IMG submission 193511) | Enriched activated sludge microbial communities from anaerobic digester in WTTP, New Holstein, Wisconsin, United States - AAG_RA_Leu | ecosystem: Engineered > Bioreactor > Anaerobic >...
CCTACTTCGAGAGCAAGAGCTATGGAGAGATACTTCAGCTGATGCAGATGTTCGTCTACGAGATGACCCAGATGATGGTGGCCAGGGGCGGCCAGCTGGTATTCTCCAGCGTTCAGCTCACTCCCGGCGTTCCCAAGCTCTGGCGGGACAAGCCTGCCGTCTACGCCGGCCGGGTCTGGGATGGTTCATCTCCTGATGCGCCGCTCAAGACCTACGGCAGCTTCGAGCGCGAGGTGCGCCTGGCCTTCAAGGCCCTGATGGAGGTCATGCTGGCCGGGGACTACTGGGGCAAACCCTTCAACTTCCCCAAGCCGGAGATCAGCATCGAGCCGGACTTCATGAAGGAGGACGAGGCCTATAATGCGGCCCATCCCGATCTGCCATCCTACAGGGATCTGTATCTGCTGACCTTCAAGCTGGCCGCAGAGTACGGCACACCCTACTTCGACAACCAGCTTCCTGCCTACCGGGGAGCGGGGGAGGGCATCTCCTGCTACCAGTGCTGCGCCTATCAATTTGCGGCCACGGCTGACAGCGACAGCCAGTTCGAAGACAAGCTGCTCTTCAAGGACGGCAAGCACTTCTCCATGGGCTCCTGGCAGGTGGTATCCCTCAACTGCCCCCGTGCTGCCTATCTGGCTCGGGGCGACGATGAGCTTCTATTTGAGTACCTGAGGGAGCTGATGGATACATCGGTGGAGATATTCAAGGTCAAGCGGGAGTGGATGAACCAGATCATCAAGAATCACCGCATGCCTTTCGCCACCCAGCAGCCGCGCGATCCCATCACCGGAGAGAAGGGATCTGTGGCTGTGGGCTTAGAGGGGCTGGTATATACCATCGGCGTAGTGGGCGTCAATGAGATGGTGCAGTTTCATACTGGAAAACAGATGCATGAGTCCAGAGACGCCTGGAAGCTGGCGGTTCGGGCCATGACCGAGATGGAGATCTACTCCAAGAAGCTCTCCCAGATGCACGGCATGACCATAGCTCTAGCCCGCACCCCGGCCGAGACCACCGCTCAGCGCTTTGCCGTCTCCGACCTGATTCATGAGGAGTTCAGGGAATATGCGGAGAAGGTGGTCAAGGGTGACCTGGATGCAGTGAAGAAGAAGCTGCATAAGACCCGTGACCTGCCTGTCTATTACACCAATGGCACCCACCTGCCGCCCTCCGCCGATGTGACAATCTTTGAGAGGGCCAAGTATGAGCATGTCTTCTTCCCCATAGTCGACGGCGGCAACATCTTCCACATCTTCCTGGGTGAGGCGGCTCCCGATCCTCAGGGATTGATGGACTTCGGCATGCGTCTATCCCGTGAGACTCAGATCGGCTACTTCACCTTCAGCAAGGACATAACCGTCTGTCTGGGATGCTCCATGGTATCCAGCGGCCTGAAGGATAGCTGCCCCAACTGCGGCTCAGAGGATGTAGACCACATAAGCCGCATCACCGGCTATCTGCAGGCGGTGAGCGGATGGAACAGCGCCAAGCGTCAGGAGCTGAAGGATCGAAAGAGGTACAACCAGCTGGCTTGACCGCCCGGTTGGGCTAACGAAAGGTATATATCAGATATACTAACAGGAAAGTCTGCCGTGTGAGGCAAATTGGAGGAGTTAATAATGCCTGCAGTTGTCAACCGAGATGAGTGCGTAAGCTGTGGAACCTGCGTCGAGGAGTGCCCAGAAGAAGCCATCACCCTGGGCGAGGATGAAATAGCAGTAGTAAATGCTGAAAAGTGCACTGAGTGCGGAACGTGCGTTGAGGCTTGCCCATCTGAAGCCATAACCATTGAGAAATAACTGCACATCTCAACTCATTTTTTTGCCAGTGCATCTTTTTCTTTTATAGCCTCGTAAAACTGCTCCCAATCGAGGTCAGTAGATACACAGCCTGATCTCAAGAGAGGTATGCCTCTGGCCGGTATGCCATAGCGGTGGCAGAGGTCCAGCCCCTCTTTTATCTCCATATGGCAGCCTACTCCCACAATGGCCCGCGGCTTATATTTCTTTATCATCCTCTTGATGAAGCTCGATCCGGGCACAATAAACAGCTTGTAGCCCAGGCCCTCGGCGTATTTCTTGGCCTCGCCCACCCGGCAGCGCCCGCAGTCGATGCACTTTATGCCCTCGGGAGTCAGCTTGGCTGGACACTCCGTGCTGCGAACGCATTGGGGCATGAAGATGAAGCGCTCTTCGTAGGGAACTCTTATGAATTTTCGGTTGTTTATATAATTGCGCAGCCTCACACCCACATCGTCTACGATGCTGTCATCTATTCTGAGGAGCCAGAATATTGCTTTTACCACATTCTCCAGAAGGATTATGCCTATGAGCATATAGCGGGCGGCAAAGAAGTTGCCGGTCTTGAAGGAGTAAAGGACGAGCAGAGCCACGATTACAGATAAGATGAGAACCACGACAGCCAGCAGCACTACCGCCTCTCCCACCAGATAAAAGAGCCGGTTTATATACTCGGGAAACATAACATGGCCCTGGAAAAACTCCCGCCTATAAATCAATTGCCTAGATGGCGGCGCAAGTTTTTTATCCCACCTGGCAGGGAGAGTTACACCTTCGCCTTTATGAAATTTGATGAGGATTGTAAAGATGGCTAAGATGCATAGCAGAAAAAAGGGCTCCTCCCGATCCCGACCTCCTGTGGGCGCCAAAGTGCCCGCCTGGTCTGATATCTCCAAAGAGGAGCTGGAAAAGACGATCATGAAGCTGCATGAGAGCGGAGCGGCCCCCAGCCGTATCGGCCTGACCCTGAGGGATCAGTACGGCGTTCCCAGCACCAAGCTGGCCCTGGGCAAGAGCATAACCGGCCTCCTAAAAGAGAACAAGGCCCTGCCCGATATCCCAGAGGACCTGGCCAATCTGATGAGAAAGGCCCTGCATGTCAGGAAGCATATCAATGCCAACAAAAAGGATGATCACAACAAGAGAGCTCTGCAGCTTACCGAGAACAAGGTAAGAAGACTGGTCAAATACTACCATGACTCCGGACGGCTGGCACCGGAATGGACTTATTCGCCGGAGACGGCTGAGATTCTCATCTCATGAAGCGGCTGGATAAAGCTGCTGAGGCCATTGCCAGGTCGATACTGCATTGCGAGAGCATGCGGGTGATCTCCCACAACGACGCCGACGGGATCACCTCCGCTGCTCTGATCTGCACTGCCCTGCAGCGCGCCGGAATACCTTTTCAGGCCACGCTGCTCAATAGATTGGATGACTCTGCGCTTGCCGGCCTGGACCGTCCGGTGGTCTTCTGCGATATGGGCAGCGGCAAGCCGGAGACTATATCCCGGATCAAAGAGGACTGTTTTGTTCTGGACCACCACCGTCCGGTGGGAAGCATTGATTGCATGCACTTAAATCCCCATCTTTTCGGCATTGATGGGGCCTTTGAGCTCTCTGCGGCAGGGACGGTCTACTCCGTGGTCCGGCATATGGGTGATAACTCCGATCTCGCCGGCCTGGCCCTGGTGGGGGCTATGGGCGACCGGCAGGCCATGATCGGGGCCAACCGGGCTATTCTGGATGAGGCGGTATCCTCCGGGGCGGTGGAGGTCCGGGCCGGCCTGAAGATGGCTCAGGACGGCCCCGTGGAGGAGGTTTTCGCCGGCTGCATAGAGCCGCTGCTGGACTGGGTGGGAGACAGGGATGCGGCGGTGCGGTTTTTGCGGGAGCTGGGGATCTCGGGGCATGTGGAGAGTCTGGAGAAGGATGATCTGGCCCGGCTGAGCACGGCCATCACCCTCAAACTGCTGATGCAGGGCTCCTTCGCCGCCGACTCCATTGTGGGGGAGGTTATCCGGCTGCGGCATGAGGTGGTGGAGAACTCCCTAGAGATGGTGCAGCTTTTAAACGCCTGCGGCAACCGGGACGTGCCGGGGCTGGGCCTGCAGATATGCCTGCGCGATGAGAGCGCCCTGCCTGAGGCCCGCAAGATGGCGGCAGAGTACAAGGATCATATCCTGCGGGAGATAGCCCTTTTGCGAGAGAAGAGCCGAGCCATGAAGAATATTCGCTATCTGAAGATGGAGAACGGCGAGGCGGGGGCGATTGTATCCGGCCTGGGGATTCGCTATCTTTATACTGATCTGCCTTTGATTACCCTCAACCACAAGGAAGGAATGGTCAAGATCTCGGCGCGTGGGAACAGGCCGCTGATCTCCCGGGGCCTGGACCTCTCTGTGGCTATGCGACGGGCGGCTGGAGCGGTGGGCGGAGTGGGCGGCGGGCACACCATCGCCAGCGGGGGCTCCATTCCCCCTGGATCTGAGGATCGGTTCCTCACTATTTTGGATGAGATTGTGGGAGAGCAGCTTCATTCCCCCGAGAAGGAGCCGGCTCTCCCGACGGAGAGCGGGAGCGGATTATGATCCGGGCCCGCCTTGTTTTCCGGGGGCGGGAGGCTGAGGCTGCGGCCAAGGCAGTGGAGCCGGACAACCTGCCCAATATGGCCCTGGATGTGGAGGCGGACCGTCTCACATTGCAGTTCTCCACGGAGAAGATTGGGACTCTGCTCTCCACAGTAGACGATCTGTTGATGAACATTAAAATAGCGGAAGAGACAGTGAAGATCACGGAGGAGAGATGAAATTTCATTTGGAGGCCAGCCTGCGCCTGAGCGGTGATGCAGCCAGCGCCGAGGCGGCCCTCTCAGAATTCTTTGCCGGCGCTGCTCCCCTATTGCAGAAGGGGGCGCCGGAGGGGCAGGGAGCCCACCTGACAACGTGGAAGCTCTATGGAAATCGAATCGATCTGGTCATAGACAGCGACAGATTTGTGCGGGCTCATGATGCCCTGCTGCGACTGCGCCGACCGCTCTCCGAGCTGCTCGGAAAGCAATTCCGAATCGGAGTGAGGGGCCTGGATATAAACAAATTCGATATCGAGGTGGAATCGGACCGGGCCATCACCCATAAGATCCCCTATGTCCGGGAGATCAAATTTGAGAACGCCAGGCTCTTACTGTCCTTGGATGTGGGGCCGGAGGGCTCTTTAGGCCAGTCGGAGATAGAAAACCGCATCCCGGACAGGATCATCAGCCTGCTGGAGGAGAAGCTGCAGACCTACGGCGGCAAGACCGAGCACTGGGAGCTACTGTGGGAGAGTGCAGCCCGGGAGCCCAAGTTCAACCGGGACCCCACCGAGGAGATGCAGAAGGTGGGCTGGATCAAGCACGGCTCCAGCCGGGGGCAATGGATCTACGGGCCCCAGGCCACGGCCGTCTTCAGGGCCTTCGAGAGGATTGTGCTGGAGGAGATTCTGAGGCCGCTGGCCTATCGGGAGATGATCTTTCCCAAGCTGGACACATGGGATGTCTGGAAGAAGAGCGGCCACGCCCAGGGGGTTTACCCCGAGATCTACTTCGTCTGCCCCCCCAAGACCCGGGACCCGGCATTCTGGGAGGAGGTCATGGACTATTACAAGATCACCCATGAGGTTCCCCTGGAGCTGGTCAAGGAGAAGATCGACCTCCCTATCGGGGGGATGTGCTATGCCCAGTGCCCCACCTTCTGGGGCTTTTTGCAGGGAATGACCCTGCCGGGAGATGAGCTGCCCATATGCGTATTCGACCGATCCGGCACCAGCCACCGCTATGAGTCCGGCGGAATTCACGGCATAGAGAGGGTGGATGAGTTTCACCGGATTGAGATCGTCTGGCTGGGCACCAAGGAGCAGGTTTTGGCGGAGAAGGAGAAGCTCACCGCCTGCTACAAGCACATCTTCGAGGATATCCTGGAGCTGACCTGGCGGACGGCCTGGGTCACCCCCTGGTTCATGGCCCAGGAGGGCAAGACCGGTCTCGCAGAGATGACCGGAGCGGGGACCGTCGACTACGAGGCGGTGCTGCCCTACAACGGAAACTGGATTGAGTTTCAGAACCTATCCGTGAACGGGGAGAAGTACCCCAAGGGCTTCACAGTGAAGGCCCAGAGCGGCGAAGCCCTCTGGTCCGGATGCAGCGGGGTGGGCCTGGAGAGGTGGGCTTCGGCCTTCCTCAGCCAGAAGGGGCTGGAGCCGGAGAACTGGCCGGAGGCGTTTCGGAAATACTTCGGAGAGATGCCCAAGGGGATCAGGTTCCTCTGATCCCTTGAAGCTTTTTTCATTGATCCAATCCCGAGGTAGAAGTCATTTAGATGCCATTGGCCTGGGATTCATTGAAGCAAAACGTGAATGGCTCAGACATACATTAATAAGCTCTTTTGGATATTCCTCTTTGGTGCTCGTCCTTGATATCCCAGGCAGAGATCCATGAGATGGCGTCTTCTTCGGATGCCGATCAGAGGAGAAAAGCTGCAGATATTCTTAATGATAGATTTGGACAGTTAGTGGATAAAGAGGCGGCCTGGAAGGATCTGCACAGGCTGGCCGAGGACCAGGATGGTGTGGTGCGATGGGAGGCTGCTCTTGCTCTGGGGACTGCTTTTTCCAATGTTCCCGATAAAGAGGTGGCCTGGAAGGATCTGCACAGGCTGACCGGGGACCAGGATGGTGCGGTGCGATTGTTCGCTGCTATTTCTCTGGGGGCTGCTTTTCCCAATGTTCCAGATAAGAGGCGGCCTGGAAGGATCTGATCAGGCTGACCGGAGATCAGGATAGCGAGGTGCGATGGGAGGCTGCTCTTGCACTGGGAACTGCTTTTCCTAATGTTCCCGATAAAGAGGCGGCCTGGAGGGATCTGCACAGGCTGGCTGGGGACCAGGATAGCGAGGTGCGAGGACGGGCTGCTAGTGCTCTAAGGGCTGCTTTTCCCAATGTGCCCGATAAAGAGGCGGCCTGGAAGGATCTCCATAAGCTGGCTGGGGACCAGGATAGCGAGGTGCGAGGACGGGCTGCTAGTGCTCTAGGGGCTGCTTTTCCTAATGTGCCCGATAAAGAGGCGGCCTGGAAGGATCTCCATAAGCTGGCTGGGGACCAGGATAAGGAGGTGCGAGGACGGGCTGCTAGTGCTCTAGGGGCTGCTTTTCCTAATGTTCCCGATAAAGAGGCGGGCTGGAAGGATCTTATCAAGCTGATCGAAGACCAGGAGAGGGAAGTGCGGTGCCCCTCCTACCATTCATTAGGAAGAATCTCCATCTTTAGAGCCACTGAAGATGACGGTGGATTCAAAGTACATCTGGAAGAGGCAATCGAGTTCTTCAAGAAATCCTCAGAGGAGGCCAAATATTTCAATCCAGCCGCCTTCTGCCTTCCATTCTACCGATCCCTGCACAGCCTTCTCTTCACCGAGGTGCCGCGGGAAGATGAGGTGCAAAGATACTTGGCGGAGGCAAAAGAGGCAATAGAAGCATCTGAGAGCAAAGAAGTTCTCTTAGAAGCAGTGAATAACCTATCAAAGGCCTTGCAGGAGGTCAGAGCCTATTCAATAGACGATATACTACTCAGAAGACGAGATCTGAAGTCCTACACAAAATACTGCCTCCATGCTGCAGAATGCCTGAGAGAAGCGAGATCCAAAGCCCCTCTAGCCTCCAGGGTGGTGGACTACACCTTGGTTGAGAAGAGCATTCCGATACTAGACCAAAAGATCAAAGCTCTATTTAGGGATGTAGAAGCCAAGGCGGGAGAGCTCTGTAAGAGCACCAAGGGGACGGATCTGGAGGCCTTCGGCAGAGAAGTTTATGAGAGCACAAGAGGGCTGAACAAGGTAGAGTCATGGATAGCAGCCGACAGATACCTGGAAGAGATCGTTCCTCTTCTAAAGGCCCACTTCAATCGGCTTCCCAAAGAAGCTCAAGCCTATCTCAAGATACTGGTTGATACCCAGGATACTGCCAGCCTTGAGCAGCGCTTTGATGCTCTGAAATCCGTTCTCCTGGCCTCACTGGTCCAGGGAGAAAACGATGATCGGCTGGTGAAAGAGCTGAAGGAACTGCTCGACCTGCATCTCCAGAACATCGAGTTTGCCATCCTGAATTTGAACACCAACTCTGGCAACGCCAGAAAGGACCTATATAATCTCAAGACCCAGATCGACGGGATGCAAAAGGAGATCGAGTCCCAGGGTCTTGCCAAGAAGGATCTGGCAGAGACCTTGGATGAAATGGATCAGGCCATGATCGATAGGCTTGAGAAGATGCGAGAGAAGATGCACCGGGCAGTTCGGGAGACGACACAGCTCAATGCCAGCAAGAGAGACGTTGAGACTATTCTTAAGGAGCTTGATAGTCAAGATCACTTGAAAAAGAGGGACGCCTTGGGGATTATTGCAGACCTGTCCTCCTTGGCGGGGATAGCCCTTTCCATCCTGTTATGATGCTCCGCCATAAACGAGAATAGACATTCACCTATAGCGTTCATCTCTCATCCATCTCCATGCCAATCTTTCGCCGCCCTTCGGCTCTCTTTTGTTGCCCGCATGCGGGGACTCATGCGTCAACACCCCTTCCTGAGGCTGCCCTTCCTGTCCGCCAAGAAAAGATCCTGCTCGCTCAAAAGCAGCCTATAATCTTCTTATAGAAATTATAAGTACTATTAGTACGATAATAGAATTATCGCAAAGCTTGGTCATCTTAGCTATCGAGATGACAAGAAGTCAATAGAAGAGTTGGGCATTATCATGGACCTAGCGAGAATGTTCCAGAATCTAAAATTTGTGATCCAATTTAATCGGGTGTAGGTCTAACGTGCGCTATGCATCCGTACTCAAGAAGTGACCGGGGTAGGATGATGGCAGTCATCATGGGCATAAGGATTCTGGGGCACTGAAGTTCTTGTTCATCGGAGCTTTATGATTTTGTAGATGGCGCTTTTTGGAAAAGGAGGAAAAGAAATGTCAGATATGAAGAAGTCAGCATCGGAAAACTATCCGCTGGAGCCAAGAATAATCATTGATATGTCGGAGAGGCCGGCACATTCTTCGTTCAGCCGCGAACTGAATTTTCAGAACTATGCTGGCAGGCGGAAAAGCTTGAAGATTTTATTCAAAAAAACTGGAGCTCTGCGCTGGGAAAGCGATTCGTTCCCGGAAGGCATCGATGCTTTAAGGTCTCTGGTAGATTCAGGCAACCGCAGCTACTGGGATCGGATGTTCCTGGAAAACTGCGGCGGTCGTACTACTTTGCCGATAGAAAGGCTGCAAGTCATAATGCGCTATCAAGATCCACCCGGTGATTCACCGAGCCACCTCAATCATGCAGAAATTCCAATTGTTGACTGGCGTATTGGCATGCGACTGCTCTCTGGATATGATGAAATTTGCCTGGATGAGTTTGCGCGACATTCAAGGTATGCTTGGGCAGGGCTTGAGGAAAACGATCCTAAAGTAATTCGCATGGTCGCAGAGGATCTTGGAAAAAGTGGCAGTGACGGCAGAGGGCAGGATCAATATGGCAGCAATCCGAAATACGGGGGAGACATAGATCTTTTATGCAGTGAATTCGTGTCCTGGTATTACCATGAAGCGAACATAAAGGTTAATGGCAGGAGTTTGCGGGACATAACGGGTGCCCAGCAACTGCACGATTTATTCAAAGGGGAAGGAACTTTGTATCGTTACAACAGCGGAACTCATCTGCAAGATTTTGTTCACGCTACGACAAATGAGCGCTACATACCACAACCTGGAGACTATTTAGAACGCAGGGGAGCGGATGGCGCTGAGCATTCCATGATCTTGTACCGTTGGCTTCGGGGAGATCCTAGTGCAGCCAATGTTCACGACCGCTACAATCGCGCCATAGTGTTTAATGGCCCATGGCCTGTAACCCTGCGCTTGGTGCGCATCCACGAGGAGGAGATAAGGACAAACAATAAAAAAGACTATTGGCTGGGCAGGATTGACTGAGTGCGTTGATGTTTTGCAGCACCGTCATCGGCCTTATCCCTCGTCTTTATCATCTAGCCCACAATTCCCAGAAAGACCCTCAGAATATCATCTAATTCGTGCAAAATGATCCAGTGATTGCTCTAGCGGGCCTTGCCTGCTCTAGGTATTAGAAAAGGGGCTATCAAGACGCAGATAGGAAGGGCTGGATCCAGATCGCATCCGGCGCATTGGTCCGGATAAAGGCGGCAGTTGGCGGGTAGAAGATTGATTTGCCCGCAATCCGGCAAAAAAAGCGAAAAAATGTCTGAAGCAGAGGGCTTTAGCCCATCTCCACCTCCGCCTTCACCAGTCGGTGCACCTCGCCCGCATCGGCCTTGCTCCTGGTCTCTTCTTCATCACCTGGCCCACGATGTAGTTCAACTCCCTCTCGCTTCCCGGTAAGTAGTCCACAACAGCCGGGCCGCACTCCGCCACCCTTTCGCGGGCATCCTTTTGCACCGCGTTGACTTCGTTCACCTGGCTCATGGCGAGCCGGAGGTGGCATGCAAGACTTGAAGAGCCGTATCAGTAGATGGGCAATCCCTGCCAGTCTGATAATCTATTCAGCCCAGTCTTCATCTCTCCCATCTCAATGGTGAAAATGAACGAAAGTCTAATGAATGGCGTGAAGCGATATTATACCAATGCTGCTAAAGGATCTCAAATCCAGCGTCGCACTGGGCGAAGATAGCCGCCGCCAGTTTAAGCAGGATATCAGCAATGCCGACTCTCTGGCAGCAGAGATGGCGGCTTTTGCCAACTCCGAAGGCGGCACCATCTTCATCGGAGTGACAGACGAGGGCGCTCTGCAAGGGCTGGACAAAGCTGATGTGACCCGAATCAATCAGTTGATCAGCAATGCCGCCTCCCAGAATGTGCGAAGCCCCCTAACGGTGCAGAGCGCCAACGTGGCAGTGGGTAAAGGCCGGATGGTCATTGCACTCACCATACCCAAAGGGCTGGACAAACCCTATTTTGACCGCAATGGCATCATCTGGCTGAAAAATGGCGCAGATAAGCGAAGGGTGAACTCCAAAGAGGAATTAAGAAGGCTGTTTCAATTCTCCGACCAGTTTCATGCCGATCAGCTGCCCACCCAGGAATTGAGAAGCTGGATAAGCTGCGCTTTCGGGATTTTCTGCGCCAGGCATATAATCAGGATTTTCCGGACTCTCTGCCGGAGCAGATGCGACTGCTGCAAAACATGGGCCTGGCTGCTGAAGATGGTATGCTAAACCTGGCGGGAGTGCTTCTCTTTGCCGAACGACCGGAGTGGATCAAGCCACTGTTCATAGTCAAAGCCATTCGCTACCCTGGCAATTCCGTTCACTCGACCGATTATCTGGATGCAGAAGACTTTTCCGGAGCGCTTCCCCGGATCTTTGAGGGCTCTCTTGCTTTTATCATGCGCAACCTGCGCAAAGTTCAGTCCGGACAGGGGGTAAACGCCCCCGGCCTTCCTGAGATCCCGCCGTCCGTCTTTGAAGAGCTGCTGGTCAATGCCCTGGTTCACAGGGATTATCTGGTGAACGCCTCAATCCGCCTTTTTATCTTCGACGACAGGATTGAAGTCATCAGCCCCGGCCATCTTCCCAATAACCTGACTGTGGAGAGGATCCGCTCCGGAATTTCGAATATCAGAAATCCAATCCTTGTTTCATACGCGGCCAAAGGACTTCTGCCTTACAGGGGCCTCGGATCAGGGATCAAACGCGCTCTGGCGGAGTGGCCTGAAATAAGTTTTACCGACGACCGAGACGGATCTATGTTCATCGCCACCGTTCGCCGTAAGGGACTTATTGATATGGAATCTGCGGAAAAAGGTTCACAGAAAAGTTCCCAGAAAGGTTCACAGAAAAGTTCCCAGAAAATCCTCGAGCTAATGAGAAATGATCCAAAGATAACTGTCGCAAACCTTGCCCTGCATATAGGCATCACAGAGAGAGCCGTCAAGAAGCAGATCGGAAAATTAAAAGCACAAGGTCGCATCCGGCGCATCGGCCCGGATAAAGGCGGCCGCTGGGAGATAGTAGAGTGAGCAAAACTATCGGATGCAAACGGATGATCGATGAAGAAGAGCAATTCCTGGTGCACAAAGCAGCAGCGATAGAGATGAAAGAACTCAAGACTGGCAAAACCAAGACGCATACCTTTCAGGAAATAAAGGAGAGCATTTCATCGCAAAATGCTCATCCTTCCCAATCCCCGATAATAAAAGCCGTTTAGGCCTTATCCACCTCCGCCTTCACCAGCCGGTGCACCTCGCCCGCGTCCGCCTTGCCCCTGGTCTTCTTCATCACCTGGCCAACGATAAAGTTCAGGGCCCTCTCGCTTCCCGCCCGGTAGTCCGCCACAGCAGCGCTGCACTCCGCCACCGCCTCCCGGACAGCCTTCTGCACAGCATCGTCCTCCGCCTTGCCGAGACCCAGAGACTTCACGATCTCGCCGGGAGAGCCGCCTTTCTTGTCCAGCAGGGCACGTATGATCTGTACTGCTCCGTCCTCGGTGATCTGGCTCTTCTCCAGCATACCCACGATCTCGGCCATATGCTCCTCTTTAAAGCTCTCGATGGAGAGGTCCCTGTAGTTCAGCTCCCCCTTGAGCACATCGGCAATCCACACCGCCGCCAGCTTTGGCGCTGCTTGCGCTGCTACGGCTTCATAGAAGTTGGCCACCTTGATCTCGGAGGTCAAGGATTTGGCATGATCATCGGTCAGGCCGTACTGTTTTACAAAACGCTCCCTCTTGGCATCGGGCAGCTCCGGCAAAGCCGCTTTTATCTCCGGCACCCAGGAGGCGATGCGCAAGACAGCCAGATCGCACTCCGGGAAGTAGCGGTAGTCGTGCGCCCCCACCTTGCTCCGGATGGATACGGTTATGTTCCTGATCTCATCGAAGTGCCGGGTCTCCTGCACCACCTTGATGTTGCGCCGCTTCAGGTTTTTCTGCCGGGTGATCTCATAGGAGAGGGCCTTCTCCACACCCTTGAAGCCGGATATGTTCTTGACCTCCGATCGGTCGCCCCCCTTCAGGGAGATGTTGGCATCCACCCTCATCGCCCCCTCCAGGGAGCCGTCGAAGACCTCCAGGTATTCCAGGATGCTCTTCAGCTTGTCCAAAAAGGCCCGCGCCTCCTTGGGCGAGGTCAGGTCCGGCTCGGTTACGACTTCCAGTAACGGCATGCCGCAGCGGTTGTAGTCCACCATGGTGTATTTCGCCTTGTCAATGGTCCCGGCGTGCACCAGCCTTCCCGGGTCCTCCTCCATATGGGCCCGGTTGATGCGGATATTTCTCTCCGCCCCATCGTCGCCCAAGATCATGATGTGTCCATTGGTGGCCAGGGGAAAGTCATACTGGCTGATCTGAAATCCCTTGGGCAGATCCGGGTAGTAGTAGTTCTTGCGGTAGAATAGAGTTTCCTCCTCTATCCTACAGTTGAGGGCCAGCCCCACCTTGATGCCGTACTCCACCGCCTTGCGGTTTATCACCGGCAATGAGCCGGGCAGCCCCAGACAGACGGGGCAGGTATGGCTGTTGGGAGGAGAGTTATGATAGGCGGTGGAGCATTTGCAGAACATCTTGGAGGCCAGCCGGTTCAGCTGCACATGGATCTCCAGGCCGATGATGACATTCTCCATCTAGACCACCTCCGGCTTGGCCTCATGGAAGGGCGTTGCCGACTCAAAGGCCTGGGCGGCCTTAAGGACGGCGGCCTCCCCGAAGTGTGGCCCGATGATCTGCAAGCCCACGGGCAGACGGCCATCAAAGCCGCAGGGTACGGATATGGCCGGCACGCCTGCTAAGTTGATGGGCACAGTGAAGACATCGGCTAAATAAAGAGAAAGCGGATCGTTGATCCGCTCTCCGATCTTGAAGGCAGGTATGGGCATTGTCGGGCTGGCCAGTATGTCTACCTCCTTGAAGGCCCGCAAAAAGTCCTCTTTAATCAATGTCCTCACCTTCAGCGCCTTAAGGTAGTAGCGGCCGTAGTATCCGGCGGAGAGGGCATATGTCCCCAGCATTATCCTTCTCTTGACCTCCGGGCCGAAACCCTTGGCCCTTATGGCGGAGAAGGTGGTATGCCAGTCCTTGTCTTCTCCCTCCCGCAGGCCGTAGCGCAGTCCGTCGAAGCGGGCCAGATTGGAGGAGGCCTCGCTCATAGCCACCATATAGTAGGCCGCCAGAGCATAGCGGGTGTGGGGCAGGCTCACCTCCTGCCAGGATGCGCCTAAAGATTCCAGGGTGTGGATGCCCTGCCAGACCGCTTTTTCCACCGCCGGAGCGACTCCCTCTCCGAAGTACTCCCTGGGAATTCCTATCCTCATTCCCACCACGCCGTCATCCAGCCCCTCCAGGTAGCTCTGGGCTGGCCTTGGGGCGGAGGTCGAATCCCTTTTGTCATGCCCGGATATAACCTGCAAGAGCAGAGCGTTATCCTCCACGGTATGGGTCAGAGGGCCTATCTGCTCCAGAGAGTTGGCATAGGCCACCAGGCCGTAGCGGGAGACCAGGCCGTAGGTGGGCTTGAGCCCCACTATGCCGCAGAAGGAGGCCGGACAGCGCACCGATCCCCCAGTGTCCGAGCCTAGAGAGCATGGCGCTTCACCGCCAGCGACAACGGCGGCGCTTCCCCCGCTGGAGCCGCCGGGCACAGTATCGATGTCCCAGGGATTCCTGGTGGGCCCAAAGCAGCTGGTCTCAGTGGATGTGCCCATGGCAAACTCGTCCATATTGGTCTTGCCCATGATGATAGCCCCTTCCGCTTTCAGCCGCTCGATAACATGGGCATCGTAGGGGGGAATATAGCCGCGCAGGATATTGGAGCTGCAGTTTGTCTCGACTCCTTTGGTGGAGATGCATTCCTTTATGGCTATGGGCAGGCCGGAGAGAAGGCCCTGGCCGGGAATCTTGTCGAACCGCCTCGCCTCTTCCAGTGCGCTCTCTTTGGCCAGGGTGGTAAAGCCGTTGAGCCGGCTCTTCTCGATCCTCTCATACAGCCGTGAGAGGTACTCCTCAGCTGAGCCATCCCTCAGCTGCTTCATTAAATTTCTGAGCATGGTCACACGATCCTGGGGCTCTTGAAGTAACCGTTTTCCCGGCGAGGGGCATTCTTCAGAGCCTGCTCTATGGAGAGAGACGGAGATGCCGCATCATCTCTAAAGACATTAGCCAGATCAACCACCCGATAGGTGGGCTCTACGCCCTCGGTATCCACCTCATCCAGCTGATGGAAATAATCCAGAATGGAGTTAAAAT
>Ga0302252_1001297_pt1 | contig 15055 bp, 18 predicted proteins | sample AAG_RA_Leu_MG_FD_193511 | JGI IMG/M metagenome (GOLD analysis project Ga0302252, IMG submission 193511) | Enriched activated sludge microbial communities from anaerobic digester in WTTP, New Holstein, Wisconsin, United States - AAG_RA_Leu | ecosystem: Engineered > Bioreactor > Anaerobic >...
AGGGGCACGGTTCGAGATCCGTATCCCGGCCGGGGCATGGAGACCCGCTCAACAGCAGTCATAGTGATGAAGGGATAGGCCGGACCGGCCAAAGCCGAAACAGGAGAGAAGATCCCTCCCTATAACCTGAACTCCGGCCCGGAATCGAAGAGTTTCTGGTACAGCGAACTGAAGAGCGCGATGTACTCCGCTGCACGGGGCGTTGACTGGTACGTTTTTCTCTCGCCAGAATCGGTAGCAGCGAGATATCCCCGCGACACGAGGAACTGGATGTACTCCTGACCGGTCTTTGAGTTCAGGTCGCACCGATTTATGATGGCTGTGAACGACCGGGGGATTTTGCAATAGACGAGTATCTCCCAGTAAATTTCGTAAACCGTCCGTCGCCCGGTCATTGGTCATCCAGCCCCAGCGTCTTTTTTAATGCGCATTCCGATGCTTCGATCTCGGCAATGCGATGGTTCCATGCCATAGCGAACTTTGTAAAATAATGCGAGGAGAGGAGGCTTGATACCACGATCGCAAGGGTCAGGGCCTGCGCAAGGAACGTGACCCGGCTGTCCAGCGTGATGGAAAAACCGGCGGGCATGAAAGAGAATGCCTCAAGGCCGGTGACGATCCCGAGGACAAAGACACAAAATCCGCAGAGAGGGCCTAAAAGGATTATCGTGCCAAGGGTTTTCCGGATGTCCCGGTAATACGCCGTCATCTGGACGATCAGGCAGGTTATGCGGTCATCCGTGACGGCCGGGCCTTCTCCGTCAAGCTTGTCCCTGAGGCCCCTGAGGCCCCGATAGATCCCGAGTGTGACGTGGAGTACGCTTACCCCGAGCCCGAAGCAGACCATAGCGATCGCCCCGGCGATCACCCGCAGTTCGGGGGAGACGAGGTTTGTCGTGAACCCGAGGATTGCTGCAATGATGTACAGGATTCCCGCTGCGCTCGCTATCGCGCCGATGATGAGGTTCGCTGATGTGACAAGCGAGAAATGCCGGATCTCTTTCTTGAACTGGCTGAGTGCAGGATTCATTTTTCACCGGCTTATCCGTATATTGGCGTTTTGCAAATAAAGAGCATGAAACACTGTTACGTATCTGCATTTTTGGTCCGGTGTCCCGGGTATCTTCCGGCAGAACCACAGGTACTTAATTTCCCGGACGTCTATACAATAATCAGGTGAACCCATGTCAAAACGGGCAGTCGACATGACCTTCCAGGCAATCTACACGCTGACGGACCTCCGCGTCCTCCTCCGCGAGACGGCGCCATTGCACGAGTTCGATGCAAAACAGAAAGAGCAGGCTCAGCGCCTCCTTGAAAACCTAGAGCGACAGGTTGGCTCGCTGAAGCAGGAGATGCTCAAATGAGGTGCGGGCAGGGCATCGAGGCCCGGCAGGTGGACGAGCTCTTCATCAACATCGACCCGATCCAGGCCGGCGGCCGGCTCACGGCCGATGCCATGAAAGCCGTTGTCGCGTACGGCGACGGTTACTCGGTCTGCGACAACTGCCGGAAGCCCAACCGGCTCGATTACATTGCAAAGCCCCCCATCGCGGAGTTCCACAAGGACGTGGCAAAGTGGCTGAACATGGACGCGGTCCGGACGGTGCCCGGCGCCCGGCGCGGGTTCCAAGCCGTTGCTCACACGTACGTGAACAAGGGCGACCCGGTGCTCCTTACCTCGCTCTCGCATTACACGGAGTTCATGGCGGTCGAAGGCGCCGGGGGGGTTGCACGCGAGATCCCGGCAAACGACCAGAAACTCGTTACGCCCGATGCTGCTGCGGAGAAGATCGAAGCCGTGAAAAAAGAGTTTGGCAGGGCGCCCGTCCTTGCCTTCATCGACCATGTCGATTACCAGTACGGCAACATGCACGACGTTGCCGGCATCGCGAAGGTCTGCCACCAGTATGATGTCCCGGTTCTGTACAACGGCGCGTACACGGTCGGCATCCTGCCCGTTGACGGGAAGGCGATGGGCGTTGACTTCGTTGTCGGCTCCGGCCACAAGAGCATGGCAGCCCCGGCCCCATCCGGCATTCTCGCGGCAACGGCCGAGCGGGAGAAGGAAGTGTTCCGCACCACCGCGATCACCGGCGATGTCACGAACCGGAAGTTCGGGATCAAGGAGCCGGAGATGATGGGCTGCACGCTGATGGGCGTAACGCTTGTCGGCATGATGGCCTCGTTCCCCTACGTGAAGGAGCGGACGAAACATTTCGACAAGGAGCTTGCGAACCACCAGATCGTGATGGACGCTCTCCTTTCGATCGAAGGGACGAAGTGCCTCTCGGAGTATCCGCGGAAGCACACGATGACCCGGATCAACACGATCGATTCCTTCGACAAGATCGCAGAGACGCACAAGAAACGCGGGTACTATCTCCAGAGTGCGCTGGAAGAGAAAGGGATCACGGGAGTTATTCCCGGCGCAACGAAAGTCTGGAAGTTCAACACGTACGGCACGACAACAAAGCAGGCCGAACACCTGGGCCGGGCGTTTGTGGAGATTGCAAAAGAGAACGGGCTGAGTGTGAAGGGATAATTTTTTTGGTTTTTTTTAGGTCATGGAATTCATTTCCCACCGTGCTCGTGCATATCTCACGGACAAACGAAGGGACTTTCCTCCCCTCCGTTGTAGCATAGATTATTAGACATTACCACTCTCATCCCCTAATCCGGCCCCGTACAGGGTCCGGATTTCCCTCTTTTCCGGATCCAGAGGGAATAATTCCGGAAAATGAGGGAATAATTCACATTCCGGCAACCATATTCACGTCTGAAAACCAGAGGTTAATTTTAGCCACATTCTTTTAGGCGATCTCTGTCCGGATCGGGCTGTGAGTGCGGGGACTCGGGGAAACCCCGTTTTCCGGGAGGGGGATTTTCAAAGTAACATGTGACCAGATCTCGAATAGACAACCATTCGGACCGGAGAACAAATATGCAAATAAGTATATTACATAAAATATTTAGTGATGTGAGTCAATATCCTGATTCACCCATGAGAAAAGCAGAACTGTACCACCAATTAAAAACCCGTCCAAAGAATGTCAGGTTCGAACATCTCTGCCGGGTTGCGGAACAGTTCGGTTTTGTGTGTCGTGGAGGAAAAGGAAGTCATCGGATATATACGCGGAATGATGTACGGGAACTCTTGAATTTTCAGGATGTGGGCGGTATGGCTAAACCCTATCAGGTCAGACAGCTTTGTAAGATCATTGAGGAATACTCTCTTCTGGAGGATGAGCCCGGTGCATAAATACGCGATTGAGATCTTCTACAGCGATGATGATAACGGGTATATCGCGGTAGTGCCTGAACTGGCTGGCTGCTCAGCATTTGGGGAGAACGAAGAGCAGGCCCTGAAGGAGATCAAAACCGCAATCGAGCTCTGGCTCTCAACCGCCCGCAAGCTGGGTCGTGAGATCCCCAAACCCCGGGGCCAGGGCGTGCTACGCGATCTGCTGGACGACCGTCTTCGTACGGATGCTACTTCCTGTGAGTGAAGGGCCGGCAGTTCCAGCTCTACCCTGCTGAAAAAATTTCATGCAAGGTCCGGTTACATTTTCCTAACAAAAAAGAGTGATCAATCCCCATGGATCATTTCGGGCAGGTATTTTTCAAGAACCGGCACGGCTTCCGGATTCAGTGAATGCCGGATACATTTTCCATCACGGATGGTAACGATAATCAAGTCGTCCATGAGCTGGTTCATGTGCCATGTCACGGCCGGACCCGATAGACCAAGGTGGTCTGCAATACCCTGCCGCGATGAATCCGGCATTTGCTGAAGGTACTGGAAAATTTTTACTTTAGTCTCATTCCGCATGTGTGCGAGGAGTTTTCTCTCAAGGATGGACCGGCTTTCAGGATTTTCAAAAAATGCGGTAAAGCCCGGATTCGATATCGATGTGATCTTCCGCGTGATCTGGAGCATTTCAAGGTGATACCTGACCGTTCCCAGATTCATATCGAGATCCTTTGCCAGTACGGGTGCAGTTGTTCCCGGGTGATCGCGAATTCTCGAATAGATCTCAAGGCGCATCCGGTTATCCAGCACGGTTTTATCCGTGATATGCCGGTATCCGGAATACAGCAGCATCTTTACGAGGATAAACAATTCGAGAGGATATGTCAGGGCGGGGGATACAGCAACCAGAGAGAAGATGATGATATCTCTCAGGGACAGTTCCCACCACGAGAGCTGTCTTACATCATCCGGGGGATTTTCGATCAGGTAAGGGTACCCGCTTTCCACAACATAATTCACGGGAGCGGCCGTGGAAGTGGCTACCAAGAAAAAAAAGGAAATGATTGCAAGGGTTGATCTGGATGGATGTGAGAACATACCTTCATTAATCTATCATTTCCCATACTATCAGTTTTATGCTTTTTCTAATATGCATTGAACGAATAATCTTCAACGCCGTTGACACTTGCTCCGTAAACACCGAATTTCCATGTTCCCATGGTAAGGTATCCGCCGGGGTTTGAGATCCGGAGAACTATCCGACCATCGGTAATCCCATCTGAACTATCGTAGAATGTCCCGAGATTCTGGTCCGGAGCGAGGATGGTGAGTGCCAGTGAATCAGAAGTGTCTCCCCAGTTGAGATCAACGGTTAGCGATGATGTCAGGGGCAGAACGTATTTGGAGAAGGTGTCCGTTTCTCCCGTTGTAATCGTGTCGTACGCCTTTGGAGATACCAGGCCCGCAAAGGGCAGCTCAACAGGTCTTACTTCATAGGCTGCCGTTTTTTGTTCAACATCCTGTGCATAAACGATCGGAACCAGCACGAGTGCTGCAACGATCAACGCGAGTAATGATCTGCTGAATACCCTCATGGTATCAGGGAAGATGTTGAAACGAGCTAGTCTTACCTTTTCTCTCACATCCGTTTACACGTTCAAAAAAAACCCGGACGTGTAAAGACTTGTCAGAGAGATCGTATAAATATCCAGATATATTTCCTGTTAGAGGCGACCGGAGGTTGTCCCGGAAAAGAAGAGGACGGGTTCGCCAAGCGACAAACCTGTGTTGAACCCGGTCCCGCCCGCAGGCATGAGATTGTTATCTTCCGATCTTATGAAGGTTGGCTTCGTGCCCCCGGGTGCAGCAAGGAGAAGAAGAGAAGGAGATGACAGAAAAATGTCTCTACGGAAAACAATCACCGTCCTGCTGGTATTGTTGCTGGCCGGGATGGTAATGGTACCGATGGTGAGCGCGGAAGATCATTCGGGAGTCGCGATTACTCCCTCATCTGAAGAAAATGATAAATCAAACAATGCTGTGGTATTGCAAAAATTACCATCTTTCCAACCAGGCATCAATGACAAACTGACCTATGATGAAAAAAAGCAATTAATGAAAAATTATACTCCCTCACCATCTGTATCCGAATCTGAAATAGCTCAAATCATCTTTTCAAAAGATTGGTTTTCACAAAACAGTAAAAAAGCGAAACTGGATATGGTTGAAGTAACCTTCCCGGCTAAATGGTTGGATGCACCGGAAATCAGGTCCGATGAAGCCATTGTCATGCTCCGAATTCCGAAAAAAATGCTTGAACTCGATGATATGAATTCCGATCTGGATATGATTACGGTCTTATATTCAGAAAAAATGTTTGAAGAATTTTCAACACTGTATGAGAAAAATAAAACCTTGCAGGAACGACAGAACACAGCTGAAACACGACTCACCCAACCTCGTGATACAGCGGGCACTACCATTGCCGGTCCAGGGAAGATGGCAGGAGCGAGAAGCATTAACCGTCAGGTCAGGGCGTTTTATAAAAGGGATACCGGATATTCCGTTACCAAAGTTTTCGGAATGATGGATCCGACATCATATTCAAACTCCGGCGAAACATTCGTGAATTATAACGAACGCGAAATTTATCTTGATCGAAGCGGGGACTCGATTGAATTTATTATGGATTTCACTGATTCCGGAAACACCTATGCATGGGTGGCCGTCTTCGATGAGGGGACTTGGTCAACCGCATGGAATTGGTTGAATATTGATGTCACCGGAACACTCCAGCAGGTCAATTATCAGTTCTACATCACCAACGGTGTGTACGATCTCTGGCTTCAGGATAGCTCCACAGGTACATGGTATCATAATTCCTATAGCGACACAGATAATCCATCAATCCGGGTTGACTGGCTAGTAGGATCAACAGAAGTCGATACTGTAGGGGGTATCTCAAATTATTTCAAAACAGAAACAAACCCGATACGGGATGATTACACATATTCTAACAATAACTGGTACAGCCCCCAGACAACATTTTACTGGGACGGGTTCACCAGTGACGAACAATATGTGTATGCCAGCGCCTGGTTCGATGGTTCCGGACGCATAAACACCCAGCATATCGCCGGCCAGAATTATTAAATTCCTCATTTTTTAAATAGACTCTTGAACCGAATTGAAATGATTACCTATTTCATCTTATGAAAAGGAGTGTGGTATATACGTATGAGACAAATTAAAGAGAAAAACCGGCTCACCCTCATCAGCGCTCTGATCCTGTGCGGATGTATATTCCTGAGCGGTTGTGTTTATCAAGATCCGTCCCCCAGTTCGCAGCTAAATGGGAAACCGGACCGCACCCTCGTCGGGATCACGACTCTTTCTGCGCCGATAGACGATAGGACCATGTACAACGGATTATCCAATTCTTCGGCGTTTTTGAACAGGTCAGAAAACTGGTCAGGTTACAACAGATCTCCACCGCTACCCCCCCTTGCACCAAAATCCCAGCGTGTTTAGAGTGTCTAATTACGAAGGATAGATCTATGAATTTCTCCGATATCAAACAACATAAAATCGCGATTTCTCTCGCGCTTGTTTTTGTGGTATGTATGGTAAGTGTGTGCTTTTTTATTACATACTTGCAGCCTGAAGTACTCCAGAAACCTCCGCAACAGGATCTTCAGCCGACACCGGTTCATCCAGACTCTCCGGAGGTTCCGGCTCCCGGTACTACACAGGATCGAGTATCTCCTGTCAATCAAACCGGCCCCGGGCCAGGGGAGAGTCCCGAATCCCAATGCAATCCCCTGTTTACCGATTCCCGAACCCCTGTTCCGGCTGATATTTCCGTCGCGATCCAGGACCCGGTACCCGGCATCCGGTATTACCTTGGCGAGAACGATTCCGGCAGGACGATCATACTCGAGAAGGGGGACATTGTTGAGATCAACCTCCGGTGGATCCCGGGGCTTGGCCTCCACTGGGTTGTCCCAGTCTCCGGGTGCGGGCTTGAACTGGTGAATGCCGGTACCTTTTCCGATGGTGGCGATTTCTGGAATAATACCGGCCATTACCGGGTTAGGTACCGGGCGGTCAGCTCCGGGACATCGATCATTGATGGAAAGTTTATCCTTGTTCACGAAGAAAAAGGGGATCTCGGGTTCAATCTTACTGTGATCGTGAAGTAGATCCGGCAGAACATGACTATATTCAGAAAAATCTACGGGCATCGATAGGGAAAGACGGATGATGGCGGGAGTGTATCAGGGGTGTAATGACTGTGGACCCGATAGTGAAAAACGAACACTTGGTAATCCGGTAATCCTTTTTTTCGGTGAACATATAGTTTCGGGATTATTCATTGAAGTGTGGGAATCAATTGTCCTTACTTGACGAAAAACCATGTTGCAGGAATCTGTATGAAAGTATTGAGAGAAAAAATTAGATTATTTATCCTGATCGGCATGTTCGTTGTTGCCGGCATCATTCTATATTCCCTAATTCCTGGATCAGTTTTTCAGTCACAACTGGAAAATAGTACGAAACCGGGGAACCTGACCCCTCCGGCGCCGCTGAAAACTGATGCAAGTTTTAGTATCCAGGAAGTGGATGTGCGGATAGTCAAGTACATCAACAGCACCCGGGTGACGTACGAAGATCTCCAGATGTACCCGGAACTTGAGAGCTACCTGCATGGCGTGGACAATGACCCGAAGGTCTGGTACAATGGCTGGAGATATGTGAACTCGTTCGAGGGCAACATGAGCAGGTATGATGCTTTTGTAAAGAAGATCTGCCAGGGAAAAACAATCTTTGAATGCAGCCATGGCTCACTAATCGAATATCACGATCAATTCTATCAAGTGAGATATATGGAGTACGGCATGTTGAGACGCCCCCTCGTCGGGATCACAACTCTTTCTACGCCGACAAACGATGGGACAACGAATACCGGATTATCCAATTCTTCGTTGTTGTTGAACAGGTCAGAAAACTGGTCAGGTTACAATAGATCTCCACCGCTACCCCCCCTTGCACCAAAATCCCAGCGTGTTTAGAGTAACTGATAATTTACATCTGAAAATTCCTCACATTCGAGAATGCCTTGAGGGGATACTATTGGGGCCCTCAACGATCCCGGACCAAATCCATCTTTCTTTTATCCGAACGTGTAAAGACTTGTGAGAGAGATCGTATAAATATCCAGATATATTTCCTGTTAGAGGCGACCGGAGGTTGTCCCGGAAAAGAAGAGGACGGGTTCGCCAAGCGACAAACCTGTGTTGAACCCGGTCCCGCCCGCAGGCATGAGGATTTCATCTTCCGATCTTATGAAGGTTGGCTTCGTGTCCCCGGGTGTAGCAAGGAGAAGAAGAAACGGAGATGAAAGAAAAATGTCTCTACGGAAAACAATCGCCGTCCTGCTGGCACTGTTGCTGGCCGGGATGGTAATGGTACCGATGGTGAGTGCATCAACTGATACACGTAAAGATGTACAGCAGATTAATGCACCAGAAATGAAATTCGTAAAGTTTTTTGTTCCGGAAGATATGCAGAATGAGATCATCGCGGGAATTAAAGAATCTGATCTCACCGATAAGGAAAAAGAATCACTTATCAAAACACTCAATGAAATCTGGACCAATACCTCCACCCTCTCAGATGACGAAAAAGAAAAAGTGATGATTGAGGTTTCCACACTGCTTTTAAGCAAAGGCGGCGGTGGAGCAAAGTGGACCGGGTATTATCCATGGGATCCAAACTGGAACCATTTTACCCTTGCAGATGTGCACAATGATATGGCTCGCCTTGCTGGCGTAAAAATGGGGATCTCTTCAACGTACAGTGACATTCTCAGGAACTATGCTTCCGAACCCGACACGTGGCCAGGAGATGTGGTGTTCCATTACCAGATCAGCGGAGCTGCTAATTCGGCCGAATCTCGTGCGACTTCGGCACAAAACTATATCCAAAACCTGAATAACCCGACAGAAGGATACAAACAACTATCCTATGCTATGCATTACATGTCGGATTTATCCAACCCCTATCATTATTCACCGGTCTCTTTGATCAACCATGGATCATATGAAACAAATATCGGTGACAACTGGCATTCCGGTAACAATTACTATAATAGTGTCAACAATGATGGGTATTATTACTACATTACGGATGTCAGTGACGCAGCAAACAATCTTGCAAGTGTCTGCAGCCAGTATTATTCCTATATCGATTCAGAAATCAACGATAATCCCAATGGTTTTGGATCTGATTCCACGCTCATTTCATACACGACAACTTGCCTGATCCATGGGGAAAGATATGATACCGGACTCGTAGAATGGGTCAACCGGTAATCTCTTTTTTTGGATAAATATTTATTTTGTATTTGAAATAAAGGAGATTATAATGAGTGCTCCAGATAAGAGAAAAAATGTATCATATATTATCGCAACCGTACTGTTCCTGACGCTCGCCCTGATCTTCCTGAATATTTATATTTTCGGAATTTCCGATATTACCCGCATTATCATTCTTTGCGGATGTGCCGTTCTTCTGTGTTTGTTCATTTACACGGCCAGGATGAAATTTCCTTTCGGGGAACTGATTTTACCGGTAGCTATTGCATCTGGTGCTGCAGTAATAGTTCTCTTACTGGCAGCCTTTGCTGGGAATGCCCTGATCCATGATATGCCCGGAACAGTCACATACACTGTATCGGTAAATGGGCTCGACCGGTATAACGGTGGACTGGCTACGGACATTATCGTCCCGCTTCCGATGATCAACGGGGAACAGGCGTTCAGTGATGATGATCTGCAATACCGGCAGTTCGGGCAATGGAAATCGATGCTTGTTGTAACACCCCAGGGAAAAATGATTGCATTCCAGTCACTGGACCGGAACCTGACAAATATCCATGCACAGTGGTTCCGGGAATCACGGAAGAATAAGATGAATATCGATAGTTCAAAGGATCTTCTTTCTCCGAGAATTAACCTGACGCAAGAAAACTATACCCGGACTATTTCACCCGATGTGACTGGCGGAGGATACGTTTCGAAAGTATACATTGAGAAAGAAATACGGGCACTTGATGAAAATAACAGCACGATTTCATTTAACATTTCATTCTTCGTATCCGAGGGTACAACCTGGGGATTTCTGGGAAAAACCTACAATGCTCAGGTTTCTGAAGAGATCCCTGCAGGATTCCGGCAGTCGGTCCCGGTGACTGTGTACATTGAAAAGATCACCGGGTAACTGTGATTTACCTTCTTTGGATCTATGTGAGTAAATTGGGGATTACCCCGGCTCTGTAATTTTTTTTTTGGTTGCAGGAGTATCTTAAAACAACATCTGCAATCTTCATCCGGGAAGGTTAATAATTATAAAATCATTATAATCTGGTCAGAATATGAAAGCCGTACCAATTCTTGCAATGGCAATTCTTTTTTGCATTGTTATCATCGGCTTTGCATCTTATCTCGGAAATGAGACGGATATACAGAAACAAAAGACTACGGACATACTCAACGACTCAACGATATTCCGTTTTGGGGCTGACCACGTTGTAATGGACAATAATGAATCACCGGATTTTCAGGATATAATCTCATTACTAAAAAACGTGACCGCCGAATCAGATATAGATCTCGAACACTATTATTATCCTGAGGGTCCCGTCATCGGTGTCGGATACGGTAAGGATGAAGTGATTGTCCAGATTTACAAAAACCGGGATGCAAATGAAACGCTGATCAGGGAAATATATTCCGTAATTGAGCGACATGGCGAACAAAATGGGATTAAGAAAATTCCCTGCAGATTCCTCTCTGTCGACATGCTAAAACTGGATTCAGAAAATTTTACAGATCCTACTCCGGAACAAAGGTTATTCTATGCGGAAGGTCTGGACAAAGCTGCCGGTTACACTCATGCCGCAAAACCCTGTACCGACTGCCCACTCCCCAGTAGTACACCACTCCCGTGATATGGGTCATTATTTTTCCGCAATCATCATAACGTCAGTGTACATGAGAATCCCGGCAGGGGACAGCACCCCGGATCAAACCCCCTCCCGGTTCATTTCGCGTGCTCATGTCCAGAAAAACAGAGATCGGCCAACCGGGAGGTCCTATATTGACATTTTTTTGGGGCGATCCTGCTCTCGGATGGGGGAAATATTCGCGCTACGGGCTTATTTTCAAAACACTGTACGGTAATTCGCAAAAAAGTGCGATCCTCCAAAAGTCGGTTTACCAAAATGAACTCCGATTCGAAAAATAAGCGATTTACAAGCAGATCTGTATTGGGGGACAGGAAAGTCCGAAATCTCCCCGTAACAGAGGTGGGATGCTCCCCCTCCGTCGTGAAGGCATCCAGAGATTTAGGGCGCCCTCATACGGGTCCTTTTACCCGTCACAGGTATCTGACCCGTGACAGGTCAGGTGCACCGGACAGGTCACTGACCTGTGACAGGTTTTTTGAAGAGGCCGGAAACGCACTATCTTAGTATAGACTTTTGGCATTATTCCCGTCGGGCACCGTCGGAGGGTCAGGGTGTTCCCCACCACTGCCAGGCAAACAAATCTGCCGGACATTTTTTCGTACAGGTAAGTGCGTAGCGAAATGCCGAATCTCATCCGAGATGAGGCACGAGAAGAATCCGCAGGATTCTTCGAGCAGTCGGCTGACCTTTTGCGCGTGGGCCATCGCAAAATTTTTTGATTTTTCTTTCAGGACCGGGTCGCAGAAAATATTCCGGCCGGGAAAAATTTTCAGCAGACCCTGCTGAAAAAATTTCATGCAAGGTCCGGTTGGTCGGCTCGCACTGATCGTGCAGGGGCTGAGGGGGTGCTGAAATTTTTTTGAGCAAGGTCCGGTTAAAAATTTTCATGCAGGGTCTGCTCAAACGTACTTCGATCAAGGTCTGCCTGAAAGCATGTCAAGCAAGGTCTGGCTCAATTCCCGGATTTTTTTACGACGGTAATGCGTTTTTCCTGTTTTGCGTTCAGACAGATCTGATTGACTTATTGCATGCAGGGTCTGCCTGAAAATTTTCAAGCAGGGTTTGATTGAATTTTTTTGAGCAAGGTCTGGTTGATCGGCTCGCGGATTTTGAGCAGGGGGTAGGGGGGGTGTTTGAATTTTTTTGGGCAGGATCCGGTTGGAATTTTCCGGACATGGTTTGCCTGAGATAGTTCCCGGTTGGGGAGTATGAGAGGATTGTTGTATGGGTGAGGGCGGGCCGGATGGATGAGGGAGTGCGTTTGCCGATGATTTCTGGAATGAGTGGATGAGATTCTTGAATAGGGAAAAGAATTTCGCTCTTGTCTGAATGTTTTTCATTGGGGAGAGACCCACGGTCTTTAGGCCGCGTTTGTCGGTTCGGATCGGTCTGTAAATTGTGGGAATGGGGGATGATGACAGGTAATTACTACCAGACGCCAGAAAAAAGAGAGAATGATTCCTTAACTCAAATCGTTTATAATATTTGAGATTGGCGAGAAGAACGAATACCCTGCTCCCCCACCCCATTGAACACCGAGAAGCTGAATGTGCTGGTTCGAATCCTTGATGTATACCGGAGCACCGCTGTCACCACTTGTTGAGGGGTAAGTTGCCAGCCACTGATTTCGGATGATCTTGGCAAAGAAATCGTTGTATATCGAAGTTTCCCGTACCACTGTTCCGGTTGTTACCCCGCTTGAGATGCCGGACATGGTTACTCCGAGACCCACGTACGGGGTCATCGTCCCATAGACCCAGGGCTGGCTGCCGGAACTTTCAAAGATCTGGTTTGATGTGCTGCTGTACTGGATCCAGGATGAGTCAGAAGTCGCGCCAAGCGATGAAACGGTCAGGGAACCGATTGGATTTGATAAATCGGGCTGGTAAACCGAATCCCCGACATTCCCGATATGTCCTACGGTGATAAATCCACTCTGTCCACTGCGTGTAGCGGCAAAACCTGTCGTTGCTGTGCCGATATTGGTTGCTTCCTGAACGCCTCCGATAATGGGTCTCCAGGTATCACTTCTCCCCAGATCAAGATGGGCTATGGGTTCCTTGCAGAAAATGACCGGGACGTTATCGATTCCCTGCTTTTTTGCTTCCGTGGCAACAATGGAGTAAATAGCATCCATTGTTTTTTCATCCACGGTCGTGTTCTCATAGATACCTACAGTAACTGTCCCCAGGGCATCGTAACCATAGGACAGCACCGGACCCTCCGGGTAGAAATATTGTTTCGTTATGGAATCATCAGTTGCCTCATAGAGGTTATGCAGTTTTTTATACAGGATATCCCGCTCCGTGATGCCAGTGATATCTTTCATCGCACCTTTAGAGGCAACGTTGTGATCCTTATCATACGATGGGACCGGCCCATACGATTTGATCAGGTTTTCCGTATACCATGGTGCCTGCGAGGCGTAGATTTTTTCATCAACGAGTACTCCGGATATGCTCAGCTGCTCTGCCGATACGCTCCCGGTCAGGAAAAGAAGGCAGAGAAGCGCTGAAAAAATAATCCACTTTTTCATGATTCTCACGTTTCCGTTTATGTTCGAAGACACCCGTCTTCATGGGACGTTTGGAGAAGCCGGGTTAATATGCATAAGAAAATGGAAGATTTTGATCTAACAATTTCCAAAAAGATGGTGCGTATGCCGTCTCTTGTTATCTGATGTCACTAAGAAGATTTGATATAATATTTTTCTCTAATTATACTCTTATCATGAAGGATCCGGCCGAATATACCCTTGATAAATCCACCATTGGCAGCCTCTCCTCTGAAACACGGGTCCAGATCCTTACATCGCTCCATGCCCGGCAGAAAACAAACGCCGAACTGTCCAAGGAACTTGACTTAAAACCCCCGACCATCCATCACCATCTCGAACAACTGAAAGAGGCCGGCCTTATTGAATCCCGGGAAGATGGTCACAAATGGATATATTATCGTCTCACACCGTTTGGTCAGGCCCTGTTCAATCCTGACAAGAGGATGAAGGTGTCTATCGTACTGTCAGCGGTTCTTACGTTTATCACCGGTCTGGTTGCGATTTGTACATTTTTTGTCCAGCCACGGTTGACAGTCCGACTATTCCCGGGACTTGAAGATCCGTATCTCCCGATGTTCGTGGTTGCGGTCGCGGCGGTGATAGTGCAGGTGGGAATTCTCGGGTATGTGATGCGGAGGTAGTGTTCCCTTATGGGCGAATGAATTTGCCGGGACATTATCGCTTTGGCCATCGCAAATTTTTTTATTTTTCTTTCAGGACCAAACGCAGAAAATATTCCGGCCGGGAAAAATTTTCAGCAACCCATGCTGAAAAAATTTCATGCAAGGTCCGGTTGATCGGCTCGCAACAATCGAGCAGGGGATGAGGGGGTGATAAAATTATTTTGAGCAAGGTCCGGTTAAAAATTTTCAAGCAGGGTCTGCTCAAACGTACTTCAATCAAGGTCTGCCTGAACGTATGTTTAACAGGGTCTTGTCGGATTCCCGGAATTTTTACGACGGCAATGAGTTTTCCGGTTTTACGTTCAGGAAGATCCGGTTAACTTTTTGCATGCAGGGTCTGCCTTAAATTTTTCAAGCAGGGTTTGATGGAAAAATTTTGAGCAAGGTCTGGTTGATCCGCTCGCGGGATTTGAGCAGGGGGTGGGGGGGTGTTTAAAATTTTTTGGGCAAGGTCTGCCAGAAATTTTCCGGGCAGGGTTTGCCGGAAATGGTTCTCGGTTGGGGGGCATGGGGTGATTGTTGAATGGGTGGGG
>Ga0302252_1001299_pt1 | contig 15045 bp, 16 predicted proteins | sample AAG_RA_Leu_MG_FD_193511 | JGI IMG/M metagenome (GOLD analysis project Ga0302252, IMG submission 193511) | Enriched activated sludge microbial communities from anaerobic digester in WTTP, New Holstein, Wisconsin, United States - AAG_RA_Leu | ecosystem: Engineered > Bioreactor > Anaerobic >...
TGTCCATGCCCTTGGGCCCCAGGGTGGTCCGGACCGCTCCGGCCACGGCCTTGGCGGCCATGATGTTCGATCTCTGTGCTTCCCGGCCAGCCGTTCTCTGGCTGCCTTCCTTGAGAATGAGTACTGGGGTTCCACCAAATTGTCCTGCTGCCATTCAATTTCCTCCAATTAGATTAAATCAAAGCGTGATATGCGGTGTTTGAACTTCTATATAAATGCATCGGGAAGTTGGATCCTCGCCTTTAGCCAATCCAGATCCTGCATGCTCCTGCTCATCGAGCCCGGATTTCCATCAGAATTGCATTTCTATTTGATTGCAATGCAGCAAATGCCTCCTCTCCTTGCAGTGGATAATGGAGCAGCAGATCTTCAGGCCTCTCTTTTCCTTCGAAGACAGCCTGAAGCCAAGCTGGCCCCTGAAGATTGTCCTCCATCTTCTGTACAGCCACGGCAATAACATGGATGAACTCCCCTGATGCTTCTTTAGCGGACTGGAGATCTCGCTGCCTCACACCTGGGCCCGCGCTATATTCTTTAGTGATGATCAGAAAAATTTAACTATAATGATATGCACCGAATATTTAGATTTAAAAGGGGGAAGCAAGGTGATTGGATTGAAGGAAGGGAATTGTAGGAGAATTCTTTTTGTCTGTGCTCTTCTGTCAGTGATATTGATCTGTTCATCCCAGGCTGTTACCACCAAGGACCTCATGGCGGCGGCAAATGCCAAGAGCTCCGGAGCTATGGCCTCAATTGCAGGCTCCATGAATCAGCCGCCCATAGCCAAGAGCCTGACGCCGGATCAAGAGGGTCCCCTGACCGCAGGCTCCGCGGTCGTCTGGACCGGCTACGCCTACGACCCGGAAGGAGACCGGCTGCTCTATCAGTTCTGGCTCAATGGCCCAATGACCGGGAATGCCTGGAAGCCTATGACCAACTGGGATGTGAATAACACCTGGAACTGGACCACCAGCCCGCTAGATGCTGGTTCTAATATCATAGAGGTGCGGGTAAGGGATGAACGCCATGAGGGGCCCTGGGGGCACGACAGCCAAATCAGCGCTGAATATGGAATCATCAGTATTGCAGGCATCGGCGGCAGATCGATGAACTCAAAGCCAGCTCTCTTGAGCGTCAGGTCAGATCGGAAAAGCCCCCAGTACAGGGGCACAAAGGTTACCTGGACCGCAAAAGCCTCTGATCCAGACAAGGATACCATTCTATTTCAATTCCTGCTCAAAGGCCCCTCAACCGAGGAGCAATGGCTGCCCATGACCAACTGGACCACCAGCAATGTCTGGAGCTGGGACACCGGCTCCTCCCGGGCGGGTGCATATATGATTGATGTCTGGGTAAGAGACGGCTACCATGCAGAAAGCGAGAATTCGGATGCCTCATTGATGACGCCGTTTGTGGTGATGCAGAAAGCAATAATCTTGTGAAAAGCCGAGATGTCCTGCCGGAGCGCGTATGCTGCTCTCGCCTCTTATTTTTACCTCGCCGCAGCTTCAGGATGATGACACTGATGCAGGTTATGCTGCTCGTTGCATAAGCCCATTCCGTCTTTTCGGGAGAGTTCGGTAGCAGATAAAGAGGCTAATCTTTGCCGAAAATCGAAAATCTATGCCGAAGAGCTTTGCCGCGTCTGTTCTATCCCTTGTACTCCCCGCCCACCAGCTCACGGATTCGCTCTGCTATCTTTGGCCCCACCAGAGCCACCTCTCGCAGCTCCTTTTCCGAGGCGGTCATCACCCGCTCGATGGAGCCGAAGTGTCGCAGAAGGTTCTGAGCCACCCTTGGACCAACGCTGGGTATGGCGGATATGAGATACTCCTGCTGCTCCTTGAGTGTCCTGGCTGTCTTGTGGCCGTGCGCCTTGGGCTCCCGCCCTTCCTTTTTCTCCCTGCGGACGAGAAGAGCTATTATCCTGGCCGTGTCATCCTGGTCTTCCGTAGGTATGATGGGAACGCCATAATCAACCGCCACCGAGGCCATGGCTCCCTGAATGGAGGCGGGGCTCATCTGGGTGCTGTAAAAGTCCCTGCCCTCCAAAATCAAAATCGGCCGTTCATATGTCCTGGCTAGGTCAGCCATCTGCCGGAAGAGGTTTCTCTGGGGATCGATGATCGATGATACAAAGTCCGAGGCGGTCTTGCGCTCCACCGCCACCTGCTCGCTGATGGCATAGTCTCCCACCTCCAGATTGCGCAGAGTCACCTCCAGGCCCATGCTCTCCAGCCGCTTGGCCATATCCCGCTCCCTATAATCCACAAATACAGACCCCGGACCCAGGGATGGAGCCTCTCCAACCGGGCTGTCTCCTTCAGCCTTGTGAATTTGCTTTTCCTGTCCTGCCGCTTCCTCTTCTGCCTCCTCCCTCCCTTCATCTGCCCAATCCTCAATCTTCTCTCCCATCTTTCGGCCGGCAAGACCGGGGGCAACCTCCTTAGGAGGGAATATGTCCTCCTTTATCCCGGTCTGATGGGCTCGAGCCTCCTCAGGACGGGGCAGGATATCTCCGCTCAGGCCTCTGATCTGGCGTTTCATGGACCTCTCCTTGCGGTCTGATATCCAGTAATAGGCCTCATCCCGCGTCCCCCTGGCCATAAGCACCACCACCCGGCCCGCTCTGGCCCGGCCCGTCCTGCCCTTGCGCTGGATGCTGCGGATCTCGGAAGGGACCGGCTCATAGAACAGGACCATATCCGTGGCCGGTATGTCTATACCCTCCTCGCCTACCGATGTGGCTATGAGCACATTGAACTCGCCGGACCGGAACCTATTCAGTATCTCTGCCTGCTTCTTCTGGCTCAGCCCCTCATCGTGGTCCCGGCTTGCCTGGCCCACAAAGCGCACCGCCCGGATGGCTGGATCGCCTTTCAGGAACTGGAGGAGAGCAGTGGCTGTATCCCGATAGTTGGTGAAGACCATGATCCTCGAATCCGGTTTGGCCTGGATCTGTTCCAGAAGTATCCTCCTGGCAGCGGCAGGCTTGGGGTGCTCTGCCTTCAGATCGGCTAGGGCGACCATAATGCGCCGGAACCGGGGATCCTGGATTATCCGGCGCGAGGCCTTGGAGCCGCTCCGGGAGAGGGCCTCACCCTCCAGCCTCTGGAAGTACCTGGCCAGAGCATCGGGGCCTTGGGTCTCCGCCAGCTCCACGGCGTGATAGAGCTTGAGTATCTCCGCCAGAATAGATATGGCTATAAAGATGCTCTTATTGGCGGAGACTCTGGCCGAGGACATCAGAGATGCCTGCAGACCTAATAGCTCCTTCTTGGATGACTTTATGCCAATCCGCAGAGGGCTTATTCCCAACCGGTTCAGGTCATCTATTCTGCTATGAAGAAGCTCCTCAATGGAGCTGCGGATGGCCAGAAGCTCCTTAGGCACAGTGAGCTTGACCCATTCTATCTCCCGCTCATGAACAAATAAGGCAACATCGGGATCGCTCTCCGTCCTGGTCTGTATCCTCTCTATGCCCAAGTTGCTGCAGATCTCGGCTATCTTCTCGCTCTGGCTGCCCGGGCTGGCGGTGATGCCCAGGACCAAGGGATTATTGGCCTCGCGGCGGAAGCGGTCGGCGATATAGACATAAGCATAGCTTCCCACCGCTCGGTGGGCCTCGTCGAATATGATCAGCGAGACATCGGCAAGATCAATTCTGCGGGATAGAAGATCGTTTTCTATCACCTGCGGCGTGGAGACCACAATTCTCCCCCCGCTCCACAGCTGTATCCTGGACTCTGGGGGGCTCTCTCCGGTCATCATCACCACATGATCGCCATCCCGGAGCACTCGCCGCAGGAATGATGCATGCTGCTCCACCAGGGGCTTGGTAGGGGCAAGGAAGAGTATCCTGCCCTTATCCATCCTGGCCAGGAGCACCATAAGGGCGATGACAGTCTTGCCCAGTCCCGTAGGCACCACTATCAGGCTGGAGGCCTCTAAAGCCTGAGCGGCCAGATCCATCTGAAATAGCCGCTTTTCCACGGTTTGGGGCAGAAGACGGGGATGCTCCAGGTATGAGGGCATGAATTGTAAATGCTGTTTTTCATTGTAATATATCTTCGTCTAATCGATTAATGGACTAATCCAGCGCGAAGGAACACGCCATCCTCTCTTCTATCCGCGAATGGCCAAGCCATGATTACATCCCTGATCTTCCCCGCCTATTCTGCCGATAGGTTCATCGATGCACATTTATTAATAGTATTATATCCCTCTTTCTATACTTGACCTTGTATCCCCGCCTTGCGATTTCTCTTCTCCTAACTCTGACCTGCCTTTCCATCATGGCTCAAAGGTTAAATTTATATAATATCAAAGTATCAGTTTGATAGAAGAGCTAAGAAAAGCTCATTTGGTGAAATACCTTAATTTGATCGCTTAAAGAAAAAGGGGGCGAAAAGAAAAATGAAGGGAGTAATAGTAGTAGTATCTGTACTGGTGCTTGCCCTGATGGGAGGTTGTGGCATTGTGCTCGCCAACCCACCACTGGTTCCTCCAGTGCAGTATGAACAGTTCTGTGAAGCTCAGAAGGTAGCAGGAACAGGAATAGTAGATGTCAGTACATCTATCGTGGACAAGAAGATTGCTCTCGAGTACTACAACACCATGGCCGGAGATGGCGACCTGGAGCTTGACTCCGAGCATAAGTATTCCCAGAACCCGGAGAAGATCGCCACTGAGGTAGAGGCAGTCAATAACGGCCATAAGTCAGGCTTCAACCTGATTGAGAACACCAAGATGACCTATGCCGGCAACACCCCCCTGGTGGGCGGCAAGCTGCTCAATTCCAAGGCATTCTATGGAGGCATTGGCGCTGAGGTTCAGGAGATGTTCTCGGTATATGAGATGGAGAAGGATGAGACCTCATTCTTTGCTTCAACTACACCATATAATCCGAAGAATTGCACTCCCTGCGAAGACGCGGATTGTCCAGGCAACTGCCCTGACAACAGTTTGACTGTTGCAGCAGGAAGTCCCAGGGCTAACCTCACCGAGATATGCGCGGGAGCTAACTGCACTCCTGAAGAGCTGGTAAGGGCATTAAAGAAGGCAGGAAGAAATACAAAATTGGTCGATGAACTGATGAGATCTCAGGATAAAAACACCTATATCCCGACCCATCTGATCGGCATTGACACCAAGACCTCCTTCAATGGTACCTGGGGCACCGATGCCAAGTGGCACAAGATCTTCTACAAGGATATAAAGGCTCACGAGATGTTCACTGGAACATTCGAGGCCGAGAAGTTGATCAAGTTCCACGAGAATCCGGTTCCTGAAAAGGAAAAGAAGCCCTGTGAAGGGGTTGACTGCTAGGGCTCATCCCTGGCAGCTTTTTTCTTCTTTTTATCGGGGGGTTCTTGTTATGGGCTTTATTGTGAAATTGATTTTATCTGCAATGATATCATTGTCCATCCTGTCTTCTGCCACTGTGGAAGACCAGGGTGAGGGGATGAGCTATTCCCAGCTCGGCCTGCTGCCTGGCCCATATGAGCCGGATCTTCCTGGATTTATCCCCCGCCCCTGCTATGGTCCGTCCAATTGTCTTTCTGTTGCCGTCAGCCTGGCCGGATCGGGCAGCGCAAAGGAGAAGGGATATCTGACTCAGGGCAAGAGCCTGGAGTTTCTGATCAGCGTTAAGAATATAGGATCAGAAGAGGTTTCGGCTGACCTGGGCGTAAGCTCTCAGAAGTGCCCCTTGGATTGGTTCAGCTGGATCGAGGAGAGCCTGGTAATTCCGGCTGGAGGCACAAGAAGCAAGAGCCTCCTGGTCAGCGCTGATACCGAAGCCGCGGCAGGATCATATGATTTCACAGTTGATGCGACCTCTCGTTGCTGCAAATCCAATTCCGGAAGGGGAGAGTTCAGAGTTCAGGCTCTGGATTACGCCTCAGAGACGGCCATCAGCGGAACGGGACAATTTCGGCTGAACAAGAATGTTCGATCCATGAACTCAGGTGTCAAGTCGACTAAAGATATCCGATTTAGCGGCAGCGTCGATGCCCTGGTCAAGAACGAATATCTGGTGGACGGCTCAAGGGGAAAGAATCCCAACTTTGAGGCTCAGGACGCCGTGGACAACTACAATGCCATATACCCCGGTGACTCCCTGGTCGGAACCGAGAGCTTCAAAAGCTCTGCAGTATTCGGAGGTGTGGGCGCAAAACTCCAGGAGAGCTACGATCTGATGCAGATGGAGTTTGAGAGCCAGAGCTTTAATCTGCACCAGACCGGATCTCTAAAGAAGAGCGCAGAATTCAAGACCGCCGACAACTTCACCGGCTTCTACATGATCGATGCCAAGCAAGCCATTCCCGGCCAGAGGAACATGGCCGAGCGTGAGGAGTACCTGGGCTCCTTTGAGATCAGCAGAAGGATAGTCTTCCGCAATGAGGATAAATCAGAGCCAAGATGCACTGGGGTAGTATGTGATGAAATACAAAAAAACGATGAACCACGTCCATCTCCCAAGCCATGCTCCAGCGTTTCATGCAAAAAATTCACAGAATCCCTCAACGCATTTTCAGAATCGGCCCGATGAAAAATTGGCGAAGATCGTGGGGAGGGTAGCGGAAGAATGGATCAAATCTTAATTCTTCCCTTTACTCTTCGTCTTGGCTATCCTTGTTGCCGAGGATATATAATACTTTTCTTTTTTAGTAAGTTATTCAGGAAATTTTCATTTTGGAATATTGAAAATTGCCGTCATAAAGTGGATATTGAAATCTATCGTATTCCTATACATTTAATTTATAAAATTACTAAATTCTTTATCAAAGCCTTTCCCCCAGCATAAGCAAAAGGAATAAATGGTTAAAGCTCTCGTACGGAAGAGAGGGCTCTTGATTGAGCGCCCTCATGAGAAAGGAGGTTCATAAAATGAAGTTGATTCTTTCAGTCTTCGTTGTCACAGCTCTTCTGGCAGGCATGGCCTTTAGCGCCAGTGCTACTGATGTTCTGGATTTAAGCACATTAAATAAGAAACCGGTCATGGATGTAGTTAAGCTGCCCCGCCTCTCGCCGGCCATGCCCACCACCCCGGCAACTGCTCTGGGTGGAAACTTAAAAGGCGATGTGCTCGATCTCAGCACCTTGGGAAAGAAGGCGGCGCTCGGCGTTAATGCTACCACGATCAGAGGCGCTACTCCGATCACAGTAACTCCCATGTTTGCAGTTAAGAATAATGAGGCAGAAAACCAGGCTGGCTCAGTCTATACCCTGCCCCAGGCAATACCCTCCGGTACCATAGTTTATACTCCGCCCTTTGCCATATTCGGCGGAGCATGAAAGAGGAAGAAGATGAGGGTCAAGCTTGAGGTGGACGGAGAGAAGATTGAATTGAATGCCTTCACTCAAGAGATCATCGCCAATGTCTCTGCAGCCATGGCCGGATCTCTGCGCGGAGTGGGGCCCGATTGGAAGGAGATGGAGATAAAGATAGAAAGGTGATTCTATCTCACTATCTCAATCCTTCTTGCCTTTTTTAAAGGCGGATGAGAGATCTATAAAATAAGTTCCTTCCTTTACCGCCATGATCAGTTCATCTCTCTCAAAGAGAGACGGGAGGTTGAGTTCGTATGTGCCAGGGGCAGTTATCTTGATGCTCTCCAGCGCTTTGCCCTCTGGCTTAGCCGGCGTCGGAATGGTCACCGGCGGATGAACACGGGTGTGGATCTCCTCCTTGGGGCGGGCTGGCTTATGCATCTCAGGCTTGAGGGGGCCCTCCGGCTCTGGAGGCGAAGCCCTTCTTTCCCCCCTTGGCGGGACTCTGACGCCCATAGCCCGGGTTATTATCTGCTCCGGATTATCATCGCTCTTGGCGGGAGCTTTTTTTACGAACATGAACTTCTTCCAGCCGCATTTAGGGCAGCCTTTGAGTATGTCCTCACCTGAATCAAAAACGCTATTGCAGCGGGTGCAGATATGCGGCATCAGTCTCCCACGGATACCTTGGTGCTGATCTGGTATTTGTCCTTTTCAATGGTCCGGAGCTGATTGGCTGGACCTATGACCGTCATCCTGCCTTTCAGGCTTCTGCCGAACAATCGGTCCAGGAAAGATCCCTCCTTCTTGGAAGGATAGCTTTCGATCTCTATTCCAGAGAACTCGTCCACCCTAATCTCGGTCATGGTCATCTCGATGAGGCGCACCTCCTCATCCGAGGTCAGTCCGTTCTCCAAAACCACGATCTTGCCTTTCTTGACCTTGTCCAGGATGAGCCGGATCTTCTCCATAGAGGTCATCCTCTCCAGCTTCTCCCCGGAGATGAGGTCCATATGCACTTCTCGCATCAAGATCACCCGAAATGAGTTGCTATTGCCTGATAGAGGCTATCTATATTCGATCCTTCCAGGGCAGAAATCTGAACCATGGCATGTTGAGGGAAGGCCGCTTTGATCCTGGCCGGGGAGGCATTGGGCAGATCCATCTTGTTGGCCACAATGAGCAGGGGGAGCTTTCTGGCTTCCATATTCCCGATTACAGTTACATTGACCTGAGTATAAGGATCCTCGGTGGAGTCCATTACCAGGAGCACTCCATCCAGGTCGTCCAGCCATTTTATGGCCTCTATCACCCCTTCCGTTGCCTCCTTGGCTCTCTTCTTTGACTCTGTTTCAGAGAGACCGAAGGCCATGAACTCCTTAAAATCGATCTTCGTGGCCATTCCAGGGGTGTCGATTATGTCAAGCTCTATGCTCGATCCATTGGCGTTGATAACCACACCCTCCTTCCTCATGGCTCTGCGGGTCTCATGGGGGACAGGTGAGATCTCACCAAAGCTCTCCCCCTCGGTCCAGTCATGCAGAATCCTGTTTGCCAGAGTGGTCTTCCCTGCATTGGGTGGGCCGTATAGTCCTATCTTGGCCCTCTTTTTTTTAAATATCCTGGTGATCCAGGATCCAAGGCTCTCCCTGAGGCTGCTAAATAAACCCATGTCTTACCTCTTTATCACACAAGAGCACATCTATACTAATAATTTTCCATGACTAATATTGAAGCATACAACCGACAGAAGCCATATCGCCTTTCTCAAGATCTGCCAAATCATTTAGTACTTTGCATAAAATGTCTCTCAAGAGCAGCGAAAGCTATACTCCTCTTATGATTTATGCCCTATGCCCCCTCCCCGCAAAATTATAAACTCACTTTCATAATAAAAAAATAGCCAGACATAGGTACTGCCTATGGCATATTATTGACCCCTGGCCTCAAGATGCTCCAAAGCCAATTTACTTGATCTTTTTTGCCCCTTTTGCAGGTTTTTTGGCCTTGGACTTGCTGCGCTTGACCACTACAACCTTCTCTCCGGTCGGCTCTATGGTCTCCAGTTTTATTATCCCCTCTTTCTTTACTTTTGGCTTCCAGATCTTATCCGGCATCCAGTCGGGTGCGCCCTTGGGCTTGGCCACCTGAATTCTCTCTCCGGAGAAAACGTGCACATTCTTGGTTCCTTTCTCTCTCAGCCTTATGTCTGCGTAGCCGCGATTGGCAGCCTTTAAGGCCGCCTGCCTGGGGGCCTTTCCGGTAAATACTGCTATCTCGTTACCGTTTTTATCCCTGAGGGCATAGTTTTTCATCTCTTTTTCAGCCATCTTATCCTCCCTAGCGGTTTATCGGTACTCATCATAAGTGCTGATTGTATAAAATAGTTCCCTAAGGTTTTTTGCATATTGCCAAAAATCGCTCCATGATATATCATCATGGTCACCTCAAAGCGCTAACAGGAGCTCTCAGGGGAGTAATCCGATCTCAGCCTGATATCGACCTTCATCGCCTCAGAAACACCGGCAGCATCAGAGGGACATATGGCCCCGCCAGTCGCCACATATCTCTTCAAATAGCCCCAGATGACGGAAATTTCCAACGGTAACTTTATGCATTTTGGCAGATGATGGCGCATGCTGTTCCTGGCGGCGCGGCAACCTCCTCCAGAATCTTTTTTCCCAACGCATCTCTGATTGCAGGCAGCAACGGTTCTCAGCAATGTCCTGCCGACATCGATGTTGACGGGCGGATCAAGCACACTTCGAGCATAAACCGCCACGGCCATGGCAAAGAAAGAAAGGCTCTCAATGGTGCCTTCGGACCATCTCTGAGAGAGGTATCTCATTATCCGGGGATTGATCTCCATCTTGGCCTGTTCCACCAGATCCCGATAGCTTGCAGCGGTGGGCATCAGCAGTGCCTGATCGAATTCAAAAACCTTGTTCGAGGCCCTGCGGTCCACTATTTGCACAAATCGACGGCCATACTCCTCTCCGAATTCGTCCATGATTGTCTCAATGATATGCTATAAAAAATGAAAATGATTCTTTTATGTTGTAAATTGATAGGCTATCGAATTGGCCAGAATGGAATTGGGCATCCTGGTGACCTCCATGCTATTAGAGACGGAAACCGGGCTCATGGGGCTTTTTATATCGATCATGCCCATATCTTGAATGCTGATATTGCTCTGATTGGTTTCATTTGTCATCCGGGAGGTATTTCCCTGAAATGAAGCATTTTGGGTCATGCTGCCCAGGAGCAGCACTCTCTCTGCCCCACCACCCACCCTTACTGATTCCGCCAGGCTGATGAACAGCAGCGCAATGATAACGGTTATCAAAAGTCTCATCGATCAAACCTCATAGCATCGATATGTCTCTTTCAGGTAAAAACCTTTAGATGGCCTCCATCATTGAGATGGTCGGGCCTCCTGAGCCAATCTCTCCCATATGTTGCTCATGGGCCAATCAGCCCGCGGGGAGGGCAGGAGGCATGAATTGTCCATGCTGTCGGGCTGAGCTCCAAAGCCTGTTGCGAGACAAACGGCAAACTACTTGAAATAGAGGCGCTTTATATTTTGAATCGGCTCTTGTGGCTTATGATAAAGGAGAGACATGACTGAAGGCGAAAGCATCAGGCTGAAGGTTTCCGAGGCCAATCAGGGCGATGTCGGAAAGGGAATAGTGAGAATAGGGGAGGATTTCCTGGCCAAGATCGGTGCCCGTCCTCTGGATGTGGTGGAGCTGGCAGGATCCCGGCCTACGGCAGCACTGGCTGTGAGCGCTTATTCCCAGGATCAGGGTCTGGACATGATCCGCATGGACGGATTGATCCGATCCAATGCCGGAACCAGCATAGGCCAGTATGTGGAGGTGAAAAAGGCAGCCTGGAGCGAGGCCAAGCACGTAACCCTCGCTCCTGTGACCCAGGGAATGCAGATCTTTGCCCCGGGAGATGTTCTGACCAGGGTCTTCAATGGCAGGCCGCTGATAAAGGGAGATGTCGTCTCCACCACCAGTGTGAGAAAGCCGCCTTCTGACAGCATTGGCGGCAGGGAGACCATGTTTGAGGAGCTATTCCGGGGCTTTCTGGGAGCCCAGGCCTTTGGCCTGGGGGAGATCAAGCTGCGAGTAGTATCCACCAGCCCGGCGGGAATAGTCAAGATCACTGAGGGGACGGATATTGAGCTTCTGCCCCAGGCGGTGGAGAGCCCGGAGCGCACTGTGCCCTCTGTGGTCTACGAGGATATAGGTGGGCTCAAGCCGGTCATAACCAAGGTCAGAGAGATGATAGAGCTGCCCCTCAAGCACCCGGAGCTCTTCGACCGGCTGGGAATAGATCCCCCTAAAGGGGTCCTGCTGCACGGCCCTCCCGGCACGGGCAAGACCATGCTGGCAAAAGCGGTGGCCAATGAGAGCGATGCCTACTTCATCAGTATCAACGGCCCGGAGATCATGTCCAAGTATTACGGCGAGAGCGAGAAAGCCCTGCGCGACCTGTTCGAGGAAGCAGAGAAGAATGCACCGGCCATCATCTTCTTAGACGAGCTGGACTCCATCGCCCCCAAGCGGGGAGAGGTCACGGGAGAGGTGGAGAGAAGGGTGGTTGCCCAGCTTCTCTCCCTCATGGACGGCCTGAAAGAGAGAAAGAATGTGATTGTGATCGGCTCCACTAACCGCCCCGAGGCCCTGGATATGGCTCTCCGTCGGCCGGGCCGGTTCGACCGGGAGATTGAGCTCGGTGTGCCGGATATGCAGGGAAGGATGGAGATATTCCAGATCCACAGCCGGGGCATGCCCCTGGCGGAGGATGTGGTTCTGGAGGACTATGCTGCCAGGACCTATGGCTTTGTGGGGGCGGACATCTCTGCCGTCAGCCGGGAGGCAGCCATGAATGCCCTGCGGCGCATACTGCCAGAGATTGACCTGGATGAGCCCACCATACCCAAGGAGATCCTGGACCGGCTGGTGGTGCAGAAGGACGACTTCGAGGCGGCTTTAAGGGAGGTCTCTCCATCGGCCATGCGAGAGATACTGGTCGAGGTTCCCGATGTCAACTGGCAGGACATAGGAGGCCTGGAGCCGGTCAAGCAGCTTTTAGTTGAAGCTGTGGAGTGGCCCCTGCGCTACGCGGAAAGCTTCCGACGCATAGGTATCGATGCCCCCAAGGGCATACTGCTCTACGGGCCGCCGGGGACGGGCAAGACCATGCTGGCCAAGGCGGTGGCCAATGAGAGCGAGGCTAACTTCATCACCGTCAAGGGCTCCGCCCTTCTCTCCAAATGGTATGGGGAGAGCGAGAAGAGGGTGGAGGAGATCTTCAGGAAAGCAAGGCAAGTGGCACCTTCCATCATCTTCTTAGACGAGCTGGATGCCCTAGTCCCCGTGCGGGGCGGCGGGGCGGGAGAGCCGCACGTCACAGAGAGGGTGGTCAACCAGCTCTTAAGCGAGATGGATGGCCTCGAGGAGCTGCACGGAGTGGTGGTGATAGGAGCCACCAACCGCCCGGATATAATAGATCCGGCACTGCTGCGGCCGGGCCGCTTCGATGAGCTGATCATGGCCCCTGTCCCGGATAAGGAGTCGCGGCAGAAGATATTCCAGGTTCACCTGAAAAAGGTGCCTTTAGCCGAGGATATCAGGATGGAGGCGCTGATCGAGCAGACCGATAATTACACCGGGGCGGACATCGCCGCTGTTGTCCGTAAGGCGGGGCGCCTGGCTTTGCGCGAGGATATGGGGGCGGACAATATCGGCCAGAAGCATTTTCAGGCTGCCTTAGAGGAGATAGGCCCCTCGGTTACACCGGAGACCATGAAGTACTACTCCCGTATGGCCTCGGAGCTAAGAAAGAAGGCCTCCCGGGAGGTGGAGCGGGGGGAGATGTACGCCTGATAAGGCTACTGTCCCTCTACCCTCCATTTTGTTCATGAGGTTAAATTGATCTGCAAGAGCCTGATCAAATGCATGGGCTGCAAGCGGAATGATTCTGGCCCCATCACCGGCATAATGCAAATGCGGAATGTAGGCAGGATCGGCCTTACAATCGAATTGGATCAGGAGGATTCTTTCTTAAATCAAAAATATGCTTCAATATACAGCCAAATAGGCATGATCTATGGGGAGGATGCCTGGTGCTGAGCCACTCCGACTTCCGGCCTGTGTCCATCCCCGATAGAGAACTCTTCTCCCTGCACTATGGCAGCTACCCTCAGGTGCACAGCGACAATACCTTCACCAATATGATCTGCTGGAATGATTATGCCCATTACCGCTATGCCTTCCGGGATGGATGCATAGTCCTCTCCAGCGCCATCGACGGCAGGACCAAATACCGCCCTCCCATAGGTCCGCATAGCCCCGAGCTCTTAGCCGAGGTTCTGGCTCTGGCGGCCAAAAGCCAGGAAGAGCATCCTCTGGTGATCCTGGATCCGGATAGCAAAGATTGGATATCCAGGCTGTACCCGGATCTCTCCTTTGAGGCCGATAGACGGTACTTTGATTATGTCTACCTGGCCCGGGACCTGGCAGAGCTGCCGGGCAGGAGATATCTGACCATCCGGCATCAGCTCAACAAATTCCAGAAGACCTGCCAGCCGGCAGTGGAGGCCATCGGAGAGCAGAATATGGATGAGATCAGGGATTTCCTGGACCTCTGGTGCGACTGGAAGGACTGCGACTCGGATCCGGTGCTCTTCAGCGAGAAGGAGGCCATGAGGCGCGCCCTGGACTTCCGCCAGGAGCTGGGCCTTTCAGGCATTGCCATCCGGGCCGAGGGAAAGATTGGAGCCATATCTCTCTTTGAGGAACTGAATCAGGATACGGCATTGGTTCACTTTGAGAAGGGACTCTCCGACTGCAAAGGCATCTACCGGGCGGTTAACGCCGAGGCGGCCAGGATGCTGGCCCGGGATTACACCTACATCAACCGGGAGAGCGATATGGGGGTGGAGGGAATCCGGGAGGCTAAGATGCGCTACCATCCCCATCATATGGTTCAGGTGCATCTGCTGAAAAGAGATGAGCTGGAGAGGCAGATTTAAGAGATGGAATTTATAGCCTGCTATGACAGATCTGTTGAAGGTGGCAGATCAAGGCAGTAGATTATCATAAATTTTATTTTTTAAATCTGAATCCGCATTTAATATTCTTGATATCATCCGGCGTCAGGGGAAAGGCTTTGCATATGGCAGGCCGGATGCTGTAAATCCGGCAGCGCATATTCTTGGTGTCCAGGGCAGGACACTGCCCGCAGCATTTGCCGCACCGCAAGCACTGCCCGCTCCTCTTGGCCTGCCACTTTTTGACCTTTTTCTCCTGCAGGTACCAGAGCACCCTTCTTCTAATCCATCCGTCCCACATGAAAAACCTGCGATTCTGAGCTTCAATCTATCTGCCTGTGATTGGATCTCGGTTTGCAGCATTGGTTAGGTAAAAAGATTGCGGCCCGCAGATTGGAGCCTCTGATTAGGGCTGATTCATTCTGCCTGAAAGGCCTCAAGAAACGGCTGAAAATGCCTGGATATCTAAAAATATGGCTCCTCGCTAAATTCTGTGGGTAAGGGGATAACCATTTATCATAACCCTCGATCAAATAAATCCCTGTGTCAATCTCTCAGGAAGAACTCTTCAGGATATCCCTTGGTCTGGAAAAGCCCTGGTATATCAAGGCTATCGATTTTAAAGTTGAGGAAATGCAGTTAGACCTTCATATTGATTTCGAAAGCGGCAGCAAGTTCCCCTGCCCATCATGCGGCAGATTAGG
>Ga0302252_1001300_pt1 | contig 15032 bp, 17 predicted proteins | sample AAG_RA_Leu_MG_FD_193511 | JGI IMG/M metagenome (GOLD analysis project Ga0302252, IMG submission 193511) | Enriched activated sludge microbial communities from anaerobic digester in WTTP, New Holstein, Wisconsin, United States - AAG_RA_Leu | ecosystem: Engineered > Bioreactor > Anaerobic >...
AGCGTCTTTAAGGGCTGATAAAGTTTATGCCTTTGAAAAAGATGAAAATATTCTTGAAATAGCAAAAATTAATCCTTTTTCTAGGCCAGCGTTTGAAAATAGTAAAATTGTAGTTTCAAAAGGTGATATTTCTCATGGGATAAAACAATTCAAGAACTCATTTTTTCATTGCGTAATACACGATCCGCCCACTCTCAAGCTTGCGCCGGAGCTCTATCAGAACGAATTCTATAACGAAATTTACCGAGTTCTTAAAGAAAACGGCAAATTATACCACTATGTTCCGATGCCAGGCATATCTAAGGGGAAAGATTTTTCCAAAGTTATTGAGTATAAACTCAAAGAAGCAGGTTTTCATAAGCTAATCTTTAACTCTGACGCTCAAGGGTTTTATTGCGTAAAGATTGCAACGGTTGCTTGAGTCCAAAGGTCTGAAGTCAGAAAACAGACGACAGAAGACAGAATACGAAAAACTGATTGACAAAAAACCGACTTTACTATAAAATTAGCATCTCTTTTAAAGAAGAGTGTCTTCGGGGTGAGGCGTAAATCCTCAACCGGCGGTGATAAAAGCCCGCGAGTTCGCCATAAAGCTTGGCGGACAGATCTGGTGTGAATCCAGAGCCGATGGTTAAAGTCCAGATGGGAGAAGATAGTTGTATATTTAGTGGAATTTTGATGAACCCCGAACGATATTCGGGGTTTTTTCTTTTTAGGCTAATAATACATAAAAGGCGGAATATGAAACTGAATAATATCGAAGAAGTATTAAAAGACATAAAAGCTGGCAAGATGGTTGTAGTTCTGGATGATGAAGACCGCGAAAATGAGGGGGATCTTATCATGGCCGCCCAGCTTGTTAAGCCCGAACATATAAATTTTATGGCTAAGCACGGAAGAGGGCTTATATGCGTTCCTATGGATTCAGATACAATACAACAAATAGGCCTCTATCCGATGCATAATGGCGGCGGTAATGCAAATGATAGATATTCAACAGCTTGGCTTATTTCAGTGGATGCCAAAGATAACACTGCAACAGGTATTTCTGCTCATGACAGGGCGGTTACAATAAAAGCCCTTTCAGACAAAAAAGCAAAAGAAAACTGGTTTGCAAAGCCAGGTCATGTTTTTCCTTTATGGGCGAAAGACGGCGGTGTTCTTGTAAGAGCAGGGCATACGGAAGCCTGCGTTGATTTATTAAAGTTAGCAAAGCTAAATACCGTAGGTGTCATATGCGAAATAATGAATGAAGACGGAACAATGGCAAGAATGCCGCAGCTTATCGAGTTTGCCCGCAAACACAGCTTGAAAATAACAACCATAGCGGAAATCATACGCTTTAGGCGAAATAAGGAAAAATTAGTCAAAAGGGTGTCAGAAGCGTTTCTTCCAACTAAATACGGTAATTTTAAAATAGTAGCTTATGAGTCAGTTTTTGATAAAGAACATCACGTAGCGCTTGTAAAAGGAAACATAAAAAAAGGAAATATTCTGGTCAGAGTACATTCAGAGTGCCTTACAGGAGATGTGTTTGGATCTTTAAGATGCGATTGCGGCAACCAGCTTAGTCTTTCCATGAGAAAAATTCAGAAAGCAGGGAAAGGCGTTGTTTTATATATGAGACAGGAAGGTAGAGGTATTGGACTTAAAAATAAAGTAAAAGCCTATGATTTGCAGGATAAAGGATTTGATACGGTACAAGCGAACCAGATGCTTGGTTTTAAAGCAGACTTAAGGGATTATGGCATAGGCGCGCAAATTTTGGCCGATCTAGGTCTTAAAAAGATAAAACTTCTTACAAATAATCCGCATAAAATAGTAGGCCTTGAAGGATATGGTCTTAAAATTGTCGAGCGTGTTCCTATACAAATTAAACCAAATACCAAAAACAAGCAATATTTGAAAACAAAAAAAGAAAAGTTGGGTCATTTATTAACTACCATATAAACCAAAGGAGGTAAATTATGGCAAAAACGATCAAGGCAAATCTGATAGGCAAAAACCTGAAAGTTGCAATAATCGTGTCACGTTTTAACGAATTTATATCCAGCCGTCTTTTAGACGGATGCTGCGATACGCTGATACAGCATGGTGTTTCTGATACGGATATAAGCATTATATGGACGCCAGGTTCTTTTGAAATACCTACAGTTGCTCTTAAGCTCGCCAAAACAAAAAATTTTGATGCAGTAATATGTGTTGGTGCAATAATAAGAGGACAGACGCCTCATTTTGAATATGTTTCAAGTGAAGTGGCAAAGGGTATAGCAAAAGTTTCATTAGATATGCAGATTCCTTGCATATTCGGCGTTATTACTGCAGATTCACTTGAACAGGCAATAGAGCGCGCCGGTACAAAAGACGGCAACAAAGGTCGTGATGCAGCCGTAACTGCAATAGAAATGGCCAATTTATTGAGTATCATTAAGTAACTTGCAATTTAATTATTAAAAAAAACTGGAAAAACCATGAGAAAAAGAACAAAAGCAAGAGAGTGCGCTTTAAAAATTTTATATAGCATTGATTTAAATCCTGCAGAATCAAAACAAAACTTGGAAAGTTTGTTAAAAAATTTTTGGGAAGCAAATCATGTTACCGACGTCGAAGTAATAAAATTTACGGAGAATATTGTCGAAGGCACTGTAAACAATATGGAAAGTATCAATAACCTTATTTCAAAATATACAACAAACTGGACGCTCGGCAGAATGGCGGTTATAGACAGAAACATTCTCCGTTTTGCGACTTTTGAGCTTATGTATATTATGGATATACCGCCAAAGGTTACTATAAATGAGGCTGTTGAGATTGCCAAAAAATACGGCGATTCTGACTCAGGCAAATTTGTAAACGGTATTCTTGATAAAATCCATAAAACTGAAATGCCGAAAGAAAAATTGAAATTAAATGATTGAAAAAAAAGCTGATTTGCACGTTCATACTATTTTTTCCGACGGAAGTTTCACGCCAAGGGAAGTTATAGCGAGGGCTAAAGAAACAGGCCTTTCTGCAATAGCAATTACTGACCACGACAACACCAATGCTTTACCAATAGCAAAAAAAATAGGGGATAAAGAAGGCATAGAAGTAGTAAGCGGTATTGAAATGACCGCTGATTATAATGGCATAGAAGTGCACGTTTTGGGGTATTTTATAGATTACGAAAACGAAACGTTTCAAAAAAAACTTTCCGAATCAAAAAAATACAGAATAAAAAAACTGCACATAATGATAGAATGCCTGCGTAAATTTAATATTAACATAGACCCAAAAGAAGTTATTGGAAGCACGCATGAACAAGGTTCGATAAGCAGGCTGCATTTGGCTAATGCTATGCACAAAAATGGTTACATTGCCAATGCGCGCGAGGCATTTAGGAAATATATAGGGAACAACAAACCCTGTTATGTAAACGAACAATTTTTTAATACCAAGCAGGCCATAGATTTAATTAAAAGCGTTGGTGGAGTTCCGGTACTTGCTCACCCGTATATTATTAAAAGCGACGATATAATATCTGATATTATCAATCAGGGAATTTGCGGGATAGAAGTATATCACTCTGACCATTATCCCAGCCAAACAGAGCATTATCTAGAAATCGCTAAAAAATTTCATCTTGTTATTACAGGCGGCTCGGATTGCCACGGACACAATAAAGAAAAAGTGCTGATGGGGAATATTAAAGTAGATTATAAAGCAGTAGAAGAATTAAGCAAAGAAGCCGAAAAAATAAGAAAAGATTTTCAAAATGAACAAAACATTTAACAACAAAGATGCAGAGTATATGAAGCTTTGTCTTGAGCTTGCAAAAAAGGCAGAGGGGAGGACTAATCCGAACCCGCTTGTTGGTTGCGTTATAGTAAAAAACGGGAAAATTATAGCAACAGGTTATCATAAGTGTTACGGTTCGGATCATGCGGAAGTTGTTGCGCTAAAAAAAGCTGGCAAAAAAGCAAAGAATGCTTTTTTGTATGTAAACTTGGAACCTTGCAACCATTATGGAAATACACCACCATGCACGGATGCGATAATAAAACACGGAATCAAAAAAGTTATTGTAGGCATGAGAGACCCCAACCCTATAAATAACGGCCGCGGTATAAAAAAATTAATAAAACACAATATAAAAATTAAATGCGGAATTATGGAAAAGGAATCAAACGAATTGAACAGAGTTTTTATAAAATATATAACGACAGGCATGCCTTATGTGACCTGCAAGATTGCGCAGAGTATAGATGGTAAAATAGCGACTAAATACGGAGAGTCAAAATGGATTACGTCTTCTTTTTCGAGAAAATACGTTCATAAAATGCGCGGCAAGGTAGATGCAATTTTGGTAGGTATAAACACTATATTAAAAGACAATCCTCTTCTTACGGCCAGGAATGGTTTGAATAATAAAAAAAATATTCAAACGAAGCAGCCCGTAAAAATAGTGCTGGATTCGAACTTTAAAATACCTTTTAGCGCAAATATATTTTCTAAGAATTCTTCTAACTTAAATATAATCGCTACTACAAGAAATTTAAATGAGCTTAATATACCTAAAAAATGTAATATTATTGCAATTAAGACCAAAAAGAAAAACGGCAAAATTGATATAGAGGATTTGCTTAAAAGGTTAGGTTCATTTAAAATTTCACATATAATGGTGGAGGGTGGTTCTTTGGTTACAGCAAGTTTTATTAAGCATAAACTTGTGGATGAATTTTTGTTTTTCATCGCCCCCAAGATAATAGGCGGAGAGAAAACAGCTTCGGTTGCTTGTGGTGTTGACAGATTAAAGGATGCAATAAAACTTTCTGAAATAAAGTTGGAAAAAGCAGGAGAAGATTTTATTATAAAGGGGCGGCCAGATTATGTTTACAGGGTTAGTTAGTTTTATAGGCGAAGTTACAGAAATTTCCGCGCGAAAAAACGTTTATAGCCTTAATATCAGACTAAATAAAAATAACTTTTCGATAGGTGAAAGCATTTCTGTTAACGGTGTATGCCTTACGGTAACTGAAGTTAAAAAAAATAATTTAAGCTTTGATGTTCTTTCACATTCTTTTAATTTAACAAATATCAAGACTTTAAAACAGGGCGATTTTGTTAATATTGAACCTTCGTTAAAAGCGAACGATAAGCTTGGAGGCCACATAGTTACGGGACATATTGATACAACAGCTTCTATAGAGGGAATTACAAATATAGGCGAACAATACAAGCTTGATATAGAAAAAAAAGATGAATTTAGTAATTTATTGGTAGAAAAAGGTTCTATCGCCGTAGATGGCATAAGCCTTACTGTCGCCGATATAAAAAAGAGTTTATTCAGTGTATATATAATTCCCCACACTTTTAATAATACGAACTTAAAATACAAAAAAAAGGGTAATCTGGTTAATTTAGAGTTTGATGTTATTTCTAAATATATCACCAAGCTTGCGAGCAAATATTTCGAAAAAGGGAAAATGAATATTACAGAAAGCTTTTTGAAAGAACACGGTTTTGCCTAAAAAAGAAGGAGATAGGGGCATGTTTTCGAGAAGAAACTTGATGATATTATTAGTTATTTTCATATGTTTCGCTAATTTATCTTTTGCCAACGTAATAAATAATGCAAAATTAGTCGTGGTTATTCCCAGCGAGAATTTCAGAGATGAAGAGCTTTTCAGCGTTAAGGAAATGTTAGAGCAGGCAGGTGTAACTGTCAAGATTGCGTCATCTACTTTAAGCCATGTGAAAGGAATGCTGGGAGGAAGTTACACGCCTGAAATGTTGGTAACAGATATCAATGCAAAAGATTTTGACGGAATTGTATTTATAGGGGGCACAGGTGCCGTAGAGTACTGGAATTCTATAGTAGCATACCAGAAAATAAACGATTTTAACGCACAAAATAAATTAATCGCAGCAATATGTATCGCACCGGTTATACTCGCAAACGCAGGAGTTCTTAAATCTAAAAACGCGACTGTTTTTCCTACAGAAGCCGAAAGAATTGAAAGCAAAGGGGCTAAATACACAGGTTCTATCGTTGAAATAGACGGAAACATTATTACTGCGGATGGCCCTGATTCTTCCAAGGAATTTGCTTTCAGAATATTAGGTTGGCTTAAAAGTAATATTAAAGTCTATGAAACCCAGTGAAAATGAAAAAACCATAGCGACAAACAGGTCTGCCTTCAGAGACTACGAGGTAATAGAAAAAATTGAAGCAGGTCTCCAGCTTAGAGGCGGTGAAGTCAAATCTTTGCGTCAGGCAAGGGCAAACTTAAAAGGAAGTTTTGCAAGGATTGAAAAAGAGGAAATCTTTTTATATAATTTGCACATAACTCCTTATGAATATGCAACTGATATGGAAGTGAATCCGATAAGAGTAAGAAAACTTCTTTTGCATAAGTCGCAGATAAAAAGATTAATCGGAAAAGTAATGCAGAAGGGCTTTACTTTAGTACCGCTTCGTCTGTATTTTAAAAAAGGAATAATAAAGACCGAACTTGCGCTTGTCAAAGGAAAAAAACTTTACGATAAGCGGTATGACTTAAAAAAAAGAGAAACCGATTTAGAAATAAAGCGCAAGTTTAAATACCAATAGTTCTTTCAAATATATTTTTTGTGCAGTATCCCAAAAAAAACTTTTCAATTAAACTAAGTTGTAGTAAAGTATCAATGGTTTTTTGAAATATAGTTTGGGGGTGAATGGACTCGACTTATGCCTAAAGGATAAAGCTGCATGCAGAGGCACCAGGCCTCTATAAAACTGGTAAAAAAACTAAACGCAAACTACAATCCAGTAGCCGAAGCCGAGAGTATCTTGGCTGAAGGTGCGTTCAATACTCCTCAATTAGCAGGAGTAGGTTCATTTGTTAGTTTCCTGGGAAATTGATGAACTAAAAGGCATGCAGGATAGCTTGCGGCTTTTGCCTTTTTTTAGCTGTAAGCAAAAAATCAAAAGGCTAGCGTATATAACCCTGTCTATTGGTTAAATATATGCGAAAACCAAAAATAGAATAAGCATGTAGATGCGTTATTTTAAGGTTTAAGGACCCGGGTTCGAATCCCGGCACCTCCACCATTCTGCTTCGCCAAGCAGCTTTCGCGCTTGGCTTCGCAGAAATTAAAATTCTGTTTCTTCAAAGTTTTCCCTTCTTCGCTAAAGCTACGAAGAGGCAGGTCAGCTTTGAGCTTCGCAGAAATTAGCGAAGCAGAATGTCTCTGCGAAGCTCTACCTTTATTAAGTTGTCAAAGAGCGAAGCAGGACAAGCACAAAAAAATAAACAGATTGACCAAAACATGAAAGATACAAACACTAAATTTCATTAAGATGAATCTTTTAAAACAAATAAAAATTTCTGCAGCTGTTTTTTTTATTTTATTTTCTTTTTTTCAATGTGCATTCGCAATAAACCTTGATGGGCCCTATAAACAAGTAGAAACCCCAATTTATCAGATCGGTGGCGCTGAATATATACCAGTATTAAGTTTATGCGAAGCTTATGGCTTAGATTGGGATTGGGATTCGATATCAGGGGTCTTAACCTTAAAAAAAGATACAGTTAGACTTCAGATAAAAGAAAACTCAAATATTTTGCATAGCGAACTCGGAGAAGATTGCTTTCTAAGAAAACCTTTCATATTCCGCGAAGGTGTTGCCCTCCTTCCATTAGCATCTTACGATTCTATAAAAAAAATTATCGAAAGAGATTTTTCTATAGTAAGTCCTAAAGCTCCGGTATTTGTTGAGCCGGCGTTTCTTATAAAAAAAGTTGTGATAGACCCTGGCCATGGAGGAAAAGACCCAGGCGCTATAGGATATCAGGGAGTAAAAGAAAAAAATATTGTTTTGGATATAGCTTTTTCTATCCGGGAAGAACTGGAAAACAACGGCATAGAAGTAGTAATGACTAGAGACAGAGACATTTTTGTGCCTCTTGCCAAAAGAGCAAAAATAGCAAACCAATCAAATGCTGATTTTTTTATCAGCATACACGCAAATGCTGCAAAACAACACAGGGCCGGTGGTATAGAAATCTTTTATATGTCTGAAGCAAGCGACGAAGATGCGAAGGCAATGGCCAATTTAGAAAACTTGGCTTTAAAATACGAAGACCCTAATTTTTCAAACGATTTTAAAAATGCAAACGGTATAGTAGGCGATTTAATATATCAGGAAAAAATTTTAGAATCAAAGGAATTGGCGAACTGTGTTATACTGGGAATTGCTAAAAGAGCGAACACTAAATATCGCGGCGTAAAAAGCGCAAGATTTTATGTACTTAAATATACAAACATGCCTTCTATTTTAGTCGAGGTAGGGTTTGTAACCAATAAGCATGAAGCGCTGAAGTTGTCCAATGATAATCATAGAGAATCGATAGCGCATGGAATTGTTTCGGGAATATTAAAATACAAAAAAGAATATGAAGAAACCGAAGGTTTTACAAAATAGGCCCATAGGTGTTTTTGATTCCGGCTTAGGCGGGCTTACAGTCGTTAAACAACTTTTAAAATATCTGCCGAATGAAAAAATAGTTTATTTTGGAGATACAGCAAGAGTACCGTATGGTACTAAATCGAAAGACGCGGTCAGACGATTTTCTGTGCAGAACGCGGAGTTTCTTTTAAAATTTAAAGTAAAAATGATAGTCGTAGCCTGTAATACTTCCTCAAGCTTGGCGTTGCCTATATTAAAAAGGAAGTTTGCTGTTCCGATAATGGGTGTTGTCGAACCCGGCGCAGAAAAAGCCGTACAAATGACAAAAACTCAAAAAATCGCAATTATAGCTACACCAGCGACAATTTCAAGTGATGTTTATCAGAAACACATTAAAAAAACAGCTGTAAAAAATGTGATATGTTTCAGTAAGAGTTGTCCGCTTTTTGTTCCGATAGTAGAGGAAGGATTGGCAGACAGCGAAATAGCGCTAAAGGCAGCGAAGATGTATCTCAAACATTTTAACAAGTTGGGTATCGATACGCTTATTTTGGGTTGTACACACTATCCTATTTTAAAAAATACGATAAAAAAAGTTCTTAAAAAAGATATAATGTTAGTTGATTCGGCAAAAGAAGTAGCTTTAGCCGTCAAGGAATTACTTAAGGAATTTAATTTATTGAACAGGCAAAGAAATACAAAAGAGAAAAAAAGACTTTGTTGTTTTGTAAGTGATGCACCGGGTAATTTTCAAAAAATAGCGGAAGTTTTCTTGCATAGAAAAATGAACGGCGCTATTAAAGTTGTGAAATCTTAAGTAAAGTACGAGGAAAAAATGTACGAAATATCAGTTCGTTTAAGTTTCAGCGCTGCGCACAATCTTCGGGAATATCATGGAAAATGCGAAAATATGCACGGTCATAATTGGCTTGTTGAAGCTAAAATTGCTTCAAAAAAATTACAGAAAAATGGTATCCTTTTGGATTTCAAGATACTCAAAAAAGACCTTTCAGATATGTTGGAGGAGTTAGATCATACCTATTTAAACCATCATGTTTTCTTCAAAAAAAATAATCCGACCTCAGAAAATATCGCAAAATTTATTTTTGATAAACTTAATAAAAAATACAAACTTCTTTATTCAGTTAGTGTTTGGGAAAGTGAACATTCCTGCGCTACATACAGAAATAAATAGAAATTATAGTTAACCCTTTCTATTTTAAAAATAAGAGGCAAAAATTGAAAAAAGCAGTAGTTCTGCTATCAGGCGGTATGGACTCGGCAGTTGCTTTATATATTGCCAGAAAAAAGTATGATTGCTTTTGCTTAACTTTTGACTACGGCCAGAGGCATAAAAGTGAGCTTGATGCTGCGGCAAAAATAGCAAGACTCGCGGGCGCAAAACACCGGGTGCTTAAAATAAGTTTTCCATGGAAGGGCAGCAGCCTTCTTGATAAAAAAATAAAAGTCCCGATAGGCCGCAGTGTTGACATTATTAAAAAACAAGTGCCCTCTACTTATGTGCCTGCAAGAAATATAATTTTTTTAAGTTTTGCGACAAGTTGTGCAGAAGTGATAAAAGCAGAAACAATTTTTATAGGTGCACATACCCAGGATTATAGCGGATATCCCGATTGTCGGCCGGATTTTTTTAAGGTTTTCCAAAAAGTTATAGATAAAGGGACAAAAACAGGCACGGATAAAAAAAGTATAAAAATTGAAATACCTTTGCTAAAATATAACAAAGAAAAAATACTGAAAATAGGGCAAAAATTAAAAGTCCCTTTTGAATTTACCTGGTCATGTTATAAAGGCGGAAAAAATCCGTGCGGAAGCTGTGATTCCTGCTTGTTTCGCAAAAAGGCCTTTGAAAAATTGGGCATCAAAGACCCTGCTTCTTTTAAAAAATAGCCGACAAAATAAATGACAAAAAAATCAACTGACGATAGAAAAGATAATAAATTATTTGCAAAAATAACAAACGTTTTTTCATCAATACAGGGCGAGGGGCCGTTTGTAGGATTTAAACAAATATTTATAAGGTTTGCCGAATGTAATTTAAGCTGTGTTTTTTGCGATACTTGTAAAACAGTAGAGCATATATATACACATGAAGAGCTTGTAAAAAAAATACAAGAAATCGATGAGACTAACAGACCGCATCATTCAATTTCTTTAACTGGAGGAGAGCCCTTGTTCCAGTATGAGTTTTTAGAGGGTTTTTTGCCAAAGGCCAAAAAAGAATTTAATCTTGGCATATATCTTGAAACAAACGGCATATTTTACAATGCGTTAGAGAAAATAATAAAACATATCGATATAATTTCGATGGATTTTAAGCTTCCTTCGGCAACGAAGGAAAAGGAATATTGGAAAGAACATGAAAAGTTCCTTGAAGTTGCTGTCAGAAAAAAAGTTTTTGTGAAACTAGTGATTACAGCTGATGTTGCTATGAAAGATATTGAAAAATCCGTAGATATAGTAAACAAAATAAATAAAAATATTACCGTTGTGGTTCAGCCGGCCGCAAAGACACCAACTTTTTTAAATGTTCCGGATACGGAATTTCTATTAAATATATTTAATTATGTTCATGATAAAATTAAAAACGCAAGACTTATACCCCAAGTTCATAAAATTATTCCGGTGATTTAGATGAAAAAAATACATTCAAAACAAATAGAAAAAACTGTTGAAAAATTGTTTATAGATGCCAACTTAATAATGCGGCCCGATATAAAACAAGCAATAAAAAGTGCATTATCCAGAGAAAAAAACCAGAAAGCAAAACTTGTTTTGGAAATTTTGCTTAAAAATGCCAAAATAGCCAAATCAAAAAAAATAGCGCTATGCCAGGATACCGGTTTTCCAGTCGTTTTTTGCAGTATCGGAAACAGAATCAAAATAGAAGGTGATATAAAAAAGGCCATACAACGCGGCATTAAAAAAGCTTATGCTGGTTCAAAATTTAGAAAATCAATAGTGCAGGATCCGATCTTGCGAGGTAAAGCCGATTATTTACCGGGTTTAATACACTTTGATTTTAATAATACAAATCAGATAAAAATCAAAGTTTTGGCTAAAGGTTTCGGAAGCGAAAATAAAACATTTCTTAAGATGTTTAAGCCGACTTCTACTAAAAAAGAAATAATTTCTTTTGTTACTGATATCATAAGAAACATAGGTCAGGATGCTTGCCCGCCTTTCATTATAGGAATAGGCATAGGCGGAACAGCAGAAGAAGCTGTTTTTTTATCAAAGAAAGCATTGATTGAAAAGATAGGAGTCAAAAACAGAAAAAAACATTTAGCATTTTTAAGCGATGCCATACTAAAAGAAATTAATAAAATTGGAATAGGGCCGATGGGTTTCGGAGGCAAAACAACGGCCTTGGGGGTCAATATTTTGGATGCGCCTACTCATATTGCCGGCTTGCCGGTTGTCTTAAGCGTTGGATGTCACTCTGTAAGAAGTAGAGGGGCAATACTATGAATATAAATAGATTATTTTTACCTTTAAGTAATCCAGAAATATTGAAACTAAAAGCAGGAGAGATATATTATCTCAATGGTATAGTTTATACTGCGAGAGACCAGGCCCATCAGAAACTCTTTTACTATATAAAAAGTAAAAATAGGTTGCCTTTCAAAATAAAAACTAACTGTATTTATTATTGCGGTCCTACCCCAAAAAGACAGAATCAGGTTATAGGTTCCTGTGGTCCCACAACCTCATCGCGTATGGATTCTTACACACCGATTCTTTTAGAAAAAGGGTTTAAGATATTCATAGGAAAAGGCAAAAGATCAGAGGAAGTGCTAAGCTCTATTGTGAAAAACAAAGGTGTTTATTTTACAACAATCGGTGGGGCGGGAGCATTTTTATCCACTAAAGTGAAGAAATGCAAAGTCATTTTTTACAAAGAGCTTGCGAGCGAAGCAATACATGAATTGGAATTAAAAGATTTTCCAGCAGTTGTTAGTATAGACTCCAAAGGAAGAAGTATCTTCAATTAAAAATTCAAGGAGATGCGATGAGAATAGACGGGAGAGCTTGCGACGCATTAAGAAAGGTAAGCATTAAAAAAAACTATATTGGTTTTGCCGAAGGTTCGTGTCTAATAAAAATGGGTAATACGCAGGTCATATGCACTGCCAGCATAGAAGAAACTGTACCAAGTTTTTTGAGAGATAAGGGGCAGGGCTGGGTTACTTCCGAGTACGGAATGTTGCCGCGTTCGTGCAAACAGAGAGTTTTAAGAGACTCAAGAAAAGGTTCGCCAAACGGAAGAACTTTTGAGATACAAAGATTAATCGGCAGGGTATTGCGGGGCGTTGTTGATCTCAAGCGGTTGGGAGAGAGGACGGTTTGGATTGATTGCGACGTTGTTCAAGCTGACGGTGGCACAAGATGCGCTAGTATCACAGGCGGTTTTATTGCTTTGGCGTATGCTTTATACGGATTAAAAAGAAAGAAGCTTATAAGCGAATTGCCGCTTACAGGATATGTCGCTGCGGTTTCTGTCGGAATTATTAATGGTATCCCGATGCTTGATTTAAATTACGATGAAGATTCAAAGGCAGAAGTTGATATGAATATTGTTATGACAGACGACGATAGATTTATCGAAATACAGGGAACTGCCGAAGGCAAAGCCTTTAATCAGAAGCAGCTAAATAAACTTATAGGTCTTGCGCAAAGCGGCATAAAAGAATTAGTTGATGTAGAAAAAAAACATATAAGCCATTTATTCAATGCATAAACGTAAAAACCTTAATAGAATAGTTGTTATCGCTACACGAAACATCAAAAAAAGAAAAGAAATAGAAAAGTTGTTAGGCAGGCGTTTCAACATTCTTACAGTAAACGACATTTCAAAATGCCCGAATGTGGAAGAAGACGGTAAGACTTTCAGGGCTAATGCCGTTAAGAAAGCAAAGCAGGTATCGCATTTTACTGATTATTTAACAGTTGCAGACGATTCGGGTCTCGAAGTTTTTTCTCTAAACCGTGCCCCCGGTGTTAAATCCGCTCGTTTTGCCGGATCTTCGCAGAATGACTCGAAAAATATAGAAAAATTATTGAAAGCCTTAAAAAATAAAAAAAACAGAAATGCCCGTTTTGTCTGCTCAATTGCTATTGCAATGAATGGAAAAGTTTTGAACACAATTCAAGAGTATGTTTATGGACACATTGGTTTGGTAGAAGCAGGCAGACATGGTTTTGGGTATGATCCTGTTTTTATTCCAAATGGATACACCAAAACATTTGCTTCGCTTGGCGAGAAAATAAAAAATAGGATAAGCCATCGTTCAAAAGCGCTCAAAAAAACAAAAAAGTTTTTATCCGATTTTTTTAAATAAAACTTTGTCAAAACTAGTCATAAGAAGTTGCAGTTCTAACTTCAAAAAAACTTCAAAGGTTTAAATTCATATTTAGGATTTTTGATAGTACCCACAAGACGAGTTTCGCCGATAATTCTGCCAGCTATATTTGCAACAGCACCAAAAAACTTTCCTAATTTACTAACTCTATCTGAAAGAAGACCCTCAACAAAATTATTTCTTATTAAAAAATCAAGTGTGCCGTCAAAACCTATACTTCCGTTATAATGTATACTTGCCTTATCTGACAGAATTGTAAAATCCTCTGTGCGGACTCTTTCATTTGCAATTGTAAAAGTGCCGGCAGCTTCTTTCAAAATAATTTTTTTATATTGAGGAATAAAATTTTGTATAATATCAACCAGATTATTGACAACAGGTATAAATATGGGAAGAGGGCCTAAATTTGCTTCTATAGCGTCAATTTTGCCGTTTCCTTTCATAGTTTTAAGAGGATCTTTTAAGGAGCCGTTTATAGCTAACTCGGCATTTAATAGGCCTTGTATGCCGCCGCCTTTTATTTTTGTATCTTCAAGCAGCCTTTCAATTTTTACGCTTGAGATTTTTGCAGACAATGTGTAGGGATAATTTCCTTGAGAAAAGTCCGCAAGTGAAGTTATGTAACATTCGCCATCATAGAGTAAAAATTTGAAATCATAAAGAGAGCCGCTCATTTCTTTTAAGTTGAATCCCAATGAAACATCCGTTATTGAGAATCCGCCCAATTTTATTATTTGTGATTTGCATGTGATGCCGGCGTTTAAAAAAAGAGGTTTTTTGATATCACCGGAAGCAAAAAAGTTTCCCTCAATGCGGCCTGTCGGCGCGCAATTTTTATAAAACATTTCTGTTTTTTCGGCCAAAAATTTAGGAAATATTTCGGGTAAATCTTCGATATTTATCAAAAAATCTCCCTGTAAATTCACAATGGGACTTTCGCTATTTTCTATTTGACCGGCAAGCTTAAGAGATAATTTTTTATAATTAAGCAGACAATCTTTAATGTTTATTGTTTCTTTATCTTTTTGCACATTTGTATGAATTATCAGATTTTTATTGTCTGAATTTATATCCAAAGTAATATCCGATGTATTAATGTCATCGCTCTTAACAAGAGCCATGTACCATTCGTTTTGATACCTGCTTTTTAGATTGGCGCTGATTTTTGAAAAGTTTTCAATAGACAAATCACCGCTTATGTTTTCAATAGAATTTTT
>Ga0302252_1001304_pt1 | contig 14995 bp, 12 predicted proteins | sample AAG_RA_Leu_MG_FD_193511 | JGI IMG/M metagenome (GOLD analysis project Ga0302252, IMG submission 193511) | Enriched activated sludge microbial communities from anaerobic digester in WTTP, New Holstein, Wisconsin, United States - AAG_RA_Leu | ecosystem: Engineered > Bioreactor > Anaerobic >...
GTCGATGTGTATATACCGGCTTGTTGTGCCGTTATCCGAGATCCTTTCCGCTATCGAGCAGGATATGCGGGACGAGATGGAGCAGAAGATCGCGCTGATCCGGAAAGTACGGGCGATGGGGTGAGGACACGACCCTCCTCACCCGGGTAATCTTCTATACTTCAGCGGCATGGTGGCGTACTGCTGTGCCGGCGTGATCCGGGAGCTGTTGCCGACATGGCTTTCGGCGAGTCACACGGGAGCGGTGCTGAAGGAGGGGATGGGGAGTGAGGGCCGGGGTGAAGAGGGGAGAATTGAATACGCGATGGTTTCATGCGAATTGAGATGCGTATATCATTCAATTAATCCGCTGACACATGCGATATACGAACCGGATTCGCTTATCCTCACGATGAATTCTTTTCCAACCCGCGTTTTCTCTATATACCTCTGGTTTTCGAGGCTTTCGATATACGTCCGGTTGATCCGGTTCAGGAGAGATCGTCTGAGTCTTGATCGCTCCAGCCCCTTTTCATCCTCAGGCCTCACTTCAAATCCATGTAGATTCATCCGGTGGAACAGGTTAATGATATCCTCGCTTTTCATGTCAGGTGTCCCCCGAATTTTTCTGCGATAGAGTTCAGCAAGAAAGGCAAGGTTCGTATCATCAGGCCGCATTATCCGGAACTGCTGGAGCATTTCGATATTGCCGGACTTAACGATACTCATCCCATGATCTGCTTCTTTGCCTGAGTTTTTCCCGGTAGCATACCCGTCTGCCGCAACATAATACGCTCCAACCTCATGAAACATCGCAGCAATTGTTACTGCAAAGGAGGTTTTTCTGCCGCATGCAGACATATTAACATACACATTATTCCGCTGATTTTTTTCCTGGACTATAATCCATGATACTTTTTTCATCACATCACGGATGTCAAACATATCTGCCGCATGGAACTGAACAGGAATTTTTTCTTTTTTGAGAAGATCTGTTACTTTTTGGGTATAGTTTTCCTGCTTCTCTCTCATTACCGGATCCATATCCGCGTCCGGTGGAATTGCAAGAAGATGAACGCGATCAGCTTTAGTTTTCAGCAGCGGTTTTACAGCCCGATCAATTTCATGGCCCAGAGGTATAATGTGAACGTTTTCGGGAAGTCCTGAGGATTTTTGTGTCATGTTGTTATGCCAGCCCCATCATCAGTTACAATGTTCACAATATTCACGTGAATGAGTTTATACATTTTTCTTCCGATTGGTGATTGGAGCACAAAATCATGCGGTTCAATCTTGAATGTCTTGAAGGAAAGCGTCTCATGTTCACAGCAATGTTCTGGCAGTATGGATCATACCAATCGAGACGGGGTTGTGGGAGGACAATCCTTCTGAGGTTTGTGAAAGACCTGAAAGGAAGATTGCTTGCCGATCATATCTGGATTAATTATACTCCGTCGTTCGATGCGGTCGGGAAATTCGAGAAAGGCGACCTTGTCTGCTTTGATGCAAGCGTCGGGAAATATATCAAAGGATATTTCGGGCAGCGGATCGAAGATCGCATGAGTCACCCTGCACGGGTTGATTATCGGCTGAAGTATCCCCATAATGTGAAAAGGATCGGGAGCGGGGATCTCGCGGGATCCGGTATCGCGGGTGTTGAAGAGTTCATGGAATTGGCCTGCTCTCCCGGGAAGAGGTAACAATGGCACACAATGAACGCTGCAAAGAGTGTAAGGTCCGGGTCCGCCAGCTCCTGGAGAAGGTATACGGGAGGGTTCTCCAGAACCACCGTATCCCATTAGGCACGCGGCCGGGGGACCTGCACAATAACCCGCGGTACGCGGTTCTCAATGGGATCTTCGAAAATCTGAAACAGCACCGCGGCTTCACGGATTTTATTCGGGCATCGTACGTTGATGTGGACTTTTTCGTTCCCGACCCGGGCATCATCATCGAGTTCGATGAGTCCCAGCATTTTACTGAGCCGCGAAAGATCGCACTATTACGCTATCCCCCCGACCTGGCCACCGGGTTCTCTCGCGATGCATGGATGCAGCACTGCGATGAAATCCGGGCGTATGATAATGACCCTCCGTTCCGTGATGAGCAGCGGGCCTGGTACGATACGCTGCGGGATTTCCTTCCCGAGATCGCCGGCTTCCGGCCAATCGTGCGGCTGTATGCACGAGATCAAGTCTGGTGCGAGCTGGACCCGGAGAATCCGGAAAATGTCCGGAAATTCAGGGAGATTCTCGAACCGGGAATCGTGATGACCACAACGGATCCTGCGGAAACGATATCCCGCAACCTGCCGGAGCGTGACTGGATCGCGACGGTCATCCTCAGCTCAAACCTGAAAATTCCGGAGGAGAAGGATCTGGCGAGGAATCCGGTGAGGTTGTCTGAGATGGAGCAGATCCTTACCACCGTTCTCGAACGAACAGCTGGTGACGGGGTGGTCCTTTTTCCGGGAGGCTGGGTTCACACACAGTTTGCACGGGCGGAGACGATTTATCCGGATATCGAGAGGCGGGTCAAAACGGTTCTCTCCCGCACTGATCGCGATATCAAGGTCTGTATCGGGATTGACGGATATTTTGACCGGCCCGTTGCCGATGACCCGTATGACCAGGACCAGGTTGCCCTGACGGCTGACCGGACCGGGATCATCTCCCTGGCCCGGAAATTCCACCCGAGTGATGACACCGAACGAAAGCATATCCTCCTTGCAAAAGATTACCGTGAAGGGGAGGGCGGAAAGAGCCGGGTCTTCACCCTGCATGGTGTCCGGTATTTCCCGTTCGTTTGTTATGATGCGTACGGGCCCTACAATGAGCCGGCCTGTTCCTCTAATCCGGGTGTCGATATCGGGCTGAACCTCATCCACCGCTTCCGCCCGAAGGGTGAGATGCTGAACCAGGAGAATTATTTCCCTCTCAACGCATGGTCGGGGACATCGTTCCAGTGGAACATCCCGGTCTTTGGGACCTCAATCTTCTTCCGCCGCCCGGTCCCCTCCGGCTGGCCCTCGGGTATCATGTGGGCCGGGGGATCTGTGTGGAGGAAACCCGGCTATGATGATATCACTCTCCCGCCAGACCCAAACAGAATATCGGTCGCTCTTCCTGAAGGCACTGCTGAAGTCCGTATCTTTACCAATATCGCCGGGAAGATCGCTTCAATGAAACAGGCTCCTGCACGTGTTCCCGTGCAGAAGAGCCGGTCCCCTCCGCGGAATGCCGGCAGCCCTGCAAAGCAGGAACAACCGATCCCCCACTCTGGAACTGGAACTCTTTACCAGGAGCTTCGCAACAGGCTGGATCCGCCCTTTGGTGGATCGGTTATCGACCAGAAGACCAAGTTCACCTACCGGGGGAAAAATGCAATCGATTATCCGGGAAAAACCGAGTTGGACATGATTTCACTCTTCAAACCTAAAAATGACAACTCTGCTGGTGTGAAAGCCCGCATCTATCCGTTTGTTCTCATGGGTCATGTGCGGGAGACCGACCTGAACAAGGTACTCAATGGCATTCCGAATCATTTTATTGCAAAGCATGAACGGAATAACGCTCATCCCGGAGCAATTTATTATGAGGGAATTTTTACAAATGAGGGTGAGTTTGAGAGATTTTTGAAGAGTGTGATTTCAGCATGAGGCATATGCCAACCGGGTATCCCGTGCCCGGAACACAATATTTCCGTAAGATGTTTAAGGACTGACCTGTTATCAGAAATATTCACGTTGAGGTAATATTGTGGGCTCGCCGATTTTTTTATTTCAGAAGGAGGATCGGAAAATGATTCAGATGACTCCTGAAGACTATCAGAAAGAAGAAAAATTACATGAAATTCTCGAGAACAATCCCCAATTGGTGTTTTCCGATTATCCTGAATTGCGGAATTATGAATTGTTATTATTGAAATCACAAGCCCCCACCTACGAAGATGAAAATGCGATCTACGCAACGAAACTGGATCTTTTATTTGTTGACAGGGAAGGCACACTGACATTTGTTGAAGTCAAACTGAGTTCCAATCCCGAGATCCGAAGAGAAGTTGTCGGTCAGGCCTTAGAATATGCGGGCAATGCAATAGAAAACTGGGAGATTGATGAAATCAAAGAGATGTTCAAGACAAGCTGCAGGAAAAAAGGATGGAACATCGATGAACGGCTTTCAAAATTCCTTACTCCCGAGGTAAATCCGGATGACTTTTGGGATTCTGTTGAGACCAAGCTCAGAGCGGGAAATGTCAGGATTGTTATAGCATCGGATTCGATCCCCTCATCATTAAAAAATATCATCCAGTTCCTTCGCAACCAGATGAAAACTGCAATTTTCCTTGGAGTGGATGTGCCTCAATTCAATAATGGGAACCAAATTGTATTTGTTCCGAAAGTCCATGGGCAACTCGTTACGATAAACCCGCCGGAAAAGAAGAAATGGGAAGAATCGGATTTTTTTGCTGCATTGGGGGCATCTACAACTCCTGAGATCGTGTCAATTGCAAAAAAAATTCTTTTGTGGTCTGATACACAGCATCTTGAGCCATGGTATGGAACAGGATCATTTTACCCTTTATTGAAGCACAAGGGGAAACAATATCAGGTAATCGCAATCAGGGTGCCAGGGAAAATTGTGCTGCAATTTCAATTCATGAAAGATTATCCCCCATATGAGCCGGAAGAAAAACGAAGCGAATTTGTAAAAAAGATCAATACGATCTGTGGCAACCAGCTATCGCCAGACAATCTCACAGGACGCCCATCATTCAGTCTTGATTGCCTAAAGGATGAGGCGAAGTATAACGAGTTCATAAAAATAATGGATGAATTCCTTGATACAATGCGAGAACTTTAACCGATTCAGAGATTAATGCTGAAAAACCGTATCGATCTGACGTTCATCCATGCTCCGCCCCGCTTCCTGCGAGGGCTTGCCACGAAAGATAATCCGAATCCTTTAAGCAGGCCGGTAATAATGATCCATCGTGGATGTGCGCCTCAGTATCGGAGAGTTTCAAAAAAATTAATTCGCTTCTGATTGACCGCGAGAAGAAAGATGCAACCTACAAGTTTGCGCTTCTTCGCGGGGCAATTGAGATCTGTGAGAAGGCGGGCCAGCACCGGATCCCCGCCCCGGATCCGGCCTGGGTGACCTTCCCGCTTGGTCTGGTTGTTGAGCAGTGGATGCTCTATTATTTCCCGATCTACGAGAACGAGATCCCCCAGCAGAAGAGCGAGAAGAATAATGCCGGCCGGACAAAGTTCCGCCGTGCATTCGATCCGGTGATTGCCCATTACAAGGGGAAGGGCGGCGGGTACTCGAAGTTTGCGAGCGACCTTGCCCGGGGTACGTTCTCTCATGAGATCCACCGGCCGGTCTTTGATCTTGCAAAGGCGATCTGCAATAAGGTCACGGAGATGCCGATGGTCCATCTCGGGGCATCGCTGGGCGAGCGGATCTTTGTTGATGCAAAGAACCTGCCCCGGTACGATCCTGCAGCGGTCATCAGCCGCGATTATCTTGTGAAGAATTTCGGGACGTTCTCGATCCGGTCGGGGTATTACGATGCATTTGTCGAGGCCGGTCCTTTTCTCACGGGGGATAAAAGCATCTTCTTCACCTGGGCCTGGTTCACGCACGATGCATTGTGCACGAAGAAGTCCTTTGGCGACCTTCTGAAGATCATCGCGACCGAACCGGTCCGGGAGCGGGACGTCCTGGACGCGAAGAACTTCTACGCGTTTCTTCTGGAGAAGGATGGCTCCCTGCGATCGGTCTGGTCAGGCCGGGCGATCAGCGGATTCGATGAGCAGGCGCTTGACCACATGATCCCGTTCTCGGTCTGGAAGAACAACGAGATGTGGAATATCCTGCCGGCACTACGGACCGAGAACCAGGCCAAGAGCGATTTCATCCCGCACCCGGAACTTCTTGACCAGCAGAAGGGCGAGATCATCCGGTACTGGAACGCGATGCACTCGTATGACCCGGATCTTTTCATGGAGCAGGTCCGGTATTCGCTGCTTGGAACAGAGGCCAAATCGTCCGAATGGCAGGAGGCCGCGTTTGCCAGCCTCCGCGGGAAGTGTGCGTATCTCATCGATGTGCTCGGGTACCAGCCGTGGAGGGGGGAGTGATGACTTGCCCGTTCTGTAACCCAATCGCCGAGGACATCGTTGCACGCAATGAGTTGTGCTATGCCATGTGGGATCGCTTCCCGGTCAACAAGGGCCACATGCTCGTCATCCCGTTCCGCCACACGCCGGATTTCTTCACGCTGACTTCGGAAGAGCGGAAGGCTGCGGTTGATCTCGTTGTGGTGTGCAGGGAAAAGATCGAGAAGAATTTTTCACCGGATGGTTACAACATCGGGTTCAATGTGCGCGAGGCTGCGGGCCAGACGGTTTTTCATTGCCATTGCCACGTTATCCCGCGGTATGTCGGGGATGTTCCGGAGCCGAGGGGTGGGGTGCGTGGGGTTGTGCCGGAGAGAAGGGGGTATTGAAGAAGGGAAATCTTTCATCCGTATTTAGAAATCCTGATGGAATTGTATCGCTTCTTTTATTAGTAATAAAATAGCAATAACGAACTGTTAAGACGATTATTATTTAGTTCTGAAAAATGAATCCGGATGTCTCATTAGAATTTCAAATAACAATGGAAATTTTCAGTAGCATTGAAGAACTTACTTTGCCCCTGAATTATCTCTGAAACCGAGGGGGTTTGAAATTGGCAGACAAAGATAGTGCTGAAGAAGTAATTCCGTCAGCGAAACGATTAATTAATTCATTACGTTCTCTTGGTTATGAATTCCCGACCGCTGTTGCCGAGCTCGTTGATAACTCCATTGAAGCTGATGCCACAAAGGTATCCATCCAGGTTGAATTTGATGGTGCGAATTCCTGGGTAATGATAGCTGATAACGGCAGGGGAATGACTATTGATAAACTGAAAGAGGCGATGCGGTACGGATCTGAAAGTAAATATGATGAAAAAAGTCTGGGAAAATTCGGTCTTGGGCTAAAGACCTCCTCATTCAGTCAGTCGAAACGCTGGATTGTTGCAACAAGAAACCAGTCTCCGGAAAACGAGATTATTGCGTTCAAATGGGATTTGGATCATGTAAATAAAACTGATCGATGGCAAATTCTCCCGATTAAAGAGAAAAACCTTGAATATAAAATGATCGAAGCCCTTGAAAACACAACAGGTACTGTAATTCTCTGGAAACAGCTTGAAGTTGTCCTTGGATATGAGAATCCCTCAACAAAACATGTACAAAAAAAGCTTGTAAATTTATGCAGGGATCTTGAAGAGCACCTTGCTATGGTATTCCACCGCTTCCTGATGGGAGAAGTCTCTGATAAGAAATTTCAACTTTTCCTGAATAACAACGAGATTCATCCGTGGGATCCGTTTGCCAGGAATGAAAAGGTAACCAAGATTCTTGATGCAATCCGAATTCCTGTTGAACACGATGGAATTCATGGGGATATCGTTATTGAACCATATATCCTGCCGCCAAGCAAGCACTTCTCATCAGATCAGGCACATTCAAAAGCTGCAGGTCCAAGGAAATGGAACCAGCAACAGGGATTCTATATTTACAGGAATGATCGTATGATTCAGAGTGGTGGCTGGTGCAAAATCAGGACCGTTGATGAACATACCAAGCTGGCTCGGTTTGCTCTGAATTTTACATCAAAAATTGACAGTGCCTTTAAAATTGATGTTTCAAAAATGTATGTTCAATTGCCTCATCAGATACGGAAAGAAGTTGAGGAAAAAACACAACCGCTTGTCATGAAGGCACGGGAAATATATGATAATGCCGAAAAAGAATCTCCCGTTGTCACTCCTCTGACCGCGTTTACCAAAGAAACACCCGTTCCGACAAGGAATGATAATCCGGTTTCAACAGCAGTACACTCAAAGGATGCCGCATATCCGCTTCCCCGTCCGGAACCGGCAGACCCCCCTGTTCAATCTTCCGGCTCTGTACGATGTGGTTTTTCTGTCCGCCCTGTTGTTATTGAGGAAGAACTTGACAAAAAAGCTGAAAAAAAATGGACTCTAGATGAAATTTTCAATAATCTGAAAAAAGGTGCCAGTTCTGCGGAAATTGAGGTTCTTGAAAAACTGTTCAACCGTTTACGTAGACAGATGCAGAAGAAATGATGTGAACCTATGAATTTTGATGATTCTCTCGGGCTTGTCCGAAGATTAATTGCACTGGATATTCCCCGTGACGAAGCAATAAACAGCTCACATATTCCGGAAGAATTCCGTTCCCAAATCCGTCAGCAGCTGGAGAAGGAAAATATCATCACTCTGGAGCCGGCGCACGTTATCCAGGCTCATGATATCCAAAGCGACTGGTTAAAAGCCGCTGACAGATCTGAATGGTATTACTGGACAACACTTCGCCAGTATTGGGTTGATCAGAACGGCTGGTCCGGTAAAGTTGTCCAGTCAGTCGATGATACAACTGATAAAATTCTGAGACAGTTACCACATCCATCAGAACCCGAATTCAATGTAAGAGGGCTCGTTCTCGGATATGTCCAGAGCGGAAAAACTGCCAATTATACAGCTCTCATTGCGAAGGCGGCAGATGCCGGATATCGCCTGATTATTGTTCTTTCCGGTATCGATAAAGGGCTTCGTCTGCAAACTCAGGTCAGGCTCAAACGTGAACTGGTGGGATATCCGGGGCTTGCGAAGGATTCGGTTCCGCTCCCTCCGTCCGGGAAACAATGGGTGGAATTTACCCGGGATGAGCTAAACGGAGATTTCAAGGCCGGCAATGCAAATTCGGCTGTATTACAGGGACCCCAGCCAATCCTTCTGGTTATCAAGAAAAACGGGGCAGTCATGAAACGGCTGATTTCCTGGCTGGATAAGGCTCCGGCTGAATCTGTGCAGACCATCCCTGTTCTGGTTATTGATGATGAAGCAGACCAGGCCAGCATAGACACCAGCGGTTCGTATCAGACTGAAGAAGATATCGAAGAAAAAGAAATTGAGGATCCATCCGTAATAAACAGAAGGATCCGCAAGATCCTTCAGAAATTCCGGAAATCGGCATATGTTGCATATACCGCGACTCCGTTTGCCAATATTCTGATTCCCCATGATCTGTATCATCCTGAATTTTCAAATGATCTTTATCCTAAAGATTTCATTATCGATCTTCCCAAACCCCCGGGATACTACGGATCTGAGGAACTATTCGGGATTTCAGACGGGCCGGATACAGAGAGGAAACCCGGTCTGGATATTCTTGAAGATGTAACGAATGAAGATCTGGATATCATCGATCATGCAGGAATTCCTGAATCCCTGAAGAAGGCGCTTCTTGATTTTATTCTTGGTGGCGCTGCCCGGGCATGTCGCGGTCAGGGAGAAAAACCTGCGACCATGCTCGTTCATACAAGCCATCTTGTCGTGGAACAGCGTATTCTTACAGAAAAATTCCGTCAGTATTTCAATGATCTTCGGGATGAATGGCGGTATCAAAGGAACAAGGGGCTGCAGGAATTCCTGAAGTCACGGTGGGAAACGGAATTCAGACCCGTTACCCGATCCCGATATCCTGATCTTGATGTTCCGTTTGAATCAGTTGAACCGGAGGTTGGACCATTCCTGGAATCAGTACAGGTCAGAACGGTCAACAGTGAGTCCGGCCAGGTTCTTGATTATCGGAGTGAACCCTCCTTAAAAGCTGTAGCAATTGGCGGGAACAAATTATCCCGCGGGCTGACTATAGAAGGATTACTTGTCAGTTATTTTGTCAGGAGCAGCAACATGTACGATACTCTGCTCCAGATGGGGAGATGGTTCGGTTTCCGTCAGGGTTATGAGGATCTCACAAGAATTTACACAACCATGGATCTCATACGGAATTTCAGTGACCTTGCATTTGTGGAAAGGCAGATCCGTGATGATATTCAGGTCTATGAAGATGAAGGACTTACCCCCCTCCAGGTAGGTGTCCGGATCAGGTCTCACCCGACAATGCTTGTGACAAGCAGGCTGAAATCACGGTTTGCAAAGAGCGAAACGGTATCCCAGAGTTATTCTGATAAGAGTACTGAAACGGTAAAATTCCCCCTGAGTCGGCCTGAGATTCTCCGGAAACAGGAAGATGAGAATAAACAAATCCTCATTGAATTCCTTAACGGGCTTGGAACCCCGGATGCCGGAGACGAAAAAGGTCCGGTATGGTCAGGCATTGATGCCGGAAAAATCATCGCGTTCATTAAAAAATATCAGATGCTTGGCGACGAACCTGTTGAATTCTCACCCTCTCTTATTGCAGCATATATTGAGAAACAGCTGGGTCATAAGGAATTACAGCGGTGGACTGTTGCGATTCGGGGACGGGGTACGCCTGATGAAAAACTTGGAGCCGCCGACTGGAATGTACCGGGAAAGATTTGGCAAATCAGCCGTACCCGAATAAAAAACACTGATCGCCTCGGAGTAATCAGTGATTCCAAAGACGAAGCGACCGGTTTTTCGGCTGAACAAACCGCAAAGATGGAAGAAGCAAAAAATGCCGGAATGAAAAACCGTAAAGCAGCCCGGGCCCAGCGATCAAAAGATGAGGGGCTCCTCCTCCTGTATCCAATCAGCCGTTATTCCGGATATGATATCCCCGGTGATGATGGCGGAAACCGTGTTCCGCTGTTTGAGGATCCGGAATCTGAAAAAGCATGTGATCTGCTTGGCCTTGCATTCTCATTCCCGAAATCCGAACACCCGCAACCGGTTGTGGAGTATATTTCGGGAACTGTTGAAGGACGATGATCTCCATGGAAAAGATATCCTCTGAAATTTGGAATCTGCTGGAAACAAGTCTCCCTTCAGGAGAAAACCTGAGTGCCAAACCTGCAGCACCGGACAAGTCAATGAGGATATTTTATGCTATTGACTCCGAACAGCAGCGTCACATTCTGATTCAGCTTGAAGAAAGCGATATGTCTTATTCTGATCATCAGAGCCGGGGGATTCAGGTAACAACCCGCGAGCTGAATGTCCCTGGTCAGGAGCCGTCAGGATATATTGATCTTCTCTGCCTTGATCCTTCAGGATATGCCGGCTTTGACATTATCGGCAATGAGATTACTGCCAATCTCTTAAAAGGAACACAGGCCCCCGCAGAAATTGTCCATCAGGTTCTGGCAAGATGGCGCAGGTTCTGGGGACAGATCCCGCAGGACCTTCTGTCACGCAATGAAGTAATCGGTCTTATTGCCGAGATACGGTATCTTTCCGAAAGACTGATTCCCGAGACCGGTGCTGCAGAATCTCTTAATCGCTGGCGGGGACCTTTCGGAAGCCGTCATGATTTTGAATGGTCCGGATGTTCTGTCGAGGTCAAAGCGACAACATCTTCGCGGGGCCGAATCTTCCACATCAATGGTATTGATCAGCTTGACCCGCCTGAGAATGGAAAGCTGTTCTTTTTCGGAGTGCGGCTCAGGGAAGAAGGCGGAGCAGAAACAACTCTGCCAGGTGCAGTCCAGACATGCCTGGATCTTTTATCTTCAGATGGAGATCTCATTGAAAAATTTGAAGATATTCTTGTCCGGGCAGGGTATTCTCCTCTCCATCGCGAAGAGTATGAAAAAATGCGGTTCCGCATAATTGATGAATTTTTATTTGAAGTGACAGAGGATTTCCCGCGCATTGGTATTAGTAGTTTTTCAGAAGGGATACCTGGCGGGGTTGAGCGGATAGAATATGAGATTAATCTGAATAATTATTGAATTTGACAGGGAACTGTAATCCGGTTTTGAAATTGCTATGACCGACGTTCTCACTCCGGCCCAGCGAAAATTAAACATGTCGCGTATCCGTGGAAAGGATACCGGTCCGGAAATTAAACTGCGACAGCTTCTCTGGTCGAATGGTATCAAAGGATACCGGCTCCATTACAATCTTCCCGGAAAACCGGATATTGTTTTTACCAAAAAGAAAATCGTAATTTTCATCGACGGTTGCTTCTGGCATAAATGCCCTCTCTGTTTTCAGGAACCGGAAACTAGGAAGGAGTTCTGGATGAACAAAATCCAGTCTAACGTTTATCGGGACATGAAGAATACAGAACTATTACAAAACGATGGCTGGACGGTTTTACGGTTCTGGGAGCATGAAATCCGGAAAAATCCGGATGAAGTTTTAAGAAGAATTCAGACGGTTCAGCAATAATCTGTAATTACAGACCAGTCAGCATTTCCCTTATTTTTTCTGCAATACCTCCCGCCATCAGCGGCGGGACCGCATTTCCAATCTGAACATATTTTGCTAAGCGGGGGCCTTCAAAGAGGTAATCGTCAGGGAATGACTGGATTCTTGCAGCTTCCCGTACTGTGAGTGATCGGGCCTGTCCGGGATCTGGATGAATGAAATAATGTCCGTCCTTGGCAAGGTGGGCGAGAACCGCATGAGATAGGTTTTTTCTGTCAACGACTTTGAACCGGTCCACAAATGAATGACGGTTCCGGTGCGTTTTGAGATGTTCAGGAAGTTCATTATATTTCAGCCGGTGACCGGATTCACTCCAACTCTGAATTGCCATCCGGTAGATTTCCCGATCCCGTTCATTATGTTTTCTGGCCGCATGATGACGGATTCCGCCATATTTGTTCCTTATTTTTTTATCCGCGAGATACTTTGAAGAATGACCTTTTTGGTATTTTTGAAGGTCATCGGTTCCTTCACCTGCCTGAAGTTCCGGCAGATCCTTTAGCAGATCCCAGACTTTTCCTTCACGTTTCACGACAGGGAATTCCGGGTACTGTAAATGATCATACTCCTTTTTCCATCCGACGAAAATGATCCGTTCTCTCTCCTGAAGCACACCAAAATCAGCTGCATTCAGAATATGGGCTTCACTGTCCAGATGATAACCCAGTTTTGTACAGCGATGAATAACGTTACTGAAAATTGTGCCATTCTTTGCACTTTTTAATCCCGGAACATTTTCAAAGACAAAAAGTTTCGGCTGAAATTCTTCAATAAACCTCAGGTAGTGGAGATAAAGATAATTTCTCGGATCGGTGTGCGCTTTTTCCTTGTTTTTCCCTCTTCCTGCAAGAGAATATGCCTGGCAGGGAGGACCCCCGATTATTACATCAATATCTGATCGATCGTACTTCTCCTTCAGTCTCTTTTTCAAGTCCTGAATGATCTCATCATTTGTCGTATCAGATAATTCGCGGTTAATGACCGTGTGATTTTTTATGCCCACTTTTTCTGCACATTGAATGAACTGGTCCCGATTAATTTCCCCGCAATAATATCGTTTGTAAATATCTTCATGTCCGGCGTTCTTGAGTTCATGAAAAAGCAGCCGGGTTTCAAGTGTATCTGCTGCATTGCTGTCCATCTCGATATGTCCAAGAAAATCAAAATTATACCGGATGAAACCTTCGGTAAGACCTCCGGCACCTGAGAACATATCGAGTATGAGAAAATCAGAACTCATATTCCTGTTGAAGGTTGACCAGGATTGGTAAAAAAGATGCTTATTGGTATTATGTCCCCTTCACGCAAGAAGGAATAGTTTTCCTATTGTTGAGTTCACAATTCGTTATTCAGTAATAATTCCAGTGTTCTGCGATCATTTACTGAACATTCAGTTGCACAATATTTCAGAGTTTTTGCCACGGATTCTGCTTTGTTGTTGATGGACCATTTTTTCCCCTTTACAATCTTCAATAAATTTTCGGCAGTATCGGAATTTTTCCAGCAGCCCCGGATATTCCGGTATTTTGAAATTTTATCTTCATCCATTTGATCATTTGACATAAATCCCCACCACATCAATCCATTATATCTTGTTATCCAGATTTCATCTGGTCTGGCTTCTGCAATAGACTGCAATGAGTTGAAGTCATGGGTTGCATTTTTACTGAAATTCATCTCCTCTCTGATCTGCTCTCTGATGATTTCCCAACGGTGATTGTGAATATCGTCGAGTTTCTGTTTTCGCCAGTCAAAACGGACCCGGCTTTCGTTGATGCAAAATTCAGCGTAACAGAAGTCTTTTCCAAGTGTGATATAATGGGCTTTTGAGAAAGAAATCCTGGACATAAATAGTGGATTCTGTTCTGATTTCATAATCTTTTGGAAAGTATCAGAAATTTCCGAAGGTCTGATTTTTTAGCCAAAATTCCTGTTGAAGTACCTGACTCCACATCAAAAACCCGGCCCCAACCCCCCTCTTAGAACTCTAAGAAATCGGGTGGACACAACCTCCTGCACAATCAGCAAAACCTCCGGCGTCTCAAAACCCCCATCCCGGCCCGGTGTTCACCCCCGCCGGTACGCCGGTCGCGGGAAATGAGAACCCCCCCCTCCGGATGCCCCCCATTTCCCACCCCCCACCTGCACCCCGCCCCACCCCGACTTTCGCCACTGTATATGTCCCTATTAGGCCCGGACAGAGCTATGGAGATAGCCCGGAATGGCTGGAATCGGATGGAAACGGCCCGGACCCGGAACACTTGCACTTGCCTGCCGTTCCATCCGGAAGGGCGGGCATGAGAAGATTGCATCGCAATCTTCGAGCGAATGCCCCCTCTTTTGCACTAAATTGATCCGGGCGGAGGTAAAAGAGGGCAATCGGAGCCCGTACAGGGCCCGGATCCGACCCTGGGGGATACCCTTTTTTGGGGATCCCGCCCCGACGGAGGGGGTGCATCCCTGAGTACGCTCGAGTCCGCCCCCCCTCTCGTTTCACACAATCACCATCCCCTGTCCCCCGCACCCGGCACAGTTTCACCCTGCACCCTCACCCTTTATGAGAGCCCACGGCCGGAACTCATTACATACAATGGATGCACCCTCCATTCCAGAGCCGGCCGGGCGGGCACAGGTCCTCTTCTACCAGAGCGAAGACGGGACGAGCCGCATCGAAGTACGGTTAGATGAGGGAACAGTCTGGCTTTCACAGGCACTGATCGCGGAACTCTACCAGACGACAAAACAGAATATCA
>Ga0302252_1001305_pt1 | contig 14987 bp, 8 predicted proteins | sample AAG_RA_Leu_MG_FD_193511 | JGI IMG/M metagenome (GOLD analysis project Ga0302252, IMG submission 193511) | Enriched activated sludge microbial communities from anaerobic digester in WTTP, New Holstein, Wisconsin, United States - AAG_RA_Leu | ecosystem: Engineered > Bioreactor > Anaerobic >...
GTTGCGATTCGGAGAATTCTTGGGAGCAGAAGTTGGCGTTTGCTGGCCTCGGTGCTGCTGGTGCTGCTGGTCTGGGCGGGAACGGCGAGGGCGGAAACCGACCCGCTTGACCAATGGCGATGGCGCAATCCGCTGCCCCAGGGCAATGTCTTGTGTGCGGTGACCTCGACCGACGGCCTCTATGTGGCGGTGGGATTCAGCGGGACGGTACTGACTTCTCCGGACCGGCTGGTTTGGACGGTGCAGGGCAGCCTGGCTCCCGCTACCTTGAACGATGTGGCCGCCGGCAACGGCACCTTGGTGGTAGTGGGCGAAAACGGACTGATTCTCAGTTCTAGCGACGGCCGGATCTGGGCCGCCCGAAATTCGGGGACGAGCAGCACGCTGAACGGCGTGACCCATGGCGCCGGCGGCTTCGTGGCGGTGGGTGATCAGGGATTGGTGCTGACTTCCCCGGACGGGGTGGCCTGGACTCTGGTCAGCCAGGCTACTACAGAGCGATTGTCGGCGGTGATTTATGCCGCCGGCCGCTACCTGGCGGTGGGGGCGAACGGGGTGATCATCAGTTCGCCCAACGGCGGCAGCTGGAGTACAATCAGCTCCGGCAGCAGTCAGGAACTGCTCGATGTCGCTTACGGATTCGATACCTTTGTGGCGGTGGGGGCGGCGGGAACGGTGCTGACCTCGGGCAACGGCTCGGACTGGATCCCTCGGCCGCCGGCCGGCAGCCAATCATTGACCGGCTTGACCTATGATAATTTGTTTGTGGCGGTTGGGTACGGCGGGCAAATCTATACCTCTCCCGACGGGACGAGCTGGAATCTTCAGAATTCACCCAGCAACAGCCATCTGTTCGACATCGCCGGTGGCAATGCCGGCTGGGTGGCGGTGGGCGAGGGCGGAACGATCCTGAGCTCCAGCAATGCGGTAGTCTGGACAGCCTCCAGCTCCGGTCCGACCGAACATATGAATGCGGTTGCTGGTGGTGACAACAAGCTGGCGGCGGTGGGCCGCCAGGGAACCATCCTCAGCTCTGGCGATGGGATTAGCTGGACCCCCCGTAGCAGCGGCGTGCAAAATGAATTGCGGGGCGTGGCTTTCGGCAACGGCCGATTGGTGGCGGTGGGCGATCAGGGGGTGGTGCTCTATTCTGGCGACGGCGAACACTGGACGGCGGTCAATTCCGGCACCACCAAGGAATTGCGGGTGGTGACCTGGACCGGGAACGGATTCGCGGCCGGAGGGGATGAGGGGATCGCTTTGTTTTCAGCCGACGGCCAGAGCTGGAGCAGCCAGAGCACCGGCGATCCCTACTGGTTCAACAGCGCCGGCGCCGGCAATGGGATTACCCTGCTGGGCGGAATCGGGGGAGCGATCTATCGCTCGACCGGGACCAACTGGACTAAGGTCAATAGCGGAACCACGGAAGCAATCAACGGCTTGGCTTTCGGCAACGGCCATTTTGTGGCCGTTGGCTCCAACGGCCTGCTGCTCACTTCCCCCGACGGGCTGGTCTGGACTCCCCGGACAGCCGGGACCAGCCAGTTGCTGACCGCCGCAACCTTCGCTCAGGGACGGTTTGTGGTGACCAGCTATTTGGGTGCGGTCTTCAGTTCACCCGATGGAATCACCTGGACCGAGCATGCGACTCCCAGCCGGAGCTGGCTGCGGGGCGTGGTCGGCACCGCCGACCGCATGGTTGTGGTTGGCACCGGGGGGCTGATCATGAGCACCGGCGGCGGTGGCCAGCCGGGAGCGGCGATTTCCAGCGACCGGATTTCGGCGGTGGTGGGGGAAACGGTGCAGCTGACCTTGAGCGCGGTCAACCTGGACAATCCCGAATTCCAGGTCTGGGTGCAGAGCCCGCTCGACGGTTCCTGGGCGGATCTGGGACCCTACAGTCCGGAAACCACCCGGTCGTTCAGCCGGAGTGTTCCCGGGTTATATAAATTGCTGGTTTTCGCTAAAGCCCAGGGCGCTCCCTTCGAAACCGCGGTGGCCAGTGCCCCGTTGCTGATCAATATTACGCAGCCGCACGCGGTCAGCGCGCTGGTGGTAGCCGGGCCGGAGGGGGCTCATCCGGCGGGCGTCAGCGCTGTATTCTCGGCGGCGGCGACCGATGAAGGAGGGATCCCGCTCTACCAGTTTTGGGTGCATGACGCCCAGGGCTGGCGGCAGATCGGCCCCTACTCGCTGCTGAACATGTACACCCTGCCTAATCCTCAACCGGGCAGTTATGTAGTGGCGGTCTATGCACTGGATCAGGACGACGTGGCCGCCGGCCGCTGGAGCGCGGCCTATTACCAGGTATTCATACTCAATGTCGGCAGCAGCGTGGCTTTGAGCGCGCCGGAGCTGGAACTGATCAACCAGCCGGTGCCGCTGCAGGCCCAGGCGACCGGTCTGACCGGAGCCGAATACCAGTTTTGGTATCAGACCCCCGGCGGCAGCTGGCAGCAGAGCGGTGCCTACCAGAGCAGCGGGGAGTGGAGCTTCACCCCTCAGGAGGCCGGAGTCTACCGGGTGATCGTTTATGCCAAAGACCATTACGCTCCGGCCATCGACCGCTTTTCGGTCTATGCGGTCAAGGAAATAGAGATTCTGTTGATAATCTGAATAGCGGGATAATGGGTATTTCCCGATAAAAACTTTGGAGAGATTTGCGGCTTGTATACAGAAATATTTGGAAGGACAAGCCGCTAATCTCCAGAATTCTTATTTTGTAGAATGAATTGGAAGCAACTGAAAGGGGTGATCTTTGTGAACCGAAAAACCCTGGGGATTGTCGCATTGGCGTTTTTGTTGCTGGGCTGGATACTGGCTCTGCCAGCGCTGGCGGGGCCGAACCAGGCGGTGGTCTTGTCCTGGTTGCAGGCGCAGCCGCTGCTGGAAGAAGGAAATGGAACGCTACCTTTTCAACTGGAACGATCGCTCCAGGAATTGACCGCTGAACCCGGCTCGGTGCCGCTTCGATCCGATTCCCTCTCGGTGACGGTCAATCCCTTGGATAATTGGACCTGGCGCAATCCCTTGCCTCAGGGCAATTCTCTGCTCAGTGCGGCCTACGGCAACGGGCGTTTTTTGGCGGTTGGTTACCAGGGGGCGGCGGTCACCTCGCCGGATGGACTGGCCTGGAGCCTGTGCCGGACTGGCACCACCGTCGATCTCTGGGGAGTGACCTATGCCAACGGAATTTTTGTGGCGGTCGGCACGAATGGCACCATCCGGGTGACCACGGACGGCACAACCTGGGTTGCAGCCGGCTCCGGCACCAGTCAGGATCTCTTTGGGGTGAGCTACGGCAACGGTAGCTTCGTGGCAGTGGGAGCGAACGGCACGGTGCTGACTTCACCCGATGCCGCGGTCTGGACGCCGCGGTTTTCTGGAACCGCCCGCGTGTTGGAGGAGGTTGCGTTCGGCGAAGGGCTGTTTGTGGCTGTCGGTCAGGGTGGGGGTCTTTATACCTCGCCGGATGGGATCAGCTGGACGCCCCGGACTTCCGGGACCGGGCTCAGCCTGTTCGGGGTGGCGTATGGGAACGGCGACTTTGTGGTCAGCGGTGAAAATGGCTATCTCATCAGCTCCCCGGATGGGATCAGTTGGACCAAGAGAACTTCTGGAGTGACGGCCTACCTCTTCAGCGTTACCTATGGCAGCGGAGGTTTTGTGGCCGCCGGGGCGACTCCGGGGGGGAACGCGGTGATCCTCAATTCTCTCAATGGCATTACCTGGACGTCAGTAACCGCTGGGACCAACCTCTATTTGGCGGGGTCGGCAAACGGCGGCGGCTACTATGTGGTGGTCGGTCAAGGGGGAATCCTGCTTAGTTCAAGCAACGGAACTTCCTGGCAGATACGCTCCCAGGGGACCAGCAGTTTCCTGCGAGATGTCGTGTGCGGCACGGTCGGATTGCCGACGCTGGGCCGGCCGGTGCTGAACGATTTTTCCCTGCCTTACCGGTTTCTGGCGGTGGGCGATGGAGGCACGATCCTGCTTTCGCAGGATGCACTGATCTGGAAAGCCCAGTATTCGGGCATTAGCACCGCCTTGCGGGGGGTGACTTTCGGCAACGGCAGCTTTATGGCGGTGGGCGACTCCGGAGCAATCCTGACCTCCCCAGACGGGATTACCTGGACCAGACGGATTCCGGGAGTGGTGACGGAAGTTCTGCGCGGTGTGGCCTACGGCGCCCAATTGTTCGCGGTCGTGGGTGACGGCGGGAAGATCATGACTTCTCCGGAGGGAGTGGTCTGGACTTCGCGCTTTTCGGGAACAGAGAAGCGGCTCTACCGGTGCCGCTATTTTAACGGCAAGTTTCTGGCGGTCGGGGAAGCGGGAACCCTGCTTACTTCTGAGGACGGGATAATCTGGAGCGCCCGGGTTTCCGTGACGGAAAAAGACCTGTTTGACGTTTGCTTCGGCGGCAACGGGTTTGTGGCGGTGGGGGCGGACGGAGCCTGCCTGACCTCGGTCGATGCCATCACCTGGACCCCGCAAAATCTGGGCATCACCGCCGATTTGTATGGGATCGTCTGGCACAGCGGAACCTTCGTAGCGGTGGACGAGGGCGGTCATATCCGAACCTCGACCAGCGGCACGATCTGGAGCTTGCGCAACTCACCGACCAACAATGTGCTGCGGTCAGTGACATTCGGTAATGATATGTATGTGACCGTGGGCGCGACCGGCACCATCCTGACGGCAGCTGCCGGAGGTCCGGTTACGGTCGTGGTTGATCCGGTTCCGCCTTCGACGCCGGTTGGGCAGGCAGTGATTCTGAACATCAGTTCGACCAACATCGAGGTGCCCGAGTACCAGGTCTGGATTCAGGATCCCCGGGATGGAGCCTGGTCCAATCTCGGCCCTTACAGCCGGCTGACCAGTTATGCCTTTACCCGGACGGTTCCGGGGATTTACCAGATACTGGTCTATGCCAAAGCGGAAGATGCCCCCTATAGCAGCGCGGTGAGCAGCGAATTCACGCCGGTGACATTCACCAAAGAGAGCGCGGTCAGCGCCCTGGTGGTGACCGGACCGAACGGAGCGCAGCCGGTGGGGATCAGCGCTACCTTTACCGCGTCGGCGACCGATCTCGGCGGCACCCCACTCTATCAGTTCTGGCTGCACGATGCCAGCGGCTGGCGGGTGGTGCAGGATTATTCGACCACCAACACCTACACCCTGAGCGATCTGGCGGCGGGGAGCTATGTGATCGCCGTTTACGCCCTGGACCAGCTGGATATCGCAGCTGGTAACTGGACGGCAGCCTACTACCAGGTGTTTATCCTCAATGTCGGCAGCAGCGTTAGCCTGACCGGACCAACCGGGGTGCCGCTGGGCTGGACCGCCAGCTTCACTGCCGTGGCCACCGGTCTGACCGGGGCGGAGTACCAGTTCTGGTATCAGGCTCCGGACAGCAGCTGGCATCAGAGCGGCGCTTATTCGACCAGCGGAAATTTTGATTTACTAACCACCCAAACCGGAACCTACCGGATCATCGTCTATGCCAAGGACCATTACGCTCCGGCTACCGACCAGTTTTCGGTCTATGATGTCAAGGAATTGTCGGTGAGTTAGCTGCTCAGCGTAGATCAAGAAAAACAGGAGACCGGCGATCCGCCGGTCTCCTGTTTTTGGAAAAAGCATCAGATTTAAAGCTTGTCGTATTTGTCCCAGAGCCGGTCGATCTCGGTTTGGATGGCGGCGGTTTCTTCCGGGGTCATGTGGCTGAACCGCCCTTGCCGTTCCAGGTACTCGGTCACCGGTTTGCGCTTGAAGGGGGTGTGAGTCACCCGGAATTCGCCGTGGTCGTATTCGGCCAGCACCCAGGCGCCGGTCTGAACCGCCAGCCGGCCGATTTCGATGGTTTCGTCGGTATTGTGACCCCAGCCAACTGGGCAGGGGGAGAAGACCTGAAGATAGGCGGGGCCGGGGGCGGCCATCGCTTTGGCGACCTTGTCCAGGTAGTCGTTGGGATAGGAGATGCAGGCAGTGGCGGCATAGGGGATGTTATGGGCATTGGCGATCTGCAGCATATCCTTCTTCATCCGTTTTTCCCCGTCGGGGGTGGTGGAGGAGTGGGCTCCGATCGGAGTGGCCCCGCTCCGCTGATTGCCGGTATTCATGTAGGCTTCGTTGTCATAGCAGAGGAAAATGAATTTTTCGCCCCGCTCCATCGCTCCGGAAAGGGCCTGGAGGCCGATGTCGACGGTGCCGCCGTCGCCGGCTACACCCACCACCAGGGCGTCGCCCTGGCCCTTGCGGCGCAGGCCGGCGGTCAGGCCGGAGATGATGGCGGCGGTTCCGGGCATGACGGCGTTGACGCAGGGGACGTCAAAAGCCATCTGCGGATAAAAAGTGGTGACTCCCATCAGGCAGCAGGGGGGAGTAACCAGCACCGTCTTCTTACCCAGCACTTTCAGGGCCAGACGGATGGCAAGGGTGCCGCCACAGCCGGCGCACATGAAACTGCCGTACATCAGTTCGTCATTAGTCAGATCTTTGATCGAGGCCATGGTTTCACCTCACTCCCATAAAATTGATGGTTGGAACGGAACCGGGTTCGCGGTATGATTTTTCGATCTGGGCGAACATGGTGGCGAATTCCTCCGGTCGGATATCGCGACCGCCCAGCCCGGCGATGAAATTGACGGCCGGGGGCCGATTGGCGACCGGGTAAAGAGCGGCTTTAATTTCAGTGTAAAGGGCTCCTTCCATCCCGAAGGAAAAGTCGCGGTCAAGCACCCCGAAGGCTTTAGCTTGGGGCAGCAGCTCGGCCACGGCGGTCAGGGGGAAGGGCCGGAAGGACCGGATTTTGAGGACCCCGGCTTTCATACCCTGGGCCCGCAGCTGTTGGGCGACCATCCGGGCGGTGCCGGTAAAGGAACCCATGGTGACCAGAATGAAGTCGGCGTCTTGACAGTCATAGGGCTGCAGCAGATCGCCGTGAAATCGGCCGAAGCGTTCGGCGAACTCCTGGGCGATTTGGGGAATTTTTCGTTCGGCGGCTTTCATTCCCTGCTGTTGGTAATGCTTGTACTCAGCGAAAACCTCGGGGGTGGCGCCGATGCAGAAGGTGGTTGGATTATCGAAGTCGATCGCGTAGAGCGCTTGGTAAGCGGGCAGGAAAGAGTGGACCTCGCTGGCCGACAGCAGCTCTACCAGCTCTTCGGTATGGGAGAGGACAAAGCCGTCCAGACAGACCATGACCGGGGTCAGGACTTCCGGATCTTCGCTCAGCCGATAGGCCTGGACGCAGGTGTCGAAAGCCTCCTGGGCGTTTTCGACATAAAGCTGGATCCAGCCGGTGTCCCGCTGGGAGATGGAATCCTGTTGATCGCCCCAGATGGTCCAGGGAGCGGCCATCGCCCGGTTGACCACTACCATGACCATCGGGGAACGGTTGCCGCTGACATAGGGCAGCATCTCGCTCATATAGGCCAGCCCCTGGGAGGAGGTGGCGGTGAACACCCGGCAGCCGGCGCAGGCGGCGCCGAAGCAGGCGGAAAGGGCGGAATGTTCGGATTCTACCCGGATGAATTCGCTGTCCAGTTCGCGGTGGGCGATGAACTGGGAAATCCGCTCCACGATCGAGGATTGGGGCGTGATCGGATAGGCGGCGATCACTTCCGGCTGGATTAGTTTGACGGCGAAGGCCACGGCGTGGTTGCCGCTCAGGAATTTTCGATCACCCATACTCAGACCTCCTCTACCATGGTAATGGCCTTGCGGCGGCATTCTTTGGCGCAGACCCCGCAGCCTTTGCAAAAATCATAGTCCACGGTCAGGCCGTCGCCGACCCGCTTGATGGTCCCGTCGGGACAAAACAGCCAGCAGAGCAGGCACATATTGCATTTTTCCATATCCAGCACCGGCCGGAAGGTTCTCCAGGAACCGGTGGTTATCGAGCGGTTGGGACTTTTGAAATGGGGGACCGGGGGTAACATTTCAGTCAATGTGATCCCTTCCTTTTTAGAAATTCTTGGCCTGTTCGTAGGCGCGGAGGGCGGTCAGCAGATTGTTCCCGGCCTGATTGGGGGGGAAGACGTCTGCGATCGCCTGTTCCAGGGCTTCCAGGGGAACCAGTCCCGATACCTGACAAGCGGCGCCGGCCATGGCGGTATTGGTAATCGGCCGGCCCAGGATTTCGAGGGCGATATGCGTGGCGTCGACCAGCACGATTTCGTGGTTTGCCTCGACCGGCCGCAGTTCTTCCGGCATCTGCCGGGCGTTGACCACGATTTTGCCGCCGGGTTTCAAACCTTTGGTGACATCGGTGAGTTTGATCAGACTTTTATCCAGCACCACCACCAGATCCGGTGCATAGATCTGGCTGCGGTCGAGGATGGGGACGGTGTCGACTTTAGTGAAGGCCAGCACCGGGGCGCCTCGGCGCTCGGCGCCGAAAGCGGGAAACGACTGGGCAAAACAATTACCATAGACCGAGGCTGCCAAACCGAAGATCCGGGCCGCGGTTACCGCTCCTTGCCCGCCTCTGCCATGCCATCTGATCTGATACAAATTTCTTTCTCCTCCTTAAAATGAATACCCGCAGGCAGATGTTTCATGCCCCGGGGCTGTTTTCAAAGCAGGCTGATTTATGTTAAAAACCCAAGTCTTCGTTGACGACCAGGATCCGGAGGTCGCTCAACCGGGGTTTGCGTTCCAAAACCACCGTGATGGTACAGATCCGTTGGGGGCTGTTGCAGTCGGCACAAAAGCCGGTGGCGGCACAGGGGGTGGCGTAATTCAGCCGTTTGGCGGCCAGCGGAGCGCACCAGGATTTGATTCGTTTCAGACCTTCGTCGACGGTGTTGACCAATTTATTGCGCCCAACTACCAGAATGACTTTTTGGGGGCCGAAAATCATCGACGCCACCCGGTTGCCGTTGCCGTCGATGCTGATCACATTGCCGGTATAGGTGACGGCATTGGCGCTGGCCAGGAACAGATCGCAGGTCAGCTGCCGCCGCATTACCTGCAGCTTTTCTTCCATGCTTAAACCGGGGGCATTGTGGTTGAGCAGTTCTTTACCCAGCTCCGCCAGCCGCTCCCGGACTCCAATGTCGGTGATGGTCATTGAACCGCCAAAGCCGATGGTGACGGCGGTTTGGGCTTCGGCCAAGATGTATTCAAGCGCAGCCGCTTGGTTCTCGCAGTAGACCCCGATAAAATTGTTTTTGTTCAGCGCCCGGACTGTTTCCTGGCATTTAAGATCATAGTTCCAGTTCTTTAAGTCTTCGGTAAAACCCATTTGTATCCTCCCATACAGCGCCGAATCTGGAGCAGGCGCGGCAATAACTGGTACAATTATAGACAGATACCCATTTTGCAAATTATATTAAATTTTTACCCAATTGCAAATAAACTGGAGGGATTTTAATGTCGTCAAAAGAAAAACTACAGCTTTTAGCCAGCCGTTTGCTGGAGGCGGAAAAAAATCGGGCGGGGATCGCCCCCTTGACCGAGGAGTGTCCAGATTTAACGGTCAAAGAAGCCTATCAGATTCAAATGCGGATCCTGAAAGCCAAACTGGGAGGCCCGAATCGTTCGGTGGGCAAGAAAATCGGGCTGACCAGCGTGGCCATGCAGCAAATGCTGGGGGTGTTCGAACCGGATTTCGGCTACCTGCTCAACACCATGGAAGCCGCGGAAGGGGGAATAATCAGCTGCAGCGAGCTGATGCAACCGAAAGTCGAACCGGAAATCGCCTTCCTGCTCAACAATGACCTTGCCGGGCCGGGGGTGTCGCTGGCCGATGTGCTGCGGGCGACGGAGGCGGTGATGCCGGCGCTGGAGATCCCCGACACCCGGATCCGGGACTGGAAAATCAAGATTCAAGATACCGTCGCCGACAGCGCTTCCGGCGGCCGCTATGTCCTCGGCCGACGGCTGACTCGGCTGCAGGATTTCGATCTTCGGCTGATCGGCATGATCTTCAAGCGCAACGGGGAGATTCTGAGCACCGGGGCCGGGGCGGCAGTGCTCGGCCATCCGGCGGCGGCGGTGGCCTGGCTGGCCAATAAGCTGGCCGAATTTGACACCTATCTCCGAGCCGGGGAAGTGATCATTCCGGGTGCAATCAGCGGAGCGGTCAATGCAGCGGCGGGCGACTATTTTGAAGCCGAGTTCGATCGGCTGGGCTCGGTCAGCATCCGCTTTGGCGTGTAGCCGTCGGTAGCGGCTGCAAGATGGGAGTGGATGGGATGCCGACGGGAAGGATTCTAGTTTATTCCGCATCGTTCGGGGCCGGCCACATTCGGGCGGCGGAAGCGCTGATCGAGGCGATCCGGGGACAGCAACCGGGAATCGAGATTGTCCATCGGGACTGCATGGAGGAGGTCAGCCCGGTCCTCAACCGGCTGCTTCAGGTTACGTACATCGGGATGATGCGCCATCTGCCCCGGTGGTGGGGGGCGCTCTATTACGGGACGGCGGAATTGTCCTCCCGTTCGCTGCTGCAGCGGGCGATGAATGCCCTGGGCCGGCAGACCTATTTGCGGCAGATTCGGGAGCTGCAACCGGAGCTGATCATCTGCTCCTATCCGACGGTGGCGGGGGCGGTGGCGGAATTGCGGCGGCAGAGAGCGGTGACCGCGCCGCTAGTCACGGTGGTGACCGATTATTCGATTCACAAACAATGGATTCATGCCGGAGTTGATCTCTATCTCGTTGGCAACAAGGAGGTGCGGGACGGGCTAACCGCCCGCGGAATCAAGCCCGAGCGGATCCGGGTGACCGGCATTCCGGTTAGCCGCAGGTTTGAGCAGGCGCTGGACCGCCCGGCGATCGTCGACCGGCTGGGCTTGCGCCTGGAATTGCCGACGGTGCTGCTGATGGCCGGGGCGCAGGGGGTGCTGGCCGACTTCCGGGAGATCTGCGCCTTTCTCGCTCAGACTTCCCGACCGGTGCAGACGCTGGTGGTCTGCGGCCGAAATCAGCAATTTTACGATGCGCTGGGGCCGATTATCGATCAGGCTCGCAACCCGGTCATTCGCTTCGGTTTTGTCCAAGCGGTGGAGGAACTGATGACCGTCGCTGATCTGATGATCACCAAGGCCGGGGGGCTGATCGTTTCGGAAGCGCTGACCAAGCAACTGCCGATGGTGGTTTTTCGGCCGATCGCTGGTCAAGAGGCGGAAAATACTAAGTTTCTGACCGCCATCGGAGCCGCCCGCTCGGCTCCTGATCTGGAGCAGCTGAGAGCAATTGTTCATCAGCTGCTGGAGCAGCCGGCGGAACTGGAGCAGATGCGGCAGGCGGCGGCCCAGGCCCTGCCCGGCCGGGCGGCGGAGCAGGCGGCGGCGCTGATCCTGCAGCTGCGGGCGGAGAATCGAAATGAAGGGAATGCAACCAAAGAATTGCGATAGAGGAGGAGCCGGCCCAAAAGCCGGCTTTCTGCATCGAGCGCATATAGCCGGAACGTTCCTTTCATTGTAAAATGGTAAACTAGGAGTGGTGTATTTATTGGCTTAATCCAATAGACGAATTCGGGAGGTTGGAATGAGTATGAATCGGCGGAAAATCCAGAGATTGCTGTTGATTGCGGTGATGACCGCCCTGATTTTGGTAACCGGTGCGGCAGCCGCCTGGGCGGAGGGAATTCCGCCGCTTCCGACAATCTGCTACGGGACGGTCGAAGCCGCTGACGGTTCTCCGGTACTGGGAGGGACGGTCAAGGCCTTCCTCAATGGAACAGCGACAGGCGGGAGCACATACATCCGCAATGGAGACTTTTTAGCTCTGGCGGTAGCGGCTGAAGATGCAAGTGCCACCGGGGAAGCGATTACCTTTTCGGTGGTGCTCAACGGAACTGAGTATCCGGCTACTGCTGACCGGGTGCTTACTTGGTCGGAAGGGGCAATTGTTGAAGGCTTGGTGCTGACGATTGCCTTGCCTACTTATGTTCCGGTCAGTGGGCTGACTATCAACCCTGCTAGTCTGAAGATGGGACCCGGACAAACAGCGCAGCTGGAAGTAACCATTACTCCCGCCAACGCAACTTACCCAGAGCTGACATTCAGCAGCAACCACCCTCTAATTGCCACTGTCAGCGGCGGAGGTTTGATCAATGCCATAAAGAACGGGAATAGCATAATCTATGTGGAAACCAAGGAGGGCTCGCAGAATGCGCAGGTGGCCGTCCAGGTAGCTGATATTCTGGTAACCGGGGTAACTGTCGACCCGACAATTCTGTCACTGAAAGTCGGGGCAAGCGCCAATCTGACCGCGACAGTCAGCCCGGCCGACGCCACTAATAAGTCCGTAACTTGGAGTTCCAGCGATCCAGCAGTGGCCAGCGTCGACAGCAGCGGGCATGTGACTGCTCTCAGTCAGGGCAGCAGCACCATCACCGTTACCACCGTGGACGGCGGCAAGACCGCGGTCTGCAATCTTACCGTATCCGCGGTGGTTGTGAGCGGCGTCAGTCTCGATCACAGCAGCGCTACTCTGACCACCGGCGAGAATCTGGCCTTGACCGCGACGGTCAGCCCGACTGACGCCACAGATAAGAGCGTCGCTTGGAGCAGCAGCAATTCGGTGGTGGCGACGGTCAATAGCAGCGGCCTGGTCACCGCCCATGCCGGCGGCAGCTGCACTATCACTGTCACCACCAATGACGGCAATAAAACCGCGACCTGCACCATAACCGTAATCGTGCCGGTGAGCGGTGTCAGTCTCAACTACAGCAACTACACCTTGCCGGTGAACCAGACTTTGGCCCTGACCGCTACGGTCAGCCCGGCCGACGCCACCGATACATCGGTCAATTGGAGCAGCAGCAATTCGGCGGTGGCGACGGTTGACAGCAACGGTCTGGTCACCGCCCACAGCGCCGGCAGCTGCACCATTACTGTCACCACCGAGGACGGAGGCAAAACCGCCAGTTGCAGCATCACAACGGTGGTGCCGGTGAGCGGCGTCAGCCTCAATCTGAGCAGTCTGGAAATGGTCAAGGGCACGAGCACGACCCTGACCGCCACCGTTAGCCCAGCCAATGCCACCGATAAGAGCGTCAGTTGGAGCAGCAGCGATTCGGCGGTGGCGACGGTCAACAGTAGCGGCCTGGTCACCGCAATCAATGGCGGCAACTGCATTATCAGCGTCACCACCACCGACGGCGGCAAGACCGACAGTTGCACCGTCACGGTAGTGGTACCGGTAAGCGGCGTCAGCCTCAATTTGAGCAGCCTGGAATTGGCCAAGGGCGCGAGTGCCACTCTGACTGCCACGGTCAGCCCGGCCGACGCGACCGATAAAACGGTCAGCTGGAGCAGCAGCAATGTGACGGTGGCGACGGTCGACAGCAACGGCCTGGTCACCGCGCACAGCGCCGGCAGCTGCATCATCACCGCCACTTCCAATAACGGCGGCAAGACCGACAGTTGCACCGTCACGGTAGTGGTGCCGGTAAGCGGCGTCAGTCTCAATCAGAGCAGCTTGAAGCTGGCTGTGGGAACCAGTGCCACTCTGACTGCCACGGTCAGTCCGGCTGACGCGACCAATAAAACGGTCAGCTGGAGCAGCAGCAATTCGGCGGTGGCGACGGTCGACAGCAACGGTCTGGTCACCGCCGGCTCCGCAGCCGGCAGCTGCACCATCACCGCCACGACCACTAACGGCGGATTCAGTGCTGGCTGCAATGTCACCGTTTATATTCCGGTGACGGGAATCAGCCTCAGCCACAGCAGTGAAACCCTGGTGATTGGGCAGAGCCTGGTCGTGATCGCCACGGTCAGCCCGGCCGAAGCTACCGATAAATCTGTCAGCTGGAGCAGCAGTAACCCAGCGGTGGCAACCGTTGTCAACGGTCTAGTCACCGCCGGCTCTATCGCCGGCGATTGCACCATCACCGCCACTACCGCAGACGGGAGTAAAACCGCTACCTGCAGCATCACCGTAGTAGTGCCGGTGAGCAGCGTCAGTCTTGACCAGAACGAACTCACCCTGCATGTCGGCGAGACGGCGACTCTGATCGCGACTGTCAGCCCGGACACCGCCAGCAACCAGGCGGTTAGCTGGCAAAGCAGCAACCCCAGCATCGCCACTGTCAGCAATGGCCAGGTCAGCGCCCTCCAATTGGGAGACTGCACTATCACCGTCACCACTGCCGACGGGGGAAAAACCGACGTTTGCCTGCTCACCGTAGCGCCGGTGGCAGTGACCGGCGTCAGCCTTAATTACAGCAGCCGCACGCTTGCCGTCGGTGAGACCCTGGCCTTGACTGCCACCGTCAGCCCCGCGGCTGCCACCTACCAGACGGTCAGCTGGAGTTCCAGCCAGCCGGCGGTGGCGGCGGTCGATAGCAGCGGTTTGGTCACCGCCCTCAGCGCCGGCAGTTGCACCATCACCGTTACCACCGAGGACGGCGGCAAGACCGCCGACTGTCTCATCACCGTAGTCATTCCCGCCACTGGGGTGACCATTGCTCCCCAAACCCTGACCCTGGCCGTCGGCCAGTCCCAGACCATGACCGCCACTGTACTGCCGGTCGACGCCAGCAACAAAAACGTCAGTTGGAGCAGCAGCAATCCGGCGGTGGCGACCGTGAATAGCAGTGGATTGGTCACCGCCCTCAGCGCTGGCAGCTGCACCATTACCGTTACCACCGAGGACGGTGGCAAGACCGCTGGTTGCGCCCTGACCGTAGTCATCCCGGCCAGCGGGCTGGAGGTCACGCCCGCCACCTTAATGCTGCCGATCAACCAAACAGCCGCTCTGACCGCTATCGTCAGCCCGGCGAATGCCAGCAACAAAAACGTCGTTTGGTCCACCAGCAATCCGGCGGTAGCTGCTGTCAACAGTAGCGGCCAGGTCACCGCCGGCTCCGCCGCCGGCAGCTGCACCATCACCGCCACCACTGTTGACGGCGGATTCAGCGACAGCTGCGAGGTTACCGTCTATGTCCCGGTGACCGGCGTCGGTCTCAACTATAGCAATCTAGCCCTGGCTCCCCTGCAGACCCGGACGATGATCGCCACCGTGCA
>Ga0302252_1001308_pt1 | contig 14964 bp, 12 predicted proteins | sample AAG_RA_Leu_MG_FD_193511 | JGI IMG/M metagenome (GOLD analysis project Ga0302252, IMG submission 193511) | Enriched activated sludge microbial communities from anaerobic digester in WTTP, New Holstein, Wisconsin, United States - AAG_RA_Leu | ecosystem: Engineered > Bioreactor > Anaerobic >...
ATGCCGAACTGGATATCACCGGCGCCGGTTCAAAGGTCAAGGTCTTCGTCGTCCCCACCGACGAGGAGCTGGTGATGACCGAAGACGCCTTCGCGCTTATGAAGGGCAGCTACGATGTCCATACCAATTACCATTACTATTTCGAGAATCGCGATTACGTGAACAAGACGAGGGCCGCGGGACTTGAGAAGGACCTTGCCAAGAAGCCCTGGCTCAAGGACATCATCGCCCGGATTCCATGAACCTCGCGTAAAGCGCCTCGAGCGCTCGCTATGCCGGGATGCCTTGGGCTCCCGCGGCGCCCACGCGCGCGAAACCCCGCCACTAGGCGGGGTTTTTCATTTCGCCCCGCGGTGGCGAGCAGCGAATAGCGCGGCCTGCACCCTGTCCCTGAAACCCAGGCCCGTGAGTATGCTCGATATGTAGTTCTTTACAGTGCCCTCGCTCAAGCCGAGGCTTTCGGCTATCTCGCCATTGGTGAGCCCATCCCCCAGAAGGGAGAGTATTTCCCGTTCGCGTTCGCTCAAGGCGGCGCGCTGCGATAATGCGAAACCGTCGCCCTCGGGCTCGGCTGCGGTAACCGAACTGCCAGGTCGGGAGCCCGAGACCGCGGCGGCATCCGCCATCGGGCCTCCGTCCGCCGCCCGAATCAGCGATCCGCCGTCGGTGGTTCCTCCCGCCGATCCACGCTGGACCTCGTCCAGGACCCCCACCAAGGTCTTCATCACGGTGCCGTTCGCTATGAAAACTCCCTTGACCGCCTGTTTCACTGCCGAGGTAAGCTCTTCGCTGGGCAGGTCTTTCAGCAAATACCCCACGGCCCCGGCCTTCAAAGATCGCACAACGTACTCCCTGTCGTCGAAGGTAGTGAGCATGACAACGAAGGCGCAGCTTTGGTCCTGTCGTATCTTCTGGAGTGCCGAAATGCCATCCATGACGGGCATCCGGATATCCAGCAGGCATAGGTCGGGTTTCAGGGCCAAGGCCATTTCCGCGGCTTCCTGGCCGTTCTCGGCCGTACCTACCACCTCGATTCCCTCGTCGAGCCCAAGAAGCGAGGCTATACCGTCACGCACGAGCCGCTGATCGTCGGCGAGCAGCAGCCGTATCTTCTTGTCAGCGCCCATCGCCTTCCGCGTCCTTTCCTATGCGCGACACCGGTTCCCGAGGCATCGTGACCCTGAGCGCCGTGCCCAATCCTGGCGTCGAATCGACCGAAAACTCGCCGCGGACCAGGGCGATTCTGTCCGCGAGGCCCGAAAGACCGTATGCGCCGGAGACCGGGGTTTTCTCGCCCGCCGCTGGGCTGTCGAAGCCGCGTCCGTTGTCGGAAAGCTCGGCCCATACCGAATCTTCCTCGAAACTTATCGAAAGCTTCGCGTTGCGCGCGCCCGAATGTTTCAGGATGTTGGTGGCACCCTCCTGGATGAAGCGGTACAAGGCCAGGAGCACCGCGATGTTGAAACCTTCGGGGCTACCGGAAAAGCTGCTTGCCACGATAACGCCTCCCTGCTTCAGGCTTTCGAGAGGTTTCGCGACCTGCGCAAAGAGATCGAAGCCTTCGGAATTGGCGTTGAGCGTTTCAAGCGTGGAGCGAACGTCGGCCATGGCTTCCTGCATGCTGGACCGCGCATCGGCGACGGCTTGCCTGGATATTCTCGAGTCTCTCTCGAAGAAAGCCTCCGCCTTGTTGAGCTGTATTGAGGCGGCGGTCAGGGTGTGCCCCAGGCTGTCGTGGATGTCCCTCGCTATGCGGGTGCGCTCTTCCAGCGCCACCGTTCTCGACACCTGGCTGGCGAATTTCCTCAATTCCTTGTGGCTGGCTGTTATCTCCGCCGTGAGCGCCGCCTGGTGATCTCGGTTTTTTCTGTCCTGCTCCCAGAGCTGAGCGAAGAGGAACATGAGCACGATGCTCATCAGCTGGTAGAGAAGTATCACCAGCTCGTACTGGTTCGCCGAACTGGGAGGAGGCGCGTGCGGAGGAGTGTAATAGAAAAGACCTAGCTGGATGGCGCAAAAAAAGATGGTCACCCCATAGCGCCAGAATTGTTTGACTACCAAGGAAAGGTAGAACGTAAGCAGGGGCGCCACCAAGGTCATCATTCCGGGGAGTGCCCGAGGATCGAATACCAAGATTCCCAGTATAGGCATACAGCGCAGGGCGGTGATCGAAAAACCCTGGGACGGTTTCTTCCATCGGTAGTTCCAGGCCAGGAACTCGAAGAGTTCGAGGATAAACCAGAATCCTACTATCGCGACATTGAGAAAGGTGAAGAGGGATGGCAGCCCCGATTCGCCCCTGGTGTAGCGGCGGGTGTAGAACAAGGGCCTGGACGTGAGCATGAAGTGGAAGAGAAAGAAAAGGCTCATGAGTATTATGCGGGCGAAATCCCGCTCTTTCCGCGCGCCTGCGGGGGTGCGATCCATACTTGTGACTATACCCACGCCCGCCAGCCCTGCCCAGTGCCTCGAGGCACTCGGAAAATGACCTCGGTCATATCGCGGTGTGACTGCCGAGACTGGCGGAGTGAAAATGCTCAGTGTATTCTTTGTCCGCGAAGGCGAGGGCAGCCCTTTGGGTCAGGAGTAAAAGCGTAATGAAGCGAAAAATATCGCGTTTCTTGCCTCAGATTATCATTATCGTGGTGATTGCAGCTGTCGGAGCGTCGATCATCCTGGGACAGCTGAAAGCAGGTTCATCGAAGACCGCGAGTCAGAGCGCTTCGGCGAGGTCGGCGGCTCAGGCTGCCGGACCTGCCGGCGAGCCGGGAGGCATTCCTGGAGATATGCCGGCAGGTCCGGGCGGCGACGCAGCCGCGCCGGCGGCAGGAGGCGGCGGGGCCTTTTCCGGCTCCCAGTCCGGCACCGCGGGACAAACCCTGCGCCGCGCCGCCGGCGCGGCTGGCAACGCCTCAGGCGATACCGCCGGTGCAGCGATACGCTCGACAGGCAACGCCGCTGGCGCGAGAACGACCGGCGCTTCCGCCCCTTCTTCGGCGGCCGCGTCTTCCTCGGCCAGGACAGGTGCAGCCTCAGGCGCGGTTAGCCGCGCCGCCGCTTCCTCCGCCCGCACCATATCGGTGAGAACGGCTAAAATAGAGACTGCATCGCTCAATACCTACACGAAAATACATGGCGACGTCATATCCGCCACTGAGGTGAAGGTATACCCCAGCGTGGCAGGCAAGCTCCTTGAGCGCAAGGTCGCAGTGGGCGAAAGAGTGCAGGAAGGCACCGTGCTCGCCACGGTTGATCCATCCAAGGTCGGCCAGAATTATCTCCCTAATCCCGTCGAATCGCCGTTGGCCGGTACCGTCCTCTCGATTACGGTTAATCCGGGAGACACGATAAGCGCGAACACCGTGATCGCCACGGTGGGCGATCTCTCCAGGCTCAAGATCAGCACAGCGGTATCGGAACGTTATGTCGGAAACCTTAAAATCGGCACATCCGCCGAAATCTCCTTCGACGCCTTCCCCGACCTGGTTTTCCCCGCGAAGGTATCCGAGCTCAGTCCCGTCATCGACCCCTCGAGCAGGACGAGAGATGTCAAGCTCAGCCTTTCGAAAACAGACCCCAGGATTCTTCCGGGAATGTTCGCCACGATAAAACTCGTGATCGAAAGCAGGAATAACGTGCTCGTCGTGCCCCGCACCGCGGTCACCCTCAGTTCAGCCGGAGCCTATGTATTTGTGGTAAAAGAAAAATCTGAAGGCGTCTATGTGGCTCAGCGAAGAGACATCGAGCTGGGTTTGGAAGGAGAGGAATTCTTCGAAGCGAAAAGCGGGCTTGCGGCCGGAGAGTCGGTGGTCACCGAAGGTCGGGCCGTCGTAACCGACGGCGACACTCTCAGGGTGGTCGGCGGATTGGACGGTGCCACCTTATGAGCGTTCTTCGAAAATCGATCGATCACCCGGTCAGCATAGTGATGGTTTACGTATTGCTATGCGGCGTAGCCCTCGCCTTCGTCGGCAGAATCCCCGTGGCCCTGAACCCCGAGACCGAAATGCCGATGCTCTCGGTGAACACGTCCTATTCAGGCGCGGGCCCTGAGGACGTGGAGGAAAACGTTACGATCGTGGTGGAGAACGCGCTGGCTAGCCTGAAGGGACTTACCAGCATGTCCTCCACGTCCTCCCAGGGCTCCAGCAGCATCAGGCTCCAATTCGGATACGAGGTCGACCTCGACAAGGCCGAAGCCGACGTGGAATCTATCGTGAGCGGCCTCCAGAGCAGGTTGCCCGACGACGCGGGCAGTCCCGCGGTGCGCCGTTTCGACCAGAACGCCATGCCCATCATGCGGCTGATCATAAAGGGCGAACGCTCCCTTCAGGAACTCCAGGTCCTGGGCGAAAACGAAATCCAGCCTAGGCTGGAAAGAATCGAAGGCGTCGCGTCGGCCAGCGTGTTCGGCGGCAGCGGAAAAACCCTTTCGGTGAAAGTCTCCCAGAACAGGCTGGCCGCCTACGGCCTAAGCTTCGGCGCTGTCACCTCGGCCCTTTCTTCCCAGAGCGTCCTGCTCACCGCCGGCAAGATCGTGCAGGGGGGAACGGAATACCAGATAAGGGCCGACGAAAAACTAACCAGCGTCGCGGAGGTCAAGAGCCTCGTGATAAAGACCGTCGGCTCCGGCGGCGCGCTTTCGCGAAAAGCGATCCGCCTGGAAGACGTGGCGGACATAAAACTGGTTCAGGACGAACCCTCCCGGAGCGTGTATTACGACGACCTGCCGGTCATCAATATCCAGATAATGAGGGACAGCGACAGCAACGCGGTTCAAATATCCAAGGAAGTAAAAACAGCCCTTTCCGAACTGAATGGATCCTTGCCCGAAGGCGTGAGCGTCGAGATAGTCTCGGATGACACGAGCCTGGTGAATTCAACGCTTTCCGAAGTCTATAAATCCGCGCTCCAAGGCATCGTGCTTGCGATATTGATACTTCTGCTCTATCTGAGAAATATAAAAGCGACCTTCATCATCGCGATATCCATACCCATATCCATACTGCTAACCCTTATGTTCATGTACTTCATGGGCTTGACGCTCAACTCCATAAGCCTGACCGGCCTGATCATGGGCATGGGCATGATCGTCGACGCGTCCATCGTCATCCTCGACAACATTTATCATTATCGTGAAAGAGGAACGAAGCCCAGAATCGCGGCGATATTGGGAAGTCAGGAAATGGTGACCGCGGTTATGGCCTCGACCCTGACCACGCTATGCGTATTCATCCCTATGATTCTCTTCAGGAACGATCTGGGAATGATGGGTCAACTCTTCAAAGACTTGGTCTTCACTATCTGTTTTTCCCTCACCGCATCGTTGGTGGTCGCCATGACCCTGGTTCCCGTGCTTTCCGGTCCCGTCATGCGCCTGAATACCAGGGTTCAGAAGCCCTTGAGCAATCCGCTCATAAAAAAAATCGACTCCGGTTTGGACAGATTTTTTTCCGCCCAGGAAAGACTATATAAGAAGGGCCTGGAATTCTGCCTCAGGAATCGGCTTCTGATCGTCAGCCTCGTCGCCGTCATCCTGGTCTCGGCCCTGCTCCAGCTCAACGCGTTCGGCCTCAACCTTTTTCCGCGGTTCAGGACCGACGACAGCGTCACGGTCAACGTCGGTTATCCCACCGGCACCGCCAGGGAGAAGACTTCGACGACCCTGGAGGAACTTCAAGACTACGTCAAAGCCAACGTTAAGGGCTACACGAGGTTGATCCTCTCCCTGGGGGGAGGTTCTTCCGCCAATTCAGGCTCCTTGCAGATAGTGCTTCCGGATCCGGCCAAGCAAATCGATACGGCCAGCCAAATCAGGGCTAAACTCAACAGCTATGCCGAAACGGTGCCCGGCGGGGTGGTCTCCCTCTCGGCGGCCCGCCAATTCTCGTCCAGCCAGGCGGTGGACGTGGAGCTTCGTTCAAGGGATCAGGACGCGGCCGCCGAGGAAGCCGATAAAATCAAGCGTCTTTTGGACACATACATGCCCGAACTCGAGAATGTGTCCACTTCTCTGGATCAAGGTTCTCCCGAGCTTCTTATACGCATCGACAGGGACAAGGCAGCGATTTTCGGCTTCTCCGTCGCCCAGATAGCCAGGGAAATAAGAAACTCGATGTACGGCACCACCGTGACGAGCTTTTCAATGGACGGCGAGACAGTAAGCGTTTTCGTTCAGTTGCGCGAAGAAGATCGCGCAACGCTATCGGATATCCAATCCCTATTTCTCATCGGTTCCTCAGGGGCCAGGATCCCGGTATCGACTTTCGTCAGCATAGAAAACAGCACCGCGCCGCGGCGCATCAGCAGGGAAAACAGGGAAAGAATCATACACGTGCAGGGAAGCCTGCCTGTGGATTCCGCCACAAGTTCCACCGAGGCAGCATTGCGGGTTCAGAGCTTGCTGGACGAGAATTATGTGCCCAGGGATGACGTTACCGTTGCCGTGGGAGGCGAAAGAAGGGAAGTGGAAACCTACCTCCCGGTCATTCTCCTGATCATCGGCGTCGCGGTATTCCTGGTCTACGGCGTCATGGCCAGCCAGTTCGAATCCTTCGTGGATCCCTTCATCATTTTTCTTTCGATCCCGCTCATGTTCGTCGGCGCCGTATGGATTTACAAGCTTACCGGCGATACCTTTTCCCTCTTTTCGATGGTAGGGGTCGTGGCCCTGGCCGGCGTGGTGGTAAATAACGGAATAATACTCGTCGATTATACCAATACCTTGCGAGCCAGGGGCTATGGCTTGTTCGAAGCCTGCGCCGAAGCCGGCAAGCGGCGACTTCGCCCAATTCTCATGTCCACCCTCACCACCCTCCTGGGCATCATGCCCCTTGCCCTTTTCCCCGGCTCGGGCACGGAGAGCATCCAGCCCATCGCCAAGACGATGTTCGGAGGCCTGGCGGTGAGTTCCGTCTTCACGCTCTTTCTCACTCCCGTTCTCTATCATCTTTTCAACAGCAGGAATGAAAGGAAAAACGCCAAGCGCCTTAGGGAGGTGGAAGAATGGAGAAGCATTTCCGGCTTGTCTGCGGGGGCTGCGGAGGTAGATGATGCTGCGCTCTGAAATATACGCCAACAGATCGGTGGAAGAAGATATCTTCGAAGCGATCGAGGAACGGCTGCCGGGTTTCAGCTACTCCCTGGTCGAGGATGTGCAGGGCAGGGGAAGGCAAGGCATCCGGCATGGCACGGCGGTCTGGCCCGAGCTCAACGTCCTGTACGTGATCTACAGCGAAGAATCCGAGGCCCGGAGCATAGCCCAGGCGGTGGCCTCGGTAAAAAAAGAATTCCCCAACGAGGGAATCAAGCTGTTCCAGTTTGTCTTTACGCCCCTTGCGTCGGAAAGCGATACGGGGAAGGCTCAAAAATAGGAAGCGATAGGAGCTAAGTATGAGAACTCAGAAAAAGGTCACGATGCTTTTTATGGCGGTGTCGCTCATCGCGTCGACAATTCCCGCGGCGGCCGGTTCCCTCAAGGATCTTTTCGGCGCGGCCAGCGCCAACAACCAGGATTATGCGGTGTACAGCCTGGATCTCGAGCTAGCCGGGCTGCGCAAGACCAAGGGCGACATCGAAGCCAAGGTCGAGCTGGATAGGCTTCAGGCTCAATCGAGCTATATTTCCGCCCTCGCTTCCTATCGAAGGTCGGTGTTGAATTTTTACAACGAGGTAATAGACGCTACCTTCGCGGTCGCCACCGCGGAACTTGACAAGGAGGCTTCGTCCTTGAGCATGCAAAACGCGTCGGTGGACAGGCAGTCAGCCGATACTCGTTTCGCCGGCGGGCTGATTTCCGAAGAGGTTTATAAGGAAATCGAAATTGCCTACAAAACACAGGCGAATAACAACGAGCTGGCTCTATGGACACTGGAGGATTCCAAGCGCATTTTCCTCGCGACTACCGGGATGGAGTGGGCGCCCTCCCTTCTGCCCGAAGCGCCTGATTTTAAGGCTTCCGCGGGCGTGGAGGAATGGCTGGCTTCCGACACGAGCCTCCAGGTGGCCCAGGTGGCGAATACTATTCAGGGCATCAAGTTTGCTTCCTTGGCGGCCAACGCTTCCGCCTACGATCGCCGAATCCAGGAAACCGAAAGCCTGAAGGCCAAAGTGAGTCTGGCCAACGCCGAAAGCGATTCCCGGCGAGCTTTCGAAAGCGGCGTAAACAGCCTCAAGAACCAGCAAAATCTCCTCCAGATCCGCTCGGCCGAGTACGCGCTCAAGGAAAGCGCGTATAACGACGGTCTTCGGCAGTACGAAAAAGGCATAATCTCCCAGAGCGACAAAAACCTGCGGAGAATCGCGCTGATAACGGCGCATAAAAACCTGCTGACGGCGAAGAAGAACTACCTTAAGTCCATAGGCTCCTATCTTAGCGCCCTGGGAGAGAATCCACTGGAGATCTGACGATGAGACGAACCCTTTTGGCCCTCTGCGGCGCGTGTGCGCTTTGCCTGCTTTCGCCGAGCCTGGCCGGAGCCCAGGAAAACATGAAGACCGAAGCCGGGGGAGCGTGGCAGAAACTGTACGCCCGTAGGCTTGAATCTTCCGCCGCCTATCGGGAGGCGCGGCTGTCCCTGAAATCCGCTCAGATCGCCCTGGATCAGTACGCCAAACCCTATCTGCCCCTCTTTTCCCTTTCTTCCGGATCCGGAGGGGCCTTGAGCTATACCGACAAAGGTTTCGGCGGCCTGGGTTTGAGTTCAACCCTGGGGATGGAAAATCTGCTTGGCGGCAATTTGTCGCTAAAAACAGGGTTTTCGCTGTCTCCGCTGGGCGATTTCACCCTGAGCGATCCCTCGCTTACTTATAGCAGAAAGTTGTTTCCCGAGAGCGCGGCGTCCCGGCTGGACGCCGAGGCGGCCTTGCTCAACGCCAGGTCGTCGCTGCGCACCATCGAAATCAATACAGTGACGAGCCTGGCGAAGGAGATATTGGACGCCCGCTACTACGGCAGCCTATTGGAAAACAACACCAAAAACCTACAGGTGCTGGAACGGGTCAAAACAGCGACGGTAGACCCGACATCGCTTCGTGAACTGGAGCGCCGCATACTGAGCGCGCGCAAGTCCTTGATCGCCGCGAACAACGCCCTCGAGAACATCCCCGCAGAGGTGAGGGATTTCGCCGAACCGCTTTATCAAGACCTGCTGGCGCTTCAAGCCGAGTGGCTCGGGGGGATCGGAGAAGGCAAGGCAGCGGAAAGCCTGTCGGTTCTCGCGCTGGAGCGCAGTCTCGAGGCGGCCGAAAAGCGAAGCGACAACGCGCTGCTTCCCTACCTGCCCAACCCGGGCTTGAGCGCTTCCATTTCCTACGATATCGACAAGAAGGCCCTAGGCTGGGGAATTTCTCTCTCCCTTTCCTACGATGTGCTCAACAAGGGAAAGAGCGCTCTTGAAGCCGAAAAGCGACGAGAGTACCCGGCGATCTACGAAATCAAGCTCGCCGAGGCCCAAAAGTCACTTTCCAAGGGATTGAAGGACATCCAGGTAGCAATCGGCAATCTGGAACTGGACGGGCAGATACAGGCCCTGGACGTGGACGAAGCGAGGGAAAACGCCGAAAAAACCCAGGCGCTCTACTCGGGAGGTTTCAGCAGCGAGGAAAACCTGGTGATGGCGAAAATCGACCTCTCGGTGGAGGAAACGGCCGCCGAAAAGATCGAATACGACATTTTAAGCCAGAAAATAGGGCTCATTCGATATTACGCATCCGCTTTCGAGTTGTAATCTCGTCTATGCAAAAGACAAGCGCAGGGGGCGATTTTCCGCCGAGCTTTCAGCGGCGTAAATCCTGATCGGTAAAAATATATGAATATTTAGTCGAAAAAAGCGGGAATCATCCCTTTTTTGGGGCGAAAAACAGAAAGAATATGTGCTTGACATGAAAAAAATGGCCGATATATACTCTAACGGAACTTAGAAAAGGGGATACCCGAGCCGTCGGCGCGGCCCCCTTCGAATTCGCAAGGAGGACTTCTCATGAAGAAGCTTATCGTCCTGCTTCTCGCTCTTGCCGCGATCGGCGCCGTCTCTGCGCAGACCCCGGCTCTCACTGCTAACTCCACCCTCAGCTGGGGCGTGGACTTCGACACCGGCTACACCGGATTCAAGAATGCCAGCACCCTCACCTTCAAGGTGCCCTTCGCCTTCACCGGCGCGACCGCCAAGAAAGGCGACAAGGGCTGGTGGGGAGACATCTCCGTCGCCAATCTCTGGTTCGTCCTCAGCGATGACCAGCTCAATTTTGGTGCCACGCCGACGACCAATGCCGTTACATTCACTGACTGGAACGACGCGGACAGTGATGGCGTGAGAGATTCCGGCGAGTACGCCACCCTTTCCGCTGCTATCACCAACGGCACCTGGAAGTTGAGCGTATCCACGAAGAATAGCTTCGACTTCGCCAACGCCGACGCTCTCTACTCCGGCGATGTCGCGGTCGGGCTCGATGCTGATGCCGCCGGCACCACCTTGTCCTACGCTTCCGGAGCCTTGGGCTTCGGAGTGACCGCCGCCTCCAAGGGCGACTGGACCGCCAACACTCTTAACGAGTATTCCTTCGGAGCCAACGTGTCCTACAAGGTCAGCGATGCCCTCAGCGTGAGCGGCGCCGCAGCCTACGACCTTCTGGATGCCGACAAGGAACTCGGATTCACCGCCGGCGTGAAGTACTCCGCCGCCCCCCTCGTGGTCGCCCTCAATAGTGACATCCTGGTCCTCGGCGGATTCGACGCCGACGCCCTGCTCGAAGTCGACTACGCCGTGATGGAAGGCCTCGATGCCTTCGCCGACGCCTACTACAGCACCCTCGACGACGATCTCGAAGCCCAGGTCGGCTTCGACTACGCCGTCGACCCCGTCGAAGCCGGCGTCTGGTTCGGAATCGACAATCCTCTCACCGGTATCGCCTATGACTTCGGAGCCTATGCCGGCTACACCTTCGCCGTCGCCGATGCCACCACTCTGTATGTCTACGCCGAGTACACCAACGACTTCACCGGCAAGGGTTCGCTCGTTCCCTATGTCCAGCTGAAGAACACCTCCGTCGCCAACACCACCCTCACCCTTACCTATAACGATGGTGATGTGGACGTTCTCGCCGGTAACTTCGGTACCCTCGTCGCCGCCGCTAAGGTCAGCCTCTAATCTGATCTAGGTTCACGCGACAGTTTTCAAGGCCGCCCCGCAGGGGCGGCCTGTTTTTTGGCCCAGTTATCGCATAAAGTTCATTAGTGGTTTTTCGAGAGGTGGGGAAAAGGAGCCTGCGGGATATGGAAGCATTCATGACTTTGCCGATTCTGCTCGAGAGGGGAGACGTGTACTTCAACATACGGGGCTCAAACGGTCCGGAGGCGATCAAATCGCTGGTGCGAGTGCTCCGTCCCGCACGACCCCTCGACAAGGAAGCTTTGTTCGAAAGCCTCGTGGAGCGGGAAGAGCTCGGCTCCACGGCGATCGGCTCGGGCTTTGCCATTCCCCATCCGCGCAAGTTCTATTATCAGGACAAAGAATCCGCCTGCCTCGCTATCGCGTACTTAGACCAGCCCGTCGAGTGGAGCGCCTTGGACGGAAAGCCTGTTACATGTCTATTCCTTGTTCTGTCCGCCGACACTAAGGATCATTTGGCGACGCTTTCCGAGCTGGCGAGACTTGCCGAGCTGCCCGAATTTTCCCGTTTCATAGCGAAAAAGCCATCGAAACAAGCCCTGCTCGAATTCCTGAAAAATCCGCTTATCCCGTCCCCTTGATTATTTAGCGAGCATTTATCTAGATCATTGTTTCGAATTATAGCCCATCGCGATTATATAAGTCTCGAAGGACTGCGCCCTGCAGGCCTCGGGCTTGTAGGCCCGGGCTTGCGAGAAGCGGGTTTTGAGCTGCCCGATCAGGCGTTTTTCCTCGCCGGACTGGAATATTTTCATGACCAGGGAACCGCCGGGGGACAGGAGCTGGAGGGCGAGATCCATGACGGACTCGACAAGCTCCTCGGATCTGGCTTGATCGACCAGGCGGTTGCCGGTAGTGGAGGGGGCCGCGTCGGAGACGACCAGGGAGTAGGGGCCGACATCCCGGAGCCGGGCGCGGATCCCCTCGTCCAGGATCGAGCCTTTGACGAAGCTGAAATTGGCATCGGAGGGAGAGACGCCGAGGTCCTGGATGTCCACGGCGGCGAGGGAGCCGCGCCCGGCGAGCTTGCGAAGGAGCCAAAGGCTCCAGGACCCGGGGGCGGCGCCTATGTCCAGAACCTTCGGACCTGCTTTTCCAGCCGCCTGATCCTGCGACCCCGCCGACTTTAGCAAACCGAACTTGGCGACGATCTCTTCCAGTTTGTAGACGCTTCGGGCCGGATAGCCCTCCTTCTTGGCTTTGAGGGTCCAGAAATCGGGTTTTTCGTAACCGGCCATCAGGCTTCCTTCGCGGAGCGCGGCGCGGGGCGCACCAAAACGCGCAAGGAGACTCGCGCCGACGCGCGCGTCCGCTCCCCTAGGCAGCGCGCCCCGCGCCGCCCTTCGGCCTTCAGTACGCCTATCATGCCTTGGCCAGCTGCCGGTTAAGGCGCTGGATGAAATCCGCCGGCTTGACGAATTTCTGCCCCTCGGCCAGCAGAGCCTGGTCCAGCAGAATGTGGGCAATATCATCTACGTCCTGGTCGAGGCTAGCATCCTGCGTCTCGGCGCCGCGTTTGGCCTCCAAATTAGCTAGTTTCTTAACCAAAGCATGACCTGAATTCAGTTCGAGTATGGGAGTCGGCTCGGGCATGTCGGTGTTGGAAATGCGCATCATGAGCTCCCGGTACTGGAGCGTCGGATCGTCCTTGTCCATGACCACGCAGGATGGACTCTTGGATAGACGCTTGGAGAGCCGCACGTCCTTAACCCGCTCGCCCAGGATCCGCTTGGCCGCCTCGACAGCCATCTTGCCGCTTCCCTCGTCCGCAGCGCCGGCTTCCGTGTCCTTGCCCAGGTCCTCGTCGGCGTCGGAATGGTTGACGCTCTTGAAGCTCATACCCTCGTACTGCCCCAGGCTGGCGAAGACCAGTTCATCGATTTCATCCGAGCCGATAAGCACTTCCAGGCCTCGGGCCGCGAAAGCCTCCAGGAGGGGGCTAGCCCGCAGCCGCTCCTCGCTGTTGCCTGTGATGTAGTAGATAGTCTTCCTTTCGCCAGCCCTGTTCTTGTAATCCTCGAGACTGGTCCAGCCCTCGGTCCCCGTGCTCTTGTACCGCACCAGGCCTAGCAGGGTCTTCTGGTTCTGCCAGTCAGAGGCAAGCCCTTCCTTGATTTGGGTATTGAAGAGCGCGGTGAATTTGGCGAATTTCTCGGGATTGTTCTTGGCCAGGGCTTCGAGCTCGGAGAAAATCTTCTTGAGGGAGGCCTGCTGTATCGTAGTCATCACCCGGTTCTGCTGGAGTATCTCCCGGCTCACGTTGAGCGGAAGGTCGTCGGAATCGATCACGCCCCGCACGAAGCGGAAGTACTGGGGCAGTATGTTCGCTTCCTTGTCGGTGATGAAAACCCGCTTGATGTAGAGCTTGACCCCCTGCTGGGCCAGGGGATAGTAAATATCGCCCGGCACTTTGGAGGGAACGTAGAAAAGGGAGTTGTACTCGATGGTGCCTTCGGCCTTGGTGTGGATCCAGAAAAGAGGCTCCTCGTCCTCGGCGGCGAAGGATTTGTAGAAATCGACGTAATCCTTGTCCTGTAGTTCGTTCTTGGGGCGACGCCAGAGGGCGCTGGCGGCGTTTATCTGCTCGTCCTTGAACTCCTTGCCCTTTTCCTTTCCCTTGTCGTCGTACTTAGGCTCCTGGGAGATCAGGTGGATCGGGTAGGCGATATGGTTGGAGTATTTTCGCAGCAGGCCGTCCAGGGACCAGCGGGAAAGGTATTCCTCGCCCTCGCCGTTGACGTGGATTTTCACGTCGGTGCCGAAGCCCTCCCGTACCGAAGACTCTATGGTGAACTCGCCCTTGCCCGCGCTGGACCAGCAGAAGGCCTTGTCGGCGCCGGCCTTGCGGCTTATAACCTCCACCTTGTCGGCGATCATGAACACCGAATAGAAGCCCACGCCGAACTGGCCGATGAGGTTGGAGTTCTTGCGATCCGAATCCGACAGCTTTTCCAGAAAATTCTTCGTGCCCGAACGGGCTATGGTGCCCAGGTTTTCCGCCAGCTCCTCTTCGTTCATGCCCACCCCGTTGTCCGAGACGACGATGGTCTTGGCCTTGTCGTCCACGTAGACGCTGATTTTGGGCTCGAAGCTGATCGCCTTGTACGAGTCGTCGGAGATCGACAGGTAGCGGAGCTTGTCGATGGCGTCGGAGGCGTTGGAAACCAGCTCCCGCAGGAAGATTTCCTTGTGCGAATACAGCGAATGGGTGATGAGCTCCAAGAGCTGGCTCACTTCGGTCTTGAAGGCATAAGTCGACATATAAGTACCTCGTATCTATTGGTTTGAAGAGGAATGAATGATAAAAATGTACTAAATTTTCTCCTCTTGATAAAGGTATTTCTCTAGTTAAAAGTCACTGCGGGATTGCTACCCGTGATTTAAGGGACTTCATTAGTATTTCTCGCGTTCAACGATTGATCGTAACCAAATTATGAACTATTGTATTTGTGAAAGTGGTTCATTATGGAGGTTTCTATGAAATCGATCACGATCCATGGCATTGATGCCGCACTCGATAAAAAAATTTCTGAAAAGTCAAAAGAATATGGACTGAGCCAGAATAGAACAGTAAAAGCAATTTTGCAGAAATCCTTGGTGGAAGATAAAAAAGCTGCAAAGCGGGAGAGTTTTGCTGACTTGTTCGGGAAATGGGCAAAAGATGAAAAACTTTTATTCGAGGAAACCATAGCTGATCTCGAAACCATACATGAATCGGACTGGGCAAAATGACTAAAATAATCCTTGATACAAATGCATACAGCGCATTTATGGGGGGCGATAAAAAGGTATTCGA
>Ga0302252_1001313_pt1 | contig 14910 bp, 10 predicted proteins | sample AAG_RA_Leu_MG_FD_193511 | JGI IMG/M metagenome (GOLD analysis project Ga0302252, IMG submission 193511) | Enriched activated sludge microbial communities from anaerobic digester in WTTP, New Holstein, Wisconsin, United States - AAG_RA_Leu | ecosystem: Engineered > Bioreactor > Anaerobic >...
GCTGGAAGGGCTCACATTTTTAGGACTGGTGGGGATGATCGATCCCCTCCGGCCGGAGGCCAAAGCGGCAGTGGAGGCATGCAAGAGCTCGGGCGTCCAGGTGGCAATGGTCACCGGTGATCATCCGGCAACCGCATTTGCCATTTCCAGGGAGCTGGGGCTGGCGGATAGCGTCGACCAGGTGGTCACGGGAATGGAGCTGAAGGATGCTGAGGCCAAAGGCCCGGAGGCAGTCGATGCTCTTACCAGGAAGGGCCGGGTTTACGCCCGGGTTGAGCCCCAGCAGAAGGTGCTCATCACCAACTCTCTGGTGAGAAACGGAAAGCTGGTGGCTGTTACCGGTGACGGAGCCAACGATGCCCCCGCGCTGCATGCCGCTCATGTGGGCGTGGCCATGGGCAAGGGCGGGACCGATGTGGCCAAGGAGAGCGCTGACCTCATCATCACCGATGACAACTTCGCCTCCATAGTCTCGGGGATAGAGGAGGGGAGGATCGTCTACAATAACCTGCGAAAGGTGATCTTCTTTTCTATTTCCACCGGAGTGGCGGAGATATTCCTATTCATCTTAGCCCTGATCTTCAATATGCCCCTCCCTCTGCTTGCGGTCCAGCTCCTCTGGCTGAACCTGGTCACCAACGGGATTCAAGATGTAGCCCTGGCCTTCGAGCCCGCCGAGGGCGGGGAGATGAACCGGCCGCCGAGACCGGCGAACGAGGCGATTTTCAACCGTTTGATGGTGGAGAAGGTAGCACTGGTGGCAGTGGTTGTAGGCGGCCTGACCTATGCCATATTCCACTGGCAGATGTCCATGGGCCGGAGCATTGAGGAGGCGAGAAACATCGCTATGATCATGATGGTCCTCTTCGAGAATGCTGTGGTCTTCGCCAGCCGATCAGAGCTCAAGAGCGCTTTCAGCTCCAGTCCACTTAGAAATCCTCTGCTGGTGTTCGGCACCATAGCCGCCATTCTGATCCAGGTGGCTGCCATGTACATGCCCGGTCTATCCGATGTGCTGCAGATTCATCCCGTCTCTCTGTATCAGTGGGTGGAGCTGGTGGGAGTGGCCCTGGTGGCCTTTGCCGCCATTGAGCTGCATAAGCTCATACGCAGGAGGTTTCCGATGATAGGTTAATCGCTCCCTTTCCTGAACTGCTCGTCCAGATGGTCCCGGATCTCCTGCACCGCCCCGGCCAGAGTCTCCTGGTTGTCGTATTCATTTAATATCTTCTCCAGATCAGAGAGAGGCTTATTGGAGAGCTGCCTGACCTCTTCCGTCAGCTGGGGAACCGCCCGGAGTATGTTGTCCACAATGCTTACAGTGGCCTTTTTTGCTGTGCGGGAGAGGGGGTTGAGGTCGATGGCAATGACTCTTTTTCCCATGGCCAGCAGGGCCTCGCAACGGTCGCCGTCCTCCAGGGGAATGAGCACCACATCGGCATCGTAGATTCCGCCCCGGGTGGCCAGGGCCCGGGCATGATCAAGGCCTGGTACTGAAGTGTCCGGCCTCTCGCCCAGAACATCTTCTGCCCCCTTCTCCCTTAGCAGATCGGCGATCTTCTTCACCCTATCCTCGCTGCGGTGAAATAGGTTCACCTCCAGGGGGATATTGAGTGCTCTAGCCAGCGCCACCATCTCCTCTGAAACGAGGGCGGCCACATTGCCGTTGACCGAGATCGCTGGCCTCTCGGCTAAGAGGAGCAATGCCGCTCCCGCCCGGATCGCTGCTGCAGCGGAAGCCGTCGTCCTCTCGCCCAGGAGATAGTCGAAGCACTCTCCTCTGCCCTGGGCAATCAGCCCCTGGGTGCTGGTATATCCTTTTTTCACTCCTTCTGCCACGCGCTCCCGCGCCACCAGGGAAGCATATCTGGGATGGGATTTGGGAATTTCAGTCAAGGTTAGCACCTCTCTGAGAGATGAAGGTAGTATAGACCTGGCCTGAGCCCTGGAGGGCCTCAATTCCGCCAAAGGCATAGACCGCGTCTCCTAGCATGATCATGCTGGCCCTTCCGCCCTCCGCCTCCACCGCCTCTATCATATCCAGGGCCCAGCTGCTGGCAAGACCCGTCTCCATGGTGAAACGGCGGGAGAGCCGCATGAACTCCTCCAATGTGGGCCTTCTCAATAGATCCTTCAGGGCAGCCCGGCCAGCCTCATTTATGGATGACATGATGCTCTGGTCGGAGAGCACCTCCCGGGTGGAGATCGGGCCCCGAACCATGCAGTGAACCGGTTGTGGTGCAACGGGTATTCGGTCGATTCTGCCGATGCCCGGCGCTCCTGGCTCCAGACGAATAACCAGGCCGCCGGTGTTCTGGGCGATGACGTCCCCAAGGCCAGTGCGATTGACAACCTCTGCCGCATGGGCGACCGATGCCGTCTGATCGGCGGTGAGTCCCAGGTCGAAGTGATGGTTTAGGGCATAAGCGCAACCCAAGGCCCCCGCCCCGCTGCCCCCGAATCCGGAACCAAAGGGCATATTCATATCGGTCTTCACCCGGACTGGGCTCCTGGCCAGCCGCTCGACGACGAACCTGGAGACAGGAGCATCTGTTGCTCTGCCATTGAGGATGATCTTTGTATCCTCGATATCGGGAGAGGATTCTATGATAGTTGTGGCGCCGGGGGAAAGACACAGGCCGCAGCCGATAGAGCCGGACTGCAGAGGGTCTTTCTCACGCCTGGCCGCGAAAAAGCCGGTGATGTGGGATGGGACCCAGGCTCTGGTTGTCAAATGATTCGAATTGGGGGAATTCATAGAATCTCCGCCAGAGAGTCGATGATCCTTCTCGCAATCAGGCTCTTTTTCCCCTCGACCTCGCTATGGCTGCCGGACCGGCTCAAAATCAGCACCCGGTTATCATCCGTGCCCATGCCACCTCTGGAGACGTCATTGGCCACTACCAGGTCCAGACCCGCGCCCTCCAGGGATGCACGAGCTCTGGCCAGGAGCGCCTCGTCGCCGGTATCGGTCTCGGCCTTGAAGCCCACTATCTTCAGATCAGGGTAGGCTTCTCGCACCGTCTTGATTATCTTCCTGGTGGGCTTAAGACGCAGATTCAATTCCAGGCCGGATTTGATCTTCTCCTCGCTCGGGTCGAGGGTGTAGTCCGCCACTGCCGCGGCGCTGATCAGGGCGTCGCAGCCCTTCTTGAGCTCTGACATGACCGCATCCAGCATATCGCTGGCGCTCTGGGCATAGACCTGGTGGACGGGCAGGTCCTGGATGAAGCGGTGGACCAGGGTTACATCCGCCCCCCGCCTTCGGGCCTCCAGGGCGAGGGCGACACCGGTCTTTCCCGAGGCCCGGTTGGTGAGAATTCTGATGGGGTCGATGGATTCGGCATTCGAGCCGCTGGTGATCAGGATCCTCTTCCCTTTAAGGTCGGCCGGGCCCAGCAGTCTTTCTACCTCCTGCACCACCCGCTGGTTATCGGCGAATTTGGCCTTGCCCTCCTCGATGCGCGGATCGATGAGGGCCACGCCCATTTCCCTCAGGATTTGCAGATTCCGGATGACTGCAGGATGGCGGTACATGGCCTCATGCATGGCAGGGACGACTGCCACCGGCTTGCCACTTCCGAGAGCCGTGGTGGCAAAGGTGGTCACCGGAGTATCATCGATGCCATTGGCCATCTTGCCAATGGTGTTGGCGGTGGCCGGCGCGACCAGGAAGAGGTCTGCTTTTCCTCCCACGCCGCAGAACAAGACATGCTCCACCCGGCCGGTGATCTCGGTTATCACCGGATGGGTTGAGGCATACTCCAGGGCATAGGGATGCAGTATCTGTCTGGCGGCATGGCTCATGGTGCAATGAACCTCTGCCCCGCGGCGGATGAGGTCGCGAATGAGGTCTATCACCCGGACAGCAGCGATGCTGCCCGTCACTCCCACCACTATCGTCTTTCCGGATAGGGTCTCGCTCACCGAGGCTGAGATATCAGAGGGCATACTCATCCCTTTTGCACTTTGAGCTTTTAAAGGATGCCCGTTCCCTTGAAGGGGATTAAGCGGCTTTGCATGTAAAGTCGGTTCTGCAAATAAAGTCGAGCGCCTGCAAATTAAGTGACGGATTATATCAATTGATTGATTATATCATTTGATACCATATTTGATTAAGCTTTGTAATAATATTAAACTATAAAATATATTGTTATCATGGATTCTTTGATGGTAAAGCAAATGAAGTCTTGTACTTGATGAAATTGTCCCTTTCCATCTCCCTCTGGCAAAAAGTTTTTCTTTCGATGTTCTTATCATCCACATTAGAAGGAGGGATTTTGTGGGAAGAGATGAACGACAAACGCTCATATCCGAAATTGAGAAAATTAGGGGAAGTAAGGTGATCACATATATTACATCAACCAGACCGCCGCTTAGGATTGCGATTGATGTTCCGGACATACGAGAAATATACGATCATTTATTAAAAATAGGCCACTCGGATAAAATTGACTTATTCATATACAGTCTAGGTGGCGCGGGGAATGTCCCGTGGGCTCTATCAAATACAGTTAGAGAATTTACAGACAATTTCAGTGTATTGGTTCCAAGTCTAGCATTCAGCGCAGCAACTGCGATTGCTCTGGGCGCAGATAGTATAATCATGGGAAAAAAGGGCACATTGGGGCCAGTGGACCCATCGGTCGCAAATGCCTTTAATCCTGTTAGGGGGGGACAGGTTCGTCAAATATCAACAGAAGATATTGGGGGATATATATCACTCTTAAGAGAAAAGGCTGACTTGAAAAATGAGCGAAACTTTGCAGTTGCTTTGTCGAATCTTTGTACTACCGTTGAACCTCTTGCACTAGGCAACGCTTACAGGCACTATCTAAAATCGAGGGATGATGCTAGAAAACTCCTGGAACTCCACATGGATCCAAATGAAGATGGTGAAACAATAGATGGAATAGTAGAGACTCTGATTGAGAAGTTGTATTATCATGGTCACTATATATCACGGCGAGAGGCTAGAGACATTGGATTAAATGTTCAAAAAGCAGAAGACTTTAAGGCAGGAGCAGGAGATAAAGATCTAGATCAATTAATGTGGAAATTGTATCTTGATTACGAAGAAGAATTAAAAATGCTGATTCCGTATAGAGATGAAGTATCTGGCGATGACGAAAGAAAGATTGTTCCAGCAAAATTTGTTGAGTCGGCAGGCATGACTTCTGCGCTAGTAATTGAACAAGAATTTCATAAAATGAGAACACCAAATGGAACTTTCTTTACACAGATGAGTACCCAAAAAGGCGAGATATTGGCATTAGCAATACCTGTGCAAAATGGCGGATTTCAGTTAATTCCATATGCTCTAAAGAACGGAAATCCCGAACTAATTAATGACGAAGTTTATAGGAAAAAAGAGGTATCGTATTGGAAGAAATTTAACTCTGATGAAGAATTGTACAAAATAGACGAAAACTAGATACGCACGTAAAGAGATATTAATATGGGGTGAATTAGGATGATAGATCTATGTGATAGTTCCACGACGGTAATCGAAGAGTCGATAGAAACCCAAATCATCACCAGTGAGATCATTGATTTGATTCCTGGTGTGGGGCCTATCTTCGTCGATGGTAATATCGTATGTGGTTTGGAGTGACCTATTCGGGTCATTCTAATGATCTTTTTTTTCGCTCTTCTCGGACATAATTGACTGCGATATAGCTAACTAGGTTGCTTAGTGGTACTCCGGTCTCTTCCGCTTCCTGTTCTAAGAACACCCTCGCGTCCTCAGGCAATGTTACCGCGACGCGCTTTTGTTGCTTATATTCTGTCATAGTATCTTATCGCGCAGTCAAAGGATAAATAAGTTATGCAAAGTGACTATTAGTAACTTATAAATACTAATAGCATCTATTAGTAACTATGACAGAATCCCGCGAAGTTAAAGGAAAATCAATAGCAGATCAGGGTAACGTCAAAAAGGTCAATGATCATTCCTTTAAGGTAAAATCTCAATCAGGGAAGGGTGCCTATGAAGTCAAAGCAACGCCAAACGGCATGACTTGCACCTGTCCTGATTTCGTCTATCGCGGTGGAAAGTGTAAGCACATCGCGGCAACGCGATACTACCTCCAAATCGAGAAAGACACACCACAAGGAATCGTTACTGAGAAGGTCCACCTGACCTACAAACAAGCATGGGACGCCTACAACGCCGCGCAAATGGCAGAGGTTAAGCTATTCGATGAGCTGTTGAAAGACCTGGTAAAAACCATTCCAGAACCAGAGCAGACGATGGGAAGGCCGCGCATACCACTTCACGAATCCCTGTTCTGCGCGATCCAGAAGGTCTATTCGCAGCTATCCAGCCGCCGCGCGCACGGCCTATTCCAGAATGCAACAGAAAGAGGCCAAATCGAGCATGCCCCCAACTTCAACCAGCCATCAATCCTCTTCAGGAATCCTGAGATAACACCTATTCTACATGAGTTAGTCACGCTCTCCGCTCTGCCAGTCGCAGGGATTGAAGTTGATTTTGCGGTCGATTCAACGGGCTTCAGGACAACCACATTCAGCGCCTACAATGGGGTGAAGCACGGCCAAAAGAAAGAGCATCATTGGGTTAAGGCGCATCTCTGCGCAGGGGTCAAGACAAACGTCGTTGCTGCTGTGGCAATCACGGATGAGAACGGCGGCGATTCGCCTCAGTTTGGTCCGCTGGTCAAGAAGACGGCAGAAGGTTTCAAGATCAACGAGGTATCTGCTGATTTGGCTTACTCCTCGCGCCTCAACCTTCAGTTAGTGGCAAATGAAGGCGGTAAGGCATACATCCCATTCAAGAAGAACGCTACTGGAAAAGCCAGAGGATCAACGCTTTGGAGCAAGATGTACCATTACTTCCAGCTTAACCGTGATGATTTTATGGACCATTATCATAAGAGGAGCAATATCGAGGCAACCAATGCGGCCATAAAGAGGAAGTTCGGAGAGACCTTGAAATCCAAGAATCCAGTTGCTCAGGTGAATGAGCTACTGGCTAAAATTATTGCGTACAATCTCACGGTTGTTATCCATGAGATGTATGAGAATGGAATCAATCCAGAGTTCTTAGGGAAAATAAATTGATCTAAATATAAAAATTATCTCTCATATATATTTTTTCGTGATCCTGCGGCAAAAAATATAATTGTATCATCGGGATTCTCATCGCAGTCTCTACATGAATTCAATTGCCTGTGATCGAGCTTCCTACATTCTTCACAAACGGCAAAAATGAATCGAATATTTCCATTGCGGTCTGATCTCTTGCCCCTAAGCGGCCCTTTTAAGAATTTGGTATTATTATATGGATTCGCTAAAAGAAGGCGAAATCTATTTCGCAGTGTGGTATATTCTGATTGATTCTTCCTGCATAAATGTCCACAAAATCGCAAAAACTCGCCTGTTCTGCGAAAACTGTACACGAAATCACGCCGTCTGCAAACGGGTTATTCTACCAGATTTTGCGTCGTCCATACCATTAAGGACGGATTGATGCATTTCTTCGCTTATGCATATTTCCAATGTCTCCAAGTCTTCCAAATCGATATTTAGAGACGAGAATCCTTCATTTCGAAATATTGTGGTGCCGCGGGGAATATCTCTTACTGCTATTGGCATTGTACAGCCTAATGGTTTTATCATCATAGAATATATTCGTTCTTTTATTTCGCTTAAGGTTAAATATGAAAGCTCGTTAACATTCTTATCAATTATATCAAAGACATCTCGATTGTTCTCGATTATATATATAAAATCGTTTAGGATTGCGGCCCCTCGCGCCGTCAAAGTCAATCCGTGATCTTCTACTAGACCATTTTCCACTAAAACGTTGTTTGTCTCATATACTTCATCGCTCATCGGGCCATGATTCCATTTAAAAAATTCTCCACTGATCGCACTAATACCCACATGAGACATTTCATTCTGTATGGCGAATGTGATCTTCTGCACCTTGGTTATGCCATCGACGCGACTCTCTGATTGCTTAAGCAAATATAGAGCAATTAAGCAATTCACCACCGACTCTGATTCATCAACATTAACCGACATTGTGTTCTCCTCCGCGCCAATCTCAGTAATACCACCCATCTTTTTATACTTAAACATATTCAATCTCAGTAAATTATAAAATTTTAATTATAACTGGTTGTATATAAAGTCGACTAAAAGAACACTCTAAGTGCAAAGCCACTTCATACACAAAGTTTATAAGTCATACTGTGATAGTAACCAAATTTATCCCAAATTACTGATATTAGTACACCTTGCAATTAAAGTCTGATGTCTGCAAAGGAAGTCCCTCGTTTTAGGGACTTTACATGCAAAGCCGGATTAAGCAAAAACCTTAATTAGCTATTCACCCGAGGGACTATGCCGTGCCGGGGTGGCCTAGCTGGTTAGGGCGCGAGACTCATAGGGTAATTGCGAAGAACGCGCCTGAGTCATCTCGAAGTCGCGGGCTCGAATCCCGCCCCCGGCACCTTATTCTTGGCAATTAAAAATAATTTCATAATCGGCTCGACTGTTAGGCATAAACAGTATTCGCATTAATGACAATATTGGCAGCATCTCTTATTGTCGAACAGCCACAAGATTTATATTCGTTGACTGCCGTAATACGGCAAATGCCGTAGTTCAGCATAGGCTGTTTGCAGTGGGAGGCAGCCTGAAGAAAGGCTGACTTAATGCGATTAGATCCTTTTCTGTCAATGGAGTGGGGTCTATTAAGGAGCGCGATTCGATGGAAAATAATGACAAGATAGCGGAGATCAGGCATGATCACCGTCAATTGCCTGATATTTTATATGCCATCTTTAAGATAATTTTCTCCTTGATATCGCTGAAATTTTTTTGCACCTCTGCAGTGGGAAGGGAAGAGACGACCGGCTACTGGATTAATAGAGCAGAAGGGCTCATGCACAACGATTCTATCGATGAAGCCATTTCTGCATGCGGCATGGCTCCAAAAAAAGAACCGTGGAACGATTCAATTATCGTTCGCAAAGCCATGTATCTTAACATCATTGGCATGGTGAATGAATCGGCAAAGACATATGAGAAAGCGCTGACCCTGCTGGATGAAAAGCTAAAGAAGAATGCAATAGATGTCGAAGCCTGGCAATGGAAGGCCATGGTTCTAGGCAGCCTGAACAGAGAGGATGAGTCAGACCAGGCATATGAAAAGGCCCTGGAGATCTTCGACCAGAGAATAGAGAATGACTCGCGGGATGCCGACTCCTGGATAGGCAGAGCAGATGTGCTGCTCAACCTCGGCCGGTGGGATGAGGCCCGGGAGTCATATAATAGAGTCACGGAGCTCAAACCTCTGGATTACAGCGTCTGGTGGAGGAAAGCAGAAGTCATTAGCGGCATAGGATATATCAACGAGTCTGTGGAGGCCTACGATAAGGCCATCAGCCTGATACCAGCCTACGATGCAGCGGAGCGGGCACTGGCTTATGCTGCAAAGGCAGAAGACCTGGCATTTGCCGAACGATGGGAAGAGGCACTGGAGGCGGTTGATAAATCTCTGGAGCTGAATCCTAAAAGCAGCGTGTGGTGGCATTTCAAGGCTTCTACTCTAATGGAGCTTGGCAGGAATGATGAAGCGCTGGCAGCCTTTGACGAGGCCCTCAGGCAGAGTCCCGAAGATGCCCATAGCTGGCTGCGGAAGGCTGGCCTGCTCGTGGAGATGAAGTGCCATAACGAATCCATCAAAGCCTACGACAGAACCCTTGAGCTGATTGCAGAAAGCAACACCAAAGAGCTGGCTGGGATCTGGCTGGTCAAAGGAACGGCACTGAACAGGATCGACAGGCGAAAAGAAGCAAAAGAGGCCTTCCAGATGTCGCTGGAGCTTCACGCTAAAGCCATCTTGGAGGACCCCGGCGACCTCAGCCTGCAGAGGATGAAAGGCCTGACGCTCTATAACCTGGGCAGATACGAGGAGTCCTTAGAGGTTTATGATCAAGTACTCGAGGCCTCTCCCAGAATAGAGCCCTACGTTATCGACGTTTCTGCATTGGAGGGCAAAGGCGATGCTCTTCGGGCATTGAACAGAAACCAGGAGGCTCTGGAGGCTTACAATGAGGCAATAGCGCTGGCTCCCAGTTCTAGCGCCGCATGGCATGGGAAGGGTGAGGCAGAGAGGGCATTGGGACAGGCTGGCAATGCCGGCATGTCGCTTTTGATGGCGGATAAGCTGGGGTATGAAAAGTGAGCCCCACTAATTTTTTTTTTGTGAAAAGGGGATGTGGTGAGAGAAATGAACGGAAATAAAAGAATATCTAAAAAATTGGGAGCAAAGCTCGCTCTCACTCTGCTGGCACTGGCAATTATATGCATCACTGCAGAGGCGCAGGAAAACACTGCAGAATACTGGATTGACAGAGCAGATGAATATATGAACAACGGCTCAATCGAGGGGGCTGTTTCCGCCTATGATGAGGCCCTGAAGATAGATCCCGATAACACAACCATACTGATTCACAAGGCGTTAGAGCTGAGTGTTTTAGGCAGAGTGAACGAGTCCTCTGAGACCTACGAGAGAGCGCTCTCCCTTTTGGATGAAAACCTGTTGAAGGACCCTAATGATGCAAAGGCCTGGCAGTGGAAGGCTACTGTCTTGGGAAGCATGAAGAGACAAAATGAGTCCCTTGCAGCTTATGAAAAAACTCTGGAGGCATTCAACAGGCGCATTGAGACCGACTCAAAAGATGCCGATGCCTGGGTCGGCAAGGGCAATTCCCTGATGAACCTGGGGAAATGGGAGGAGGCGCAGGATGCCTACAACAGGGCCATAGAGATCGATCCTCAGGATTACCACACATGGGGAAGGAAAGCGGAAGTCATAGGCAGAATAGGTGATCTCAACGAATCGGTGGAGGCCTATGACAGAACTATCGAGCTGATACCCTCCGGCAATACTCAGGAGCTGTCAGGTTACTGGATGTCCAAAGCCGAAGTACTGGCAATCCGAGGCCTGAGCGATGATGGCCCGAGAACAGATCTGCTGGAAGAGGCCCTGACCGCCATCAACCATTCCCTGGAGCTGGACCCCAAGAGCAGCTCAAAGTGGCACTTCAAAGCCACCATCCTATCGGAACTGGACAGGAAAGATGAGGCGGTAGAAGCATTTGATGAAGGACTAAGGCTGAACCCCGAAAATGCTGACAATTGGCTGTGGAAGGCCAATCTCCTTGTGGAGATGAAGAGGTACAACGAATCCCAGGAGGCTTATGATAAAGCCATCGAGCTGATTGCAGAGAACAATAGCGAAGATCTGGCGCTCGACTGGCTCTCCAAAGGATGGGCGCTTAATAAGACCGGCAGAACAGATGAGGCCCAAGCGGCATTCCAGAAGTCCCTGGAGTTTTACGAAACGGCCATTTCAGGGAATACAGGAAATATCCGTCTGCTGCAACAGAAGGGCTTGGTTCTATTCGAACTGGGCAGATATGATGAGGCTATCGAAGCTTATGACCAGGTTCTCAAGAACTCCCTGAGCCTCGAGTTTGATACAACAGCTGTTAGCGCATGGATAGGCAAGGGCGATTCGCTGCGCTTGCAGGGCAAAAACGAGGAGGCTCTTAAGGCCTACAATAAAGCCATAGATTTAGGGCCCCATTATAGCAATGCCTGGCACGGCAGGGGAGAGGCGCAGAAGGCCATGGGGCAGGTTGGTAACGCCGGCATGTCGTTTTTGGTGGCGGATAAGCTGGGGTATGAAAAGTGACCTCCGTCAATCTTTTTTCACGCATGAGATTGGCGAATAGCGGTGGCTGTTTATTTGCAGCCTTGCTGGCATTCCTCTTTGTCGCAGCAGCTGCGGCTTCTGAGGATCTCTCCGGTCGATGGAAGATCAGCTATATTGTTCAGAGCGGCGGCCCTGACGAAAAGTTCGCTGAAGGCAGCGTGGTCTCCCTAAGCGAGAAGGACTCGACTCTGCAGGGCAGGGCAACCCTTGGCAGCCGCGGCGACGGCTTCCTGATAGGATCCCGACAGGGTAGCGATGTTCAGGTGGCCATCACCTTCCGCAGCAATCCTGCTCTGTTCCTTCGGCTGTCGGGCAGCCAAGGCGATGATGGGCTGCAGGGCAGCTTCACCGCCTCCGGCGGGGGAAGCTTCTGGCAAGGGAAGTTCGCTGCCACCCAAATGACTACGGCCGCCGGAGAGGTCATCGGCACAGAAGTCATATTTGCGAATTTCACCCCCCTGGACGAGGACCTCATGCCCAAGCCAACCCTGTACCTGGACCCTGAGGCAAACTGGAGTGCACAGCAGGATAGCGGTGTTAGGGAGACTTTCGTCATCAGGTATCAAAGAAACACCGTCCTCATGTGCAGAAAGAAGCCATTGATATGGGATTGGTGGCTGTAAGACTCTGGTTGAGAGATCCACAATATCATCATGGACAGGGATATAAATAGAGGCGCAATTAATTTTTCATGTGAGGGGGATAAGATGATGAAAGCTATTTTAGCTCTGGCCTTTGTAGCCCTGGCAGCACTATGTGCTTCATCTAGTTCTCAGGAAGATATGGCGAAGGAAGACACAGCCGGTTATTGGCTGAACAAGGGCAACGAGTCGCGTGAAATGGCAATAAATGAAATGCAAAATCAGACTGCCCGAGAGATATTTCTTCAGGAAGCCCGCGAGGCCTATGATAATGCCATAGAGATCGATCCTCAATCGGCATCGGCCTGGTTTAAGAAGGGAGAGCTTCAGATCGATTTCCTCGGCAATTATGAGGAAGCCCTTAATGCTTTCAATAAATCCATACAGATCAATCCGCAATTTGAAGATGCCTGGTATCAGAAAGGCAAAACCCTGACTGGCTTTGGATATTTTGAAGAAGCCCTGGAATCCTATAATAAATCTCTTGAGATAAATCCAAACTCATCCGATGCCTGGTACTGGAAAGCAGGCGTTCTGGCCGAACTGAGCAGGCACGAAGAGGCAATCCCGGCTTATGATAAGGCCATTGAGCTCGATCCCACTCAAGCATCATACTGGCTGGACAGAGGCGGCGCTCTCAACAGACTCAATCGCACTGAAGGGGCAAACGCTTCTTTCACAAGAGCAGTTGAGCTCTACGACGAGGCCATCGAGCAAAATCCCAAGAGTATAATGGCCTGGCAGGGCAAAGGCACGGCCTTTTACCACCTGGGAAGGCTCAATGAGTCGATACAGTGCTTCGACAAGGTCATAGAGCTGGCTCCCATGTACTATAGGTCCTACTACTATAAGGGAAAGGCACTGCAGGATTTGGGCCGTGAGGTCGAAGCAGAGGAACTCTTCGCCAGGTCCAAGGAGCTGGGCGGCATATAAGCCCATCTTTTACTTTTTGCATCGATGATGGGCAGAGATTTGATCTATGGCAATGGCGCACACTCAATGCCGCCAGTATTCTTGTCCCAGTCATAGCTCCTTAAACGTCGTAGTACCCAATAACATGGATTTTTTAGCTTTGCTAATGGCTCAGGAGATGTCTTTCATCAAAAAGGAACCTTCATGAACATCTGAACGCTCCATCTCTCAAGATTTTCTCCCATGTTCATCGTTCATTCAATCAATCATTTATCTACAGTTCACGCCCAGAAGAGGTTGGCAGGCATTTCGAACGAGAGATGTCCGCATAAATGAAAGAAGTCGAGGAATAGAGCAGAAAGGAGAGTTTGGGAATGAATGAAAAAAGAGTGAATGATCTGAGAGCGAATGCAAAAAAGATGAGGGCCTGGATGAGAATCCCCCTCATCCTGGCCGTTCTCTTTGTGCTATGTCTAGCAGCTGTAGCGCAGGAGAATACTGCAGATAGCTGGTATCAAGAGGGTTTGAAGCTAATGGGAAACGATAACTATAGGGATGCGCTCGTTGCATTCGATAAGGCAATTGAGATCGATCCCGAGAACGCCAGCATATGGATGGGCAAAGGTGATGTGCTCGTAAGAATGGGAGATTATAATGAATCGCTGAAGATTTTTGAAAACGCCTTGGAGATGGCAGAAAAAACTACCCAAGATAATCCCCATGATGCCAGGGGCTGGCTTGTGGAAGGGGAGCTTTTCATAAGGATTTTCAAGAACGATGAGGCTATCAACGCCTATAGCAGAGCTACTGAACTGAATCCCAAGTATGCGGAGGCTTGGTACCTGAAGGGCGCAGCTCTGAACCTTAAGGCAGGGGAACTACCTGAACAGGAGAGCGCCAAGACCTATGAAGAAGCCTTTACCGCCTTGAACAAGGCCATTGAGCTGGATCCCGGCTATGGAAAGGCCTGGAATGATATAGGCTATACTCTCTTGTCCCTCGCCAGGTTCAATGGCAAGAATTTTAGCAGATACAATGAGTCGCTGGAGGCTTTCGATAGGGCCATTGAGCTTATTTCTGCTGAAGATTCCAGGCAATTCTCAGCTCTGGCCTGGGAGGGCAAGGCACTTGCATTCGTTGGCATGAGCAATATGCTTAACGATATGGATAGGAAGGATGAGGCCAGAGAAAGGTATGAAGAGGCCATAAAGGCTTGCGATAGAGTTATTGAGCTAGACCCAGATTTCACCGGCCAGGAAGCTCGATTATTGAAGGCTGGTATCCTCTCCGAACTGGGCAGGCACAATGAATCTCTTATGGCCTACGACGAGGCTATTTCGTCCGTGCCTGCAGACCTTGTCTTGCTCACAGCCACATTTATGGCGGACAAGAGTAGCGTTCTTATAAAGATGGGCGAGTACGAGGAAGCCCTAACGACTATTAATGCCGCCCTAAAGATAGATCCGACAAATCCGATTGCCTGGAAGAACAAAGGTGAAGCCCTAAATTATACGGGCAGATACGAAGAGGCCGTAAGCGCCTACGACAAGGCTGTTGAGCTGAGTCCAGAGCTAGGTCTGCTGAAAGCCTCCTCCTGGCAGG
>Ga0302252_1001316_pt1 | contig 14866 bp, 8 predicted proteins | sample AAG_RA_Leu_MG_FD_193511 | JGI IMG/M metagenome (GOLD analysis project Ga0302252, IMG submission 193511) | Enriched activated sludge microbial communities from anaerobic digester in WTTP, New Holstein, Wisconsin, United States - AAG_RA_Leu | ecosystem: Engineered > Bioreactor > Anaerobic >...
TGCCGGTCTCTTAGATGAGATACCTGTTTTCTGGAGAGCCGTATGCGGGAGAACCGCACGTACGGTTCGGAGGGAGGGGAGCCCAGTAATGGATCGCTCCCCTACCCCTATCAGGGACAGGGAACTGTATTACTGCATTATCTGGGTTTAAGGTATACATACCACTTACATACCACATGATCATGTGGTATGTAAGTGGTATGATAGGGTATGGTAAGCAAGGCAAAGAAACCTGTCTACTCCCGGTAATAGATAGCCTGAATGGGATCGATGGCAGCAGCTTTAAGGGCCGGATAAAGCCCCGAAAGAAAGCCGATCAGCAACGAAAAGCCAAGTCCCAGGCTAACTCCCTGCATCGGCAAACTGAGCGGGAATTTGATCGCGGAGCCGATCAGAACCAGGATCAGCCAGGCCAGCAGGACTCCCAAAACGGCACCCATAAAGGCCAAAGACAGGGCTTCGAAGATGAAGTAAAAAAAAATGTCGCTTTCGCTGGCGCCGATGCTCTTGCGGATTCCGATCTCGCTCATGCGCTCCTGAATGCTGATCAGCAAAGTTGAGAACAGCCCTATGCCGCCAACTATCAGAGAGATGGAAGCTATGGCGATGAGGGTGATGTTCCATTTCTTCATAAAGCTGTTTATCTCGTTATTGATGGTTAGCATGAAAGTGCCGATGTCCAAAAACTGGAAATTGGGGTACATATTGTGGCGGGAAAGCAGTAAGCGGCGGGCATTTTGCTTCAGCGAGGCATAATCAGCTTCGGAACTGGCCTGTAAATATAGCTGATGCAGCATTCCCCCAGTTCCGAAATTCCTTGCACCATAGGCCAGAGGAACGTAAACTGCCTGCAAATCGTTAGTTCTCTCCCAGCTATTGAAGTTCATCGCCCCACCACTATTCAGAGCGTCTGGAGCCAATACCCCCACTATCGTAAAGCGGTGCCGTCCGAGCTGTATTTGCTGGCCAACTGGTTTTTTGCCCTTGTAATACTGCTCCGCAAAACCCTGACCCAAAACAGCAACGGCTTCGCCCTGCTCTTCTTCGTAGCTGCGAAAATATCTTCCCTGGCCGATCAGATAGCTTTTATTGAGGAAGAACTGGCTGTTGGTAGCCCTAAGCTGGATATTGCTGATCTTGTTTTTCATGCGGAATTGACCGCTGGATTCGATGAAACCGTAGATGTATTTGTATTTCAGCGCTTCTCTGATCGCCAGGTAGTCTTCATAATTAAGGCTGGGGACGCTTTGTCTGGCGCGTTTTATCCGGCTGCGGCTGCGTATGGGTTCGTCAATTTCTTCACTTCCGCCGGGAATGATGATCAGCGATTGATTCCAGCCCATGCCTTCCATATTTTTCTTGATCAAGCCTTTCAGGGCATAGACGCTGGAAAACATGCTGACCACAGCCAGCACCCCGATCACGATCCCCGTTAGGGTCAAAAGCGATCTTAGCTTGTGGCTGAGGATACTCTGAAAAGCGCTTTTGACTCCATCCCGGAAATGCATCTCTTACTCCAGCTCGGTTTTACAGCTTGGACACAGCTTGTAGCTGCCTTTGTCGCGGCTGTATTTCTCGATTAAAAAAGCATGTCCGCACTTGGGGCAGGGAATGGGAAGCGGCTTGTCGTTGGTGATGTATTTGCAGTCTGGATAACGGTTGCAGGAATAGAAGGCGCGTCCGGTTTTACTCCGCCGGGCAGTCAACTCGCCGATTCCGCATTCAGGGCATTTTACTCCCAGGGTTATGGGACGGCTGTATTTGCACTTAGGATACTTTGAGCAAGCGATGAATTCGCCAAACTTTCCGCTGCGACGCACCAAAGGACTGTCGCACTTGGGACATTTCTCTTCCAGAGTGGTTGGTACGGAGATCACGATATTGCCGTTTTCGTCGCGCTTGAAGCTTTTGCTGTTTTTACAATCCGGATAGCGGCTGCAGGATAAAAACTCTCCACCCCGGCTGTGCTTCACCAGCATGGTGCCGGTTTGGCACACATCGCACTGAATGCCGCTGTCCTGCACGAAACTACCTTTTTCTTTCTTCACGTCCACACCGCCGATCAAGCCCTGAAGTTGGTCGTAATAGTTCTGCACCAGATCAGTCCAGACAATCCTTTTGAATTCCACCTCATCCAGTTTGTCTTCCATCTCGGCTGTGAATTTTACATTGAAGATGCTATCAAATTTATCCACCAAAAAGCGATTTACGTCGTTGCCGAGCTGAGTGGGAACGAAGGACTTCTTCTCCATGCCAACGTATTTGCGGTTGCGGATGGTGCTGATGATTGTGGCATAGGTGCTGGGGCGGCCAATTCCTTTGGCTTCCAGTTCTTTGATGAGCGATGCTTCCGTGAAGCGGGAAGGCGGGGTTGTCCAGTTTTGAGTGCTTTTCAGTTCGCTGTGCTCTAAAAGGTCGTCTTTGGCGTAAGCAGCGTCGATTTTCTCGCCCTGCACTATGTTTACGTGCGGATATGCTTTCAGGAAGCCTTCTTCGGCGATCTGATTGCCTGTTGCGGCAAACTGTGCTGCGCCGACATCGATGCGGGCAGTGGTAACGCTTAGCTTAACGGGCTTCATTTGAGTAGCTATGAAGCGTTGCCAGATCAGGGTGTAGAGTTTCAGTTGCTCCTTGCTAAGATGAGCGGCCAGGCTTTCCGGGGTTTTAAACGGATCAGTGGGTCGAATTGCTTCATGGGCATCCTGAGCGCTTTGCTTGTTCTTGAAAACCCTTACGCTGCCATTTAGCAGGTTTGCGCCAAAGCGCTCTTTGATCAGGTTCTGGCAAGCGCTAATCGCTTCTTCGGCGATGCGGGTGCTGTCGGTTCTCATGTAGGTGATCAGGCCTGTGCTTTCACCACCCAGATCAATGCCTTCATACAATGCCTGAGCGATGCTCATGGTGCGCTGCGCCTGAAAACCCAGAATCTTGGAAGCTTCCTGCTGCAAGGTGCTGGTAATGAAAGGGGCTGGAGGTTCCACATTGCGGTTATTTCGCTTAATCTCGGCGAGTCTGGCTGTTTCGCTTTTTATCTGTTCCACGATTGTCAAGGCTTGAGCTTCGTTGCCGATCTCTATCTTTTTGCCGTCGAATTTATCTAAAGTGGCTTTGAATTTTGGCAGCTTACCCTTCCAGAAATCAGCTTCGATCTTCCAGTATTCCTGGGGGATAAAAGCCAGTATTTCTGCTTCCCGCTCGCAGATGAGACGCAAAGCCACAGACTGCACTCTGCCCGCTGAAAGGTCTTTGGCGATCACTTTCCACAAAAGCGGACTGATTCCATATCCCACGATGCGGTCGAGAATGCGGCGCGCTTGCTGGGCGTCCACCTTGGCCATGTCCACCTGGCCTGGATGTTCAATGGCCCCTGTAATGGCCTTGGCGGTAATCTCGTTAAACACGATCCGGTAAACCGGCTTGCCGGCGATTTCTTTCTTCAGGGCTTCGCTGAGGTGCCAGGCTATGGCTTCCCCTTCGCGGTCATGGTCGCTGGCCAGATAGATGGCTTCAGAGCTTTTGGCAGCTTCTTTCAGCTCGTTGATGACCTTGCTTTTTTTGGTGTCGGTTACATATTTGGGTTTGAATCCCTTGTTTACGTCCACACCCAGCTCATGCTGAGGCAGGTCTCTGATATGCCCCATCGAGGCCTTCACGCTGAATTGGTTCTTTAGAAACTTGCTTATCGTGCCTGCCTTGGCAGGCGATTCCACAATTATAAGTCCTTTAGTCATTTATATCCTTTATGGGTTAATGGTTAAAGCTAATGGCCAAATGAAGTAAGCGAGTTGCTACTGCGCAAACAACCATAAGCACTTCGCTCTGTTAATTATCAAAATCCTCATGCTGTCCACAGCATTTCTTATATTTCTTGCCGCTGCCACAAGGGCAGGGATCATTGCGTCCCACTTTTGGCGCAACTCTTACTGGGCGGAGCTTTTCTTCTGGCACCGAAGGATTATTGTATTGGGGTGGGGGAGTCATATTCTGGTTGAATTGCTGCATCTGTTGCTGTTGTTGCGCCTGAAGAAAGGCGTTCATATCCTCATGACTGAGATTGGCGTTCTTCAAAAGGGTTTCCATCTGTGCCTGCGAAAGGATGTAGGTGGTAAAAACCTTGCGGGTAACGTTTTCCTGGATTCTGGCGATCAGGCCTTGAAAGAGGTCGTAGCTTTCTTTTTTATACTCGATCAAAGGGTCTTTATTGGCATAGGCTCGGAGATGTACTCCATCTTTCAGCAAGTCCATCTCGTGCAGGTGGTCGCGCCATTCGTCGTCCACCACTTCCAACAGGGCACGGCGTTCAATATTGCGAAGTTGATCTGCACCCATCGAGCTTTCTTTGTGAGCATAGGCCGAAAGGGCAAAGTCGTTCAAGGTATTCAACAGCAGATCGCGGTTCAGGTGGTCGCTGCTAAGGTCTTCCGGGGTAATCCCAAGGTTCAGGTTGGTTCTGAACCAACTGCACAGGCGTTCCAGATTCCAATCCTCAGGATAGCTGTCGGGAGCGATGATGCTGTCCACCAGGTTATTTATCGTTTCGGTGATCATTTCCAGGATTTCGTTTTTCAGGTCGTAGCCTTTCAGTACACTTCGCCGGTAAGAATAGATCACTTCACGTTGCTGATTCATCACTTCGTCGTATTTGATCAGGTTTTTGCGGATTTCGAAGTTATGTTCTTCCACGCGTTTTTGGGCTCGTTCCACGTGTTTGGTCATCATCGGATGACTGATCACCATTCCGGGTTTGAAGCCGAAGCGCATCATCATCGGAGCAATCCGGTCAGAGCCGAAAAGCCTCATCAAATCGTCCTCCAAGGATATGAAGAACCTCGAGGTTCCCGGGTCGCCCTGGCGTCCAGCCCGGCCTCTTAACTGGCGGTCTATACGTCTGCTTTCGTGGCGTTCGCTGCCTATCACGTGCAAGCCGTCCAGAGGCAGTCCAAAGGGATATTCGTCGGTTAATGCTCTGGGTAGATTCTGATACTTCTCATAGGAGCTTTCCACCACACCTTTTCCCAGCTTGATATCGGTTCCGCGGCCAGCCATGTTGGTAGCGATGGTAACGGCACCCGGCTGTCCGGCCAGGGTAATAATCTCTGCTTCGCGTTGATGCTGACGTGCGTTTAACACATTATGTGCTATACCTTTGCGCTTCAGCAGCCGCGACAGGATTTCCGATACTTCCACGCTTACTGTGCCAACCAGGACTGGTTTCTGACGTTCATGCCAGTAGCTGATTTCATCCATGATGGCCTGATACTTGTCGTTTTTACTGAGGTAAATCATGTCATCGTGATCGATTCTGGTAATCGGCACATTGGTGGGGATGGACATCACCGGCAGCTTGTAGATCTCCATGAATTCCGCTTCTTCAGTTACTGCGGTTCCCGTCATGCCGGCCAGTTTCTCAAACATGCGAAAGTAGTTTTGAAGGGTAATGGTGGCAAAGGTTTGGGTACCTGCTTCGATTTCCACGTTTTCCTTGGCTTCCAGAGCCTGGTGCAGACCGTCCGAAAAGCGGCGTCCAGGCATTTGGCGTCCGGTAAATTCATCCACGATCACCACTTTGTTATCGATCACCACATATTCCTGATCGTTTTCAAAGAGGGTGAAGGCGCGTAGCAACTGGTTTATATTGTGCAGTTTCTCGCTTTTATCCATAAAGCGATTGGTGCTGATTTCTTTTTGTCTGGCCTTTTCGGCCTCGTTGAGGTTTTCATTTGCATCGATATCTTGCAGTATCTCGTCCAGCGATTGCACGATAAAGAGGTCCTTATCCTTTTTGGAAAGCAATTCGCGGCCTTTGTCGCAAAGGTCTACGCTATTCTGGCGTTCTTCCACCACATAAAAGAGATTATCGTCCAATTCATGCAACTTCTTATCCCGCAGGTATATTCCTTCTACGTCGTTGACCATTTTCTTCAGTTCGCCTTCCTGCATCAGCTTGGTATAGGCTTTATTGCGGGGTGCGGCACGTTTCACCAGCAGCAGATTTTGGGCAAGTCTGTCGCTGCTGGCGTTTGGATTGTCGTCTCTCAGGTCTTCCTTTATTTCGCTTAAATAGCGTTGTACCAGCATATTCTGAGCCTGTACCAGTTGTGCGATGGGTGGCCTTAGTTCCGGATAGAAGTTTTTATCCTGAGCGATTGGGCCGCTGATGATCAAAGGGGTCCTGGCTTCGTCGATCAGGATGCTATCCACCTCGTCCACAATTGCGTAATAAAAGTCGCGTTGAACGAGTTGTTCGCGGGAAACCGCCATATTGTCACGCAGGTAGTCGAAGCCAAATTCGCTGTTCATGCCGTAGGTAACGTCGCAAGCATAGGCCTCTTTGCGCCCCGCAAAATCCATGCCGGTGGTTATACAGCCGACCGTCAGACCGTGAAAGTGGAAGATCGGACTCATCCACTGGGCATCACGGCTGGCCAGATAATCGTTTACAGTTACCAGATGTGCGCCGCGTCCCACCAGAGAATTCAGGAATAGCGGCAGGGTGGCTACCAGAGTTTTGCCTTCCCCGGTGGCCATTTCAGCGATCTTACCGTCGTGCAGAGCCATTCCACCGATCAATTGGACGTCGAAGGGAACCATGTTCCATACCTGCTCATGCTCTTTTACCAGATAGCTCCGGCCTACCATTCTGCGGCAGGTATCCTTCACAATGGCAAAGACTTCCGGCAGGTAGTCGTCCAGGGTTTCCTTGGTAAGCTTCTTCAGCTCTTTTCTCGTGGCATCTATTTGATTGTCTATGCGGTTACGTTCGCTGTCCTCAGTGGTTTGACGATATGCGGTTTCCAGGTTTTCAATTTCCTGACGCAGGGGGGCAAGCTTGGCTGCGATCTCTTCTTTGATCTCGGCAACCCGGTTTATTAGCTGTTCATCTTCATATTTGGCAAGTCCGGCAAAAATCTCATTGATCTCTTTCACCAAAGGTTCATAGCGTTTCAGATCCTGGCTGCTCTTGTCGCCAAACAGCTTTTTCAGTAGTTTTTCTAACATCGTTTTTCCTTGTCATTGCCTTGCTTTTCAATTCTGCAAAGGCTTTGGGAGACAAATAACTGTCTAACTTACCAAAGAATTCAGGCTTGGGATTGTGTCAAACAAAAAGCACTTTTCGCATTCCACTGACCCTTGCAATTTCAAGTCGGTGACAGCCATCCCATGCTATACCCATCCTTTACCCATCCAATAAACATAGGGTATGTACAGGATGGGTAATGCTTTAGGTTACAATCACAGCAGGCTTGCCAACCTATTCCCTTATTAGTTGCAGGGCTTGCTCCAATTCCGGATCTCGCCCCAAGACAGCATCTTCCAGTGTTTTAGTTACTTGGATATCTGGGCTGACTCCAAGGGTAAAAAACCTGCTTTTATCGGGATTGCGAACAAAGATGCAGGTCCACTGAACCTTCAAGTTTCCCGGAAGATTGCTGTAAACAACATTCCCATTTGCTCCCGCACTGGGCTGACCGATGATGGTACCCAGCTCATTATGCTTGATAATTGACAGAAAAACCTCGCAGTAACTCTGCGAATCGCGACTGCTGAGAGCAATCAGTTTGGCCTTCAGATGGGGCTCTTCTGGCTCCAAACTCCAGGTTGGCTTGTCTTCATCGAGCCTGGGAAGCTCCTGATGAGGTTTGATATACCTTTTGGCAATAGAGGAACCCCAAGTGTCAGGCTTCGAGAGAAAGTGCTTCAAGATATCGGAAGAGACATGGGGATATAGCCTCAAATCCAGGATGATTCCCTTTGCTGATAGTAACTGAGGCATCAAAGCTGTGATCTCTTCATCTGTTATGCGATATAGATTCAAATATACAATGCTGTCTGGATATACTATCTGTTTCTCGTCCCTGATCTTGAGATAATGGCTGTTGTAATCTCCGAATTTCACTTGTTTATTGATTTTCCGTTTATCAGGAGTAATGAAGCGAAAAGTGGCCACTGAATCTGGATAATCCCTCTGATATGCTCTAAAAAGCCTGAGTTCGGTGGTTTCTGGATTGGAGGAAAAATAAAGGGATCGGCACTCAGCCATGATTTTCTTGAAAGAACGGTCATTCATGTGTGTAAGCTCTGAACCTGTAGGCAGATCCAGACTTTCATCAAGCACCTTTGTAACAACCCACTTTCCACTGATGTGATTTACACCGAACCCGGCAATAAGTTTGTTCCGGGATGGATCTTCAAGATTGGCATGGCCATCCTGGGTTTTTGCACTGAGCTTGAGAAGTTCCCTTTTATACTCGGCAAAGGTTTTCACTTTCAGTACTGCTTTCAGGCTGGAACCAAGCTCTTTATCCCAATCACAGATATTGTATTCGAAATAGGGATAAAAGAAATTCAGATCTGTCCAGTACTTGATTAGTCCCGCCAACCAAATACTTTTACTGCTGCGATCGCTAAGGTCTATTGGTTCAAGCTTTTCCTTCAGCTTCTTCAGTTTCAGGGAATCTGCTATAGGATATGTGTGCTCCAGATCGCACTCCAGAACCATGGGAAAGTTGGCTCTTAAACCGGACAGCAGCTCTATATCCAGTCGCTCTCCCCAAGGTAATTCTTCCATGAATATCTTGTTAACAATACCCTGAGTATGTGGCTTGCCAGGTTCTGCTTTACTAAGACAAAGAACATTGTTGTCATTATCTGTTTGAACAAACGCATCAACCTCGGAACTAAGTATTCCACGGTAAGGGTCGATATTCACGCTTAGATCCCAGGGCAGGGATCCTGGCGTATCATTTTCGAAATCGTTATAATACACTTCTCGCCAGGTATCTTGCTCCAAGACCTCCACCTTTAGGTCATCCACCAGTAATTCTTCGAAATATGCAAACATCATCCAAATTGAGTTATAAACTCCCTCCTTGGGACTAAGCACAATACTCTTTTCCTGCCATTGCCTCACTTCAAATGTATTAGTAAAATACTCTTCACTGACACTGACAGACACAAATATCGAATCCGATTCTTCACCTCTTTGCTTGACCTTGAAAGAGATGCGAAGCTCTGGGACAAAGCTGATTGAATCTGGTAATTGGGGACATATAGACGCCCAAGAAAAGGGGTATTGTTGATTTCGGGGAACTTTAAATGGCCTGTTTGTCCTTTGAGACCCGAAAAGGGAAGAACTGCTCCCATTCATACCCCTGTGTTGCCAGAAGGACTTCTTTCTCCCTTTTGTTGGCTCTTTCGATGAACCTATCTGATGCGATCTAGTGTAAAGAACAAGATCAGGAAGAAGCGGAGAGAATAGCTCGTCCAGTTTGTTTGCCAAGGCCTTTTTGTCCGGTGAATCAATCACTTGGGCAGAGCCATACACTGATAGTTTATCCCAATCAATATCCTGTGCTTCATCCCCAGGATAAAAGTTTTTTGCATATCCCCATAGCTTGGTAAACGCAATGAGGTTCTGCTGTTGCCGCTTTCCTGAAACGCCTGATAAAAAAGCTGGAACCAAGATAGAGGCGATCAATAACATCCACCATAGTCTTCTCATGGCTTACTCCCTGATGCGGACAGGTATCAATTCTGAACGCAGTGATTTGTTTAATTGGGATAGAGTATTTTACAATCTCATAGTGTCAATACAAATCATGCAAAATGATGGATTGGTGTATAGCACGTTACGAAATCATTGCTATTATTTTTCGCCTGAACAGGCTTTCACAGACCTGTTAATCTATCTCTAAGTTCCTCAGTGCTGCAGATGCGGGTTCAGAATCCAATACTACAGACATGGAAAGGGCGACCCGCCGGTCGCCCCTACTCCATTAATCATTAACCACTAACCAGTTAACCCGTTACATTATTTTAGGTGAACCACCTTGTGTGAAGCAAGCTTGCGGGCATTTGCGTCGCGCAGGCACAAGAGATAAATTCCTGCGGGGAGATCTGCCAGATCCAGGCTGGAAATCCGTTCCAAGCCTGAAACATCATTAGAAACTGGTATCGCCCTGATCAACTGACCCTTCAGGTTATACAGGCTTAGTTCTTCGTTTCCCCGCAGCTTACCTGCAATTTGCACAGATGCGGCGTTAATAGCAGGATTGGGATAGACCGACAGGTTTGGGCGTAGTAATTCCGGAATCAGGGCATCGTCATTATCGGTGAGAAAGTCGGTTATAAAGAAACATCCCTGTCCGTTTAGCACATAGAACGAGGGAGTATTCACCCAGGGAAAAACATCCATCTGCAGAACCGGGCTATCAAGATAAACATGATTGCAAAAACAGATTTGATCTCCTGGATGATACAGGGCAACGTACTCCGCCGGCTGATCCGATTCGCTGCGGCCGATGGTTAAACAACCGTTGAAATCCGGTCCCAGCTCACACACGCAGGAACAATAATGGCATGCAAACCAACTCTGGCCAAAATCAGCGGAGCACCAGATTCCGTCACTGTCGCTTCCCACATTCATGATGCCGAACAGGTAAGTTTCTGCAGTGTAGTGAAAATCAGTGAGGTTTACTCCGTTTGTCAATGACCAATTCACGCCATTGTCTGCGGAACAGAAAACCTGTGTACCGCAATTTGCTACCAGGTAGTTGTCATAGAAATCAATGCTGCTGCATACTGCGTTGCCCATCAAATTGATATGCTGCCAGAGAGTTCCATTATCAGATTGATATAAACCGCTGCTATCACCCAGGTAGTACAGGCTGTTTGCCGGATTAAAGGTGATGAAATTGGGCTCAGAAAACCATTGAACCAGGTTCCATTGCTGGCTGTCCAGGTTAAACCCATAGAGACCGTCACTATCAGTGCCGTCTCCCATAGCAACCAGGAGATAGGTGCTGCTCTGAACATAGATGGATTTTACTGGAAGATTCTGACTATCATACTGCTGCCACTGCCCGTCGAGTTCCACAAAAAGACAGTGCTGACCGTTATGGACGGCACCGAAAGTCAAAGGGATTTGTTGCAAATTGGCGCAGGTAAATGAATCTGCTGCCGGACCGAAAGGACTTACCTGTAATGCGGTGCATAGAGTTGCAAGCACCAGCGCTGAGCACAAGGTTATGTACTTCATTAAAACCTCCCATCCGCGCTAGCTTCTGCGGATAGCTATTAATGAAGCAAGTTTCAATCCGCTTTGTAACTTATTTTATTTGCAACTTCCTATCAGTTTGGCTTCCCTGGCTGCTGCTACGGCAAAATCAGTACCACTTGAAGCGAAAATGATCCCTCGTGAACTGTTTACCAATATGTTTGGTTGCTCTGCGCTGTCTGTAGCATCCACTAGAACTGCTTCCAGATCGCCACCCTGAGCACCAACACCCGGAATCAGAAAAATCCTGCCGGGCAAAAGAGAACGCATGGTTTTCAGTTCACTGCTTTGGGTTGCGCCAATCACTGCACCCAGGTTTTCAGCGGGAAACTGAGTGATCCAGTCAGCTATCTTTGGTGCCAGACCCTGCTTTAGAAAGTCCGCTGCGGAAGGATTGGAGGTGAGGCAAAGAGCAAAGGCAAAACCGCCCTTGTCCAGAACCGGCTTCACTACGTCAATTCCCATCAGCGGATTGAGGGTAATGGCATCTATTTGCAGACTATCAAAGAAAGCGTCAGCGTAACCGCTCATGGTGCTGCCAATATCGCCAACCTTGCAATCCAGGATCACCGGAATCTCTTCCGGGATGGCTTCCACCGTTTTGTAGAGAGCTTCCAGTCCACGTAAACCGTCGGCCAGATAGAAAGCCAGATTAGGCTTAAAGGCACAGGCAAATTCAGCCGTGCTGGCGATGATGGCTTTGTTGAATTCCCAGATTGGGTTTTCGGCTTTTTTTACGCAATCCGGCAATTTGCTGAACTCAGGATCCAGCCCTACGCAAAGGACTGAGCCAGTAGCCTGATAGCGCTGCTGGAATTTATGCCAGAACGATTTTGACGCTATCTTCGTCATCGATGTCCTCAAGCGAAACCTTGATGATCTCTTCTTTGGAGGTGGGAACGTTTTTGCCCACGTAGTCGGCCTTGATAGGCAATTCACGATGTCCGCGGTCGATTAAAACCGCCAACTGGATCTGTTTGGGACGTCCGAAATCCATCAAAGCATCAATGGCAGCCCGCACAGTTCTTCCTGTGAACAGAACATCATCCACCAAAACCACAACGGCGTCCTCGATGTCGAAACCCAGGGCCGAGCCTTTGATCACTGGTTGATGAGAAATGGTGGAAAGATCGTCGCGGTAAAGAGTTATGTCCAATATACCCACCGGGATTTCCTGATTTGAGATCAGCTTCAGATAGCTGGAAAGCCGCTCTGCCAAGGGAACTCCCCTGGATCGGATCCCTACCAGGCGGATCTTTTCCAGGCCGCGGTTTTGCTCTATTATCTCATGTGCCATGCGCTGCAAGCTACGCTCCATCTGGGCTTTGTCCATGATCTGGCTTTTGGTTTGCATTTTATCTCCTTATTTCACTATCGCCAGCACATCGCCTTTGGCCACATTGGCTCCCCCGGCAAAAGGAGCAGAAACCAGCACTCCATCTATTGGGGAAGGAATGTTGTTATACATCTTCATCGCTTCCAGCACCAGGATGGTCTCGCCGCGTTTAACGCTGTCGCCAACTTGTTTTTCGTATTTTACAAACATTCCCGGCATTGGAGAAGCCACAGGAGTTCCGCCTTCCAGGGAAGCAGCCGGAGCTGGACTGGTAGCTTGGGCTGGTTGGGGAGCGGGTATTGCAGCAGGCTTGGGCGCCGGATCTGCTGCCTGGGGCTTGGGAGTTGGCGCTGGACGACTGCTAATCACTTTCGGAGCACCACCTTTTTCGGAGACTTCCACGAGATAGTAGCTGTCATCCACAAAAACATCGAACTGACGCAAGTCTTCCGGCTTGGCAGGGGCATTGGGTTTATCAATAAGTTTTCCTGCTTTGGCTTTGGCGACCAGTTCTTCCTGTTTTTTGATCTCTTCCAGGGTTGTGGGTTTCATATCTGCCGGCATGGGTTCCTGGCCGTATTTGATCTTCAGGAATTTCTTGCCGGTTAGGTTGTAAAGCGCCACGATCAGCTCATCATCGATGTTTTTGGCCAGGCCTTCGCATTGCTTATGCACGTCTTCCAGGGCTGGAGGTATTACGTCGCCGGGGCGGACGGTGATGGGAGTTTCGCCTTTGGGATAGCCTTTCAGGGCTTTCTTTTGCACTTCTGGATCGATAGGCAGGGTGGTTTTGCCATAGAGGCCGTAGCAAAGGTCTTTCACCTGTTCCGTAATACGGGCATATTCGCCGTCTTCGGTATCGAACAAAGCATTGTTAACAGCTTGGATACCAACGATCTGGCTGGTAGGCGTAACAAGCGGAATTTGACCCAGCTCTTTACGCACCTTGGGGATCTCCTTGAACACATCATCCAGCTTGTCCAAAGCGTCCATCTGGCGAAGTTGGTTCACCAGGTTGCTCAGCATCCCTCCAGGAGTTTGATGGATGATCACGTCGGTATCGATGATATTATATTTGGTGTTATCGGCGAACTGCAGATACTTTGGAATGTCTTTTTCCATTTCCTTGCCGATCTTGTTCAGAAGCCTGATATCAAAGCCAGTATCGCGGTTTGTACCAAGCAGAGCGATAATCAAAGGTTCCACAGCCGGATGGGATGTTCTGTAGGCATAGGGACCAACGCAAGTATCGATGATATCAACACCCGCTTCGATTGCTTTGAACAAGGCAAGATCGCCCATTCCTGAAGTGAAGTGCGTGTGCAGATGAATCGGAACCTTCACGTTGGCCTTTAGGGCCTGCACCAGGTTGTAGGCATCGTAAGGCGCAACCAAACCAGCCATATCCTTGATGCAGATCGTGTCTGCACCCATTTGTTCCAGTTGTTTGGCTTTATTCACATAGTAGTCTATGTTATAGATATCGCCGCCCATGCGCTGTTCGGTTAGCGAATAGCAGATGGTGCCCTGAAAGTGCTTTCCGTTCTTCTTGATGATCTTAACTGCGGTTTGGAAATTGCGAAAATCGTTCAGGGCATCAAAAACCCTGAAGATATCGATGCCATTGTCGCAGGCTCGCTGCACAAAGGTTTCCACCACGTCGTCGGCGTAGTTTTGATAGCCAACCAGATTCTGACCACGCAGCAGCATGGAAAACGGGGTTTTGGTAATGTGCTTTTTCAGGGTGCGGATGCGCTCCCAGGGGTCTTCGCCGAGGTAGCGGTGCATGGTGTCGAAAGTGGCTCCACCCCATACTTCCATGGAGTAAAAGCCCACCTTGTCCATATCTTCGGCCACGCGGAGCATATCTTCGGTTCGGCCGCGGGTTGCAAAGAGGGACTGATGTCCGTCGCGGAAAGTAAGGTCTTGTATTTTAATGGGATTGGCCGCTTTGGGGCGGTCTGCTTCATAGCGCATGGTCGTCATTTCCAGGATGCCATGTTTATCCATTGAAGTCTCCTTTTATCTGCTTCTTTTTATAATTCTGCGTTGGGTAATGTCGCGGTATTGCATGGTAAGCTGTCTGCCATAGGCTGCGTAAGGAGGGCTGCTTTGGCCGCGCAAGGGTTCGGAATATTGCATGGAGCTTCCTTCGCTGCTCAGCAGGGCCATTACCGCGGAAATGGCTGCGATCTCTTTTTTATCTTTCATAGTATCTTCCTTCAAGAAGTCGGATCAGCATCCGACTCTACGCCGGGATATTTCCATGTTTTTTGGGTGGCAGGCTTTCGCTTTTGGTACTCAAAATTTCCAAGGCGTCGATCAGGCGTTTGCGGGTTTCAGACGGTTTGATCACTGCATCCACGTAGCCACGGGAAGCTGCTACGTAGGGATTATTGAATTGTTCTTCGTAGATTCCAATCATCTCGGCGCGTTTGGCATTTTTATCTTCGGCCTCGGCAATTTCTTTGCGG
>Ga0302252_1001319_pt1 | contig 14832 bp, 14 predicted proteins | sample AAG_RA_Leu_MG_FD_193511 | JGI IMG/M metagenome (GOLD analysis project Ga0302252, IMG submission 193511) | Enriched activated sludge microbial communities from anaerobic digester in WTTP, New Holstein, Wisconsin, United States - AAG_RA_Leu | ecosystem: Engineered > Bioreactor > Anaerobic >...
ACGGTAATCGCAGCAAGGCCAACGAATACAAAAAATTGCTTCAGATCCTTGAAAAGGATGGGGAAGAACAGGGGTAATGGGTAAAGAATAAGATAAACTTGTCCGCCTGCTGGCGGAACTTGTCCGCCTGCTGGCGGAACTTGTCCGGCTCCTGACGGAACTTGTCCGCCTACTGGCGGATTCACCTTTCGACAGGTGTTATAGTGAGTTTGCCCTACTGCTAAGGGCAAGTTCCTTAGACAAACTCTGGGCAAAATTTTAGCTCCTCATATTTTTTACGCATTTAGCTTCTTCTCATTTTATTTGCACTAATTTTAACCCAGTACATGTCATTTTGCTTCATGCTTACTATCGCAACAATTGCCATCACCCTGCTCTACGTTGTCCTGATTGTGCTGCTGATTGTTGGGTTAGTCCAACCGTCAGCTGGCCACAACCAAGCATTTGGCCAGCTGGCTCAACCGGTTAGCGTGGTTGTGGCGTTTCGGAACGAGGCTCCAAACCTTACCCGATTGCTTGAGGCGTTAAGCCGTCAAACCCTTGATGCAAGCAAGTGGGAGCTAATCATGGTTGATGATGGGTCAACAGATGGGGGTGATAAAATTGCACAATCATTTCATAACCTGCCGGGGTTACGGCTTGTGAAACTTCAGAAGGGCATTACCGGGAAAAAGCAGGCCTTGTTATTTGGGGTTGAATTGGCTAGGTTTAACCTGGTAGCTATCACTGATGCCGATTGTGTTCCTGCTGCTACATGGCTTAACGATATTTCCCGAAGGGCCAATGGGTATGCCTTGCTACAGGGTTGCGTTTTAGTTGAAAGGAATTCAAACCTCCTCTCCTGGTTTGAGGCGTTGGATTACGCCTCGCTAATGGCTGTTTCGGCGGGGTCGTTCGGGCTAAAGCGCCCTGTAGTTGCAGCTTCCGCTAACCTCGTTTTTCGTAAGGATATGATTAACGTGCGTCCTGAAACGCTCCGTGTTGATGTTGCATCGGGTGATGATATGTTCCTGCTCCACGAGGTTAAGAAGGACCACTCGAACAACATGCTATTCAGCACTAATCTCGCCGGAAGCGTACTAACCCGTTTTGACGGAGGTTTTGTTGGGGCAATTCGACGTCGTCGCCGTTGGGCATCCAAAGCCCCTGCCTACACCGATATCGAAACCATTCTTGTGGGGCTGATAGTTTTGGTTTTTAACCTTTGGTTGCTAGTTCTACCGATGATTTGCATCTTTAATCTAGAGGCATGGAACCTACTGGTTGGCAGCTTGTTGGTTGCCTCACTGGCTAACTTTTGCCTACTCTTCATATACCTGAAACAAACAAACCAGCTGAAGCTGATGCTTGTTTTTTTACCTTTACAGCTGATTTACCCCATTTACCTATGCACGGTCGCAATAGCTGGTTTTGCCGGAGGACAAAATTGGAAAGGAAGAGCAGTAAGCTGGAAGAACTAGCCATGAGTGGCTCACCCATCCAGCTAGCCATCCGACGGTTGAAAGCCAGCTGGATTGCTGTTGCCTCATTTTGCCTGATCGGGATTGTTGTGCTGATTTCCATATTAGGATACCTGATTACTCCCGATCCAACACCCTACGCCAACAACCAGCATTTGGAGCTGTCATCCTGCAAACCAGGAGCTGAGGTTACCATGCTTAAAGTTAGAAGACAACAGGATATTCAGCACCGCTCATGGTTTGGGAGAATGCTCTATGGCGATGAGTCCGATTATAGGGAAATTCCCATTAATAGCTTTTACTTTGAAGATGCCAGCATTGTGATTGAGGGGTATAATCCCATTCCGGAATCGGAACCTGTTGTAGCCAGATTTTCTCTTGCAGAGGTGGCGTATAGAATTGAACCACCTGCTAAGCCGATAATCCGTAACGATTCTGTCCTTTTTGTTCAAGCTGATGGAGAAGCAACAGCTATGACGGTAAGCCAGCTGCAGGAAAGGGTGGAGAAGGAGAATTTTGTTACCCACACCTATATTCTGGGCACCGATCGGTTTGGCCGCGACCTGCTGAGCAGGATGATTATTGGTGCAAGAGTTTCCCTGTCCGTTGGATTTATTGCCGTTGCCATATCCCTGCTTATTGGAATACTACTGGGTTCGCTGGCCGGATTTCTGAGGGGTTGGGTTGATAGCGCCATCATGTGGTTTGTTAACGTGGTTTGGTCAGTTCCTACTTTACTCATGGTAATCGCCCTGACAATGGTTATTGGTAAGGGTTTCTGGCAAATATTTGTGGCAGTAGGCCTTAGCATGTGGGTTGATATGGCTCGTGTTGTGAGGGGGCAGGTTTTGTCGGTCAGAGAAAATGGCTATGTTGAGGCAGCAACCGTTCTGGGATTAAGCAGGTTTAGGGTAATTTTCAGGCACATACTCCCAAACATTATGGGGCCAGTGGCAATTGTATGTGCTAGCAACTTTGCTACTGCAATTTTGCTGGAGGCAGGCCTTAGCTTTTTGGGAATCGGTGTTCAACCTCCCATGCCCTCATGGGGCTCAATGATTCGCGATCACTACGGCTACATCATCATGGATAAAGCATACCTGGCTATACTGCCCGGTTTTGCCATAATGATGCTGGTCCTGGCGTTTAACCTGTTGGGCAACAGCCTTAGGGATGCCCTTGATCCCCAGACCATCAGGAACAATAGCCCCAAATGAAATAATAAGGATAAAGGATAAAAAAATTCAAGCAGGATTCAAGAACCTGTCCGCCTACTGGCGGAACTTGTCCGGCTCCTGACGGATTCCAAATTCTAAATTCAAAATTCAAGATTCCAGAACTTGTCCGCCTACTGGCGGATTCCAGATTCAAAAACCTGTCCGCCTACCGGCGGATTCAAGATTTCAGAACCTGTCCGCCTTCTGGCGGAACTTGTCCGCCTTCTGGCGGAATTTGTCGGTAACCTGACGGATTTTAGCCCCGAAGGGGCGTAATAAATAGCAAGGGGCGCAGCCCCTTGTATGGAGCGAACAATTTTTTATAAGCCCTGAAGGGGCGGAATAGGTTTGAAATGAAGAGCCTGGAGAGGGTGTGTTGGCGATGCATGTAGCGGCTTTTCCAAAGAGCCATGCAGAACCGTTGCATCGCTATGGTAGAATTTTGGCAAAGAGCATGTTAAGCGTTCTTTCTTGTCTTGATACAAGAAAGAACCAAAGAAAATCAAGGCTGAAAAGCCCGACCCGATGGGTTCCCCGGGGGCGGAACTGCCACGCGGCACAACTCGCCCCGCCTGCGGCGTGGCTCAAACAGTGCCGCTTGGGCATTCCCGCGCATCGTTCCGCCCCCGACCCACTTGCGGGTCTGGCTTTTATGCCGTTTTTATAATACCAGCAACGTTCAACGATTCCCGCCTTTCCGAGCATTGCGGAGGATATTTTTCCCCTGTTGTTGCAGAAGAACAAGGGTAAATTAATTCAAAAACTTGTCCGCCTCCTGGCGGATTCACCCTTCGACAAGTTCAGGGAGAGTTCCTTTGACAGGTAAAAGACTGGTTTTCAACCTCTCAAAATTGCCAGCATACATCTCATTCTTCAACACAAGCATTCCTTATTATTGTTCCCTTTCTGCTTTAACTTTACTAACTCTTCCTGCAAACAATTCACGTTTTTAGCTATATTGCAGTTTGAAAAATTCAACTGCGCTAATCAACGTGGAATCTGTTCATCAGGAATGGTTAAAAACTAACGGTTATAGGCTGTTTACATGGTATATTCAACCATCCAGCCCTAAGGCTGCAGTACTACTTGTTCATGGGCTTGGGGAGCATTCCATGCGCTACCAGACCTGGGCAAAACAATTCGCTGATGCAGGTTTCGCGTTCTACTGCTGGGATCATGTTGGTCATGGGCAATCAAGCGGTCAACGCGGATGTGTTCCAAACTACGAGCACCTCCTGCAAGAAGTAGATTTCATCATAAATAAATTCAACAGGCAAATTGGTTCAATTCCCTTAGTGCTTTACGGCCATAGCATGGGGGGCAACATTGCGCTGAACTACGCAATAAGAAGACCATCCAAAATCAACCTGCTGGTTGTTACTTCACCCTGGTTGAAGCTGGTAAGTCCACTCAACCCTGCGTTAAAAAGTCTGGTTAAGCTCTTAGATTTATGCTTACCTTTTCTACCCATGAACTCTGGAATACGACCCGAACAGGTATCGCATGAAATGAAGGTGGTACAGGAGTATGCCACGGATCCGCTTATTCATCGGCGAATTACCCCTCGGCTCTACCTTGCCATGGAGAGGGCCGCTGAGTATGCCATGAACCATTCCGAACAAATTACCATCCCCACACTTCTGATGCACGGTAGTTCCGACACTCTGCTCTCGTCAATGGCCACTAGCGAGATTGCCGCAAAAATGCACCACTCCACCTATGTGGAATGGGACGAGCTATACCATGAGCTTCACAATGAAACTAAAAGCAATGAAGTTTTTAAAACGATTGTAAATTGGTTGAATGTAAAAATTGCCCAATATGGAGTTTAGAACTGAGGTAGCGGTTGATGATTTTCCTTTTAGCCTGGGCTATGCCACACCAACCCTTTTTTGCGGTTCATGCTTTACGGAAAACATTGGCGGCATCATGCGAACGTTGAAAATGCCCGTTCTGGTTAACCCCTTTGGTGTGGTTTACAATCCCTTATCCGTTGCACAGGTTTTGCAACGCTCAGTGGCAGGTAAAATCTACAATGCTGACGAGTTGCAATTCCGAGATGGCTTGTGGTTTAGTTTTGATTTCCATTCCCGATTTGCCTCTCCTAACCGCAATGCCTGTATTGCCCTGCTAAACGAAGCGGTCAGTTCAGCCAAAGATTTTATTTCCACAACCCAGTGCATTGTTGTTACATTCGGCACCGCCAGGGTTTACAAGTTAAAGGGTAGTGGCGAGGTGGTATCCAACTGCCATAAAGTTCCAGCTGTTGAGTTTGAGAATAAGCTCTTGGCTGTTGATGAGGTTGTGGAAATATGGAGCAACCTGATTTCCATGCTTTTGGGGTTAAACCCCAGCCTAAAGTTAGTGCTAACTGTTAGCCCAATCAGGCACTGGAAGGATGGGGCACCCGGTAATCAGCTGAGCAAATCAACCCTAATTGTTGCAGTCCACAGGTTGGTTGAAATGTACAGCGATAACGTTTTTTACTTCCCTAGCTATGAGCTGATGATGGACGATTTGCGCGACTACAGGTTTTACGACGACGATATGCTTCATCCTTCACCAAAAGCTATTGAGTACATTTGGAGTAAGTTTTCAAGGGTTCTAATTGATGACGATTCCATGAAGTTGGCAGCCCAAATTCAAAAAATAATCCAGGCAGCGGGACATCGGCCGTTTAACACCGATACACCCGAACATAAAAGGTTTGTTGACAAAATTTTAAAATCAATCCAGGACATCAAGCTCATTCATCCTTCCATCAATTTTGAAAGGGAAATAGCCATTCTTAAAGGCGAGCAATAGTTCTACCAGATAACTTTGTTAAATTCAATCGGGACAGCCAACCATTCGTGTTAATTTTTGTTAATTTTGAAAAATCATAACTTATTTTGACCATGGAGCTACCGGGTAAAATTTTCCGATTTTACTACGAGGGATTCAGGAGTATGACCGTGGGGAAAACATTGTGGGTCATTATTCTGATTAAACTCTTCGTAATGTTTGCCATTCTTAAGATCTTTTTCTTTCCCGATATCTTAAAGAAGAACTTTAAAACGGATACTGAACGCAGCAAGTACGTAATAGAGCAACTAACCAGTAACCAAAAATAGCTGACTATGGAGCAATTCGATTTATCACTTGTCAACTGGTCCAGAGCCCAGTTTGCGCTAACGGCAATGTACCACTGGCTATTTGTACCGCTTACCTTAGGCTTATCGTTTATCATAGCGTTCATGGAAACGCTATACTACAAAACCGGCGACGAGGAGTGGAAACGGATCACCAAGTTCTGGATGACCCTCTTCGGCATCAACTTTGCCATTGGGGTGGCAACAGGCCTTATTCTGGAATTTGAGTTTGGTACCAACTGGAGCAACTACTCGTGGTTTGTAGGCGATATTTTTGGTGCTCCGCTGGCTATTGAGGGAATTATGGCCTTTTTTATGGAGGCCACTTTTATTGCTGTGATGTTTTTCGGGTGGAACAAGGTTAGCAAGAAGTTCCATCTGGTATCTACGTGGCTGGTAGCGCTGGGTTCAAATCTATCGGCCTTATGGATTCTTGTGGCCAACGCCTGGATGCAGTATCCTGTGGGCATGCACTTTAACCCCGATACTGCCCGTAACGAGATGCACAACTTTTGGGAGGTGCTGCTCTCGCCGGTTGCGGTTAACAAATTTTTGCACTCCATCACCTCGGGGTATGTGCTATCCGCAATTTTTGTGATTGGTGTATGCGCATGGTTTATGCTCAGGGGTCGTCACCAGCTTATGGTTAAAAGAAGCGTTACCATTGCTTCGGTGTTTGGACTGGTAACATCCCTGTTTTTACTGGTAACAGGTGATGGATCGGCATACCAGGTTGCCCAGAAGCAGCCCATGAAGCTGGCGGTGATGGAAGGGCTCTACGAGGGCAAAGAGGGTGCACCTCTCACTGCCATTGGCATACTTACTCCCGGCAAGCAATATAACGATTCAAAGGACCCCTACATCTTCAAAATTCAGATTCCACGGCTTCTTTCATGGTTGGGATACCGTTCCGGCGATGCCTTTGTTCCCGGAGTAAAGGACGTTATTGAAGGTGGATATGTTTACAGGGATGGTAATGGGAATGAACGGGTAGCCCCATCGGTTGAGCAGAAAATGGCCAAGGGAAAAATCGCCATAGGTGCCTTAGCAGAATATAAGAAGGCCGCAGAAGCCGGAGATTCCTCTGCAATGGCTTACCATAAGAAGCTGCTTGACGAAAATTTTGAGTACTTCGGCTACGGCTACCTCAACGATCCCAAAAGCGTAATACCCAATATTCCCCTTACCTTCTACAGCTTCCATGTTATGGTGGCGCTGGGATTCCTTTTTATTATTTTCTTCATTGTCATGCTCTACCTGGTGCTATTTCGGCAATTCAAGGTTAAGCGGTGGCTTCTCTACCTCTCAATTGTGATGATTCCGCTAGCTTTTCTTGCCGGTCAGGCCGGTTGGATTGTTACCGAAGTAGGGCGCCAACCCTGGGTCATACAGGATGTGCTCCCCACGGTTGCAGCAATCTCAAGGATTGATACCAGCGCCGTTCAGATTACCTTTTTCCTGTTCCTGGTAATCTTTACCGCACTGCTCATCGCCGAACTTCGAATTATGTTCAAGCAAATTAAAATAGGACCTAAAGAGGGAGGAAAATAGCCATGGCCGACACAACCTACATATTCCTGCAGCAATACTGGTGGTTCATCGTTTCGCTTTTAGGTGCCTTACTAGTATTCTTGCTATTTGTTCAGGGTGGACAAACCTTGATTTATACCCTTGGTAAGAACAATACCGAGCGCACCATGCTGGTGAATGTGCTGGGCCGCAAGTGGGAGTTTACTTTCACCACGCTGGTTACCTTTGGTGGAGGTTTTTTTGCATCGTTTCCGCTATTCTACTCTACCAGCTTTGGAGGTGCCTACTGGGTTTGGATGGCCATTCTATTCTGCTTCACCCTTCAAGCTATTTCCTATGAATTCCGGACCAAACCCAACAACTTTCTGGGGCAGAAAACATACGAAGTGTTCCTTTTCCTTAACGGGCTGCTGGGTACAATCCTTTTGGGCACAGCCGTGGCCACCTTCTTTACCGGATCGCAATTCTCGGTAAACAAGCTCAACCTGGTCAGCTCGGGCAACCCCGTAATCTCGTCCTGGGAAACCCCATGGCATGGACTCGAGGCTGCTCTAAACTTTCATAACCTTTCGTTGGGGCTGGCTGTTTTCTTTCTGGCCCGAACGCTGGCAATCCTATACTTCATGAACAGCGTTAACCATGATGTCATCCTTGAACGCTCCCGAAAACACCTGCTCTACAACGCCATCCCTTTTCTGGTATTCTTCCTCACCTTTGTAATTTGGCTTATGGTAAGGGATGGATTTGCTGTAAATCCTTCAAACGGCGCTGTTTTCATGGAGAAATACAAGTACCTGCATAACTTGTTGCAAATGCCAGCTGTGCTGGTTCTTTTCCTTGTTGGCGTGGTGCTGGTGCTTTGGGGAATTGGTAAGTCGCTTCTTTCCAAATATTCAAAAGGTATTTGGTTTGCCGGTTTTGGAACCGTTTTCACCGTCCTGGCTCTTTTCCTGATTGCAGGCTACAACAACACCGCCTTTTACCCTTCAACTTTCAATATCCAGCATTCTCTTACCATCTACAACAGCTCGTCGAGCAAGTTCACCCTTACGGTGATGAGCATTGTTTCCATACTTATTCCCTTTGTGGTGGCTTACATCTGGTACGCCTGGAAAAGCTTGAATGTGAAAAAAATTGATGAGGACGAAATTAAGACCGAATCGCATCTCTACTAACTTTGGACTTTACTTTAAACAATGATGTTTCTATGGTATCTACCCGTTCATCTTTACTTTGAATATCAAGGCAAGTAAAACATTCAGGTGGCATCTCTAGCACTCAGCTGTGGTTTATAAGCCAGGAAGATTCAACTACGGATGAAATATGTTGGGTGATGAGCTTTTTGGGTAGGAGGAAACGAAAAGATAAAATTGTAACCTATAGCAATTAACCTAATAAATATTTTCCGATGAAATACCTTTCCGGAATTTTATGGCTGTTAAGCTGGCCGGTGTTGATTTACCTAACCTACCTGTTGTCCCTATGGGCAATTAGGCGTACAGAGAGGAAACATCCTTCGGATAATGCCTAGTATATACAGGTTGCTGAAGCTCAACAGGCTGGTTAGAAGTAACCGCCTTAAGCTTCTGCTAATCTTCATGGCACAGCTGCTGAACCGTAGGTACTACTCGGTTCGTATTGATCCGGTTTTTGCCTGCAACCTGAGGTGCCGCATGTGCTATTTTAGCCGGTCTCGAAAACCGAATCCCGAAAAATTTTCACCCGATGAGCTGGCTACTATTGCAGGGAAGCTATTTGGCAATGCGCTGCAGGTTGTGGTGGGTTGTGGTGCCGAGCCAACGATGTATGCACATTTTGTGGATATTGTTAAAAAGGCCAGTGAGTACTCAGTGCCCCACATCAGCTTGGTAACTAACGGCCAACTACTTACCCGGGACCATTTGAACGAGCTTGCCGAATCGGGCCTCAACGAGCTGGTTGTGTCGGTTCATGGGGCTAGCCAGCAAACCTACGAGCATCTTATGGTTGGAGCTAGCTGGGAAAAGCTACACAAGCTTCTGAACTCGGTTAACGAGATGAGAGCGGTAAATCGCTACCCCAACTTTACCCTTCGAGTTAACTATACAGTTAACCCGTTAAACCTGCATGAGCTGGAAACTTTTTTCGATGCTTTTGGACAATACCAAATTAACACCCTTCAGATTCGTCCGGTGATGAACATCGGAGGCGAGTATGAAGATGGGTTCTCCCAAAGCGACATTCACACCTACAGCAAAATTATTGACAAAGTCCGGAATTATTGTCGGGAGCAGGGCATCACCCTACTGGCCAACACCGATGATCCCACCTACCAGCGGTCGTCTAAAGTCAGCTGGGTTCTGAACGAAACCTACAAGTACGTTTCTCCGGCAATGGTGGTTAGTAGCGATTTTAAGTGGAAGGAAGAGACACTTTCGGCCTACCTGCGAAGAACCGGATGGTATGCCACCATGCTTAAGAGAATTTTTTGGTTTCAGCGTGCTGAAAAACCTGATGATCTGGCCCAAAAGTATAGCGCCCGCTACGATCTGTTTTAGCAGCTGGTTGTTAGTTTTACCCTTACCAGTTGATTATTTCTCACTAACTTTGTCAAATATTTATTGGGTTAAAGTTTGGATACACCACTTAACATAACACCAATTTCGAGTTGGTTTGAGGGGTTATCGATGCCGTTAATTATTGCCGGACCCTGTAGTGCCGAAAGCGAGGAGCAGGTTATGGATGCAGCCCTTCAGCTTGCCGGAATTGAAAGGGTAAAGGTTTTCAGGGCAGGTATATGGAAGCCTCGCACACGCCCTGGCAGCTTTGAGGGTGCCGGCGAAAAGGGTTTACGATGGCTTCAGAGGGTTCAACGCGAAACGGGCTTACTGGTAACTACTGAGGTGGCCACTCCTGCTCATGTTCAGATGGCCCTCGATTATGGAATTGACATAGTTTGGATTGGCGCCCGAACAACAGCCAGCCCGTTCACAACTGAGCAGCTTGCTGTAGCCCTTAGCCATAGTAACATTCCGGTGCTGGTGAAAAATCCCATTACGCCGGACCTGGAGCTGTGGATAGGTGCGCTTGAACGCTTCAACCGCATGGGAATTACCAAGCTGGCTGCCGTGCATCGCGGTTTTTATCCCTACGAGCATTCACGCCTACGGAACATTCCTAAATGGGAGCTGGCCATAGATTTGAAAAGCCGATTCCCCGATTTGCCTATTTTATGCGATCCCAGCCATATTGCGGGTCGTGCCGATATGGTTGCACAGGTGGCCCAGCATGGCCTGAATCTTTCGCTTGATGGGCTTATGGTGGAGGTTCATCCCAATCCATCGGCTGCCCTTAGCGATGCCCGTCAGCAGGTAAGTCCCCATGTTTTTTCGCAACTACTGCAAAAGTTGATTTTCAGGGATTCCTCGTCGGCATGCTCTGAGTATGTTGACTTCATTGAGCAAACCCGTAATAAAATTGACTCCATTGATCAGCAGATTATCGAGCTGCTTGCAAACAGGATGAAGCTGGTGGAGCAAATTGGTGAGTACAAGCGTGATAACAACGTTACGGTTTTTCAGCTGCGTCGGTGGGAACGCATACTCGAATCGAGGGTGGAGTATGGGGAAAGGTTAGGGTTGAGCGAAGAGTACATCAAAAACCTCCTCCGCATGGTCCATAAGGAGTCCATCAGAAGGCAAGCTGAAATTTTAGGTTCAAAATCTCAGCCCAACAGCAACGAGTAGGCTAGCTCTTAATCTCGTTTAGGGTGAAATCGTAACCCTCCATCACCGGGTTCGAGAGCACCTTTGAGCAAATCTCCGTTACCTTTTCAATGGCCTCCTCCCGGCTAGCCGACTCCACCTCCATGGTAATATGCTTACCTATTCTAACATTCGACACCTCGGTATGCCCAATACCATGAAGAGTTGAGTTAACAGCTTTTCCCTGTGGGTCGAGTAGCGCCTTTAGCGGCATAACGTTGATTTCGGCAGTAAATTTCATGCGTTTGAACTTATTTAGCCGGCTATACAATAAAATTTAGCAGGACTACTTGATTTATGATGACAAAAATAGGGGATTTTTAGAATCACCGGTTGAATTTAGCTCAAACATGTTGCTTTTTCCCCATTTTCCCGGTAAGGTAGAAAACCAGCGATAGAAATACGTACCAAATGATAATGAGCGAAAGTGCGGCCTTCAGAAATATCACAACCAGAACGGCAGCGCCGGAAAGAAAAAGTAGCTGCTTGTAGGCAACGCTCAGCTTAAGCGATTTTATCTTGAACGAGAACATGGGCAACTCGCAAACCAAGAGAAACGACTGGAGGGCTACAATGGCGGTTAATGCCCAAACCGAACTTGTGAAAATTCCGTACACATCAGCCCATGTGCTGTTGAGGCCAAAGGTAAGGCCTACTATCATCAGCGCATTGGCAGGGGTGGGTAACCCAATGAATGATGATGACTGCCGCTCATCAAGGTTAAACATTCCCAATCGTAACGACGAGAAGGCAGCCATTACAAATGGGATTAGGAGAAGCCAATGGCCATTCAGAAGACCTTCGTTTTTTGGCAGCTCCAGGCTTTGCCGCATCAGCTCGTAAATGATCATAGAGGGTGCAACGCCAAAGCTAACCACGTCCGAGAGCGAGTCCAGCTCCTTCCCCAGCATGGTGTACGCACCTATCAGCCTGGCCGTAAACCCATCGAGAAAGTCGAACACCGCTGCCAAAATGATAAACAGCCCTGCCAGCTGGAGATCACAATCAAGCGCTGCCACTATCGAAAGGCATCCCGAAACCAGGTTAAGCAGGGTGATTACGTTGGGCAACTGTTTAGTAATACTTTTACCTGTTGGCATGGCGCTATAATTTGGGGCTAAAATTAGAGTACAAATTCGTCAAGTTCAAAAATAAAATTCTAAATGAATGAAAATTCATGGGTTTGTTAAATGGTAAAAAGGCAAAACTGTTGCAGAAAGCATTTCAGAAATTTTTCATTAGGCGGGATGCCGATGAATGCTCATTACGTTGACTTGAATATGTCGGGATTAAGCTAACACCGGAGATTGATGAGCTTTACCAGGCAGCAACCGTTAGTATGACTTGTAACTAAAAAAGGGGCTCGGTTTGAGCCCCTTTTGGTGTTATGTGTAATGGCGTGCTATTTCAATCCTCTGTTCTTTAGAAGCGGTTCAATGCTGGCTTCACGACCTCGAAAATCTTTGTATAACTCCAGGGCCTCCTTGGAACCACCCTTTTCGAGAACACAGGTGCGGAATTTTCCTGCTACCTCCTTGTTGAATATGTCGCCGCTCTCCACGAAGGCTTCAAAGGCATCGCTATCGAGCACTTCGGCCCAAATGTAGGAGTAGTATCCGCTTGAGTAGCCCAGCACATCGCTGAAAATATGCCCAAAGTAAGTGCTGCGGTAGCGGGGTAGAATTTCGGGTATTAACCCAATTCTATCCATCGAGGCTTTTTCAAAGGCCAGCACATCTTCAATTTTTGCCTTTTCAGCGGTAAGGGTGTGGTAGTCCATATCGAGAATGGATGCAGCCAGATACTCAACCGTTGCAAAGCCCTGGTTGAATTGGCTGCTGGCTTCAATTTTTGAAATCAGCTTATCGGGCATGGGTTCCCTTGTCTTGTAGTGAAGGGCGTACTCCTTCAGGTATTTCGGATGGCTGGCCCAATGCTCCATGATTTGGCTAGGTAGCTCAACGAAATCCTGCGGAACATTAGCCAGTCCGGGGTATTGCACTTTAGAGAACAGGCTGTGCAGGGCATGACCAAATTCATGAAAGAAAGTTTCGGCTTCGTCGAAACTCAACAGGGCAGGAGTATCACCTGCTGGCTTGGTAAAGTTGGTTACAATGGACACCACGGGGGTAGAAATGGTGCCATCGGGTTTGACCTTATAGGAACGGTACTCGGTGCACCAGGCCCCACCCGACTTGCTATCCCTGGGGAAGAAATCGAGGTAGAGGATTCCTAAATGCCGGCCATCGGCCTCCTGCACCTCATAAACCTCGCAGTCGGGATGGTAAACGGGGATATCGGTGTGTTTTATGAACTTCAACCCGTAAAGTTTCCCTGCTAGGTTGAAAACGCCATTCCTCACGTCCTCGAGCGACAGGTAGGGGCGAAGCATCTCCTCATCGAGGTCGTATTTTTCCTTACGAACCTTTTCGGCGTAGTACCACCAGTCGGCTGCACCAATCTTGAAGTTTGCTCCCTCAGCGTTGGCCAGCTTCTGCATGTCGTCGCGTTCAACTTTTGCTTTTTTTATTGCCGGAGTCCAGAGTTTACCTAGTAAATCGTAAACATTTTCGGGCGTTTTTGCCATATTCACATCGAGAACATAGCTGGCGTGGGTTGGAAAGCCCAAGAGTGAGGCCTTTTGTTGCCTTAGGTCAACAATTTTTTTAATTATATCCTTGTTATCGTTGGCATTGTTGTTGTTGCCACGCATGTAATAGCCGTAGTAAAGGGTGTCGCGTAGCTTGCGATTTTGGGAGTAGGTGAGGAATGGAAGCATGCTTGGCTTATCGACGGTGTACACCCATTTCCCCTCCAAACCTCTTGCCTTTGCATCGGCAGCACCCATAGCAATAACCGATTCGGGAAGACCTGCAAGATCGTCCTTATTTTCAATAACAATTTTGTATGCGTTGTTGTCGGCAAGAAGGTTTTCATTGAACTTTAGGGCAAGCATGGCAAGCTCCTGGTTTATTTTTCTGAGCTCTTCCTGCTTGGCAGCATCAAGGTTGGCGCCACCTCTTACGAAGTCCTTATAGGTGTTTTCAATAAGTTTTTTTTGCTCGGGGGTGTAGCTGCTTTCGTTCATACTGCTGTAAACCATCTTCACCCGTTCAAAAAGTTTAGGGTTCATGCTGATATCGTCGCGGTGTTTCGATAGAACCGGAGAAACTTTTTTAAGCATCTCCTGCAGCTCTTCGCTGGTGTTGGCCGAGTTGATGTTTTCCATTGTCAGCACAACCTTTGTCAGCAACTCACCGCTATAGTCCAACGGAATTATGGTATTCTCAAATGTGGGTTTTTCGCTGTTAGTAGTAATAGCTTCAACTTCAGCTAGCTGTTGCTTAATACCCTCCATGATTGCCGGTTCGAAGTGCTCAACCCTTATCTTATCAAATGGTGGAACGCCGAATGGCGTGGTGTAATCCTCCAGGAATGGGTTGTCTGTTTGCTTTTCGCTTTTACATGAGACAATAGCGCCTATGGCTATCATTGTCATTAAAATCCAGCTGTATCGTTTCATTTGATTGTATAGTTTAATTTAAGTTAACACGAATAGCTATTTACTTGTCTGCAAGCAAAGATAATGGATAAAGTTAGGAATGAAGTAGTACAGCAGGGCATAATTAAAAAAATGAAAGATTGATGGTGAATGATAAGGAAAACCTAACCTGCACGGCTTTTGCCGGAAGCCTGTACGGCATTCACGTTTTTTTAGCTATTAACGCTATCGGTTTTCGTTAAAAATTCT
>Ga0302252_1001320_pt1 | contig 14828 bp, 16 predicted proteins | sample AAG_RA_Leu_MG_FD_193511 | JGI IMG/M metagenome (GOLD analysis project Ga0302252, IMG submission 193511) | Enriched activated sludge microbial communities from anaerobic digester in WTTP, New Holstein, Wisconsin, United States - AAG_RA_Leu | ecosystem: Engineered > Bioreactor > Anaerobic >...
ATGTTGAGACCCAGGGAACCCCAGAAGAGAAAGAAGACTATAAGCAAATGAATCTACTGGATTTCGACTGATTACAAACGGCGCGAACATGCCCCGCAGCTTGCTGCGGGGTGCGCTGTTTGACTTATATATTCTGAGGCAGGTTTGTCTGACGCATCCATGTTATACGATGATGCCGCAGCCATGCCAATGAATATTGACACTATGATCAGCATACAAATTGCTGAAATTGAGTATCTCATCTCTAGGACCCTCCCATACGCAAGCCAGATGATGCCAATTTATACTAGCTGAATGGGAATATCATTTCTTTTAATATTTATATTTTGTTATATTAATTAAATTTAGTCCCAAAGATGCTTATTAAATTATAAATCAATGTGAAAATATTAAGAGTTCGATATCACTAATATTCCTACATGTTTCAAGCACTAGAGCAGTGGGTAATAGAATAGTGGATTGCATCAAAATAGAAAGCCGCCGATGGGATTCGAACCCATGAACTGCTGATTACGAATCAGCCGCTTTAACCGGGCTAAGCCACGGCGGCCCACTGATGCAGGAGAGGAGAAGCATCCCCTGCCAATTTAAGTTTTCCCATTCCTTAGCAGGGAATCTCCTTCTCCTCAGCCCCGCTTTCCATCTTCTCTATCTCCTCCGCCAGCCGGGGCAGGAATATGCCTATGTCCGTCACCAGGCCGATGGCCTGGGCCGATCCCCGGTCCATGAGCTTGGTCACTGTGGATGGATTGATGTCCACGCAGATGGTCTTGACATAGGAGGGCAAAAGGTTTCCCACGGCTATGGAGTGCAGCATGGTGCCCAGCATTATGGCCATGTCCACGCCTTGGAGAGCCCGGTCCATGGCGTCCTTGGCCCGGACGGTATCGGTGATGACCTCGGGCAGGGGGCCGTCATCGCGAATGGAGCCGGCCAGGATGTAGTCGATGCCCTTCTCCGTGGCCTCATACATGATGCCCCCCTTGAGCTTTCCCTCCGCTATGGCGTTCTTGATCGAGCCGCTGGCCATGATCTCGCTTATAGCATAGAGGTGGTTTCTGTGGCCACCGGAGATAGCATTGCCCTGGCAGTTCATCCCCAGGCTGGTGCCGAAGAGCTGCCGCTCTATGTCATGCACCGCCACAGCATTTCCGGCCAAGAGGACGTCCACATAGCCCTCCCGGATCAGCCGGGCCAGAGCAGGGGCCGCGCCAGTGTGAACAAGCGCCGGGCCGCAGACAACGGCGATCTTGCCGCTGGCTGTCTTGGTCCGCACGATCTCTGACGCAAGCTGGCGCACCAGCTCCCCGCTGGGCCTCTCCGAGCTGACCTCATTGGACATGAATCCGAAGAAGGTCTTTTCCCTGGGCCGCTCCGGCGGGACGACTTTAACTCCCGCAGTGCCGATCACTACCCGGTCGCCCTTCTTGATGTGGCCGATGGGGGTGCAGCGAGCCCTGCCATCTTCCAGCACAATCAGGCAGTCCATGTGGTTGTGCTCCACCTCCACCCATGTCCCCTGGTAGCGGACGTAGGTGGGATGGTTTGTGGTGGAATAAAATCCTCTGGGGACAACCATATCCCCTGGGGCGATGGCGGTCTTGGCATCCTCCATCTCCACCAGCCGGGCTCCCAGGGCATGCAGCTCCAGGAGTATCCGGTCCAGATGGGATGCATCCTCGCCGGTTACTGTGATCTGGACATAGCTGGTGTCATTCTTCTTCTGGCCAATCTGAAAGTTCTTGATCTCGAACTCCCCGCCCATGTCCATGATCTTGTCTAGGACCCGGGTCATCATCTGGGAGTCGATGAGATGCCCCTGCATCTCTATATCTGCAATCTCACTCATAATCCTCGGCCCTCTACCACATCTCACCGTCTAAGAGCGCCTGGGTCTTATCGTTTGTGCTCATGACCAGCTTTGTGATGCCGATCTGATAGCCATCATCGTCCGGCATGGGTGGATCGAATATGGCCCGGATCCCGCTGCGGCGCAGGTGATACTCGAAGTCCCTGGCCGTCTGAAGATTCCTGACGTGAATTGTAACCCTCTGCACTATATTCTCTCCGGCGCGCTTACGCTCTATGGTCTCAATCATGGGATAGAGAATGCTCTCGCCTATCCTCTGCGCCCTCTCCCGCCTCTCCTCCTCCGACTCATTCCACTCCACGGACTGAAAGCCCTCCCGCACCACCCGGGAGAGGAAGAAGTCCGTAGCATAATCGTTGTAGTATCGAAAGCCTATTGAAATGTCGCTGCAGTTGGTGGCCGAACTGGTGTACTTGATGGGAGTGGCCAGGTTTTCCGGGTCCTTGAGCACCACTCCCTCCCGGCCCTGCCGACCCAGGCGGAGCACAATCTTCCTGATCTCCTCCGCTGCTGCATCCTTCTGAAAATGGCCCAGAAAAGCAGTGGCCTTGAGGCCGAACTGCTCCGCCAGCTCGTGGGTCTTATGCACACCCGCTGTACCCTTGCGGTTCTTCTCTGCCACATCAAAGAGATAGAAGTCTATGCTGTCGGTGGGATAGATCTCCTTGGCCACATAGGGATTCTCCGGCCCCACCATCTCTCCGCATAAAACCAAGCTGGGATTCTTCTCAAAGATCTCTTCCTCAATCAGCCGCCGGGCCACCTCGGTGGAGTAGGGGCAGACGAATCCGCCTCTGGTCAAGGCCACGATCTCGCCGCTTACAGACAAGACCCTCACATTGTGGCCGTTCATCTTCTCCTCGACAGCCACCGCCCCTGAGAAGTGGCGCTCTATAGCCGGGGCCAAAAACAGGGGCCGGCGAATCTTGGGATAGCCGAAGACAATGTCGCCGTTCTCAAAAACAACTGTGCCTGCCTCGACCCCCGATGCCTCCTTCTCAAAGCGGATCAATCGGGGCTCGGGCCAGGCAGACTCTCGAATTATGGTCTCTTGCAGGCCTTGCAGCCTGCTCTCTGTCATTCCCAGTATCTGTGCCACTCGGGCCAGATTCATCTGGTCCTCGCCAGATAATCCAGTATGGACCGGCGGGTGATCATGCCCACCACCTCTTCCCTGTGATTCAAGACCGGCAGTCCGCCCCGGTCCTCCTCCAGGATGATCCTCTTGACCTCTTCCAGGGGAGTGTCCACGTAAACATACTGAACATCATGGGTCATGACATCGGATACCAGTATGTTGTAGATTCTGGCATATTGCTTGCTGGCGGTGTCATTGAGGTCCCGGAAGGCCCGCAGTGACCTGGCTATATCCCTCTCGGATATGATTCCCACCAGCCGGCCGCCCTCCACCACCGGAAGCCGTCCTACATCCCGATCCAGCATCATGCGCCGGGCATGGACCAGTCGGTCGTTGGGATTGACGGTGAGGGGAACCCTCATGGCATCACCGGCTGTGCCGCTCACCTTGACCGCCGTCAGAACCTCCCTGGGCCGGACCCATCCCATGACCTTCTCTCCATCCATGACCACCAGGACCCCTGTCTTCTGCATGAGAGCCAGGGCGTCGTCAACCTGCATATCGGGAAGCACCTTGATCAGAGAGTCCATGGTGGCGGAGGCCACATGCAGAGATGAGGCGGGCATTCCCAGGGACTTTCGGGCGCCCAGAACCCGGGCGATCTGCCTGGTGGTGATCACCCCTCCCAGCTTATCCTTATTGGTGACCAGAAGCCTTCGCAGATCGTTCTTCTCCATCTGATCCAGGGCATGGCCCAGCCGCTCCGATTTGTCTATTTTCACCGGCTCGCTCATGATCTCTTTAACCTGCATTACTTCCACCTCCCAATCTCAGTGATGATCTCATCGGCAGAGAAGTAGCCCACTACCTCATCTTTGTCCAGCACCGGCATGCCGATGATGCTCTTGTCCACCAGCATGCGGCTGGCTGCCACCGCCTTCTCCTCAACTCCGATGGAAAAGATGGGTGCCGTCATGATGTCCTCGGCCACAAAGGGCACCTCCTTGACATAGCGATACTGCTTTCTGCCAGCGGTACTGTCCTTTCTGGTCATCTTGATGTTCTTGGTCTCCATCTCATCCTTCGGCCCCATGATCTCGGAGAATGTCAGCCCGGAGCGGGTGACGATTCCCACCGGCATGTTGCTGTCCTCGTATACCAGGGCACGGCTCTGCCCCTGCACATTCATCTCTTCCAGAACATGGCCTATGGTATGGTGGCGGTGAACACCGAGAATATTCCTGGTCATGAGGTCTCCCACGGTGGCCTTGATGTCCTGCTCCGAGAAGTATCTCATCATATCCCGGGAGGTGATCATTCCTGCGATCTGGCCTTCCCGCTCCACGGGAAGCCCGGATATGTCGTTTTCAATGAGAAGCTCTGCCGCCTGGGGCATGGTGGCATCGGGGAATATGGTGATGGGCTTCTCAGTCATCACCACCTGGATGGGAACCTTGTCAATGGGCCTGCGGCGCCACTCCGGTGCAGCCTGGTTGAGCCGGTTAGTGATATCGTATTTGGTTACAATGCCCACAAGCCGTCCGTCCTCCATCACCGGCAGCCTGCCGATGCCGTACTTGAACATCAGATTCCTGGCTCTCTGAATGGGCTCATTTCGCTCGATTACATATATGGGAGCGCTCATGTAGTCTTTGACTTTCTTTATGATCATGGTAGAATACCTCTGTTCTCGGCCAAAGCTCTAACGTAGTCTCTCTCGGTCAAAATGCCGGCCAGAGACCCCCGGTCCATAACCGGCAGAGATCCGACGTCATTGTCCATCATCTTCCTGGCCGCCTGGCCCAGGTCAGCCTTCCTCTCTGTGGACAGCAGGCTTCTCTTTATAAGGCTTTTTATAGGCTGCTTCATGACCTCGGTGATATCGCCGGTGATCACCTTCTGGAAGGCCTCTCCTCCTCCCAGATACTTCATGATGTCCGATGCGGTGACCATGCCCATCAGCACTCCGTCCTGGACCACAGGCATCCGCCTAAATCCCTTCTGGATGATCATCCTGGTCATCTTCTCAATGGTGGTCTGGGCGGGAGCGGTCACCACATTGGGGCTCATGAACGACTCTACATCCAGCCCCGTTTCCAGGCCGCGGCAGAAGCGCACGAAATCCTCTTCCGTGATTATGGCCTTGATCCGGAGATCATCGTCCAATATGGGCAGGCCTCCCACATTTCTCTCATACATCAACTTCAGGACGTCATTTAAAGAAGCCCTGTCGTCGGTATAGGTGAGATTGCTGCTCATGATGTCTCTGATATCGGCATTGATGGCGGTGTAGATGTTTCCGCCATACTTCTCGGCCAGGAGATTGTGCCGCAGCCCCCCTCCCAGGAAATCGACTACATCTACCGATGTGACAAATCCGATCAGCCTCTTTGTGCCCGGATCGGCTATGGGCAGCCGGGAGAAGCCATAGAATATCATGGTCTTTATGGCCCCCATGATGGTGGTGGTCGGCGGAACTGTTACCACATCCGGCGATGCCACTCCCACCACATTGCTGGCCCTCTTGGCATTTCGGGAGTCGAATTGAAGGGGCGCTCTCTCCCCTGACCCAGGGGCCACAGGCATGCGATCGCTTTTTTGCGGTATTCTGGTTACATCCTTTCCCGTCATTGGTCCTTTGCTCATCTTCACTCACCGAGGTAGCATTTGATCAGATCGTTTCTATCCACAATTCCCACGAGCATTCCGCCGTCGTCCACTACGGACATCCTGCCCACGCCATGCTTGAGCATCAACTCGATCACGGAGCGCACGCTATCTTCAGGCTTTACGCTGTACAGTGGCGTGCTCATAAATTTTTCAACTGGCATCTGCATCGAGTCCGAAGGCCTTCTCTCACTCTCTTTGCCTATCCTGGCTGTGCCCTTCAGCATGTCGAATCTGGTGATCATCCCCACCGTCCTGTCGTCCTTGACCACGGGAAGGCCGGTGAAGTCCCTGTCAATCATGAGATCCCAGATCTTGGTTATGGGATCATCGGGGCGGGTAGTTACAACCTTCCCGGTCATAATCTCTGATACCTGCCTTTTTGGCACGCTCTCCAGATCGATGTTCATAAACACATCCAGAAGGCTTACCACGCCCTTCAGCACCGGTTTTTCCTCTGACTCGATGACCGGAAGCAGGCCCTTTTTTTCTCTGAGCATAAGCCTGGCCGCATCAAGAATGGGCGACTTTCCAGTCACAGTGGGAACCGAGACCACATAACCGGAAACAGTCACATTTGACTTGTTCGAGGTCACTCTCAGCATATCCTGGTTGGTGACAATCCCCAGAACTGTGCCCTTGCTGCTCAGTACCGGCAATCCGCGCACATGGTTGTCCCTTATAATCTGACGCGCTTTGGTGAGGTATGTGGAATCCTCGACGTAGAGAGGATCTCTGGACATAATGTCTTCGACTAACAAATGCGATTCCTCCGCTGTCCAGCGATTATGTTCTATCTATTTCCGTCCCTGCAGCTCCAGCAGAGCAGTTGCCCGTCAACGTTCTCCAGGGAATCGGATAGCATGCCGCAAACCTCGCATATGCCCCTCGTCAGTCCCTGGGGCGTTTCAAAGTGAACGCTCTCCCGGTGCATCTCCAATAGGTCGCTTAAAATATCGTTCATGCCCACGGATGAGCCTGAGGCCAGGTCGGTATCGGTGATTATGCCAACCAGCCTTCCATCGGCTATAACCGGCAGCCTTTTCACTCCGGAGCGAAGCATCAGGGCCGCTGCTTCTCTTAGGCTGGCCTCCGGTTCGATGGAGACAACTGGTGAGCTCATGATCTCGGCCACCTTGATGGTGCGGGGGTCTTTTCCCTCTGCCAAAACCTTCTTGACCAGGTCCCTTTCGGTTAAAATGCCTGTGGTATTGCCGTCGGCAGTTATGATCAGGCTTCCCACATTGGCCGAGCCCATCTTCTTGGCAGCGCTTAATATGTCCAGTTCGGCACCGGCCGTGATAACCGGTCGGGTCATGATATCTCGCACTGGGATCTCCGTCTCCATTGGCCAATCTTCCCCCTGATAGCTCTATATCCTTACCAGAGTGCTAATCATATAAAAGGCTACTGCGCACGAACTGGATTTAATGTGATTAATATTATTTTTTCTTATTATTCCCTTATATGTCCAATGATATGCCCCAATTCTGGCAGGATGAGATCCATGCCCAGTCGTGCCGCTCCTGGAGAGCCGGGGAGGCAGAATATGGGCCGGCCATGGTAAACCCCTGCTGCCGCCCTTGTGAGCATGGCTCGGTATCCCACCTCTTCCAGGCTTTTATATCGAAAGATCTCTCCGAATCCCGGAAGGCTCTTCTCAAATAGGGGTTCGACTGCCTCCAGGGTCAGGTCGGACTTGGTCAGCCCAGTTCCGCCGCAGATGATAAGGGCATCGGCCTCGCTCTTCTCCGCTGCCTGCCTCAGGCCAAGGCCGTCTGGCAAAAGTGCATAGCGGGCGATATGTCCGGCCCCATTTATCCTCTCCAGGATCAGCTGGCCGGAGAGATCCTCTGCCTCCTCCGGGTTTCTCACAGATCCAAAGCGTTTATAGCGGGATGTGCTCGCGACCACCACATCTATGATCATGCCAGATCGATGGGAAGGCGGAGGATAAAATTTTTCCCGTGAATGCGGGATACATAGAGTCCATGTCGCTTTTAGCTATCGATGTGGGGGCAGGCACCCAGGACATACTGATCTACGATCCCGAGGTTGCCCTGGAGGGCTCGACCAAGATGGTCCTCCCCAGCCAGACCGTGCTGGTGGGAAACAGGGTCAACCGGGCCAGGTTGATGGGCAGAGATGTATTTTTATGCGGCCCGACCATGGGCGGCGGCTCCTCCACAGCAGCGGTGAGATGGCATCTGGCGGCGGGGCTGGGGGTATTTGCCACTCCCTCTGCAGCAGCGACGATCAATGATGATCTGGAGAAGGCGGCGGCCTTAGGGATCGTCATCTGCGATGAGCCACCCTCTCACGCTATGAAGGTGGTGACCGGGGATATCGATATAGATGCCCTCAAGAGTGCTTTTGGCCTGTTTGATGTCGATTTGCCCCATGATGTTGCTGTGGCGGTGCAGGATCATGGCTTCTCCCCCCACCGGTCCAACCGCCTATACCGCTTTGAGTGTCTGGCTGAGGCCATCCGATCCGGGGGCCGGCTGGGGGATTTCGCCTACCGAGAGCCTCCCAGGAATATGACCCGGATGCTGGCAGTGCATGACCTGCTCAAAGCGGCAGGATTCCGGCCTCTGCTCATGGACACCGGTCCGGCAGCGCTCTTTGGCGCAGCGCTGTCTCTGGAAGATGACCGGCCGGCTCTGGTCATTAATTTCGGAAACGGCCACACAGTTGCTGCGGTGCTGGCGGCGGGGAGGATCACAGGAATATTCGAGCATCATACCTCGGAGCTCTCCCCGGAAAAGCTGCGTCGCCTGGTCGGGGAGTTATGTCAGGGAACCATTAAAAGCGGCGATGTCTTCCAGGATGGCGGCCACGGAGCATATGTGGAGAGCATACCCGGCAAGGTGGAGAGGATCCTGGTCACCGGCCCACGCCGGCAGAGCTTTCTCTCCTGCGGGGCGATCCCAGGAGCAGTGGCTTCCTCCCCCGGAGGGGATATGATGATCACCGGATGCATAGGCCTTCTGGAGGCTTGGAAGAATAGAGAGGATTTATGGAGATAGGCAGAGGAGCGGAAGCAGTCATCACCCTGGAGGGGGATACGGTTCAAAAGAGCCGGCCAGCCAAGAGCTACCGCCATCCGGATCTGGACAGAAGGATACGGACGGAGAGGACGCTGCGTGAGGCCAGGATCACCTCGGAGGCCAGAAGGCTGGGGGTCCTGACTCCCATTATCAGGGATGTATCCCGTTTTGAGCTGAAGATGGAGAGGATCGAGGGGGAGAAGCTGAAGGATGTCATCAGCCCTGAGCTGTCCCGGATGGTGGGGGAGACGGTGGGAAGGCTGCACCGTGGGGGGATCATCCATGGGGATCTTACCACCTCCAATATGATCCTCTCCCGGGGCAGGATCTGCCTCATAGACTTCGGTCTATCCTATTATGAGAAGACCGTGGAGGCGCAGGGAGTGGATGTCCATGTCTACTTCCAGACCCTGGAGAGCAGCCATGACCGGCCTGAGGAGCTCATGGGGGCGTTTGCAGCCGGTTATATTAAGACCAATCCCCAGGCCGAGGCGGTGCTCCAGAGGGTTAAGGAGATAAAGGCGAGGGGGAGATACCTTTGAAGAAATGGTGGGCTATGGCTGAGGTTGGAATTTGACGAATGAGAGGGCTAATCTGGGGGTCATATCCTCGGGACGGGGAGAGAACCTGCGCTACATCCTCCAGGCGGAGCGGGAGGGATGGCTGCCGGCACGGGTGGCAGTGGTGCTGGCGGATCAGCCGGAGGCAGGGGCGCTGCGGATTGCTGCAGAGTTCTCGGTCCCTTATGAGTTCATCGATCCTTTCGGCCTCTCCCGCCAGGAGTACGACTGCCTGCTTATGGAGCGGCTGGATGGGGCGGGGGTGGATCTGGTCATACTCACCGGATACATGAGGATCCTCTCTCCCGAGTTCGTGCGGCATTTTAAGGATAGGATACTGAACATCCATCCCGCCCTTCTGCCCTCCTTCCGGGGGCTGGATGCCTTCTCCCAGGCCCTGGATTGGGGTGTCGGATGGACCGGGACCACGGTGCATGTGGTGGACGAGGATGTGGACCACGGCCCCATAGTCTACCAGAGGCCGGTCCCGGTGCGGCAGGGCGACAGCCACGAGAGCCTCAAGGCCAGGATACAGAGAGCGGAGTACAGGGCTTATCCCCGGGCCATAAAGATGTTTATTGAGGATAGTCCCAGGATCGAGGGAAGACGAATAGTCTGGCAGAGAGATGTGAGAAGCGTGGAGGGATAATAGATGGAGAATCTATGGGCGCCCTGGAGGATCGATTATATCCTGAGCCAGAAGCCCGAAGGATGCATATTTTGCGACAAGCCTGCCCAGGATAAGGATGCGGAGAACTTCATCCTCTTTCGGGGCAGACACAACTTCGTGATGCTGAATGCATATCCCTACAACAACGGCCATATGATGGTGGTCCCCTACCGGCACACCTCCAGCCTCTCCGGCTGGCAGGCCGAAGAGCAGCAGGAGATGATGCAGCTTGCCGGCATGTGCGTGGAGCTGCTCAAGCGGACCATGGGCCCGGACGGCTTCAACCTGGGGATCAACATGGGCCTGGTGGGTGGAGCGGGCATAGCCGATCACCTGCATCTGCACGTCGTCCCCCGCTGGAATGGTGACACCAACTTCATGCTGGTGATATCCGATACCAGGGTGATATCGGAGGGGCTTGCTGCGACTTACAAGAAGCTGAAAGGGGTGCTGGATGAGCTGGTTCGGGGATCAGAATAGAGCGGATGAGAAAATATGGTTCTTGATTGATTTTTAGGATCTGATCGGCTAGGATCGGGCAGAGCGATGGTGAGGCCCCTGGGATTTGCGGCCTCTCGTATCTTTGCCAGGATTGCTGAGCCGCATCAACTGATGCCCAGGATATCAGTTTTCTCCCTCCCAGAAAGAAGGGATAAGGGAGCCAGCCGCAAAAGGGAGTAGCTCGAAGGGGAAGGGCTGTCTCCAGACTGTATGAGTGGTAATAGTAGTTATTATAGCTCGACCATGCGGCGCGAAAGTATTCTCATGTCACAGGTCGGATGGATAGAGAAAGGCATTTTGATGCTGCTTTCAAATCAATCCTATATCACCCAGAAATATGAATGAGACGATCTAAAATGAAAAGGGGATTTAAAATGAAAGAGGCGATCTAAATATAGACCGCCGTTCCGGGCTCGACATTGATTATCTTCTGGACGCCTCTCTGGAAGTACATAGTCTTCGGGTAGTTAAACTGGCCATCGTAGACTCTTATCTCATGGTTCTGGTTGCCAGCTACCCTGAAGCTGAACCTTCCATCTGACCGATCTCCACCGTTACCTTCGGTGCCGATGAGATTGCCGTCCAGGAATACCTGGTATTCCCTCATGCCTTGGGATACTATGGTGACAGGCGTATCTCCGTATGTTGAGGATGGCGGTGTTGCCGGTGGCCTGGTGGATGGATAAATCACAGGCGGCTGATACGGCGGATGGTAGCTTTCAACCTCAACAACTATTGCGTTGCTCACCTGGCCGTTTGTAATGAAGAGCAATATGTGCTGCCCAATTGAGTCGGCATGGAATCCAATCTGATTGCCTCCTGAGAAGAAGTTAAGGCGTTTCTGGGACAGGGTCCCATCAGGATATATCTCATAGAGGTATCCATTGCCTCCTGCGGAAGAAGTAGCCAATAGCGATAGACTCGCCCCTTGTGGGACCCGAGCATACCGGGTCCAGCTTGATGTGCCTAGAATCCAGAGTTCATTTCCGCCGGCATAGGTGGAATAGCTCTTATATTTGGCATAGGGTACAGCCTCCATCTTATGGGTTAAGTACACTGCACTGGGCTTCGCTCCTGCCGGGTTGTGCTTTTTTGGAGTCTCGATATGTTTTTTCGGAGCCTTTTTGGCAGCCTTTTTGGCTGTAGATCCTTGGCTGGAGGTGTAATCGGGGCTTATCGAGAAATATTGAGAATACAGAGAATAGGATTCACTTGTATGGGATGGGTCGCCTCCTATCCAGGGCTCACCAATTCCATGGTCAAATAGCATCTCTGCGGCTGCCTCTCCCGGTTGGAGCTCTAGGCCAGGCTTTCCACCCAAAGCCGCTGCGCTCCCCATCAAAGCCATGATGAGGGCAATCGATATCAATGACTTATTCATCCTGCTAATCTCCTCTTGACCTTCCTTGTTTGCTCTGATTGCACCGAAGGGTTTGGCTTTCCCTTGCAAGAAGACCATTGGAATAGAGGAGAATAAGATCGTATTTTTCATGTAGGGCTAACATCAGTTCTATATTGCCCTGGAAGGTGAAATGATCTGATAAAATAATCCACTTAATGTTCATATAGGAGAATGGTAACCTCTGGCATATGAATAATTCAACCATAGACTCATTATTCGGCACAAATGCTGGTGTCGTTTGGAGGGCTCTCAATCAGAATGGACCGAGCAATATTCGCAATCTTGTGAAGACGACCTCTTTAAGCCGCGAAGAGGTCTTTGGTGCACTAGGCTGGCTTGGTCGGGAGAACAAGCTGGTGATGGCCCAGAAAGGACGGGCAATGGTCTTCTCTCTTAGAGGCGAAGTGGGCGCTTTGACATTGGGTGAAGAGACAGATGCTGAAACTGCACCAAAACCAAGGTCTAAGCGTCGCAAGGCAAATCAGCCAAAGAAGAAAAGAACGATCCGCTCGGTTAAAGCTCCTGCCAAATCAACCGAAAGCCCAGCCAAAGAGGCCGACAGGATGGCGGAGTTTCTGCTTCATTAGCCCCAAACAGGGCAAAGATAGACAAGTCTCGCAATCTGATAGCCATCGTGGCACTCAAAGACGGGGCAGCGAATGCTGCTTTGCGGTTGATCGGAAGAAAGGTTCGGAAAACTTGCTCTGGCTTGGCAGGGCAGAGTTTCCGGCAAGCACAAGGCGCGGGCTATTCGCATCAATAGAGCTCCGGTTGGAGACCCTCAAGTCGATTCCGGCCAGGACCAATAGAGACTGCCAGAATCGATGAAAACGGCAAAGATCTATGGAAAGCATCTGATGGAGCATGGCAATGGAGACCGCGGAGCATTCGACTATCCACCGCCTCGCGAGAAGATCGGGGGAGGCAAGGAAACAGCCAAATAGTATACATTCAAAAGGAGAACAAGATGTTAAGAGGGGCTCTTCGCTACACTGCGGTGGCTTTGATCTTGGCTCTAGTTTTGGCTTGTTCCGCATACCTCTGGGATATCAATCGAGCCTATGAGAGGGTCAGTGGGAATAGCACAGTCATATCTTCTCCCTATGGGGATATCGAATTCACAGAAGGCGGATCCGGTCCCGATGTCCTGGTAGTTCATGGCAGTGGGGGTGGCTATGATCAAGGAGAGCTCCTTGTGCAGGCCGGGCTTGGCAGCCAATTCCACTGGATTGCCCCTTCACGCTTTGGATACCTTCAATCGACTTTTCATGAAAATGCCACATTCGACGACCAGGCTCATGCCTATGCTTACTTGCTCGATTATCTGGGAATCAAAAAGGTTGCTGTCGTCGCATTATCTCATGGCGGACCTTCCGCTCTCCTCTTTGCAGTATTGTATCCTGAACGAGTATCATCGCTGACCCTTATCTCCTGTGGCGTTGCCTCTTCGGCTTCAAAGGATCAGGTGCAGGCGAACCAGAAAGGCGACATGTGGGTGACGATCTTCAGGTACGACCTCATTTATTGGGCCATGACCAAGCTGCTTAAAAAGCAGCTCATAGAGCTGATGGGTGCTGACGATGTGGTCATTTCCAGTCTCAGCCCCGGCCAAAAGGAATTGATTGAAAGGATTATTGACTTTATGAATCCGGTTTCGCTGCGATCGGATGGAGCTGCTTTTGACAACAAGGCAGCGATGCCGAATGAGAGGATTGCCGCTATCCGCGCCCCGACATTGGTATTCCATGCTAAAGATGATTCACTGCAGCTGTACCACAATGCTGAGTTTGCTGCGTCTACCATTCCCAATGCCCAGCTGGTCAGTTTCAATAAAGGGGGGCACCTCATCTTGAGCGTAGAGCAGTCAACTATCCGAGAGAGCATGCAGAAGCACATCCTCGATCATACCAGGGGCATTTTTAATGAACCTCTTGCTGCCACATGATCTGCATCCGATCCAGAACCTTTTCAAAGACTTTTTCCAGGAGAGATCTGGCGCACAAGGCCTCGCCTTGCAGCACCAGTGACTGCAGCCCGTCCATTCTCCTAACTGAATTCCATTTGCAGAGGCCTCTGGTCATGGCTATGTTCTCGGAGAGGGATGGCTGGAGAGACTATTTAGATGTGTAAAGCGGACATATCCGTTGAACAAAGATACGCGAGGAAGAAAAATGGCGAGCATAGTTCATTTTGAGATACCGGCTGATGACCTCGACCGGGCACGGGAGTTCTACACCAATCTCTTTGGATGGAAGATCGAGAGCTTTTCTGGCATGGACTATATGATGATAGACACCTTCGGCCCGGGTGGAGGGATGATGAAGCGGGTGCATCCGGGGCAGCAGATCACCGACTACTTCGGTGTGCCCTCGGTGGATGAGTATGCGGTCAAGGTGGAGGAGCTGGGGGGAAGGTTCTGATGCCCAAGACTGCCGTCCCGGGAATGGGTTATTTTGTGATCTGCCAGGACACGGAAGGCAATGTCTTTGGTATATGGGAGATGGATATGGGGGCGAAATAGCCCGGCCTGGTCAATGGCTGAGCAGAAGAGAGGAGTGAGGAACCGATTGGGGCATCAACGGAGAAGGGCTTTTGGAGCCGAAAGGGATCACCTCTTCCGGCTCAAGCGGTTGATGCTTTCATATTGAACCGGCCTTGCCGTCGATATGGCCTTTGCCGCACCCCATGCCCCAGCTTTGACAAACCTCATAAGCAATAGACGGTACCTTGAATTATGTTCAAAGTTGGAGAGTACTACGAGGAAGACGCCAAGATAGTGGCCGGTTATCTGAAGGATGCCGGATTCAAGGTAGATATCAGGGGCATGGTTCTTGCCATGACCGATTATTCCGCCTCTTTGCAGGGAAAGCTCTCTTTGGCTAAGGAGAAGACCGAGATACACAAACGAGAAGAATATCTGTCTGCCCTGAAGAATGCTCTGGAAAAGGGAGCCGATGCAGAGACATTTGAGGATCTCTTCCTGGAGGAGGTAGTTCCGGGCTGGAAGGAGAATCTGGCCAAGTTCAGATT
>Ga0302252_1001322_pt1 | contig 14799 bp, 8 predicted proteins | sample AAG_RA_Leu_MG_FD_193511 | JGI IMG/M metagenome (GOLD analysis project Ga0302252, IMG submission 193511) | Enriched activated sludge microbial communities from anaerobic digester in WTTP, New Holstein, Wisconsin, United States - AAG_RA_Leu | ecosystem: Engineered > Bioreactor > Anaerobic >...
ATTGAAGAAACCACTTTCTTTCAGGTGAATCTCAAGGGGATCGGGATTGGCAATGCCCGTCACCATGAGCACCGTACCGTAAGATTCCTTGCAGGGAAACATGTTGAAGGGGTCGAGGGGTCGCGGGGTATTGTATTTCAGATAGGAAAAAAGCAGCTTTTGGTGCTGGAGGGGTTTGATTTCCTCTGTCATGGCCCTGCGGGTAATCGGGGAAAAGATTTTCGGAGTCTTGGTCACCACGATGATATCCGCCCTTTTGTATCCGGCCCGGAATTCCCTGAGTTTTCCGGTCGGAAAGATATGATCCTTGTTGAAGGGTTTGTGGTAATCGGTCAGCAGGATGGACAGGCCCGCCCTCACAAAGCGGTGCTGAAAGGCATCATCCAGGAGGATCACCTGCAGATCGGGCTGCATTTCCAGCAACTGCCGTATCCCCTCTCTGCGGTTCTCACATACGGCGACAGTAATATTGGGGAATTTCCGCCAGTACTGCATGGGTTCATCCCCAATGCTTTCGGCCGAGGCTTCAGGCCCGGCTAGCACAAAGCCGCGGGTCTTCCTCCGGTAACCCCTGCTGAGCGTTGCCAGCCTGTATTTATCCGAGAGCAGGCGGATCAGGTACTCCACATGCGGGGTCTTTCCGGTTCCGCCCATGTTGAGGTTGCCCACGCTGATCACAGGCAGGGGATATGCCTCCGACGGCAGCAAAGCCCGGTCAAAGCACTTGTTTCTGAGCCAGGCGGCACAGCCGTACAGGATACCAAAGGGAAACAGGAGTAACCTCAGTATAAGCATCCGGTTTAATTACACAAGGACTGCCTTTCCTGAAAGAGGAATCCTTTCCCTTTCAGAGACAATCATATGGAGGTTTATACTGGGTTTTAGGAAAAAGGTTGTGGGTTAAACAGCTTCGCATTCGCAAACCTGTCAAGGTTGAGTTAAGATTCTTTATACCGATGACTCTGGATGCACATTTTTTCGCATTCCGGTGTTTTTTCGGTATATACTGTCCCAATGGTGGTTATAATCATACCGCTTTTCTGGTTTCAGCTTTTAAATTAAAGGGCTCAGCTAATCTGGGAAAAACTTGCAATCAATATAGAATTATTGTAATTTCGCAAAATGTAAATTATAAATTGTAAAATAATAAACAGTGATGTCATGAACAGGAATTTCATTACAAATCCATTTCTAACATCAGGTTATATATCTGAGAAATACTTCTGTAACCGGCAAACGGAAACAGAACGTCTGATGACCAATATTTTAAATGGACAATCCACAAGCCTTATTTCGGCAAGAAGGATGGGCAAGACCGGGTTAATCAAACATGTTTTAAACAAACTGTCTGACAGTATTACAGGAATTTATCTGGACATCCTTGCGACCGAGAATCGCGCCGAGATGCTGAACCAGTTGGCGACTGCCGTTGTGATGGCAGTACAGGGGAAAAAAGGTCCGGCAAAAAAGGTTCTGACCTTTATCAAATCTCTCAGGCCAGTGTTCACCTATGATCCATTGTCAGGAATGCCCCAGGTCTCATTTCACATGCATCAGGACGAAATAAATTTGCAAATCGAGAGCTTGTTCCTCTTTCTGGGAGAACAACAACAAAGTTTTTTGATTGCAATAGATGAATTTCAGCAGATTTTATTTTATCCTGAGAAAAACACGGATGCCTGGTTGAGGAGCATCATTCAATCACTTCCCAATATTTGCTTCATTTTTTCCGGAAGCCGGCAACACCTGATGACTGATCTGTTCTCAAATCCTTCCAGGCCTTTTTTCAGAAGTGCGGATTTCATGAGTCTGGGCAGGATTAGCAGTGCAGACTACATCCCCTTCATTGGTTCTCATTTTTCAAATGCCCGAAAGGAAATCAGTGATCAGACAATACGGGAAGTGCTAGAATGGTCGGATCATCACACCTATTATGTTCAGTTGCTTTGCAACAGATTATTTGCAAAGCAAATCGATAATATCACGATGGAAAGCTGGAAACAAACAGCACATGAATTACTTATGGAACAAGAACTGTTATTCATTAAATACAGAGAACTGCTTACCCGCCAGCAATGGGAACTGATGAAGGCTGTCGCCCGGGAAGGAAAGGTTTTTGAACCCACATCAAAAGGATTCATTGCCAGATATGGTCTCGGAAGTCCTTCAACCGTGTTTCGTTCACTTCAGGCATTGCAGCAAAAGGAGATGATTTATGATGAATACGATAATACGGGCAACCAATACTGGAGTGTTTACGATGTTTTATTCCGCCGGTGGATGGGGCTAAGCCGGATCAAGTAGTTTCATCTTGGCTGAAGATGATGATTCTAAGCTGAATACAAGAATCCGTACTGATTATACATGGACTGTCTTTCCTGAAAAAGGAATCCTTTCCCTTTCAGAGACAATCATATAGAGGTTTACACCGGGTTTTGGGGAAAAGGTTGTGCTGACAGGGATTGTTGCTATTTAAGGGCTCCGACTCAGAAACAGAGCGCCAATCAAGCCAAATCCCAACAATATCATAAACAACAAATTATACTTTTCTCAAAATTCCCAAAGATCCAATGAGCAATAACAACGAAGTCATTACGATCAGGCCCCATTGAGACAGGGTAGGAATATTTATAATATCATCCTTTAATTCAGGTATTCCAATAACAATATGGGGCCCGCCAGCTCCGTATTCGATTCCGGATTCTATCTGTACCTCTTCACCCATAATACTGTCATTCAACGGATCATCCCAATCAACTGATATGACATTTCCATTTAACTGATGGATTACCCCTGCTGATATACATGCAGCAGACAGATTGGATGCAATTGTTTCAATGCTGTCAGATGCTGAAATAACAATTGAAAGGATCAACTCGTTCAATTTAAGTTTCAGCGTACCGGGCATATACGAATTTGGCTGAGGTTCAAGCAACTTCAGGTCAAAAACATGGGGCACCCCAACCTTCGTCTGACTTTTAAATACCACACCACCACACCATGTATTGATCAAAGCAGCGTTGTCGCTGATGTCAACCTCCTTAACCGGGTTGAAAATAGGAAATTGATCAGGTGTACGGAGCCCGTAAATAATGATCATTCTATTCTGATCCGTTGGATCGTCATCAGGAAATATTCCTCCAACCAAATTCCAATCAAAGTGGCCCTGCAATCCTGAATAGATAATTTCGGCAGCCTCGTTTACCGTGAGTCCTCCTACAGGAATGTCTTTATCAATCACCGCTCCATTCGAAAACATGGCTGTTATCTTAATGACAGCATCATCTGGTGCCTGGCCGGCCCATCCGAATTTATAATAAGCAGATTGGGCAAATAGCAGTGAAATGTTTAAACAGAAAAAAATAGTCAGTGTCAGTCTTAAATTTTGCTTAAGAATCTTCTTAAACATGCAGCATGCAACCATATCTTTTAAATTTATTTACACAATTACTTCAATACGACCACCTTCTTTACCACCTCTGCTACCTGATTATCTGAACTATACCTCAGGCGACACAGAAAGACCCCGTTCCCTGTTCCGGCAGATGAAACTGTCATTGAATGAAAACCCTGTTCCTTTATTTCCATAGTCAAAGGAACGGACATTCTTTTTCCGACCATATCGTACAATGCAATATGAACAACGCCCTCCTGTGGCAGGTAATAACTGATGGTGGTTTCCTCTTTGAAAGGATTGGGGTGGATGCTGAGTTGAAGGGGATCTGTGACCGTTGTAATTGCAGGCAGCAGAAGGACAGCCTCCACAATTCCTGAGGAGGCATCAGCCATATTACTTGAGCCATCAAGCGACATCACTGTTAACAATTCGCAGCCTTTCTCCGGAATCCTGTTTCTTTTCACTTTCATTGTTAAGGTAAAAACAGCTTCCCCGGCTTGCATTTGCCTGGTTTCCAAACTATACCATGCGATCCTAAGTTCCTTGCCGATCATATTCCAGACAAGGTTTCCCGGATTGCCGGGCATGCTGACATCCTGTATATCAAGCCAGTCGTCATTGACATGCAGAATGACTGACAGTGCGTTAATCCCGGCCGGCTCCCCGATGGTTAAAGGAATATCAACAATATCACCTGTTGCCGGAACACATGTTCCTGAACCGGAAAGCGTCAATGATGGTTCTAACCTGGGAACGGGTGTGTAACTACCGTTCACATCCCCGCCACACAAGCCAAATACCATAAAATTCAAAGAAGCGTTCAGCACCAACGGAAAGGTGATATTCTCAAACACCCAGTCACCCAGAGAAAAACTATTGATCAACCCAACATATCTCCTGGCAATGTCGAGGGCATCACCCGAATTCACATACTGGTTGCTGTTAACATCAGCTACGGCCAGGAACAAGCCTGCCAACGGGTTTATTTCAACAAAATGCTGCAGCGTCCTCATTGCATCGGTTGCATTCACACCACCCCAGGGAGCAGCATAGGAAAAATCCAGTTCATAATCTCCCGGGGGAAGGTTGCTGAATTGAAAATCACCCGTGGCTGAACTCTGGGCAGAGCCCATAAGTACATTACCCATGTATGCGTCAACCTCTACTCCTTGCAAGGGTGTGAACAACTGATTGTTGTAATGCAAGATACCGGCAACACTGCCGCCCCCGCCCGGTAATACAGTAATGGTCACTTCGTCTGTTCCGGCACAGCCGTTTGCATCAGTGACCAGGAGTGTATAAGTCGTCGTTTCACCAGGACTGGCCACGGGATTGGGAATACTGGGATCGCTCAGGCCGTTGGCCGGTGACCAGAGGTAAGTGTAGGGAGGCGTTCCGCCTGTAAGGGAGCCATCCAGTAACGTATTGGATCCCAAAGTGATTTCAACATCTGGGCCGGCGCTGACAGTGGGTACTTCGTTAACTGTTATCTCAAAACTACAGGAGGCTGAACAACCGTTTACATCGGTAATACTGTAACTAATTTGAAAAATACCGCTTCCAGTTAAGCCGGCATCAAAAATCCCGTTAATAACACCTGGACCATTGAAAATACCTCCGGGAGGGTTACCCTGTGGCAATTCATAAGGAGGGCTGTTTTCACAGAGATCTGCAATTTTATCATCTTCATTGGGACAATACACGAGCGGAGGCTCTGAAATCACAACCAGGAAATACGCATTCCCAACACATCCGTTAACCGGATCAGTGTATTCATATAAAAAATGAAAAGTGCCCGGGCCCATAACTACCGGATCGATTTCTGTCATAACCTGGCCATTACTGGTACATGTATAGGTGCCTCCGGAAGGCGTTGCGATATTCAGGGGAAAGACAGGATCATTCGCACACAGTGGCACCATTGCAGGGCAAGTAATTTCCGGCTCGGCAAAGACAGTGACAGTAAAAGTGCAGGAACCATCGCATTCGTTTTCATCTGTGAACGTATAGGTGATCGTGAAAATACCAGACCCGCTGATTCCCGGATCGAATTGTCCGTTAGCAACACCTATACCACTGTATATGCCCCCTTCCGGCAAGCCACCTGCAAGAGTAACCGGGAGGCTGTTGTAACACATCTGCATGTTTTCTCCGCAAGTCACTTCCGGTTGAGGAAAAACAGAGATGTTAAAGTTGCATGGAAATGCGTTTGGTGGGCTCCCAAAGGTATAAGTGATTAGGTGAGTCCCAAGTCCGGCAGTTGCAGGATCAAAAAACGGATCACCCGATAAATAAATGACCCCGTTCCCGCTATAGATGCCGCCAGTGGGAGTAGCCCCGGAAAGTATAAATTGCGGATCTTCAATACATTTTTTCAAATCATCAGGACAGGAAAGCGGCAGTGTAATGGTGACCCGGTAATCTTCCACCTCCCCACACCGGGCCAGATTGTCGACTCCAGCCGGCCAGTGTGAAAACCTGAACCTCGCATAAGCATTTCCCGGAATAGCTCCAACAGGAACATTAATTTTAATATCGTTATCGCCAGTTGTGTTATGAGTAACTCCCGGTTGCGGTATACAGTTTTTAATAATATGGTCTTCAGGGTTTGTCCAGTTTCCGTTATTGGCAAAATCAATCCAGGCGTTTAGAATATAAGAACCATCATCTAAATGCCAGTTCGAAAAATTATCCTGCCAACATTGTTTTACCTTTATGTTAAGAGTAGGCGTTGTGCCAGGTATGAGGGTAAGTGGCATTAGATTACCAATACCATCTTCATCATTAGGCCCCGTTAGTGGAATCAGATCATCACCAGTGGATCCAGGTGTTGGTTGTCCGTTTGCTTCTATATCAGCATTATCCCCCAGAAAAAGGTAAGGCCATAAATCCCAGGTATGCCTGGCACCATTGGGCAACATAGTAGGATAAGGAGCCGGGGCATCCCCAAAATCTCTGTTATTATCTGAAAGGTCATGTAGATCTATTGTGAAGGTACAGGTCTGACTCATAGTGGCAACTGTCGGATTGGTATAGGTGTATGTGATAACAGTTGGATCCGTGTTTGCATCAACCGGCCTGAAGGAATTTCCCACCACACCCGTTCCCACTGAAGCAAAGGTGCCTCCATATGGAAATACATCGGGCGTTCTCCCTGTGAGATAGATGATTGGGTTATCCTTTAACGATTCAATGCTGGTAGCATCAATGTTTTGCGGACAAGTTACATCGCCTGCCCTTAGCATTTCGTAGGCTCCCATATCAACAATCTTGTCAGGGTTTCCGATAACCCTCGGATTGCCGTCAAGATCCTTCTGAAAGTCAGGCAGGAGAAATGAATTGCTGCCGGTATTGATGGCCGGGGAGGCGTCCTGCAAACGTAAGTTGCTGAAGGGATGGATAAAAAGAGGATCCGTGGTTTGAGACTGGATATGATTAAAGGCACCCGGAGGGTAGATGTCATGATTTTGTATATTCGAATAACAACAGTGATCCAGCATCAGATTGGATTGATTAAAAATCTGGTGTCCGCAAAAAATTTCTTCAGGTTCGGTCTGACAGGGAATCATGACTGCATTGTTCCAGATAATACTGTTCCTAATCTTCACATCATTCGTTTGTGAATCAATATAAATGCCACCGCCTGCTTCCGTCGCAGTATTATTGGTGAAGGTACAGTTGGTTATGACAGGCTGGCATTCATCTATAAAGCCGACACCGCCCCCGTTAGCTGCCATATTACCATTAAATATGCAATTGGTAATCAATGGCTTTGAAGATATATTGGCCATTCCGCCACCCATATCATAGGCTGAATTGTAAAAGAAAGTGCAATTCCTGATTTTCGGGTTGCTGTTTAAATTCAGCATCCCACCTCCAATACAATTATTGGGTGCACAATCAACAGGGTCGGGTGTGTAAGCTGTACCACCGGTAATGGTAAACCCGTCGAGAATAGCAGTGGTATCAAGGGCAAGGTTTGCAATAACGTGATAGCGCTGACCCTGCCCGCTTAAGGTACAAGCATTCGCAACAAAATTACGGTCGAAAATATTAAAAATATAAGGGTCCTCAGTACCGGCAAATCCGCCATAAATGCTCAACTTATTTTTCATCTTGAAATGCCTGTCCTTGCCGGTGCCATTGCCCATGGGCATGTAAGTGCCCGCTGCTACCCAAACCTGATCAAAATCCTGGGCATTGGTGATGGCTGTGTGAAGATCGGTATAGGCATCAGCCCATGAAGTGCCATTATTGGCTCCGGTTGCATTGCTTTTAACGAAGATGATATTGCCACATTTAGTCGATACTTTTAAAGATTGCAGAGGTCCGGCAGGGTTTCCTCCTGCAGCATCCATTAAACACAGGTTCATTCTTATGGATTGATCTGGTGTGAAATTGGCATAACAAATGTCATCGGAATAATCCATGAAATTCATATACATAATACCAGGTGACAACTCTGACCGGGGATCTGTTCTGAGTCCCCAATGATAGCCCCATGTCGCTCTGACCTGCGGAGGTATATCGTTACAACCATCATCGTCAAATAATGGATCACCTGGTATTTCATTACCCCAGATATGCTCCAGATCAAAACAATGTGCAATTTCATGCACAGTAGTTCCACCAAGGTGATTTGGAGCCTTGGCATCGCTCTGACCAAATACTGTATATCTGCATACAAGACCGAAAATATCGGGATGACTGAGCAGAACGGGAGGAGGGTAAGCGTACCCAAGATCGCCAGTCAGATTGCAAACCCAGATGTTAAGATATTGATCAGGCTGCCAAGCGTCTAGGCCCCCTGTGGCAGTGAACTTCATTAGATTGTTTGAGGTAAATGATGCCATGGTCGTTTTGCGCCTTTCAATACCATATGTACAAGTTCCATCCGGTTTTATTCTTGCCAGTCGAAATTGAATGTTGGTGTTGGCTCGTAAAGCTGGATCAAATAATCCCATGGAACACAGATTTAAGCCTGCAAAGTCACGGTTCAGGATACTGATTTGGTCATGAACCCGGTAGTCTGAAATATTTTCATCATTATTATTCCATATAATATGCACAACAACAGGAATAATAATTGTAGTACCGTTTAACAAATCCGTAGGATTCTTTAAAAAGTAATCGTACCGATCTTTTGATTCTTTCCGATATTGGATAATCCTGTCAAGCATTTCAGGATTATTTGAAATAAGTGTCATTAATGCGTTAGTGGAGCCGCATTTTGGATTGTTAAAAATAACATCTTCATGATTTATCTTCTTATCACTGGAAGTGAATGCTTTGTTTGAGTGAACAATTTCCTGTGCCAGATTGGGAACCAATCGAAAAATACAAGTAATGAGAATGACAGGTGTTAAATACTTTGTTTTCATGTTAAAATAGTTAATATTGATCATGCTATCTTTAATTTACTATTTATTCAAACCCACTTATACATCTACACATCACGCTATAAATATACAACATCCATCCCTGTTTGTCAATACTTTACAAACATCAACCCCCGTTTGTCATGCAGCCCATTCATCCCATAAAACCTTTACCATACATGTGAATTAGAATCTTCCACCGGTAAAACATACTGAATACCAATCCATCAGCCCGGTAAAATACTGTATGCACCATATTTAGTATGAATCAGCTGTCTCAGGTGCTGTGTGACTTTAATAACAAGAAAATGAGCACTATAAGTAAAGTTGTACCGGATTGCCAGAACAAATTCTGTCACTTTGCCACGAAGGCAGACCCTGCTCTGTCAATTGAAAATGAAGCAGAATGGAGCCGGATTCCAGCTACAAGTCGTTGATTATCTATGATTAAACTAGACAGTCATGCAAACGGTCACGGTCACCGGGGCAAAGTGAAACCAACCGTCCACATCATCGCTTCAGGAGGTAGAAGGAGGCGGTCATGAGCAGTAATGCGGCAAGGATGATCAATCCCCATTCAGACAGCGTGGGGATGGATTGCTGCTCCGTGGTGTCGGGCAGGATGAGTTTCAGGTGGGGGCCGCTTTCACTGTCCAGGTTGTACAGATCGATATGAACCTGGTCGCCGATAAGGTTAAAATTGACCGGATCGTCCCAGTCAAGGCTCACAGTATTTCCGTTCAGATTCACGACATAACCTGCTGATGAGAGAGCCAGATGAAGTTTCTGTGCCGCCGGCAGCGGGCCGTCTCCGGGAGCAAGCGGCGCAGAAACAATGATATCATTCAGCTCCAGCGTAATAATCCCCGGAGCCAGCAGGCCTGCCGCAGGATCGTCAAAAAAGAAACTAAACGTCCGGTTACCGGGATTGGTCGAAACGATGTTCACATTGCCATCGCATTTTGAAACGACCATGATACGTGTGTCGTGGATGTCAATCTCCTCTACCGGACTGGTTCCGTGCCCCGTAATGATGATGCCGTTGCTGCCGTTGTTCGCCACATTCCATCCCGCACTTTGCAGGTCGGTGATGATGGTGTTGCGCGTTTGCTCGGCCGTTTGTCCGCCCACCACAAAGGTTTCATTGTAGGTGGTTCCGTCCTGGGCCTTGGCTGTCACCTGGATCTCGGCAGCCGGATCGGCAGTGCCTTCCCAGAAGAAAGTGTAACTGCCGGTTTTTGCCTGAACCGTGTTCATTATAAACATGCAGCAGGCAAGTACGATTGGAAAGAGGTACTTCTTCATCTTCATGCATTTAACTTCGGTTGGTTCCTGTCATACCACCTTGAAACCGTGTAAGGATTCCATGCATGGCGGAATGAAAATACGGATCAGCCGATTTTGTTAATAAACCCAAATATAAGAACTATCTGCCTGATTTCCCAAGTTTTTTATTATCCTTCGTCTTGTTGATCCGGATTCCTTCCCGCAGGTCAGGCTGTTTTGTTTTAATACCAGCTGCCGGGATCAGCATTCCCATTTTTTGAAGGTCATTTTTCCTGAAGGTCACCAGTACCCAGATCGCCACAACAAAATAAAAGACTGTTCCGGTGGACTGGAAAAAAATACGGCTGGTAAGTTCGAACAACCAATTGCTGAAGCCTGCGTAATGGACGAGATCCAGCCATTGGTTTTCCCGGCAGATCTCGACTATGCCCAGCCAGGCCTTGAATAAAACCAGCAGGGTGACCAGGGTGAAACCAGCGAAAAGGGCTAGCAGCCTTCTCCGCCAGGGCACTGGGGAGGCCAGGACAAGCGCGATGAGCAGTACCGTGGGTAAGTATCCCCTGTAACGGGTGTTTACGTCCGCTTTCGCGGAGTCAACCCTTCCGTTGGGTTTTACCTGCTTTTGATTCCAGATGTTGATATGGGTCAGGGCAGCTTTTTTGCCGGGACTGTAACGGACAAAACCGTCGGACTGGATTTTCCCAAGCATTTTGGTGTTCAGCGAACGGTAAAATTTTCCGTAGGCATCATCAAAGGATGTCACAGGCAGGGCAAGCACCAGGCAGATGATCAGTGCTTTGATAAGAAAATAAAGGATACGTCTGTTACTTTGCATCGGTCCTGCTCCGGTTGGTTCTTTTTAACCATATGAAAAACAAAGCGATGGCAAAAAAGATGAACAGGATCTGCCAAACTTCCACATGCATGAATTCAAAGGCTGAAGGATAATACACTCCTGTGAGAAACAGGGACATGATCCTGATGATGTTCAGAAAAAACAGGATCAGGATACCGGCAAGTACCCCGTATCCCTTATATTTCGCCCTGGCGGGGAAAGCCAGTACCGCAACGGTAAACAAGGCCATGGCTTCGACGGCATCGCAACCCCTGCGGACACTGGTGGAAAAAACTGCCGACGAGATGATGTCGCCTGAAGCCGTTGTACCCTGTCCGAAAAGATTCAGCAAAAATGCGGATATGGATGCATTGAGCGAAGCAATCGCCGGTTGTACCCTGGTATCGGCGAACTTTGAGAGCCAAAACACATAAAAGACAATTAACACCAGGACGAAGATACCCACAAACCACGCAACAGGCTTGAACTGGAACCAATAGTCACGCAATGCTGAACCGCCCGAACGTCCTGCTTTCTGTTTAAGTTTTCTCTCAGGCTTCATAGGATTTGGCTTAAAAGGCAATCTACGAAGGTAAACCAAATCCCCATTCAATTGCAATCTTCTCCGGTAATCAGTGCATCCGGCTGATTAAACAACCCATACCCTGTCACACTCCCCGCAGCCTGCTTTGCACAAACCTACTGAAATTGAATGAACTCCTTCAATATGGCCTTGCCTTAAAGCTGCCTTACCTGCCGGAAACCATCGCCAGTTTTCTTCTCCTCATCATATAGACACTGCCTACTGAAAGCAGGAGAAAACCAAGGATGATGAGTCCCCATTCCGAAAGCGTCGGGATGCTGTTCACCTGGTCATAGGCAAATGAAACCCCCTGAACTGAGTCCGGCTGTATCATCACCGTGAAGTCAAAAGCATCGCTTCCGAGCGCCGTCGGGAATACCCTGAGTTCCGTTCCAGCTGGAGTATTCACGATCTGGTCGACCAGGAGGAATTCGAATCCGGTTTCGATAAAAGCAGAAAACGCATTGGCCATATCTTCTCCAGACAAGCCTGCAGGCATCTGGAAAGTCAAATCCAGGTTATCAATGGACACCAGGATAGAACCATCTCCTTCGGAGGGAATACTGGCAAAGCTGAAGGTTCCACCCTTTGGCTTTTTGATGTTACCCAATCTGCCGTCCGAATCCAGGTCATTGTCATTGGTCCACCACCATTCTTCCACCTCGGGAGGTTTATTGGCACCATATCCAAAGGTCAGGATTATACTGCCTCCGGCCGGTATCGGAGCACCGGTAAAACCGTTGGCAAGATCAATCTCTTGTGTTCCTGTCCCGTTTCCGATAGGGAAGGTACCTGAAGGTGTCTGTGTGGTGACGTCTCCGTTGGGATTGGGATTCGGCGGAACAAAAGTGACCGGGGTCCCCTTGAATTTGATATGAATGTCCTTAGCCGGTCCGCTTTCACTATTGGTGAATTTGTACTGATTCTGCCCCTGGGCCATCGCAAGGGAAGAAATGAGTATTCCGCTCATCACAAGCAATACCAACCTTGCCAGGACTGTTTTTCCATGTTGATTTTTCATAATGATTCCTCCATAATTAATTATTGATGATCTGAATAATTGATTTTATATAGTTATGGTCTGTCCCTTACGGGTGATCCTCTGTTCCTTGCATTCATCCCATTATGACCTCCTTTTTTAAATACCGCCTTTCATAGTTTTTATCATTCCATTTGCATGTTTTCACCATCCTTATCTTCCGATGACCAGACGTCTGGTCTGTTTCAGGCTGCCGGAAACGCACCGGTACTCCATGCTGTAAATGTAAACTCCGGCTGAAAGCTGACTTCTGTCGAAACGGACAAGATGTGATCCGGCTGCTTGTTTCCCGTCCACCAGGGTCAACACATCCTTACCCAGTACATCATACACTTTCAGGCTGATCGTACCTTCTTCCGGCAGGAAGTAGGGGATCTCCGTGGAAGCAGTGAAAGGATTGGGGATATTCTGACCCAGATAAGCCTGCCGGTCGGACATCATGAGGTGTGGATAGGTCAGTCGAACATCCCCGATCGTATTGCCGTTATGATCAGCAAACAAACTGGCCGGATGGACGACCCCCAGCGTTTCCTCAAGCGGCATGGCTGTTAGGGCGGGTTCTGCCCTGACCGATAGCAGCAGATCACCAGGATTCAGCAACAGAGGTGTTAGGCTGTACCAGGCAATCCTGAGTTCATACTCATGTTGTTTGTAGACCATGATCCCGGATGCATCCATGTCGATTCCTGTAACGCGCAGGCTGGAAGACGGAAATTCCAGAATAAGGGATATTGCATTAACTTGCATGCTGTTGTTAACCCAGACAGGAATTGACCATTGCTCCCCTTCTGCGGTCCATGTTCCGGCCTGCTGCATAAATACAGTGGGCTGAATTTTGGGAGGTGTATGGGAACCGTTTACATCACCGAAGCACAGACCATTGAAACCCGCATCAGTGGTATCATCGCTGACAACGTTTACCGTCATCTCCTCAAATATCCAGTCGCCAACCGGGAATGCATCAGACAATCCCACGAAGCGCTTCACAATCAGGAGGGCATCGCTGGAGTTGACATAACCGCCACCGGTGACATCCGCTGCCAGTAACCGGAGCCCTGTCAAAGGCTGGGCTCCCACAAAATGCTGGAGAATCAGCAATCCGTCAACAGCATTACCGCCACCCCATGCCTTGTCGGTGGTCGCCGTCAGGGAGTATGGCCCCGGTAATAAATTCTGGAAGAGGAAATACCCGTCCTGGTTGGTAGTCTCCTGGCCTATCTCAGTCTGGTTCTGATACAAACTCACAGTACTGCCGGTCAGGGGGGACAATATACTGTTATCATATCTCAGCACTCCCTGGATACTGCCGGTCAGTCCGGCCGGAACTACCTGTATGGTGTTAACCGCACTGCCGGAACAGCCATTGGCATCCAGATATGTATAGGTCAGTTCATGAAGTCCGATACCGGCTTCGGAAGCATTGAAGTTGTTACCTGTCACACCAGGTCCCGCGTATACGCCTCCGGGTGGCATTCCTCCCGCCAGTTCAAAGATGGTTGAAGTTACCGGCTGATCAGGCAGCGGATTATTCCAGCTAACCTGGGGTGAGGGGTTCACCATGATTTCCTCCACGGCGCTGCCCATGCAGCCCGAAGCCTGGTCGATATAGGTGTACTGGACTTCCCAGTTGCCCGGACCTGTCAGTTGCGGGTGGAACATGTTGTTGTCCACGCCCGGCCCGCTGAAGGTGCCGCCCGGCGGAATACCTTCCAGGGGTACCGGTGGCCCGTTGTCGCATTGCGACCCGACGGGTAAGATATCCACCTGCGGTGAGGGGTTCACCATGATTTCCTCCACAGCGCTGCCCATGCAGCCTGAGGCCTGGTCGGTATAGGTGTACTGGACTTCCCAGTTGCCCGGACCTGTCAGTTGCGGGTGGAACATGTTGTTGTCCACACCCGGCCCGCTGAAGGTGCCGCCGGGAGGGATGCCCTCCAGCTGCACCGGTGGTCCGTTGTCGCATTGCGGCCCGACGGGTAAGATATCCACCTGCGGGGAGGGGTTCACCATGATTTCCTCTACGGCACTGCCCATGCAGCCCGAAGCCTGGTCGATATAGGTGTACTGGACTTCCCAGTTGCCCGGACCTGTCAGTTGCGGGTGGAAGATGTTGTTGTCCACGCCCGGCCCGCTGAAGGTGCCGCCCGGCGGAATGCCTTCCAGGGGTACCGGAGGCCCGTTGTCGCATTGCGGCCCGACGGGTAAGATATCCACCTGCGGGGAGGGGTTCACCATGATTTCCTCTACGGCGCTGCCCATGCAGCCCGAGGCCTGGTCGAT